>Ga0302251_1001599_pt1 | contig 13087 bp, 17 predicted proteins | sample AAG_RA_Gln_MG_FD_193534 | JGI IMG/M metagenome (GOLD analysis project Ga0302251, IMG submission 193534) | Enriched activated sludge microbial communities from anaerobic digester in WTTP, New Holstein, Wisconsin, United States - AAG_RA_Gln | ecosystem: Engineered > Bioreactor > Anaerobic >...
TACAGATATTTGCGACACGATGGGGAATTATCATAGTGGGAGCTTTGATCGGTATCTTTGCCACGCTTCTCCAAAAGTGGGGAAATCCTGCCAATATGGGCGTATGCGTGGCCTGCTTCGAGAGGGACATGGCGGGGGCCTTGGGGCTTCACCGCGCGGCCGTCGTCCAGTACATGCGGCCTGAGATCATAGGATTTGTGCTTGGCTCGCTGATCGCCGCGTATGCCTTCAAGGAGTTCCGGGCTCGGGCGGGGTCCGCTCCTATCGTCCGGTTCATTCTGGGAGCCTTTGCCATGATCGGGGCGCTCGTGTTCCTGGGCTGTCCCTGGAGGGCGGCGCTGCGTCTGGCCGGGGGTGACTGGAACGCGATATTCGGGCTCCTCGGTCTCATCGGCGGCATATGGGTGGGCACGCTCTTCTTCAAGGGCGGCTACAATCTCGGACGTTCGCAGACCACCCACACCTCGGTCGGGTGGCTGCTGCCCCTGACAATGCTGGGTTTTCTTGTCCTCATGCTCGTCTTTCCCCAGGTAACCGGGCAGGACAAGAGCGACGTTCTGTTCTACAGTGTGAAGGGCCCCGGCTCGATGCACGCTCCCCTATTTCTGTCTCTGGTGATAGGCCTCATCATCGGATTCCTGGCCCAGAGAAGCAGGTTCTGCACCATGGGAGCCATCAGGGACCTTGTCCTTTTCAGGCAGACGCATCTATTGTCCGGGTTTGTCTCGCTTGTCGTGTTCGCCTTTCTGACGAACCTGGCGCTGGGACAGTTTCACCCCGGCTTTGCGAACCAGCCCGTGGCGCATACGATGGCCCTGTGGAATTTCGGCGGCATGGTCCTCGCGGGGCTGGCGTTCGCCCTGGCCGGTGGTTGTCCGGGGCGACAGCTTTTTCTCGCTGGCGAGGGTGACGGCGACGCGGCGGTCTTTGTCCTGGGAATGATCGTTGGTGCGGCTTTCTCACACAACTTCGGCCTTGCCGGTTCCCCTCAGGGCGTGGGGCCTCACAGCATCGCCGCGGTGATCACAGGTCTTCTGGTTTGCCTCTTCATCGGGTTCACCATGAGACAGAAGACTGCCTGAACAAGGAGGATCAATAATGAGTGCTATCGTTGATGCAACAGGCCTTTCATGCCCGCAGCCGGTCATTTTGACCATGAACGAGATCAAGAAGGTCGGCAGGGGTGAGATAACCGTCCTCGTCGATACTGTCACTTCAAAGGAAAACGTTTCCCGCGCCGCCATCGCCCAGGGATGGACTCTCAAGAGCGTTGAGGAAGAGGGAGAAACCTTCCGCATAACTATCACGAAATCCTAATGGATCAGGGATGGCGAGACCCGGCCGCCTGGCTCCCGGCGTGGGTCTCGCCTCCTTTTTCCAAATACGTGGATGCTTTTCTTCCGGCAAAATGATACATATAATCCTGTGTTTCGTTTCAACTGAATGGATTCAGGAAGGATGCTCCGATGGAAGAGAAGGCATTTCAGGACCACTACGCAGACGATGTCAGCCATTGCTATGGATGCGGCCGCCTCAATGAGGAGGGTCTCCATATCAAGAGCTACTGGGACGGAGAGGAATCGGTGGCACGGTTCACCCCAAGAGCCTGTCATATCGCGGCGCCGGGTTTTGTGTACGGCGGCGTGATCGCTTCTCTCATCGATTGCCACGGCACGGGAACAGCGGCGGCGGCGGCCTATCGCTCAGAAGGAAGGGCAATGGACACGCAGCCCGGCATCCGTTTCGTCACGGCTTCCCTGAAAGTGGATTATCTCCTGCCAACCCCCCTTGGCCCCGAACTCCTGGCGCGGGGAAAGGTAAAGAGTGTCGGCAAACGCAAGGTCGTCGTCGTGGTAAAGGTCCTGGCGGAAGAGAAGGTTTGTGCGCGCGGTGAGGTTGTGGCGGTCAGAATGCCCGGAACCATGAAAAGAACGGGGACAAACTAGACGCCCCGTCATACAGGCAGATATCTCCCTATGACAGAAAAGAGGCCTTCTTCCCTTCTCGATTCTCTCCGCAAGACAGTCGGTGAATTCCTCTACGGCATGACCGTCCACGAACTCGATCTGGAGATAAGGAAGGACAAAGGCCATCTCAATAACCTTTTCATGCTCATCGTCTTCGGCGACCTCGTCGGACTCCCCATCCTCCCCCCCTTCTACTCCATGCGGATCCTTCCCCACATCATCCCCCATCTCGACAGGTGGAAAAAAGGCATCTGCCGGGAAAAGGACATCACCGAGATCTTCACCGGCGACCTGTAACACCCCGCCGTTTTTGTCTTTCTTCTTCTTTTTCCTGAAACTTGAAACATGGAACATGAAACTTTTCTTTCCCCCTTGACAAACTCCATGTTCTGAATATATATTCATTATGTGACGCACGAGATTGATACCGAGAGGTAAAGATGCCGAGACCGACCTGCAAGAGACGTATAGGATTTCAGCCGAAAGCGGTGTTCTTCAAACCTGCCGGGATACCGCTGGGAGCGGTACAGGAGATCGTCATCGGTCACGACGAGGTGGAGGCCATGCGGCTCAAGAACCTGCTGGGGTTTCCTCAGGAAGAGGCTGCAAACCAGATGGGCGTCTCCCAACCGACCTTCCATCGCCTCATCAACGCCGCCCATCAGAAGATAACGGACGCCATAATCAACGGCAAGGCCCTCAGGATAGAGGGAGGCAACGTGACGGTCCACGAAGAGACCGCCGGTCCATGTCATTGGAGAAAGAACTGGGGCCGGGGATGTTCTTCCGCAGAAGCCGTTGCATCCCAGATTTCAGTGGCACATCAGGAAGAAGGAGGAACTCCCATGAAGATCGCCATAACGAGCATGGACGGTACGCTTGACGGAATGGTGGATGAACGTTTCGGCAGGGCAAAGAAGATCGTCGTCGTCGGTGGGACAAACGACCACGAGACCGTCGATAACGTGACGAACATGAACGCGGCCCAGGGAGCGGGTATCCAGACAGCACAGAATGTGGTGAGGTCAGGGGCCACGGCCGTGATAAGCGGCCATCTTGGACCGAATGCCTTTCGCGTACTGTCCGCGGCGGGCGTCGAGGTGTATACCGCGTCGGGCATGACGGTACGCGACGCACTCGAAGCCTACAAGACCGGCAAGCTGCCCAGGCTTACCGGAGCTGACGTCGAAGGCCACTGGTAGAAGGCAAAGGAGGTACGCATCATGCCGGGAAGAGACGGAACGGGTCCAACAGGACAAGGGCCGATGACCGGAAAAGGTGGTTTGGGTCAGGGCGCAGGCCGCCGTGGTGGTCAGTCAGGCATGGGAAAAGGCCGGATGGGAGGCCGCGGGCTGGGGATCGGCGGTGAGTGCCAGTGCCCGAAATGCGGAACGAGGTCGCCCCACGTACGCGGGGTACCCTGTTTCGAACAAACCTGTCCTCAATGCGGGTCAAAGATGGTGAGGGTGTAATGATCGATCTTGCGGGTATGAACATCACGATGGCAAGCGGAAAGGGAGGAACGGGCAAGACAACCGTGGCGGTAAATTTCGCCTGGTTCCTCGCCTCGGCCGGTCAGCGTGTGCAATACCTGGATTGCGACGTGGAAGAGCCCAACGGTCACATCTTTCTCAAGCCTTCGATCACCGAATCATCCCCGTCGAAGGTCATGGTCCCCGTCGTGGACCAGGAGAAGTGCACATCCTGCGGTGAATGCGGGCTCAAATGCCAGTTCCATGCGATCGTCAACCTCCCCGGCGACACGCTTATATTCCCCGGTCTTTGCCACAGCTGCGGTCTGTGCGTCGCCGCCTGTCCAGCAGGGGCCATCACCGAGGGAGACAGGGAGATCGGCATCATAGAGAAGGGCAAGGCAACAAAGGAGATGGATTTCATCCACGGCGTTCTCAACATCGGTGAGGCCATGGCAGTCCCCCTTATCAAGAGAGTGAAGGACGGGCGAAGAGATTCCTGCGTGCATATCATAGACGCGCCGCCCGGGACCTCGTGCCCCGTTGTGGCGACCCTGACTGGATCGGACGCGGTCATCATGGTAACCGAGCCCACTCCTTTCGGCCTCCACGACCTCAAGATAGCCATCGACGTGGCAAAGCTCCTCGATATACCCACCGGGGTCGTCATCAACAGGGACCAGGGAGGTTACCCGCCTCTGACCGGCTATCTCGAGGCTGCGGGCGTGCCCGTCCTTGCCGTGATCCCCGAGGATGCCGACATTGCCCGTCACTACTCACAGGGCGGTATCATTCTTGAATCCCTTCCCCGCTACATCGATGTCTACCGGTCCATGGCGGAGAACCTCGAAAAGCTCCTCGACATCCACAGCTCGCGCGCACGGAGGGTGATGATATCATGAAAGAGATAGTCGTCGTCAGCGGAAAAGGAGGAACGGGCAAGACCTCCGTCGTGGCATCGCTGGCCTGTCTCATAGACAGGAAGGCGATGGTCGATTGCGACGTGGATGCCGCCAACCTTGCCCTCGTCCTCAACCCCCGCGTCATCGAGGAAAAGGAGTTCACAGCCGGGAAGAAGGCGCGGATAATGAATGAGAAATGTACCGCCTGCGGCGTTTGCAGGGACATGTGCCGCTTCAACGCCATTTCGGAAGACTTCATCGTCGATCCTGTGGCATGCGAAGGCTGCGGAGCCTGTTTCTTCTATTGTCCCGCATCCGCCGTGGAATTCGAAACACCCCTGGCCGGGCACTGCTACATATGCGACACACCGGCAGGGGACCCCTTTGTTTACGCGGAACTCTCGCCTGGCGAGGAAAATTCAGGTAAACTGGTGACCATGGTAAGGACTGAGGCAAAGGCACGGGCGGAACACGCAGGGCTGTCGCGGGTCCTCATAGACGGTCCGCCGGGCATCGGATGCCCCGTCATCTCATCGATAACAGGCACATCGCTTGCGCTCATCGTCACCGAGCCAACGGCGTCCGGCATACACGATCTTGAACGGATCGCCCAGCTTGCCCGGCATTTCTCACTTCCCGCCGCCGTGATCATCAACAAGAGCGATATCAATCCGGCCTGTACCAACTCCATCGATCAGTACTGCAGCAGGAACAACATACCTGTTCTCGGCCGTCTTCCGTACGATGCGACCATCTCGGAGGCCCAGCGGCAGGGAAAGGCGATAGTGGAATACGCACCGGACCTCCCCGTGAGCAAGGCCCTGCGGGAGATATCGGAGCAAATAATATCAATATACAAGGAGTAACGTATGGCAGAGTGTGGACAGACAACACAGGACAAGGAAATGGATGACCTTTTCCTCCAGGAACGCTTGAGCCGGATAAACCGGACCCTGATGGTCCTTTCCGGCAAGGGCGGGGTCGGCAAGAGCACGGTGGCGGTGAACCTGGCCTTGAGCCTGGCCGCCCGGGGACAGAGGGTAGGTCTCCTCGACGTCGATATTCACGGACCCAGCATACCGAAAATGCTCGGGCTCAACGGCCAGAAGGTGGGCGTCAGCAAAGACAACGAGATAATCCCCATAGAATACTTCGGAAAACTGCATGTCGTCTCCATGGGGCTTCTCATCGAGCATGACGATCAGCCTGTCGTCTGGAGGGGCCCCCTGAAGTACAACGTGATCAAGGAATTCCTCCAGCACGTGACATGGGGAAAGCTCGACTATCTCGTCATCGACGCCCCTCCGGGCACCGGTGACGAACCGCTCTCCGTCGGGCAGCTCATCAAGGAGCGCGCCAGCGCCATCATCGTGACGACACCGCAGCAGGTTGCGACCATCGACGTGGCGAAGTGCATCACCTTCTGCAACCAGCTCAACCTTCCCGTTGCGGGCATCATAGAGAATATGAGCGGCTTCATATGCCCCCACTGCGGCAAGGAGGTCGACATCTTCATGAAGGGCGGCGGAGAAGAGCTGGCGCAGCGCATGAATGTCCCCTTTTTGGGAGCGGTTCCCCTCGATCCGGACGTCGTCAGGAGCGGTGACAGCGGAACACCTTACGTACTCTCCTACAGCACTTCGGAGACGGCAAAACGTTTTGACGAGATCGTGGACAGGATCACCTCAACCCATTCAGATGATACCGATATCCCCCGGCCCCCGGCAAATACAAAAGATAGTGAAGGTTCTGTCATACCACCCGTGAGTGGCGCGGGCCAGGGGGATATCGCTACTCAGGGAGGAACCATGAAATTTGCAGTACCTACAAACGAAGGCAAGCTTTGCATGCATTTCGGCCATTGTGAAGCCTTCGCCCTCATCGATGCCGACGCGCAGGGTAAGATACTGAACGAGACATACGTAACCCCGCCACCCCATGAACCGGGCCTTCTCCCGCCGTGGCTTGCGCAGCAGGGTGTGAATTACATCATAGCCGGCGGCATGGGAAGTCGCGCCCAGCAGCTCTTCGCCCAGCAGGGCGTCAGGGTTGTAACGGGCGCACAGGAGGCAGACCCGAAGAAGGCGGTGGAGAATTATCTGAAAGGAACGCTCGTCACCGGCGCGAACACCTGCGACCATTAAGGATACCGGCAGGATCTTCGGGGGCGGCCGACGGACCGCGTCATCCGCCCCCGAAGGGAAGAAGGCCACGCTCATGAAAGCGCTCGAGGACATCATATCGTCCATCACCGTCGATGCTCCCGTGACGGATGTCACAAGGGGGATCTTCTGGACGGCGGTGGTCAGCAGGCACTGCGGCCTGGCATCAACGATGATCTATGACTGCAAGCTCGAAGACGGCAGGGAGCCAGGACAGACATCGTACCTCCAGACAAGCGCCGCTTCCCTGGCGAAGGACGCACTGACCACCAGCACCGTGGACGCGTCAGTGGGTCTCGCAGCGATCAATTCACTGATCGATGTCGATATGGCGCGGTGCCTCGACCTCAACGCCGGGGACTATCTGGCCCGAAACGGACAGGGGAAGAATATCGCCATTATCGGTCATTTTCCCTTTATCGATGACCTGAGGAAGGTCGCGGGAAACCTCTGGGTGATCGAAAGACGAATGCAGCCTGGAGACCATCCCGAAGAGGAAACGGCAGCCCTGCTTGCGCGATCCGACATCATAGCCATTTCCAGCACAACCCTCATCAATCACACTCTCGATGGTATACTCGGCCTTTGCCCTTCGGGCAGCACAAAGATGCTGCTCGGCCCCACCACGCCCCTTACCAGTGTGCTCTTTGACCACGGTATCGACATCATTTCAGGTTCCATCGTCACCGACCCCGACACGACACTCCTGCACGTACGCCAAGGGGCTAATTTCAGGGCATTGAAACGGACGGGTTCAATCCGGCTCGTCACAATAATGAGAGACTGGGGAGGACGCGGACCCCAATGAACGAATACACCCCGATCGTCATGGACCATTTCAACAACCCCCGCAACGTCGGCATCATCACGAATCACGACGGGGTGGGTGAGATCGGCGACCCGAACTGCGGGGATTTCCTGAGGGTCTTCATAAAGGTTGAAGATAACGTCATCATCGCCATACGGTATCAGATCAGGGGCTGTCCCGCATCCATCGCCTGTGCGAGCGTGATGACGGAGCTTGCCGTCGGCAAGGACCTCGACGAGGCCATGATGATCGACGACATGGACATCGTCAAGGCCCTGGGAGGCCTCCCGGAGTACAAGCTCCATTGCTCGAATCTCGGCGCGACGGGACTGAAGAAATCGATCCTGAACCATCTCGCGCGCTACATGTCAAGCCTGAAGGGGCAAAACCCGGAAACTTGAAACCCTGAAACTCTGAAACTTTCAAACGGTCTTCAATCTTCCAGCCAGGCGTAATATCCTTCCGACATGTAAACGGCCGCAAGGGGATTATGCCCCATGAGACGGTCCTTCACGGCGAGCACCGTCGAAGGGGCCTTGGCGTATTTCAGGAAAAGGGAATCGTGGCCGACACAGAGTCCCAGCAGGACGTTGAAGTCGCATTTCGCGTCGTTTACCACGAAGGCCTGCAGGATGGGGTTGCACATGGCCTCGAACTCACCCCGGAACATCTTGTGCTCGTCTTCGAGACCGATCTCCTCCTTCGGCACCCTGCCGACCTTGCACATGACGGAGACCACGTCGAAGCCCTTTCGGGTGAATATGCCCGAGACCACCGCCGCTTCTTTCGCGAGACCCCCGCAAAAGACAAGTCCCAGCTTCCCGTACTTCATCTTCTTCGCGAACTCGCAGATCTCCAAAATCCTCGGCTTTGCGGGATGTATCCGGTAGGGCTTCCTGCCGCGGTCGATGTAGCATTCGCCTTCCTGAATGGACGCCTGACGGGCAAACTCATGCACCGATCTCTTTCTGTACTCCCTGCGCGCTTTCTCGACAAGCTCCTTCTTGAGGACCGTGGGACACCCCTTTGAACCCTTTCCTGCGGGACCGGTGCAGATCCGCTCCCTAAGGGGGATGTCGCAGTCGGCACAGGTGCTTTCCAGGCGCTTTTTCACGGCAGCACCTCCACTTCACGAACAACCTCCCCTTTGACCTTTGAAAGAAGCTCCTGAAGCACGGGCAGAACATCTGTCCGGAAACGCCCCGCCACAAGCACATACATGATATCGTCTCCGATCTTGAGGTCGCCTTCGTTGATCCAGACCCGCACGTCCACGATGCCGTCACTCTTCTTCGCCTCGGAAACAGCGGCGGCGAGAAGCGCCGCGTCATAGGAAAGCCGCATGGCCTTTACCGGTTTGCCTTCCTTCGAAGTCGCCCTGACAACCCCATTGTGAACAAGCATCATCCCCAGTTCGCCCGGCTCAGCCGATCCCTTCACCTCTTCAATCCACTTTTCGATCATGGTGTCCCTCCTACCGGTTTCTACCACCCATGAGAAGGAAAATCAAGGAGCGGCTTCTGCCGTGCATTCTCAGCTGTCTGTTTCCAGGAGAGCTCTTGGCTTTTAGGGCCAACCCGCGTAGAATATAGGGACCGCCGCGCGTCCGCCCGACGTGGCCGGGCATGCGCGATCGCAGGCGCACAGAGAAAGGGACAGATGGTAGTTGAATACCTTAAGGCGATGGTAATTGTTCTCGGGATAAGCGCCCTCATAGTGTTTGTTCTCGGGAAGCTCCGGATATCATCCGTGGTGGGGTTCCTCCTGGCCGGTATTCTCATCGGACCGTACACCTTCAATCTCGTCAGTGACTCTCACGAGATAGAACTCCTCGCCGAGATTGGGGTCGTCCTGCTCATGTTCACTATCGGCCTCGAGTTTTCCCTCAAGAATCTCTTCCAGCTGAAGTCCATCGTTCTTGGGGGCGGGGCCATGCAGGTCGCGCTCACGGTCGCCTTTGTCGTCTGCATAGGTTATTTCTTCTACGCCCAGCCGCTTGAGGGGGCTCTGTTCGACGGTTTTCTGGTGGCCCTGAGCAGCACGGCCATAGTCTTCAAGATCCTCCTGGATCGTGCCCAGATGAACAGCCCCCACGGTCGTTTTTCCGTGGGGATACTGATCTTTCAGGACCTCTGCGTCGTACCCTTCATGCTCCTCATCCCCGTCCTTGCCGGCAATTCGGCTGGTGGCAACATAGCCCTCACCCTCGCGAAGGCAGCACTGGTCATAGCCCTCATCCTCTTTGCCTCCCGGTGGCTCGTACCATTCATATTCAAACAGGTCGTGGGGATGAAGAGCCGGGAGCTCTTCGTGATATCCATCATCACGCTCTGCCTGGGCACAGCGCTCCTGACCTCGTCAATGGGTCTGTCCCTGGCCCTCGGCGCCTTTCTGGCCGGTATGATCATATCGGAATCGGAGTACGCAGCCCAGGCCGTTTCCGATGTGCTTCCTTTCAAGGAGAGTTTCACGGGTCTCTTTTTCATCTCCGTGGGCATGCTCCTTGACCTCAAGGTGCTTGCGGGAAACGTGGTCGGGGTGTCGGTGATGGTCATGGTGATCGTCGTGATCAAGCTGGCCGCCATCACCATTACCGGCATGGTCCTCGGCAACTCCCTCAAGAACTCTCTCGTGTCGGGCTTTCATCTCTTTCAGATCGGCGAGTTCTCGTTCATCCTGGCGCTGGAGGGAAGGAGGTACGGCCTCATCACCGACGATCTCTATCAGGCCTTTCTGTCGGCTTCGATCATTACCATGATCATGACACCCTTTCTCATACGGGGATCATCTTCCATTGCGGAGTGGATCGCCAGGAAGAGCCCTCTTCGCTTCCTGGAAAGGGGGAAAGGGAAAGGGGCCGCCGAACGCTATCCCGGGAGCATAAAAGACCACGTGATCATAGTAGGCTTCGGCCTCAACGGGGGCAATCTCGCACGGGTCCTGCGTTCCATGGACGTAAGGTATGTCGCCCTTGAGCTCAACAGCAAGACGGTCCGGGCGGGGAAAAAGAAGGGTGAGCCCATCTACTATGGCGACGGCACCAGCGCCGAGGTCCTCCACAAGATAGGGATACGGAACGCGAGTGTCCTTGTGGTCGCCATCAGCGACGCCCCGTCTACCCGGAGGATCGTGCAGCTGGCACGGTCATCGAATCCCCATCTCTACATCATTGCCCGCACGAAGTACGTGGCTGAGGTGGAAGGACTGAAGCATCTCGGAGCCAACGACGTCATACCCGAGGAATTCGAGACCTCCGTGGAGATATTCTCCAAGGTCCTGAACCGGCTACAGGTTCCCGTCAACGACATCCGGGACCACGTCGACAGGATACGGCAGGACAATTACCTTGCATTGAGGGTGGTAAAACTCCCGAGAAGATACCTCGTCGAACGCGAGGACATACTCAAAAACATCGTGATTGAGACCTACCGGATACGGCAAGGCTCGGTGGCGGACGAGAAAACTCTCAAAGACCTCAACCTCCGGTCAAAGACCGGCGTGACCGTGATCGGCATCGAACGTGCCGGGGAGGTCCACAGGATGCCCTCTCCCGCCAGGCGCCTCATGGTCGATGATGTCCTGCTTTTCATCGGCAGCCGCGAGGACATCGACTGCGCCGTCGATTATCTCGATTCCAACGAAAATGAGCCCCCGCAGTGCTCAATAAGAGAGGATGTGTGACCCAATGAACCCCTTTTTGGCAGCAGCGATAGGAACTGTTCTGCATCTCAAGAGAAAGTGCCCCAAATGCAGGCGCGAGCAGGTGACGAAGCCGAGCGAGAAGCACAGGACAGTCAACTGCAAATTCTGCGGAACAAAGATACCGCCCAAAAGAACAGGGTAAAGACCGTTTCAAGTTTCATGTTCCAGGGAGGAAAGACGGTCCCAGGTCTCAGGTTTCAGGTCCCGGGCTAAGGACAAAAAACCCTGCCTCCACTGCGCGTCTTTGCCGCCTTTCCTGAAACCTGAAACTTGGAACTGTCTTCTCCCCTTGACTTGTTTTGAGCATATGCTTATAATAAAGCCATGTCTCGCCCGAAGAAATGCAGGTGCGTGTGCTGCAAGCTGGAATCGGACTATTTCAAGCCCCGCGGCACACCCCTTACGGACCTCGACGAGGTTAGCCTGAAGATGGATGAACTGGAGGCATTGCGCCTTGCCGATGTCGAGGGGCTCTACCAGGAAGAAGCGGCGAGGCAGATGAACATCTCGCGTGCAACCTTCGGCAGGATCGTGGAGGCAGCGCATCGGAAGGTCGCCGACGCCATCCTTCACGGCAAAGCCTTGAAGATAGAATCTGAGGCAGCAACAGGAGGAACGATATGAAGATATGCTTTGCAGTCTTGAAGGACGATGGCGTTGAGAGCACCGTCTACAATCATTTCGGCTCTGCGCCGGCCTTTGTCGTTGTCAATACGGAAGCGAACGACGTCTCTACGATCGTCAACCGCGATGCCGACCACATCCATGGCGCCTGCAATCCCATAAAGGCCATCGGCGGGACAGAAGTGGACGCCGTGGTGGTGGGAGGAATCGGTGCCGGGGCCCTTATGGGGCTCAACGCGAAGGGCATCAAGGTCTTCAAGGCCACGGGGGCCACGATAAAGGACAATCTTGCCCTTTACAGTGAGAACAAGCTTCCCGAACTGACCATCGATCGCACCTGCGCCGGGCATGCCGGCGGATGCGCCCATCATTAAGGAGAACACAATATGCCGATCTATGAATACAAATGTGAAGACTGCGGGGCCGTAAGCGAATTCATCGTCTTTTCGGCCGATGAGGAAGTGGCCTGCCGGTCATGCAGCGGCACGAGACTGACAAAGCTCATGTCCGCCCACAATACCTCCGCTTCATCGGGCTCGCCTTCCATGCCCAATTTCGGAGGCTGCTGCGGTTCCCCCGGTTCCTGCGGCAGCCCGGGCGGCTGCTGTTCCGGCTAGTACCGGTCGGGTCCTGCGGTGACGGGGTTAGAAGGTTACGACCTCGTATCCGTTGTTGATATAACGGGCCATGCCGGGATGACCCGACATATCGTCGAGGAGGCGCAATCCCTGCTCCTCCGCTGCTTTCAGGGACCCCATCTTGTTGGCGCAGGCCCTGCAGGCTCCTTCTATGAGCCCCTTTTCCCTGACGTTGCGATACAGGACGGCAAGGGGATTCCCCTCTTCGACCAGTTCGGGAATAAGCTTCGTGGCCGCGCCTTCGATCACCACCTTCACGTCATATCCCGCTGTCTTCATGTTGACGGCATTGAGCAACACGTGGACAAAACACATGGGTTCACCGTTGAAGGCGAACAGGACTACTTTCTTCATCACGAACCTCCCTCGCCCTTGTCAGGCCCTGCCTCTTCCACGAAATGCAGGACCTTTCCCTTTATGGCATCGCGGACCCGACGCGTTTTCTCAAGCCTCTCCTCGGGAGAGCCGGTAAACGATGCCGGATCCTCGAAGGACCAGTGAAGCGTGTGAGTGCGAAGCCCCGGGAAGATCGGGCAGGTTTCGGCACTCGCCTCGTCGCAGACAGTAACAACGTAGGAATAGAGTTCCCCCTTGCGGTACTTGTCGAAAACGCTCTTCGTCTTGTTGCCGGATATATCGATCCCCTCTTCCTTCATCACCTCCACTGCGAGAGGGTTCAACACGCCGGGCTCCATCCCCGCGCTTTCCACGTGAAACCGGTCTCCCGCCAGCCTGTTGAGAAACGCTTCGGCCATCTGGCTTCTCGCACTGTTATGGACACATACGAAAAGGACCCTCGTCTTTTCCATTGC
>Ga0302251_1001602_pt1 | contig 13085 bp, 14 predicted proteins | sample AAG_RA_Gln_MG_FD_193534 | JGI IMG/M metagenome (GOLD analysis project Ga0302251, IMG submission 193534) | Enriched activated sludge microbial communities from anaerobic digester in WTTP, New Holstein, Wisconsin, United States - AAG_RA_Gln | ecosystem: Engineered > Bioreactor > Anaerobic >...
CCACCAACGGAACAGCGTTGACATCGTTCGGAACGGGCGGTGTCGTCGACCTGGGCATCACCGTTGCGAGCGGCGATAAAATTAGCGGAAGTCTGTTCGCCTACAACGGGAAGTTGTACATCCCCGGTATGGACAACAAGGTATACTGCCTGAACATCAGCAACGGTTCGGGCGGAGGTTCGGGTGGTTCCGTGGTGTTCTTCGAAGCAGGTTCGACGGGAGCCGTCGCCGCCGGTGTTGCCGTAGATCCGTCTGGTTCAGGTTCAGTGGTGTTCGGTAGCACGGACGGCAGGTTCTACCAAGTAAGACTTAGCGATCCGTCCGTCTACAAGATGACCAATCTCGGTAGTGCGGTCAACACGACGCCGACTGTTGATCGAACGAACAGACTGGTGCTTGTTGGAACTGACGCGGGACGCGTGCACAAGTTGCCGTCGTTCTAATTCCGACTGAACACCGAGATAACAGGAAGGGGCGCTCTCCACACCGGGGGGGCGCCCTTTTCTCCCTAACCCCTCCCTTCGGGTTTCCCCTTCCCCTCAGGGGAAGGGGATAAAAGGGGTTAGGGGTATTGAAAAATGAGACTATACTCGATTATTTCCTTATTGGCTGTGGTGGCGCTGGCCGGGTGCGGTGGACCGGCGCTTGAGCGTGCCGGCGGCGGTACGGAGTCGTTTTCCGGGCGCGTGACAGCCGTGTCGGACGGAGATACACTGCGCGTGCTGGCGAACCGGCGCGAGGTGAAGGTGCGCCTGTACGGCATCGATTCGCCGGAAGCGCACCAGGCGTACGGCACGCAGGCGAAGAAGTTCACGTCCTCGAAGGCACACGGCAAGACGGTGGACGTGCAGTACCGCGAGCGCGACCAGTACGGGCGCACCGTCGGCGAGGTGATATTGCCGGACGGCTCCAACCTGAACGCCCTGATCGTGCAAAACGGCTACGCCTGGGCCTACCGCCACCACAGCAGGAAGTTCATCCCCGAGGAAGAGGAAGCCAAAGCCGACCGCCGCGGCCTGTGGAAGGATCGCAATCCCATCCCGCCGTGGGAGTTCCGGAGGGCGAATTAAAAATAATTCACCCCCCAACCCCCCAATTCTGGGGGGCTATCCGGCACCCCTTGCCCCCAGCATTGGGGGAAAGGGGCTGGGGGTTAGGCAACGGTATTCTTTATTCCGTAATCTTTAATTCTTAATTCTTAATCGAAAATCATCCGAACGTGACGTTGGGGATGACGTCGCGGAGGGGGTTGTGGCCGTTATTCAGCAGGGCGCGGGCGCGGGTTTTGGCGTCGAACTGGTTTTCCGGCATCCCCGGCGCGAACTGCTGAATCACGAAGGGATTGGGAATCGTGATGCGCGAGCGCTCGAAGGCGGCGTAGTTGTGGCGGGCCGCGTAGTGCCGCGCGGTGCCGGCAAGGTAGGCGTTGATGGCGGAAACCAGTGTGCCGCGCCGTCCGTTGCGCAGGTTCAGCAGGTCCTTGAATGAAGGTTTCAGGCGCTTCCACGCGGAAGTGGCCGTATAGAACCACCGGTTGGCGTTGGTGTGGCCCTCGAACATCTGCTGGGGCGTGATCTTGGCGAACTTGCGCACGGGGTGCTCCGCGTCGTAGTGCTCCCAGTTCCAGTCGGTGATCAGGTCGTTGCGCACGGCGTATTCGAAGTCGCGGGCGCCGGGTTCGGGCGTGTTGACGCTGAACTGGGCCAGGTCGAGTTTGGCTTCGATGCCCCACTCCACGGTGCGTTCAAACAGGCTGGGGTCGTCGTCTTCAGTCACTCCAAACACGAAGGCGCCGAGCACGGCGATGCCGTAGTCGTGCAGTCGCGCGATGAGTTCCTTGTACTTCTCCACGGAAACGCTTTTCGCCATTTTACCGGTGATGGTTTCGATGCCCAGGAACAGGCCGCGGCACCCGGATTTGCCGAGCAGGGGTATCAGTTCGCGCCAGTTGTTGTAAAGGGTCAGCGCGGTGAGTTCCGTGGCCCACGGGATGCGGTAGCGTCGGAATATCTCGCATACCTTCTTGGCGTGCTCGCCGGTTTTATTGGGCAGAAAATTGTCGTCGATGATGGCGGCAACACCGCGGCCCTGGGATTTGAACCGGCGCGCGTCGGCCTCGATGACGTCGTACGGCACGTGCCGCGAGGCAGAGCCGAACACGTAGGTGACCGAGCAGAACGAGCAGTCGAAGGGACATCCGACCGAGGTCTGCATCGAGAACGGCATCAGGTAGGCGTCGCGGGGCGCCCAGGACCAGTCCGGCAGAGGCCGGTTTTCCACTTCCTTCGCGCCGGCGGGCGGATGCCACTCGAACGCGCGCTGTTCGCTACTGCCGGTCTTTCGGCGCTGGATGAGCCAGGAAAGGATATCGCGCAGTGTGGAGGGTGCGGTTTCGCCCAGGGCCACGCAATCCGCGTAGTGCAGGGCTTCCAACGGGAGCGCCGTGGCGTGCACGCCTCCGATGGCGATCTGAATCGGCTTGCCGCCGGCGCCGTTGGTGTCGCGGGCGTGTGTGGCAATTTCGTAAGCGCGCGAGGCCGACGTGGTGAGCGCGGACATGCACAGGATATCCGGGCGTTCGACCTGAACGTCGTAGCGGCCCATCGCCTGTTCGTCCCAGCAACGGGTCACCAGGTCGTACCCATCCAGATTGTCGGGAGTCATCGCCTTCAGCAGGCCGATGCTCATCGGCGGCATCGGAGCCTTGCGCTTGTGTTCCGGGGGTACCGGGGTCAGTTTGTCCGGCACAAGGTAATCGATATATATGGTTCCCAATTGACAGCCTTTCCAACGTCCCGCGAGCCGATCCACGCGGCGGCGGGATTCCTATTTACTATAGCCGCATACGGACGATGCGCGGGATTCCGGCCGGGTCTTTCAGCGCTGTCGGTTCCTTCCATCCGGTCTTTTTCGCGCGGCGCACGGTTTCCCTGCCCATCGTGTGCCCGACCTCCATCAACAGCCAGCCGCCCGGTTTCAGCCAGGTCCGCGCGCGGTCCAGCAGAAGATCCACAAACGGGAATTTGTCCTCGCCGGCAAACACGGCTATCGCGGGCTCGCTGAGGACTTCGCGGGATAGAATCGACTGCTCGGAAAAGGCGACATACGGCGGATTGCTGAGCACGGCGTCGAATCGGCGTTCCAGGGGAAACGGGGGTACTTTGTCCGACATCACGTCCCACTCAGTGATGCGGATGCGTTTGGAAACTCCCAGGCGGCGGGCGTTTCGGCGGGCCACGGAGAGGGCGTCCGGGCTGACGTCCACGGCGTTCACGCGAACCGACGGCAGGAAATGCGCCAGGCTGACCGAAATGCACCCGCTTCCGACGCCGATTTCAAGCACGCGCGGGGACGGCACAGGCGACAGCAGGCGGATGGCCTCCTCCACCAGCCCCTCGGTTTCGGAGCACGGAACGAAGACGCTTTTATTCACCAGGAACTCCAGCCCCATGAACTCCACCCACCCCAGGATGTACGCCGTGGGAAAGCCGCTTGCGCGGCCCCACACGAGGGTGCGGAACCGGATCGGATGCTCCAACAGAGATTCCGGGTGCGCGGTCTGCCGGAGCCGGATCTCGCGCAGTTTCGCCAGGTAATCGGTGTCGCTCGGAGAGGACTTCAGCGCGGAGGCGGCCATCAGGAGGGTAGCGTGCAGTCTCGGTTCCGGCACGCCGGCAGAGGACAGAAAGCGGACCGCCCACTCCAACGCGTCGCCGCACGTTCGCATTACGCCATCGCCCCGATCAGCGCGTCGGTGTATTCCTTCGTGTTGGCGGTACCGCCCATGTCGCGCGGGATGCAGGTTTGCGCGCCAAGAACCTTCTCCACCGCGTTGCGCACCCGGTCCGCGGCGTCCGTCTCGCCGATGTGGTCCAGCATCATGCCGGCCGAGAGGATGAGCGCCGTGGGATTGGCCAGGCCCTTACCGGCGATATCCGGCGCGGAACCGTGAACGGCTTCGAACACGGCCGCGTGGTCGCCGATGTTCGCCCCGGGAACCACGCCCAGGCCGCCGACCATGCCACTGCACAGGTCGCTGATGATATCGCCGTAAAGGTTCTCCATCACCAGGACCTGGAAGCGGGTGGGATCGCGCACCAGTTGCATGCACAGGTTGTCGATGATGATCTCCTCGGCCTCGATCTCCGGATATTCGCGCGCGATCTTGCGGAAGCACTCCAGGAACAGGCCGTCGGAGATCTTCATGATGTTGGCCTTGTGGACCACGGTCACCTTGGTCGCGCCAATCTTGCGGGCGTGCTCGAAGGCGAACCGGCTGATGCGTGTGCAGGCTTTGTCGGTCATCACCTTGATGCTCTCGGCGACGCCCGGAACCACGAGGTGCTCGATGCCGGAGTAAAGCCCTTCGGTGTTCTCGCGGATGACCGTGATATTCACGTTGTCATAGCGCGTGATCACGCCGGGGATGGTCTTCGACGGACGCACGGCGGCATACAGGTCCAGCGCCTGGCGAAGGGCCACGTTGGCGCTTCGGAACCCCTTGCCGATGGGCGTGGTGATGGGCCCTTTCAGCGCGATTCCCAGGCGGCGTATGGCGTTCAGGGTCGGCTCCGGCATCGGTTCGCCGTACTTGGCGGTCACTTCCGCGCCGGCTTCCAGCCAGGTCCATTCGATCGGCACGCCGGTTGCGGAAAGCACGCGCACGGTTGCCTCGGTGATTTCGGGACCGATACCGTCTCCGGGAACGAGCGCTATGTTGTAGGCCATGGGATCACCTTCTTTGTGTGTGGATTCAACCGCCCAGCGACGCCAGGCCGCCGTCGGCGTTCAGGTGTAGACCGGTTTCGCCAGCGGCCAGGTCGGAAATCAGGAAAACGGCCAGGTTCGCGACCTCGTCGGGTTGGGCCAGCGCGCGGCTGGGTGTCTTTCGGCGGAGGTCCTCGCGTTCCGATTCGGTGGTGGAGGCCAGGACGTTCGGCGTCAGGGCCATGCCGGGCGAAATGCAGTGGACCCGTATGCCGGCGGGGGCCAGTTCCTTCGCCAGTGTCCGGCTCCAAGCCAGCAGAGCGCCTTTTCCGGCGATGTGGGCGGAATAGCCGGAGGCGGGACGCTGGACCATCGTGCCGACGATGTTGATGATAGTTCCCGAACCGCGTTCCAGCATGCCCGGGAGAACGGCTTGCGCGCACAGGACGGACGTCTTCAGCGAGCCCTCGATTTCCGCCAGGTAATTCTCCCAAGGAACGGAGTGCGCGGGTTTTGGGGGAAGGTAGATGCTGGCGTTGTTTACCAGGGCATCGAACGGGCCGAGTTTCGCGGTCAGTTCCTCCACCATCTGTTGAACGGAACCGGGATCGGTGAGTTCGGCGTGTGCCGTCGCCGCGCGTCCGCCAGACATATCAATTTCCGCCGCCAGTTTGACAGCGCCCGCGGAATCGTTGCGGTAGTGGATGCCCACGGCGGCGCCTTGCCGGGCCACGGCGCGCGTTAGGGCGGCGCCCAGTCCGCTGGTGGCGGCCGTAATGAGTATCGTTTTGTCGGCGAGCAGACTCATCGCAAATAAAGAACCTTGCTATCCCGTCCGGCGTTTCGCCAGTTCCCGCTCGATATGCCGGTACCCGCCGGGCGCCGTGACGATGGACAGCATCTTCGCGTTACCGTGCCCGTTGTGGATCGCGTGGATATGCTCCACGGAAACCGGCGGCGAGGAACGGCTGAGGCGTTCACCCGACAGGCGCAGAACGGCCTGGCAACCGTGGCGGCGGAACAGGCGCACGACCTTGCGAATCAGCGCCTCCGGCCACCCGGCCGTGAGAAAATCCACCGCGAAACCGTCCGCGTGCGTGTTGGCGGACCAGGGGCTCGGAAGCGCCCAGCCCTGCGACACGGAATCCTTAATCTGTTTGCGTTCGGCGTGTGTTAATCCCTTTAACACGGCCTCCAGCGTCGGCACAAAGCCGGGATGCACGGGGTGTCCGCCGAAGAGGGGAGCGCCGTGGAACGTGGTAACCAATGTATACCTCCTTCACGGGTCTACATCCCTCATGGCATTATAGGGGCGTGCTTGTCCGATGGGAGCGTGCGATTGGTAGGGGCAGACCACTGTGCCATCTGTACCAACTGATTCAAGGGCTAAGCGTCCAAGTCTGTCATTCTGAGCGTCAGCGAAGAATCTCTGACAATGGAAAAATAAAAGAGGCATCCTGAGCGGAGCGAGAAACGAGCGTAGTCGAAGGACGCCGGCAGTGGACGGCCGTACTGCTTTGTGTGGTTTCTCCTGGACAGGTTTAGGGGACGAAGCTTTGACTAATAGTTGTCAGGCACGTTACATCAGGTGCATCGGTCAAGCGCACGTCCCAAGTTCCAACCGCCATAATCGCATCGAAGAGCACTCGTGCTTCCATCTGCGGGGCATCGATCTCGCTCTCGCGTTCCGTTGCGGCGCGAATACGGATAAACTCGTGCCAAGCGTGGTCGTCGCAAGTTGGGCCATTCGTCAGGAAGATGAGTTGCGGGCGTAAGGACGGCACACCGATTTGTTCGGCTATGAAATACTGCCCACCGTCGAACCGTGAGCATAATTCGTCTATTTCAGAATCGGACAAACGACCGTCTAGATACAACGCACCGTGTGCTTTGTAGTTACCGGCATCACGATACATGTATTCGAATACGGTGAAAGTTGAGTGATGCATCGGATATCAAGAACCACTCTCGAGGAAAACATCATTTCTGTGTTTTTTTATGAATCTTATATCGGGAACAAAACGTTCCGGCAATTCAATCCGTTTTCCTTCAAGGGGTAATAAAACCCTCTTGATGAACTCGTCATTCCTTCTGTAAAGGGCACCCGAAACTATAATCCGAAATTCATCGGACAGGGCGAGGAAACCTTGATCGAATGCCTTGTCATGTATCGCCGACAAGCACAGGCCATTACTGGGATTGAGCCGATTCTCCCTGTCCTTACTCCAGGGAATGATGTGACTTGCTATCAGAAGCGATGGTTCGGACAAGCCAGACATACAGCATCGTCCACGATAACTACTGAGTACAATTCTCCTAAAGAAACTTTGCTTGATTCGTTGCTGTATGACGGTAGGTTTGCTTTCGCCAATAAAGGTCTCCGGCAAGTCGTATTCTGCAATGAGGTCTGTGGCGTCGATATCACCGTACTCCTCACGAAGCGCTTGACACTCGAGAGCGAGACCTTCCCAATCCGCATGAAACTCATCCCAGATTTCATGGTCCTGTTTGGATGCGGCGGACAAGCCTCTTCTACCTGTGCCAGTGATGGCGGGATCAAGGCTCGCAAAATTCAGCATCTTCATCGCAACCGACGAAGGACTTCGACCGATCAAAGAAGCCAGTCTGATAATATCTGGATTGCCACGATGCACTTTGCCAAACGGAATCTGGCAGTATAAGTGGAAGGCCAGTTTCGATTCCGGTTTTGTCCAAGATACTGACATGGCCGCAACTTCAAGAGATCTACTTCATCGCTACGGATTGGGGATGAAGCCTTCAACCGGACAGTTGTTCGGTCTAAACATATTGTTGCCATTTAGTCGGCGCCATTCAAGTTACTGCCGCCTCGGTAACATCCATTTTTGGGGCACGTGCAACGTGCCCCTACAGTGTACGTCCCATGCCGGTGCAATGAACGATGCACTGGATGGATGGCGGAATCCTCCGGCAACCACCCCTAACCCCTCCTTGGAAAGGAGGGGAACCGGAAAGCCCCCCGGAATTGGGGAGCGATCCCGGGCCCGTACGGGCCCCTACGTGTGCCTGGGGGGCATAGAATATCCATGAATGCATTATCCCGATCCCTTCGCTCTCCTTCCCCTCGGGGGAAGGGGCTGGGGGTTAGGGCACTGGAGACACCATGACATCACGCGAACGAGTGAACCGCACGCTGGCGCGCCAGGAAGCCGACCGCATCCCACGCGCCGACTCCTTCTGGCCCGAAACCATTCCCGGGTGGCATGCCCAGGGGCTCGATCCGTCAACCGATGTGGGCGAGTTGTTCGACTTCGATATCGTCTGCGCCGGGTGGCCCAACACCTCCGCGCGCATCGGCTACCTCGAAACCGTCAGCGAGGACGAACTCACCATCACCCGCAAGGACGGCCACGGCGCGATCCTGCGCTACTGGAAGCAGAAAAGCGGCACGCCGGAGCACATCGGGTTCACCGTCAACGACCGCGGATCGTGGGAAAAGCACAAGGCCGAGATGATGGCCGTGCCCCTTCACGACCGCGTGGATCCGGAACTCGTGCTCGACGTGCAGGCGCGCGCCCGTTCGAACGGGAAGTGGTTCGGGTGGCACGGCCTCGAAGTGTTTGAGGCGGCCAAGGAAAGCGTGGGTCACGAGCGCCTCTGCACCGCGATGGCGGATGATCCGGAGTGGGCGAAGGACGTGTACGACACCTACGCGGAATTGACGGTCAGACTGCTCGACTTCCTCGAGGCCGGCGGCGCGCTTTACGACGGGGCCTGGGTGTACGGGGACATCGCTTACAACCACGGGCCGTTTATGTCACCGAGGATGTACCGGGAGATGGTTCTGCCGGGCAAGAAACGCATCATCGGGTGGTTCAAGGATCGCGGCCTGCCGGTGATTTTCCATACCGACGGCGATTTCCGACCGCTGATCCCGGGTTTTCTCGAAACGGGCATGGACTGCTTCCAACCGCTGGAGGCAAAGGCCAACATCGATGTGCGCGAACTGAAGCCGCTTTGGGGCGACAAGGTCGCGTTCATGGGAAATATCGACGCCACCGTGCTGATTACCAACGATTTTGAACGCATCGAGGCCGAGGTGACGTCCAAGGTATTGACAGCCAGGGAAGGCGGCGGGTACATCTATCACAGCGATCATTCCATTCCCCCGGAGGTCAACTGGGAGACATACAGGTTCCTGATGGGTTTGATAGACAGGCTCGGGCGGTTTAACTGACGCGGCGAAAGGGAAATACGCGATGGACAACGCTCGCTCAACACAGTTGGCGGAGAAGCGGATGGCGGAGTGGGTCAGCCGTCAGCGCGCGCAGAAGGAAGGCACGGTCAGCCCGTCGGGGCCGGTGGACTGGAGCACGGTGCTTACGATTTCGAGGCAACCCGGAGCGGGCGGCCACACCGTGGCGAAGAAGGTCTGCGACGCTCTGGGAACCGGGTGGAAAGTGTGGGACCGCGAGATCATCGACGCGCTGGCCGAAAGCGTGAATATGCGCCGCGAGATGATCGAGGCCCTGGACGAGAACGTGCACTCGTGGCTGGAGCAGGTGGTGCGCGACGTTTTCGGCGTGACCACCATGGAGACCTTCGCGTACCGCCGGCACCTGGCTCAGGTTCTGCTCTCCATCGCCCACCAGGGCAACGCCGTGATCGTCGGGCGCGGCGCGAACTTCCTGCTGAAACACGGGCTGAACGTGCGCCTTCGGGCTTCGCGCGATTTCCGGGTCAGGGAGACAATGACGGGCGAAAACCTGAACCGCGAACAGGCCGAAAAACGCGTGCGCGAGATCGACAAGCGGCGGGCTGAATTCACCAAATCGGTTTTTGAGCGCGACATCGACGACATCGACGCTTATGATATGATCCTCAGGACCGATGTCCTGGGGTTCGACGTGGCCGCCTCGGCCATCGTGGCCGCAACGAAGGCCAAATTGGCGCAACAGGCGTGATTCCGTCCGGGAACCGGAACCGGTTTCCGGCGTCCTGATACCGGTACAGGGAACAAACCGGCACGCAAATGACGCAGGACACCGCACGAACGATGGTTTCCGACGCTGAACTCGTTCGGCGGGCGCAAAATCGTGAGTCCGGCGCTTTCGACGCCCTGTTCGACCGGCATTACGCCAGGGTGTTCAACTTCGCCCTGAACCTGACCGGCGACGGCGATTCGGCGGGGGATATCGCCCAGTCGGCCTTCGTGAAGACGTACGATGCCCTGAACCGGGTGCGCGACGGCCAGGCGATCCTGAAGTTTCTCTACCGCGCCGTGGTCAACCTGGTGAGGGACCGGGCCCGATCCAGAGAACGCAAGCCGTGGACTTTGTTTACCGACCTGTTGAGGCCGGGCGATGACGGCAACGGCTCGACGGACCTGCTGGACACGGCGGATCCGGGGCTGGACCCGCAACGGTTGCTGATTGCGAAAGACCGGGACGAGGCGCTGAGGTCGGCCATAGCCGGACTGCCGGGGGAATTCCGGGAGGCGCTGGTTCTGCACCATCTGGAAGGGATGGACGTGCGGGAGATCAGCGAGGTCATCGGGGTGCCGGCCGGAACGGTGAAGTCGCGTTTGGGGCGGGCGCGGGCCAGGCTAAGATCGGCGCTGGCGGAATGGCTGGACGGGGATGGGGAACCGCAATGAAAAAGACGATGTGTGAATGGACCAGGGTATCGATATCGGAGTATCGGGAAGGCACGCTTTCCGAGTCCGACCGCGCGCGTTTCGAGGCCCACGTTCTGCAGTGCGAGGCGTGCGCCCTGGAGCTCAAGCGCGATGAGCGCCTGGACGAAGCCCTTGCCTCGGTTTCGGCGGTGGAGCCCTATCCCGTTTCGTGGGCCGAGGTTCAATCCCGCGCGATACCCCAGCCGTCCCGGCGAGTGTGGAAGCCTGTGGGAGCGTTCGCCACGGTTGCCGCGGCTGTCGCGCTGGCGTGGTTCGGCTTCTTCGGCGGAGGTTCGGATGTCACTCCGAACGTATCCACGTCCACCGAAATCGCGGCGCAACTGGACCGGCAGGATTCGGCGGACCTGATTGCCTCGCACGGCCTGATGTCCGTGACGACCGCCGGCGGCGACCCGAACCGCGCGGTGATTCTGCTGGCCAGCCAGAAAGCGGGCACGGAGAAGAGCCTGTGATGATTCCCCGGGCGCTGGCGCTGGCGGCTGTGATCGGCATCGGCCTGCAGGGCCTGTGCGCCCCGCCCCTCACCCCGGAAGGGATTCTGAACGCCGCCCTGAGGGGTTCCTCCTCCGCCTTCGAGGGCGTCCAAGAGACCCGCGTGTGGACCGACGCCGGTTCGATGACCACCGATGTGCGCGTGTGGGGCAACGGGAAAGGGGCGGTGCGATCGGAGTACCGGTCGGGCGCGGCAAAAGGCTCCGTGATACTGCGCGTGGGCGAGCGGTCATGGAGCAGAACGTCTACCGGCGTATGGACCGCCCTTCCTGCCCATTCGGAAACGGCGCGGGCAAAATGGATTGTGGCCAACTACCGCGTGACCCTGGGCGCGCCGGGAACGCTGGCGGGCCGCTCGGCGGTTCCCCTGAACATCACGGCAAAATATGCGTTCAATCCCTCGCGCAAGATGTGGGTGGACGCCTTCACGGGACTGATTCTGCGCGACGACCTGTTCGCGCCGGACGGCAAGCCCCGCTCCTCCACAAAATTCACAAGCGTCACCTACAAAGCCCAGTCGGTGTCTATGTTTCAGCAACCCTCGCGCGTGACACCGGCGCCCTCGACCGGCCCGAACTCTCTGCGTGCCGCGGCCTCCGCCTCGGAGGCGCAAAAACTCTCCGGGCGTCCAGCACCGAAACCCGCCTACGTGCCGCCCGGCTACCGCGCCGTTTCGTACGGCCTGGTTCGGAGCCGAAGAAACACGTGGATGACCTCGGTGCGGTATGAGGACGGCCTCGGCGCGTTCACCATTTTCGAGCGCAACCAGGGCGGCCAGGGCGGCGGATACGGGCCCGGGCAAGGCGGACGCGGCGGTGGCCCGGGCGGCGGAAGGGGGCGCGGCGGCGGACCTCGCGGCAATGGCGGCGGCGCGGGATTCGGCCCGCCGACAGCCGCCGGGCGCACAACCTCCAGCGACCGCCAGCAGGCCGTGGTCAACATCGGCCGCCCCTCCGGTTCCTACCTCCTCGTGGGCGACATTTCGCTTGCCGAACTGGTCAAAGTCGCGGAATCACTGTAACCCCTTCAGCCTTCAGCATTCAGCCTTCAGCATTCAGCCTTCAGCATTCAGCCTTCAGCATTCAGCCTTCAGCCTTCAGAACCTCCGCCTGGCGGGCGAGCTCGCGTTTGCGTTCTTCCCGTTCGTCGGGCGTCATGGGAACCGGCTTCACCGCCACCGCGTCATCGAGGCTTTGAAACATGCTTCCGGCGGTTCGGCGCAGAGCCATAATCCGCTCCCTCGCCTTCAGGTACTGGCGGCGCGATTCCCGTTCCTCCTCTGCGGTCCGGGGCGGGTACTCCCACGATTCCGGCTCACGCAGGGGGTGCGGCCGACGGCGGCGGACGGCTGAGATAAGTTCCGCGTCGGTCGGAACGGACCCGCATTCGGCGATCCATTCGGATATCGCGGCGCTCAACTCGGTGAGGGTCACGTCCTTCAGTGCCGTGTTCAGCACGTCGAACGACAACCTGACGGCGTTGACGCCCAGCGGCGTCCTGCCGAACCGGTCGCACACGGCATTCATCAGGGAGGTGAAGGCCGGCATATCGCGCGATATATCCATCAGCGTCCCTCCGCAAGGGCCACCTGGAGAGGATCGTCTTCCCACCGGGGCGCTTCCAGGCGGTCCTTCCAGCGTCCGTCCAGCAGATACGTGGATGGATTCGGGATATAGCGCTCATTGCGCCAGCGCTCGTCACGCTCCATGTGGTCCCTGATGGAGGCGAGCAGGATATCCTCGTCGGGCAACCTCAGCCGCACGTTATGGAACGCCCGCCGGGCGGCGTCCCGGCCGACCTTCTTCGGGTACGCCTCCCAGAACCGTTCGAAGAGGGTTTGGTTCGGGTCCGGATGGCATTGATGCGATGATTCATCACACACACACTCCCTGTCCGGCTCCTGATGATCCCGTGAGGGGGCAAGGGGGAGTGCGTGTGATTCTGATTCTGTATCTGTATCTGGTTCTGATATCTGATTGTGGGAACGCGCGCGCGTATCGCCGTTATCCGTGCCGGTTGCCGGGTCGGTTACCGTGTCGGTTCCTGAGCGTGCGAGTTTTCGATTCGTGCGTCGCGCCCCTTCTCTTTGCGAAAGGTATTTTGACAGCGCCTTCTCGAAACTTCGGGTCACGCATTGAGAAACCAGCCTGCCGTTTGTTATTTCAAGCGGCGCATTTTCGCCCTCTGTCAAGCCCTGTTTCACCCGCCT
>Ga0302251_1001603_pt1 | contig 13069 bp, 13 predicted proteins | sample AAG_RA_Gln_MG_FD_193534 | JGI IMG/M metagenome (GOLD analysis project Ga0302251, IMG submission 193534) | Enriched activated sludge microbial communities from anaerobic digester in WTTP, New Holstein, Wisconsin, United States - AAG_RA_Gln | ecosystem: Engineered > Bioreactor > Anaerobic >...
TTCAGGAGTTACGAGATTTAATCGGAGATGTAAACCCCGCTATAAGAAAACCGGGAACTATTCGCTATCTTTATGCTGAAGGAATTACGGAAAATGCAGTCCATGCCTCCGATTCAGTTATTAGCGCTAAGCGAGAAATAGGAATTATTTTTAAAACAGAGGACACCGAGAGAAGGGGTTGAGAAAACAGAGGGCTGAGAGAAAAAGGTTGAGATACACTCTGGTCAACCATAATAAACGACAAGGATGTCGTTTTTCCGGATGGTTGACCCCCTGGTCAACCAATATAAACGACAAGGATGTCGTTTTTCCGGAAGGTTGACCTCCCGGTCAACTATAAATTTACCAATATTTTCCTGTTTCAATTCATTCTTCATTTCATCAAGACCTCAAGACCTCAAGACCTCAAGACCTCAAGACCTCTTGACTTCTCATACATGGAATTTTAAAGCTTTTTCTATGTATAGGGGATAATCCAAAACTATGGATCATTTTAGTGTGATATTCAGTTCCATAGCCCTTATTAGAAGCAAAACCATATTCAGGATAGATATCATCATAAGCAAGCATTAGTTTATCTCTATGGACTTTAGCTAAAATAGAGGCAGCAGCAATAGAGGCATAGAGTTGATCACCTTTTATGATGGCTTTGGCGTAAGGTTTTAGTTCAAAGTGAATATCTCTTCCGTCTATAAGACAGTGTCGGGGTTGGCATTTCAGCTGGAAGAATGCCTTTTTAAACCCGAAAAGAGTTGCCTTCAGAATATTGGATCTATCAATATAAGCAGGGCTGATTTCCACAATGCTATAGTCAATAGCATTTTCTACAATTTGCAGATAGAGTTCTTCGCGTTTTTTGGGTATAAGCAACTTGGAATCGTTGATACCTTCAATAATATGTTCGTAGTTTAAAACCACTGCAGCAACTACAACAGGACCAGCTAAAGCTCCGCGGCCGGCTTCATCAATTCCGGTAAAAAGACCGTTAGCTTTATAGAATTCTAAGTCATTCTGATAAAGGATTGTCACTATTATTCCTTTTGCAGAATGAAAAACAAGCGACTAAATTTAACATCTATACCGGTTAAATGTCTGGGATAGAGGTTTTTTGTGATATCAGAGCTGTGAATAGCGATAAGTTTTAAGGGAGAATTATGGATAATTTCAATTAGTTCATAGGAATAATAGACCCTTTGCTGATGCTGTTCAAACTGATAGCTGTAACCCAAAGGATTCTTTTTAAAAAAATGCAGAGTGGATAACTGGATCAATTGAGCGCTATTAAAATATGCCTGATGAACCATAAGACCATCATTATAACGGTGCAAATCACAAAGATGGGCAAAATTATCAATGCTATTTTCCCAGGTGGAAATATCAAAAATAAATAAACCACCGGTTGCCAAAGCAAGTGACACTTCCTTTAGCAAAACAGCTATCTGTTTTGTTTGAGTAAGGTAATTGATGCTGTCAAACATACAAAGCACAAGCTGACAGTTATTATCAGGAATGGGATCGGTCAATGCAGCATAGTATAATTTAGGTTTTACAGGTTTATTAGCTGCAGCTTTCAGCATATCTATGGAATTATCACAGGCAGTAACATTATATCCTTTTTGAACTAATTGAATTGAAACATTGGCAGTTCCACAGGCAAGTTCCAGAATTTTACTCAATTGCAGAGAAGAATATTTTTTGAACCAATTCAAAACATTATTTACCCAAAGCGTATAGTCAACCTGTGCCATATAGTCATCGTAATGTTCTGCAAAAAAAGAATAAGCACTTGTATTATTTTTTTTGCAAAAGCGAACCCCTGCTAGATCATATATATCGTCCAGAGGGCGAGACATATTTAGTAACTGTTTTTGAGCACATAGAAGTAAGTTATATGGCTTGCCATTAGTTACACAGAGGTTGCGATAGTTTAGTTCCGGGTGAAATAGTTCCCAATTTTCATTATCTATATTTACGAGTATTTCTACAAACCTAAAATTTGTGCTGATTAAAACATTGTTTGGTTTTTTACCTTCAATAAACTGAGGGAAATCCTCAAAATATATCAATTCTTCTTTTTTATCATATAAGTTCTCAGCAGGATCACCTTCCAAAACACAAGGGCGTAAATCATAAGCGGCAAGGTCCGTAAGAAATGGTCTATTGCCTTTAAGTTCTAAAACCGCTAAATCAGGATGTACATAAAGGAGAGATGAATTAATATTTTCTTGCTTGCAGTAATATAGAAAGGAAGCAGGACTGGCAAAAAAACAGATATTTTGAGGGGTAGGAACAGGAAGTGCAGCAAAATTGTTTAACCCTGTTAAATGTAAATTATCCGCCTTATATTTTAGAGTATCTTCATAGGGACAAATTATTTCCAGCTCCAGTTCTTTTTTGATGGGGAAAAACTCACAAGCATTAATAATTAAGGGGACTTCTTCAGACAGGAAAGTGACGATTGATATCTTAGGCATAAAGAAATCTATTGTATTTTATCACTGCTTCCAGGTATTGATAAGGGAATACCTTGTTTGCAAGCATTGCAATTTTCTTTTTCAAAAGCAGGAATTTCCAGACTGAGCAATGTTTCCAAAGGAGCAGAAAACTCTATTTTTCCACCACTGCGATCAACAAGGACACCAATTACAACTACTTCCAAATCTTTATTCTGGACACAGGAAATAACTTCCTGAATACTTCCACCGGTAGTAAGAATATCTTCCACGATAGCTATTTTCTGCATAGAGGAAAGGTTAAAACCGCTGCGGATAAACATTTCACCCTCCTTGCGCTGCGCAAACAAAAAGTTTTTTCCCATCAAATAAGCTGTCTCAAAGCCCAGAGCTATAGCTCCATAAGCAGGGCTAATAACAGCATCAAATTCATATTCAGCTAAGCGTTCTGCAAGGCGTTTACAAAGGTTATGAGCAGCAGCAGGATTTTGCAAAATTCTCACTTTTTCAATGTAGTGATTGCTATGTTTTCCGGAAGTTAACTGAAAATGACCTTCCAGAAGGGCTCCTTCACTTTTCAGGATGCGGGTTACATAGTCCGAATCTTCAAGACAGGTTAACAGTTCTTTGGCATCTTTTTCTTCCTGTTCCGGAACCTGCAATTCTACTTTATACATATCTCCTGCAATTGAAGCATACATACCCATTATTCGCTCATTTAGCAGATTGGGATGAAAACCGGAATCTTCTAAAAGACCTTTTGCCAGTTCTGCTTCAAAAAGATTGGTATAAGTAGCAATAGTAATTATAATTATCTCTTCCATTTTCTCCTCCAGTTATGAGTTGACAAATTACACTTCGCCAAAAACTACAACCACAATTATTAGAGGTCTACAACCTCTTTTGGGAAAAAATAATTTGTCAACCCAAAAGCTGCCGGAAACCGAAAAAAGTAGTAAGGAGAGAAATACCGGTTCCCGGCATTATAACAGAACAATTTAAGTATATTGTTTAGCGATTTCTATTCCGCGTTTAATAGCGGCAAGGTTTTTTGTAAGTAAATCGGGATTTTTTTCTTGCATAAAGGAAGTTAAATTGCCTTCCAGGGTTTCGTATTTTATAATGTCGGTTTTACCAATTACAACCCCGGTTGCCACCATATTCAGCACAATCATACTGCCGATTTCAGATGCAATATCATTCATTGGAACTGCAATTTTTGTAATATCTTCGCGTTTACATCCACGAGGGCACATATTGGTATTATAAATTAAAAGTCCTCCAGGACGAATAGAAGGAGCAAATTTATCTATTGAGGGCTGATTTAAAGCCACTAACACATCGGGGAAGCTGACAATTGGCGAGGCAATTGGCTCTGTAGAAACCACCGTAGAAACATTGGCAGTTCCACCTCTCATTTCCGGTCCGTAAGAAGGCAGCCAGGAAACATTTTTCCCTTCTTGCATAGCTGCCTGGGCAATAAATTTGCCTATAGTAAGAACACCTTGACCGCCAAAACCGGCACAAATCATTTCTGTAGTCATTATTCCACTCCTTCACCTTTATCACGATAAACACCTAATTTGAAGAAAGGCAGCATATTTTCTTTTGCCCATTGTCTTGCCTGTTCGGGTTCATAACCCCAATTGGTAGGGCAGGTGCTGATAAATTCAATAAAGGTAAAACCGCGATTTTCCTTATTATAGCGAATAGCTTTGTTTACAGCTTTTTTAGCTCTAATAATATCAGCCGGGCTTAATAGCGAAACCCTTTCAATATAATAGGGAGCTACTAAGGTTGCTAAAAGTTCACACATCCGAATAGGATAACCGATATCATCTACATTTCTGCCATAAGGACTGGTAGTGGTTTTCATATTAGGCAAAGTTGTTGGAGCCATTTGTCCTCCTGTCATTCCATAAATAGCATTATTAACGAAGAAAACGCTGATCTTTTCTCCACGATTGGCAGAATGAACAATTTCCGCAGTTCCGATAGCAGCTAAATCACCATCTCCTTGATAGGTAAATATATGCATATCGGGACGGGCTCTTTTTATGCCTGTAGCAACAGCAGGAGCGCGTCCATGAGCCGCTTCTGCCATATCACAATTAAAATATTTATAAGCAAAAACGGCACAACCAACAGGTGCCACACCGGCAATTTGATTGATCAAACCATTTTCATCTATTGCTTCAGCAATTAAACGATGAGCTACACCATGCATACAACCCGGGCAATAATGGAAGGGTTCTTTGGTAAGTGCTTCAGGGCGTTTTGCAATAATTTCCATTTTTTCCTCCTTCCTTTAAAAACATTCTTCCAGTTTTTCTTTGATTTCAGCGGGAGTGAAAACAACGCCTCCCACTTTTCCCCAAAAATCAACAGGAACTTTTCCTTCTACTGCAATTTTTACATCTTCTACCATTTGTCCCGAATTGAGTTCAAATACATAGACCTTTTTCACATTTTTCCCGATTACCTGTTTGATTGCTTCATAGGGATAGGGCCAAACACGAATAGGACGAATTAAACCAACGCTTTTACCTTGTTTCTGAACTTCGTTAATAGCCGATTTTACTACTCGGCTGGCAGTTCCCCAGGCAACGCAAAGCACTTCATTTTCATCTGAAATGTTATAGGTCTCATAGCGAATTTCGTTTTTTTGGATTTCGGCATATTTTTTTAATAGACCTAAAACATGCTGTTCTAAAACCTGGGGGTCAAGTTCCAGAGAATTTATTTCATGGTGGTGTTTTTTAGCGCCATCTTCATTGGGACAAATACACCAGGAAAGATGTTGATTGGCAAGTTCTTGCAATTCTGCATCTGTTTTTGCTGGTTTAAATTCAACGGGCTCCATCATTTGCCCCAGCATTCCGTCGGCAAGAATCATAACAGGATTGCGATATTTATCTGCTAGATCAAATGCCTCACTTGCCATATCGGCAAATTCCTGAACCGAACTCGGAGCCAAAACAATTAAACGATAATCGCCATGACCTCCGCCTTTAGTTGCTTGAAAATAATCACCTTGTGCGGGCTGGATATCACCCAAACCGGGACCACCACGTTGAACATTAACAACGACGCAGGGAAGTTCTGCTCCGGCAATATAAGATAGACCTTCCATTTTTAGTGAAATGCCCGGAGAGGAAGAAGAAGTCATTACTCTTTTTCCGCTTCCGGCAGCTCCGTAAACCATATTTATGGCAGCAACTTCACTTTCTGCCTGAATAAAGGTTCCTTTTACCTTAGGCATCATCTTTGCCATATATTCAATTAATTCACTTTGGGGAGTGATGGGATAGGCAAAATACAAACGACAGCCACTACGAATAGCCGCTTCTGCAATTGCCTCATTTCCTTTCATTAATATTTTGGACATTTATAACCTCACTTCTCAATCGTTATTGCCACATCGGGACAGGTTATATAACACATTTTGCAGGCAGTACATTTTTCCTGCTCAATACACTCGGCATAGTTGTAACCCTTGGCATTAATATTTTCTGATAAACGGATAATCTTCCGGGGACAAGCAATAATGCACAAGCCACAACCTTTGCAGTAATTGGGGTCAACAGTCATTCTTGGCATATCAAACACCTCACTTTTCTTATTTTTTTCCTTTCTGTGATAAACCATTTTTTTGCCTTATTCTGTCAAACTATTTCTTTGTAAGACCGGATGAACGACATCTTGTCGCAAAGTGACAACGAAATCTGCAAATTGTACAGCACAATCTGCCAACTGTTACATCGTAGCTTATCCTAGCTAATCCTCACCAATGCCCATTTAGGTAATTTCTGACAGGTTTTCTGCAAATCCGATCACCGAAAATTGCAAATTCTGACAGGGTTTCTGCAAATGGATTTGCCAATCAGCACAATTACAAGCACATATCTGATTCTTTTTTACGGTGGATTTGATGAAATGCCATAATTGAATTCTACGGAAGCTGTTGATTATCCTAAAGAGACGCACATAGAGCAATACCTGCCTTTCAATAGATTCTAAGATACTCAAGGAGTGTCAACGGAATTTTAATATGCACAACTTTTGGAACTTTAAAGTGCACCAATCGCTCATCCCACTACTGGCAAGGACTAGCAGAGCATACAGCACTCAGAATCAGAGAGTTCGGAAGGTTAAAAGGCTACAAGAAAGCCGAAGCAAGATACTACAAGCTCGTGGTAATCCTGGATGACCGCACCAGTGATATCTGCCAGGCTCTGGCAGCCCAAGACAAGGTCTATCCCCTAAACGATGCCCTGGATGTGATAGATAATCTCATGGCTCTGGATACTAAATCCAACAGCCTGGATGAAGCCAGAAAATACATCAAATCACTTGCTATTTGGATAAAAGACGATCAAATTGAATACGACTCAGAGATGAACCCGGTTGGTGTCTCCGGAGCGCATAATCCTTTCCCACCATTTCATTGGAAATGTAGGACGACTACTGTAGTTTTATTGTGAGCAATAATTCTCTATCTGCTGCCTAATATTCTACTTCTATAATATATACCGCTGGTTTGAATTTCTCGACCATTGAAGATAATGAACTGCTACTTTGATTAACCTTTCCTATTCTTACATCATCATTGAGTAAACCGAGCAAGTTATTCAGATATGACACTTTAACAGCATAGGAGACGTTTTCAGCCTGAGAGATTCTTGCATTGATCACACCAATTACATTTCCTGAGGAGTTAAACAGAGGACCGCCACTGTTACCAGGCTGAGCCGGAGCACTGATCTGGTAGCTTGAAACATCACCTTGATATCCTGTAACAGAGCTAATAATCCCATTTGTAACTTTAATCTCATTACCCATTACCTGAGTTAAGGGATATCCCATACAAAAAACAGCTTCTCCAGTTTTGTTGAGTGCATCATCAAAGCCGTAAGGTAAAGAACTATCATAACCTAAAGATAAACCATTGACTTTCAGTATGCTAAGATCGTTGTTAGCGTCTGATACTGACACAGTCGCAGTTAAGCGAGTCTTGCTTGTGTTATTATCAATTACATATATCTTCTTTGCGTTTTTTACAACATGATGGCAGGTCAGGACATATCCCTTTGTGCTTAGTAGAAAGCCAGTACCAGTTCTAGATGAGAAGTCAGAACCTGTAACTACGACGTCTTTGGGGAAAGTCCTAATGTAAGTGAAATCTTGTTTTTCACTTTGGTTCCAAGGGATATAAGAAGCAGTAAATGACCCACTGTTTGCAAATACTAACTCTGCAGGAGTGCTGTACTTATCAAGTTTTACCCAATCTCCAAGAAACACACCTTGCAGAGCAGTGGATTCGACAATCCCTAATACATCACCTTCTTTCCAACTTCGCACATCACTCATACCGGATAAGTAATTGATGTAGTACTTATCATTCGGTGCATTTTTACAAATTCCGACTTTAAATTTGTACCCATTATCTGCAGTTATAGACTGATATATTCCCTCATAAGGCAGTATGCTTCTCTTTATCCACTCTTCTTTTAGTTTGGATTCAGTAAATCCATCCATAATCATTTGTCCCTGAAATCGTTTTACTTTGTCCCAATCTAGCTTATAGGCTGTTGCGGTAAGAACATTAGGCCCAAAAAGATTCTCCCAATATGAATCTAATATTACCCAATTACCGCCTATCTTCCTACATTCTTTCATTGCTTGCTTAATAAGATAATCTTTATAACCATACTCTTGTATCCTAATCGTCCCTATTTTTTCAGCATAGGGTAAGTAAGTCGCCGGAATCACATAACCGATATCTTCCCAATAAACAGTTTCGAAATAATCTCGTGGTGGATAGTATTTTATTGGAATAGTTTTGGTTTCAACTGTGAGATTCGTTCCACAGCTAAAAACACAAAGAGATATAACAAAAACACCACAGAATCTAACAATGGTTTTCATGGTTTCTCCCTTGGTCTTATAGTGTAGTTAATTGATATATAGAGTATCTTATGCATTAAACTCTATTCCTCAAATTCCTTGTACACGCTGTCAGTTAAGCTATATGGACCGCTTTTACCTTCAGATCGCTGTTTAGCAATATACTCAGCAGTCCACACATCTAAAGCTTTCTTGATAGGCTTCATTCCAAACTTCACATGAAGTGCTATTTGAGTTTTAAAAATGGGAGGGCACAAGTCATTGTCCATTTTTTTCTTACCATTTAGATTTGCACAGATTATTGGGATATCCATATCTATAGCAGTTTGAATTTCCCATCTGACAAACTTAGTGAGATTTTTCGTATGTTCTCCTACAAGCAAAATGAAAGACTTGGTGTTGTTCAAACGTTCTCTAAGTTTTCTTTTAATTGTCTCTTCAGAGCTTGTATTCATCAGATTGTTAAGATCATGGGCATTATGGAAATCAAAATCGATATTATCGTTCTCTTTCCATGCAGTCATAATGCGGTAATACTTGATATCGTTGTCTGCATCGAAGGCTACATAAGTCTTATTACGGTACGACATTCATTCCTCCTTATTGAGATGTGGTATTGATTGGCTTAAAATAATAACTAAAAAGACGAACGAGATCACCTGCTGTGAAGTTTGCAGGTATAGTCCGAATAAATTATCAACTGACATTGAAGAAGGCAACAGAAACGTATTAGAGATACTATATTGAAACACTCTGGATAAAGTAAACGGAGAGTTGTTTTGCCAAATGATGAACCTCGATAGCCCATTCCAATACAGATAAACATAACATAATATGTTAAAAGCAATTGCCAGAACTAAGGTGACAAATCTTCTAGTTTGCCAGTGAGAGCATAGGTCACTTGGTTTTCTCCAAATATGATGATAGAAATAGGTAAACACATTCATAATGAGTAGATACAATACAATTTTGAGAAGTATGGGATTCTCGGGCAGGATAAGGGACAGAGACACAAATATGAACTTCAATACGATAAACAGGTCTATCGCCCAATTATATGATGCTTTTTTACTGATATTTTTTTGTAGGAGTTTACAGACTTGATAAAATAGGATTTTAAACCATTCTACCAAGTTTAAGGCACAGAGTATTTTGACAAGCACAGAGACAATAACATATATAAAGCCATACTCAGATCTTACCTTGTATTCATTGGTTAGATAAGACAATATTTTAGCAATACCCTTCGATAACTTCCTTTCCCTGAGTGTTTTTCTATTCTTCATGGGTTATGTTTAATCCCATGGCTACAATGCGATTGATCAATTTTTCCTTCAAGTCAGCACCATCTTTCCATAGGATATGTTTTATATGGCTTGTATCGAATTTCAGGTCTTTTTTTGCTCTATCTTCAAGACAAGTGAGAATCACGGGAATCCCAAGTCCATAGGCAAATCCAGCTTCATAGTAAACATTCTGGCTTGCATCAGTTACATCAGCAATAACAATTCGGCTCTTTCTAATATTTGCAATAATGACATCATTGATGCTGTTTCCATGTTCATCATCCAGAGTAACATAAGGTTTAAGGCCACATTCTATAACTGCTGGTTTGATAGCAGAGTCGTAAATTCTCTTCATGGCCTGAGCGCCATCGAAATGGAACGCTACAAACACTTGTTTTGAATACGGACTTTGTTCTTTCAACTCCTGAACTTTTCCCCAGCCATCCAGAGTTAGCAATATAAACTCATCTTTAAGGTAGAGTCTACCTCCATTATCCATAATTGGATCATCATCATTCCCCCTCCCCTTGATATATCCTAACTTGTAAGCTGAATCAATGATATAGCAAAAATCTGATTCACTCAATGAGAAACAAATGGGATAATCTTTGGATGAATCAAGGCGCGTAGGCTCAGATAATGACTTTTGTTTAAATGCAATATAATCAATTAACAAACCTACCTGATCTAAAGGAGTGGAAGGAATAACAACCCCTTCTCTTAAGTCTTCAACCGTTCGAATAGGCATAACATCTAATCTTTCGTTTTGTTCACCAATAATTGTATGTCTTCTTAAACACCCTAAAAATTCTCTTTTATCGATCAATCCGAACTTGACCTTTTCATCGACTAGTGTCCTACTTACATAAACATCCCCGCAGCAAATGCAATTACCCGAATAAAACAAGTCAGGTTGATTGTCTATTTCGCTAGTTCCTATATTCTTTAAGGTTACACTACAATCAGATCTTCCGCAAATTGGGCATTGCTTTTCTGTCATTTGGACCCCGTTATAAAGAATCCAATCAACTGGATAATTGTGGATGTATCCATCATGGCTTTTATCCTTTTATCTTTAGTTTGCTTAAGTTATAATATTTCATCAATAACCATATGTTGGCTTAGGTCCTGTTTGTTGAGTCCCAAATGTTGGTATCCATTCCAACTCGTTGTTTCTCATGTTTTTTGAGGGCATCTGAAATCCCTCGTTATTCACAATCTATGTATAGCCAAGCGACCAATTGCATTGTTTTCATCTTGTCTATCCCAGCCAAGTTCTTTTTCATAAAAAGCTACCTTGCACGCTGGCTCATATCAAATAAACTACCGGGGCTTTTTTCGAACAGTTAAAAATTTCTTTCATCGCATATTACACTCTTTAACATATAGCCTCCTTAGCTACTAAAACTTTTATTCATAATAATAATATCTTGTCAAGCACAAAATTGTTTTTTTTATTTTTTTTTGTGGAAAGCTGTAAACACCCTTGCAGTTTCATTTTTCAGTATACATAAATTCCGTAGAAACGGTGGCGAAAAACAATGGGTTGCCGAACTCCGATTCGGCAAATGCCGTCAGACATACTTTTACTAACGACGGGGCTGTCCCGAAACTAAAAGTTAGTCATTAGACAGTTTATATAAGCAATTATAATGAACAATCTCCCCTTGAGGATAAATTTATTTATATCCAAAAAAAACTAATATATGAACTTTTAGGAGGTTATAAAACAGCCCATCGCGCGGCAATCAAACGACTCCCTGTTTCTGGAACCTACTATGTCTTTTAACAGTGGCAGCAACCACAGTTGGTCTGTCTTTGATACTTTACTCTGGGCATTGAGCATCCAGTGGACTATGCAGCGTTGTCTTAACTGCCCAGGAAAACTTAATCATTAACAACATAATGAGTTGAATGCTCCCTTGGTTCAAAAGATGATAAAACAGCTAAATAATTTTGGGGGGATGCATAGTTTTTTAAAATTCTACTTGACATAATCATATATGGAGGGATAAGAAAAAATACATTATTTAACTATGAGACAATGTTAAGAAATAAAGGAATAAGTTAATTGAATTATGCAAGAGAATATTATTATCCAAGGTGATTGCCTAGAATTATTTAGGGAACTTCCCGATAATTCTATTGATTTGATTTTTACTGATCCACCTTATAACCTTCAGCTTTCAGGGGAATTATACAGACCAAATCAGACAAAAGTTAATGGTGTAAATGATGACTGGGACAAATTTGATTCGCTGAAGGATTATGATATCTTCACAGAGAAATGGCTTAGGGAATGTTATAGAGTAATGAAACCCACCGGCTGTTTTTGGGTAATTGGCACATACCATAATATCTATCGGATCGGGGCAATAATGCAAAACCTGGGATTCTGGATTCTTAATGATATTATTTGGATTAAAACAAATCCTATGCCTAATTTCAAAGGCACAAGGTTTAATAATGCCCATGAAAATCTTATCTGGGCTACTAAGAACAAATCTTCAAATTATACTTTCCATTACCATTCTATGAAAGTGATGAATGATGACATCCAGATGCGGAGTGATTGGTTAATACCAATTTGTCAGGGAGAAGAGAGAATAAAAATAAATGGACAAAAAGCTCATTCTACGCAAAAACCCGCCGAGTTATTATATAGAATAATTATCTCAACTTCCAATCCTGGAGATATTGTATTGGATCCCTTTTCCGGAAGCGGAACAACAGCAGCAGTCGCTAAAAGATTGGGAAGAAAATATATTGCCTTTGAAAAGGAAGCGTTCTATGTGAAAATATCTCAAGAAAGGGTGCAAAAGATAATTCCCATTGAGAAACCTTTAATTGAATATTTAATTGAAAAAAGAAATCCTAAAGTACCTTTCGGAAATCTGATTGAAAAAGGTTATGTTAAAATTGGCGAATTCTTATATTCTAATAATTGCCGATATTCTGCACAAGTGATGGCTGATTCTTCAATCAATTACAATGGTGAAGTAGGTTCCATTCATAAAATAAGCGCGTTAATATTAGGTAAGACAAACAATAATGGTTGGGGATTTTGGTTTGTGAAAAGAGATAATACATTAGTAAGCATCAACGATCTTCGTCATCAATATGAGCAAGAACAACTTGGAGTTAAAAAAATCAGATTTTACTCAGGAGATAATTTTTAACTATCAATAAAGGCATATTTTATAAGGAGTAAAATTTTATGCATATTATGGAATATACCCAATTTACACAAATCTTAAATGAGAATATCTTTGAAAGTTCTAAACCGGATTTGTTAGATAAAATATCTAAAAATCCATACAGGTTTATCGGTTTATTTAGACCTACAAGAGCAAAAGCAGATTTGGTTTACAATCATCTCTAGGCAGAATTAACATATTAAACATTGTTATTGTCTCTCTCTTT
>Ga0302251_1001605_pt1 | contig 13062 bp, 13 predicted proteins | sample AAG_RA_Gln_MG_FD_193534 | JGI IMG/M metagenome (GOLD analysis project Ga0302251, IMG submission 193534) | Enriched activated sludge microbial communities from anaerobic digester in WTTP, New Holstein, Wisconsin, United States - AAG_RA_Gln | ecosystem: Engineered > Bioreactor > Anaerobic >...
GTCCAACCTCCACGTCCCACCCCTACCTGGTGGCCCACTATCCAATCTGGCCGGAACTGGGAGGATTTCCATCAAAGAGCGTGGCCTTTAACAGCGGCGCTACCCAGCTAACTGCGGAGGCCTTCCGAACCCGGTTCGTGCGCCCCACTGCACGGACCACACGGCGCGGGCCTCCCCACACTCGGAATTTGCCCGCCTTCGGCGGGCCCCGTCTTTCCTCCCCGGCGCAAGCGCCGGGGAGGAAAGACGGAGGCTTTCATAAAGTCTACCATGTACTCACCAGCCGGTCGCAAGCCGCTGGGTTAGTGGACATTCGTGCAAAGGTCGGTGTCTCTGATGCATAACACGGCTGCAAGCAAAAGCTCCCTGAGGAGGATTTGATGTATCTCTTGGGTATCCACATCGGCCACGACGCCACCGCTGCTCTGCTGGAAGACGAGCGGATTGTCGCCGCTGCCGCTGAAGAACGACTGTCGCGCATCAAGTACCACTGGGGCTTTCCCTACCGGGCAATCGGCGAGTGCCTGCGCCTGGGCCACATCTCGGGCGCCGTCATCGACAAGGTGCTCCTGTCCTCCACCGAGGTGGGGCCCGAGTTCTACACCGACCTGGTACTGGATCCGGACGGGGGCAAGATCGACTTTGCCAACGACGTACCGCCGGCCCTTGGCCGCAAGTTCGCGGCGGCGCTCATCGAGCAGATCGGCAGCCGCGGCCGCTCGCTGGAAAAGCGGCGGCCCTACTTTGACCAGCGCCTGCAGGCACTCCTGGAGGATTTTGACATCCACGCCGAGGTCTTGCGACGGGACCACCATATGAGCCACGCCGCCAGCGCCTACTACACTTCGGGGTTCGACCGCTGCCTGGTCGTCACAATCGACGGGTGGGGCGACGGGCTGTCCGCCACGGTTTGCCTGGGGGAAGGCGGCCGGCTGACCCGGCTTCACCAGACCGATGCCGCCAACTCGCCCGGCACCATCTACGCCGCCGTGACTGCCTTCCTGGGCTTTAGGCGCAACAAGCACGAGGGTAAGATCACGGGGTTGGCCGCATACGGCGACCCGGCCAGCGCCTACCCCGTGATGTCCGAGTGTCTGGCCGTGCGCCCGGACAAGACTGGGTTTGTGGTTCCGCTATATGCACATCGCAAGCCCTCACGCCCCAAAAAGATCTCCTGGATGCTCAGCCACATCTTTACCGGTTCGCAGTGGGTGCCGCAATATCATATTCTCGATGAGTACTTCACTGAGCAGTGTGGACAGATGAGCAAGGAAGAGGTCGCCGCAGGGGTACAGCGGGTGCTGGAAGATACAGTGGCCGAGCACGTCGCCGAGATGGCGCGGCGCTACGCTGCGTCGGACGTGGCCCTGGCTGGCGGGGTGTTCTCCAATGTGCGTCTGAACCAGCGCATTCTGGAGCTGCCAGGCGTGCGGCGGGTCTTTGTCCATCCCAATATGGGCGACGGCGGGCTGGCGGTGGGAGCGTCGCTGCTGTACCTGGCCGAGGAGCGCCTGCGCCAGGGCCAGCCTTTGCAGCCCTACCGCCTGGCCGATGTCTACTTTGGGCCCGCGTACAGCGACGACGAGATCAAGCAGGCCGTGGACCGCACCAGTTTCCACGCCCGCTACTTGGAGGATGTGGAAACTGAGATCGCGCGCCTGGTCAGCGCGGGCAAGATCGTGGGGCGCTTCAATGGGCGTATGGAGTACGGCCCGCGGGCGTTGGGCAACCGCAGCATCCTGGCTAACCCCACCGACCGGAGCATCAACGACTGGCTCAACCAGCGGCTCAAGCGCACCGAGTTCATGCCTTTCGCCCCGAGCACCCTCAAGGAGCAGGCGAACGACCTCTACTGCAATTTCCAGGCCGGCGAGTATCCTGCCGAGTTCATGACCATCACCTTTCAGGTCAAGGAAGAATGGCGGGAACGCATCGGCGCTGTCAACCACATCGATAACACTGCCCGGCCACAGGTCGTGACCGCCGCGATCAACCCCAGCTACCACCGCATCTTGCAGGCCTACCAGCGGCTCACCGGTCTGCCAACATTTGTCAACACTAGCTTCAACAAACATGAGGAACCTATTGTCTGCACGCCAGAGGATGCCTTGCACTCGCTCGAGATCGACTGCGTGGATGTCCTGGCGGCAGGCCATTGGATCATCGGCGAAACGGCATGAGGGTCCTATTTATCACTAACGAACTGCCCTGCTTTACCGGCGGCGGCATGCCGATCCGGGACTACCATCTAATCAAGAACCTGGGCCGAGAACACCAGATTACCCTGGCCTGTTTTACCGACCCAAGTCTTCGCGACACGGCAGAGAAATATGCCGCCCTCCAGGGATATTGCCAGGAGATCGTCACAGTCTCTCGCGCCACTTCATCCATCAAGACCCGGTGGCAGGCCCGGCTGGCGAGCCTGGAAAGCATGCTTCACCCTACACCTTGGAACGTGCGGGCGTTGACTCCCCGCGGGCTGCGTGCACAGGTACAGGCACTGCTACAAACACAACGCTTCGATATCGTCCATGTGAACCATGTCGAGATGGGGCCGCTCCTCGCCGCTACTGGAACTGCCAAGCGCGTACTAGGCATCGAAGTGATTAGCCCCAAGATCAAGCGACTCTGGTATACCCAGGTGGGGCGGGCCCGCCGTTTCGTATATTATGTAGAATGGAAGAAGCTTGCCCGGTACGAACGTACCCTCTACCAACAGGTAGACCTCTGCACGATGGCGTCCGCCGTGGAAAAAGAGACGGTGCTGGCCATGGCACCCCAATCCACGGTCACCGTGATTCCCAACGGGGTCGATTGCGGCTTTTTCTCGCCACTGCTGGATCGCGCGGCAGCCCCAGCCGGAGATATGCTACTTTTCACTGGCTCGATGGCCTATCCCCCTAACCACGATGCCGTCCTCTACTTTCAGCACGAGGTCTGGCCCCTGCTCAAGTGCCGGCTCCCCCATGTCCGGTGGCAGATCGTTGGCCGTGATCCGCCGCGCGATTTGTTGGCCCTGGCCTCGGCAGACATCGAAGTAACCGGGCGGGTCGCCGACGTCCGGCCCTATATGGAGAACTGCCGGGCCCTGATCGTCCCCCTCCGAAGTGGGGGCGGAACCCGTATTAAGATATTGGAGGCGCTGGCGGCCGGCCTGCCCGTGGTTTCAACAACGATCGGCGCTGAGGGGCTGGACCTGGTCCATGGTGAGCATATCCTGCTCGCCGACACACCAGAGCAGTTTGCTGCGGCTGTCGCTAGGCTTCTCACCGATCCAGGATTGGAGCAGCGCCTCCGCACGCGGGGACGCAAAATCGTCGAGGAACGTTACGACTGGCGAGCCATCGCCAGCCAACTTGACGCGGCCTACAGGGACCTCCTTGACCAGGAGCGCAGAACTGCCGCAGATTAGCGTCATCATCCCCTACCTAGACCGGGCTTCCGCCCTCCGGCAAACTCTGCTGGCCCTGGCCGAGCAGACGATCGCGCCGGCCGAATTTGAAGTCATCATTGTCGACGACGGCTCCAGCCCGGGGTCGCTGGAAATGATCCCCCCGTTGGCGCTACCTTACGCCTGGCAGATCGTCCAGCAAAGCAACCAGGGTCCCGGCGCGGCACGCAACCGCGGAACCCGGCAGGCCCAGGCCGCATTCTATGTCTTTCTTGATGCCGACATGATCCCCGCCCCGGTCCTACTGGAGCAGTACCGGTGTACCCACGTCGCACATCCCGAGACCATCATCCTGGGACGCCAACTGCCCTGGCCCGAAGCTTTTTCTTCATCGTTCGATCAGGTGTTCAACTACGTTGCCGTTTCCGATCTGGGCCCCCGGCCGGTCGAGACCCGCTTTTACTACCTGGCCTCCGGCAACATGGCCATCGGCCGGCAGGTCTTTGTCGCCCTGGGCGGCTTTGACGAGCAACTGCGGATGACCGAAGACACCGATCTCGGTTACCGCGCCTGGCAGTGCGGCATTGCGATCGTGTACCAGCCGGCCGCCGTGGGCTATCACAACCATCCCAAGACCTGGGATCAACTATGCGCCCAACAAAGGGCTTCGGCGCAATGGCAGGCCCGCTTGATGCGCAAGCATCCGGCGATCTACAGCCAGATTCCGGCCTACCGGGAAGTTGAGCCCATCACACTGGGGCGCGATTCTGCCTACCTGCTCCTGCGTAAGGCTGGCCGGTGGCTGCTGGCGACGCCTCCGTTCCTGGCCGTACTTGAAAAGGCGGTTCGCCTGCTGCGGCGCGGCACACCCAAGCCCTACTTGCTGCGGTTCTTCTGCTACAGAATACTGACCAGCTATCGACTCGTCGGACTCCGCGAGGGGTTTGCACGCCAGAACCTTCAGCTATCCGAGGCACGCTAGTGCGCATTCTGTTCCTCTCCGCCTGGTTTCCCTATCCTCCCGACAACGGCTCCAGGCTGCGCATCTCTAACCTGCTGGCCGGGTTGGCCGAGAAGCACCAAGTGGACTTGGTAACCTTTTGTGACCGGGCCGACTGGCAAAAAGGGGCCAAAATCCTGCACCGCCACTGCTCTACGATTCGGGTGGTCCCCTGGAAACCGTTCAGGCCCGACAGCCCCCGCGCCCTGGTAGGCTTTCTCTCACTGACGCCGCGGTCGCTGCTGTACACGCACTCGCCACAGATGGAGCAAGCGATCCGGGAAGAATTGCAGCGGCAACGCTACGATTTGGTCATCGCTTCCGAGATCACAATGGCCGTCTACTGGCAGGTGTTCACTCCCGTGCCGGCTATCCTGGACGACCTGGAACTGGGTGCATTGGCAGTGAAGCCTGGCCCAAGATCCATGAACCTGCATCGGCTGCGCCGGATGTTGACCTGGACGAAAGCCAGGCGCTACGTGGCGCGGCTGTTGTCGCACTTTCGAGCCTGCACGGTCGTTTCAGCGGAAGAGCAAGCACTGGTTCTGAAAGCTGCACCAGACTATCCGGGAGTCGTTGTCTTGCCGAACTGCATCGAAGGCGCACATTACGCCGACATTGTCACCGAGCCTCAGTGGGGCCAGTTGATTTTTCCCGGAGCTCTCTCTTATGAAGCAAACTATGATGCTGTCTGTTTCTTCCTGCGCGAGATCTATGCCCGAATCCGCGAAAAGACTCCAGAAGCAGCACTCGTAATCACCGGTCGCCACAACGGCGTTCCCTGGCCGCCATTTCCCCTGCCCGGCCCCGTACAGTTGACCGGCTGGGTCGAGGACGTGCGTCCATGGATCGCTTCGAGCTGGGCCATGGTCGTTCCTCTCCGCCAGGGAAGCGGGACGCGGATCAAGATATTAGAATCACTGGCCCTGGGCACGCCTGTGGTCAGTACGCACAAGGGTGCCGAGGGACTAGCAGTCGTAGATGGCCAACACCTCCTGCTGGCCGACAGCCCGGGAGCTTTCGCCGGTGCCGTGCGGCGGCTGCTCTGCCAGCCGGCCCTGCGGCAGCGACTGGTTGAGCAAGGACGCGCCCTGGTCCGCGAGCACTACGACTGGCAAGTCGTCATGCCCACCTTCTTGCAGTTGGTGGAGAGAGTCACACAGTGAGTCTTCGCAGGTTGCCTCCTCAACAGCTGCTGCCCTCACCTCAGATCATCCGCTGGCTGCGGCCTATACTGGTCGTCGGGGTACTCATCCTCAGCGCCTGCATCGGCTACCGCCCGCCGCCCATTCCACTCTTCCTCCTTGCCGGCGGACTGGCCGCCATCCTGATAGCATTGTTTGCTTTCCAATCGATGACGACCATGCTGACCGTTCTAGTGGCCACTGCAGCCCTGTTGGACGTCTCGCTTTCCACCGGCACGATGAGCACCGTCCACTTCAGCCTGCTGCTAGTGATTATCTATACCGCCGTCTGGGTACTGCGCATGGCGCTCAACAAGGAGCTGCGGCTGACGCCCTGCGTCGCCAACCGCCCACTGCTTCTCTTCAACCTGGCTTTCCTGGTGTCCTGGATCGCCGGCTACGCCGTCTGGAAGCCCACCGTGCCCCGCCCTGACAGCGCCTTCACCGTGCAGGCCGGTCAGGTGGCCATGTTTCTCCTCTCCACCGCAGCTTTCTTCCTAGCCGCAAATCACTCCTTGCGCGAGAAAGACGTGAAGCGCTGGAGCAGCCTCATCATGATCTTTGGGGTTGGCGTTGTCACCGCTGAGCTGATACAGCGGCTGGTCACCGGGTGGAGCACTCGACTGCCCGGCATCAGTGGGGCCATACTGATGTGGCCCTTTGTCCTCCTCTGGGCCCAACTGCTATTCAACCCGAACCTTCCACGCCGTCTGCGCACCACGGGCTGGCTCAGCCTGCTACTGTGGGGAATCTGGGTCTGGCTACAGTACCTCCCCTGGAAAGGAGGCTGGGTCCCAGCCCTGCTGGCCCTGGGAATCATGGTGATGCTGCGCTTCCGGCGCCGCTTCCTCCTCTTCGCTATCCCGGCCGCGGTCGCCCTGCTGCTGATTCTGACACCTTCCTCGACCCCGGACATAACCATCGCATCATCCGATCGTACGGGCGCGGCAGTCTTGTCCTCAGTCATCACCACTGAGCAGCAGAGCGGCTCCTTCCTGCGCTTTCCCATCTGGTACGACATCCTGCGTATGACGGCCCGCTCACCGATCCTCGGCCTGGGTCCGGCGAACTACATGTACTACTGGCACGATCCGGCCTTTGATTCCTACTCCCTGGCCAACAGCCCCAACTGGCGGGCGTGGTCCTACATTGGCTACGCCCCGCCCTCCCACAACATGTTTGTGGACGTTTTGGCGCAGGCCGGGGCGCTGGGCCTGGGCCTCTTCCTCTGGGCCGTCATCGCTCTGAGTCTCGTGGCTAACCAGGCCCGCCAGCGCCTGCCGGTCGGCTTCCTCCAGTCTTATGCCTATGGGGTCCTCGCCGGTTTCCTGGCCCTGCTAGTAGCCTCCTTCGCCTTCGCCGACTGGCTGATACCCTTTGTCTACAACATCACCATCAAGGGGTTTCAGCACAGCGCCTACTCCTGGCTGCTGCTGGGCTCGCTGGTCCCGCTCACGCAGCACTATGGCAGCACGAACCAAGCCCAAGAGAACCCGTAAACTGATGATTGGTCACAGATGCACCCAGATCAACGCAGGTTGCATGATGCCACTATCTTTGCACTTTACCAACCTGAAGTAGCGGGCATGGCCCTTTCCGTGGATAATGGTATGCGCCAACAGACCGTTGTCCAGGAGGAAGACCATGCCCAAGCCCATGATATGCCTTTTCGACGCGCTGCGCAAGTACCTGGAGTTTTTCCGCTCGTGTTTCAGCCACCGCCAGTGGAAGTACTTCGTGACCGTACTCCTGGGGCTGATCGAGCACGAAGGGCGGCACACGCTGAAAGGACTGCTGGCGAGCGTATGGGAAAAGGTCAGCCTCTCTGGGCTTTCCCGCTTTCTGGGGTTGTGGCCCTGGGCGCCGGAAGAGTTAGCGCGCACCTGGCAGGCCGATTTTCGGCAGGAACTGGCCGGGGCGGTTCAGACCGAGCATCGCCGGCAGCGGGCCGCGCGCCCCAAGCGCCGGGGACGACCCCAGGCAACCCTCGTGACCGGTTACCTGGTCCTCGACGATTCGGTGCAGGGCAAGCCCAAAGGACGGAAGATGGCCGGACGAGGCCAGCACTACTCGACCACGGAGAAAAAGGTGGTGCCGGGCCACTGCCTGTTCACCAGTCTCTACCTCCTGCTGGGCCGGCGCTGCCCGCTGCTGCCGCAGCTGTACCGCCAGAAAGCGGTCTGTGCACGGGAAGGCGTCCCGTTCCAGAGCAAGGTGGACCTGGCCGTGGCGGAGATCGAGCACTTCCAGCCGCCGCCGGACACGCACACGCATGTGCTGGTCGACAGCTGGTATCACTGTCGGCGGGTGCGCCGGGCCGCCGCTCGCCGGGGCTGGGACCTCAGCGGCGGGCTGAAGAGCAACCGCTGGATGCGGATCAGCACCCCGGAGGGTGGGCGGGAATGGGTGCAGTTGAGCGCCTATGCCGCGGGCCTGGGCGACGCCGACTGGGTGGAGGCCACCTGGCCCGCACGGGAGGGGGGCACAAGGTCTACGTCCACGCCGTGCGGACCTGGGTGCGCAAGCTCGGCCCCACCTTGGTGCTGATCACGCGCTACAGCCTGGATCAGCCCCTGGCACAGGCCCGCTACTGGGGCAGCACCCTGGTCGACGCCGATGCCCAGACCGTGATCGACCTCCTGGCGGTGCGCTGGGACATCGAGACGCTTTTCGAGGACCACAAAGACCTGCTGGGCAGCGACCACTACCAGGTTATGAGCGCCACCGCCATCGTGCGCTTCTGGACGCTGGTGTCCTGTCTGGCCTACTTCCTGGACAAGCAGCGGGCCAGGCTCCAGGCCGAGCAGCCGGGGGAGCACATTACCTGGGGCGATGCCCGTCGCACGATTCAGGCTGAACATCAGCGCAATCTCCTGGTCTGGCTCGAAGACCAGTTCCGGTCGGGTATTACCGCTGGGCAAGTCTGTGCCCGCCTGGCGGCATAGTCAAAGTGCATAGTGATGATGCCTTGAATCTGTAGGGATCTGTATCATCTGTGCCCCAATCCGAATCTGCATATGGACGACTTTGCCAAGACAGCGCAGTACTGGTCCCAGGTCGATGAGGCCGCCTTTAGTGCCGAGCATTATTGGGCCACCCTGCCGGCCGTCCGGCGGCGACTGAACCGGCTGGCCTCGGGCTCGGAGGAGTGCCACTGGGTCGACCACTGCCTCGAGACCTATTTCCTCGGCCGCCTGCCCCTGCCCCGCTGCCTTTCCCTCGGCTGTGGCGCCGGCTGGCTGGAGCGCACGCTGGCGCATCGAGGAGCGTTCCAACAGTGCGAAGCGCTGGACATCGCCCCGGGGTCCATCTTGCAGGCCCAGGACGAGGCGCGGAAGGAAGGATTGGCCATCAGCTACGAGGTAGCCGACTTGAACACTGCTTCACTGCCACCAGCAGCCTATGACGCCGTGTGGATGAGCAACTCCTATCACCACGTTGTCGAGGTCGAACGCCTGGCCTGCCAGGTTGCTCAGTCGCTGAAACCGGATGGCTTCGTCCTGCTCAATGAATACATCGGCCCAACGCGATTCCAGTTCCCGCCGGCCCAGCGAAAAATGATCCAGCAGGCCCTGCAGTTGCTTCCGGCCCGCTACCGCCGCCTGGGCCAATATGCCCAGCACTGTGAACAGGAGCGCGCCCACCGCGTCCTCCGTAACCCTGCCTGGGCCCTGTCCCGCCTGTGCGACAAGATCCAAGATCGCGACCTTTTGCCCGCTCTGCAGCGCAAAGCTCGGACCATACTCCATCCTATTTCTGTCTACCTACGGAAGGACCGCGAAGTACTCAAGGAACGGGTGGACCTGCCGACCATTCACGATGTCGTCGCCGTGGATCCGTCCGAAGCAATTCGCTCCGACCAAATCGTGCTGGCCCTGCGCAAGCACATGCGAATTGTGGAGCTCAAGCCGTTGGGCGGCAATCTTCTTCACTTTCTCCTGGATGGTATTGCTCACAACTTCCCCGACGACGATCCCACCGCCCAATCTTGGCTACAGGCGCTCTTTGCCCTTGAGGACGCTTTCCTGGCCGAAGGAAGCTGTACAAGCGACTTTGCACTTGTGGTCGCCTGTCGCAAGGATAGCCAATTTCGCCATGGATGAGCCGATCCTGAGTATCGTCCTCGTTAACTATAATCAGCGCGACTATACGGCGCAGTGCCTCGACTCGCTCCGCCAGGTCGCTCCAGCGCTCGATTACGAGATTGTCCTGGTGGACAATGCCTCGCACGACGGTAGCATCGAATGGCTGGAGGAACGGTATCCCGACATCTCGATCGTCCGCAGCCCCGAGAACCGCGGCATCGCCGGAGGCAACAACCTGGGCATCCGCGCCTCTCGCGGAAAGTACGTCCTGCTCCTGAACAACGACACCCTGGTCCTGCCCGGCACACTGGAGCGCTGCGTCGCCTATCTTGAAGCATATCCCCAAGTAGTAGGCGTGGGCGGCAATCTCCTAAATCCCGATGGCTCCTTCCAGGCGGGCGCCGTGAGATTTCCCTCTCTTTGGCAAGAGTTCCTGATCGTCAGCAAGATTGGCCCGCTCCTGCACCCCTGCTACCCGTCCAACCCACCCTACCCCACAGAAAGGGAGGTAGATTGGATGAGCACCGCCTTCATGACATTTCGTCGAGATGTCCTTGAACAGGTAGGGCTGGTTGACGAAGAGTACTTTATCTACTCGGACGAGACGGACCTGCAGTACCGCCTGCACCAGACCGGGTGGAAGATCGTCTACCTGCCCGATCTGAAGACGATTCACTTTGGGGGCAGGAGCCTGACCCCCTGGCGCCGCCGGCACCTGGTCTATCGCGGCAAGCTGCTCTTTTTCCAAAAGCACCACGCCCCCTGGCGCACCCTGATCCTCCGCCTGCTCTATGTCGCCGTCAGCGGGGCCAAGGTGCCCTTTTGGGGGCTGGCCTGGATAGTACCTCCCTGGCGCCGGCGCGCGCGCAGAGAACTGGATTCGAACCTCAAAATCGTGCGCATGTGCCTCTCCCCTGGTGTCCCTGCGGTACATTAGTGTATGGGACACAGATACACAGATGAACACAGATCAAGAAGAAACTGGTATCTGCGTCGTCTGTGTCCCAATCGTCTTCAGGTTGAGCCTGTTGGTTCTTCAGATCCTCTTCTGGTTCTCCATCCCCTGGGTCGTCTACGCCACCTGCGGTTACCTGGCCCTGCTGCTCGTCCTGGGGCGCTTCGTCCGCCGGCCGGCCACCCATTCCGACGTCACCCCCACCGTCTCCCTCCTCATCGCCGCCCGAAACGAGGAGGCCGTCATCGCCGCCAAGCTGGAAAACTCCCTGGCGCTCGCTGCTCCTTCCCCTCCCGGTAGTCGGCGGCGTCCTGTACCTCTATCTGCTGGCCGCCGCCGCCTTTCGCGTCCGGCGCAGCGAGCGAAGCACCGCCCCCCGGCACCGCTTCGCCTTTCTCATCCGCGCCCACGATGAAGAGGCCGTCATTGGCCGCACGATGGCCACGCTGCGCCAGATGGACTACGCCGCCGACCTATACGACGCCAACGTGGTCGCCGATCACTGCACTGATGCGACGGCGGAACGGGCGCGGGCAATGGGCGCCTTTTGCTTCGAACGGCAGGAGGGGCCCCGCGGGAGCAAAGCAGCCGCCCTGGCGTAGCTTATGGAATGCGTCCGGGAGGCCGGCCGGCCGTACGACGCGCTCGTCGTCCTGGACGCCGACACCCAGGTGGATCCCCAGTTCCTCCACTTTGTGGACGCCGGTCTGGCGCAGGGACACCGCATCGTCCAGCGGCGCCACATCATCGCGAACCCCGAGGACGGCCCCTACCCGGCATTAGCCTGGGTGATGATGACGCTCGACAACCGCCTGCAGAACCAGGGGCGCTCCAACTTCGGCGGTTCCGCCCGGCTTATGGGCGATTCGATCTGCTACCAGGCCGGCATCCTCGAACAAGCCGGCTGGCAGGGAGACTCTCTCACTGAGGACTACGATTTGTGCCTGCGCCTCCTGTTGGAAGTAGCACGCATCCACTACCTGGCCGAGGCCGTGGGCCGGGGCAAGGCCCCGCTCACGTGGGCCGACGCCCGCCGGCAGCGCGCCCGCTGGCTCGTCGGCAGCCGCCAGGCCCGCCGGCGCTACTCGGGGCTCCTGCTCCGCGCTTTCATCCAGCGGCCTTGCTTCGCCCTGCTAGACGGCTTCTTGCAGACCATGCTCCTCCCCTACTCTCCCCTCGTCGTTGTCTCCGGCCTGTTGTGGGCGGACCACATCGCCCTGACGCTGGCCGGCCTCGTCGGGCCGGCCCTGCCCGGCGCATGGAGCACAGCCCTCTTCCTGCTTGCCCTCTACCCATTTCTGGGGCTGGCGCTAGAGCGCGCCCCCGCCTGGGCTTACCGCGCCCTGCTGTTCGGACCCTTTTTCATCCTCTGGCGCACCGGAATGGACGTGCTGGTGCAGCTGGGATGGGAAAAGAGCGTCCGGGGTACGGACGCCGCGGAAAACAGCGCGGAAACCATAAGGGAAATCCTAAGTACAACCACACAAATCTTGAGCCATACAGTGTGAGCCGATGATGGACATTACTTGCTCAGGTGATTGATTGTACCGATCGACAAAGTCGCGTGCCGCGACCAACAGCTCTTTAACAGATGCAAACAACTCGCAGTGGGTGACCTCCCGGCGAAAGTGCCGCCACAGCATCTCGATCGGGTTCAACCACGGGCTATAGGTCGGCAGATAAAGCAACACGAGCCGGCCGGCCGCGGCCCGAACTACGGCTTCCACCTCGTCGTCTTGATGGGTCACCGCGTTATCCCAGACCACGTAGATCGTGCTGGTCGGATGCCGGTCGACCAAGTCCTGCAAGAGTTCGGCGACCTCGCGGCGCCGCTTGCGCTTCCGGACCAGGACGACCGTTTTCCCGGTGTGGTAGTTGACGGCGCCCAAGCCATAGTGGCGCTTGGGTTGGCCCGGCGTCGGAATCATCACCTGTTGCCCTTTCGGACTCCATATGGCTCGCAACGTCGGAAGCCAACTGATGTTGAACTCGTCCGCATAATAGAACACATCGCCGGGCTTCAGTCCATCGCGGGTGTCTTCGACCGTCTTTTTTTTACCTCGTACTCGGGATCCGGACTGCTGATCTTGTGCTGCGGCCGGCTGAGCACAATGTCCGCGGCTTTCAACGTGCGCCGCACGGTCTCGTCCGAAACGCGAAGGCCGGTCTCTTCGGCCATATAGTCGACGAGGCGCTGCAAGGTCCATACCGAGAAGGGCAGATCAAGACTCCGTGGTCTACGGCGTACGGCCGCGATCAGTTGCTCTCGGTACTCATCGGTCACCGTCGGGTCGCGGCCGGAGCGCGGCGCATCGTACAACCCTTCGACGCCTTCGGCCACGTACCGCTTGAGCCAGCGGAGAACGGTGGCCTCGCTTTCGCGCACAATCTCGGCAATTTCACCGACCTTGCGCCCAGCGGCCGACAGCAAGACCATTTGGGCCCGG
>Ga0302251_1001610_pt1 | contig 13025 bp, 9 predicted proteins | sample AAG_RA_Gln_MG_FD_193534 | JGI IMG/M metagenome (GOLD analysis project Ga0302251, IMG submission 193534) | Enriched activated sludge microbial communities from anaerobic digester in WTTP, New Holstein, Wisconsin, United States - AAG_RA_Gln | ecosystem: Engineered > Bioreactor > Anaerobic >...
TTTGACGGAAGATCCACCACATTGATGAGCCGGCACTCGATGTTGTAAGGGCATTCCCTTATCATGGGTGCCCCGCCCGACTTCCCATAGAACGTCTCGAACTCCTTCGACTTGTCGTACTTCCTCCCCGACACGATGCCGCAATAATCCGTCACCTCCACCATGTCGGCAGAGGGGATATTGACGCTGAAAGCTCCGCAGTCCTTGATCCCGCCATTACTGTAATGGACCTTGTTGAGCGCGATGCCGATGCAGGGCGGCTTCAAGTTGACCATCGTGAGCCACGCCACGGCAAGATAGTTCGGCCTGTTATCCACCAGCGTGCCGACGATGGAACAGGGCATGGGGTAAAGGATCGTCTCGCTGCTTATCTCCACCTTATCCATCGGGCCCCTCCTCATATCGCTTCCGATACCGTACCATTGTACCTCAACCGGGCATCGGGAAACCTCAACTTTTTAATCCATTGCGAGCCGGGGAAAAGCCTCTCGCCTACTCCACGATGCACACCGCCAGGCCCGCCCCCCTGTGGAGGATCGTCGCCGCCAGACCCCCGGCGAGGATGGGGACCGCCCCGTGCCTGCCGAGGACGAGGGTGCGGTACCGACCCGTCTTCGCCTCTTCCAGGATCGCCTCCGCCACGGTGACCGTGTCGCCGGCCACCACCGTCTCGACCTGCCCGGCGTCCATGCCCTTCTCGACCAGCACCCGGCGGGCCTTCTCGAAGTGGGGCTCAAGCACCATCTTCTGGTTCGCGAACCATCTGTCGATAACCACCTGTCGCTCCTGTCTCTCCGCAGGCGTCAGGATATGGCCGTCATCCCAGAATTGGGGAGGTACGTTGGGGATCACATAGAGCAGCGTGACCTTGACATCTTTCAGCCCCGAGAACTGGGCCCCGACGTAATCCACCGCCTTGAAGGCGCTCTCGGAACCATCGAAGGCGATCAGAACATCCCTTTCTTCCATAGCCCCTCCTTTTGCTCCCATCGCTACTATTAAGCCTAGCACCTTATCCCGGATGCACAACACGAAAGGGATGCGCCCGGCACTTTCGATCGGATGTGCTTTGCGCCAGCGCGGGAAGGGTCAAAGATTTCCCTCTCGCCCGCCTCTCAAGACCGCAGAGATCGCAAAGAAAAGAGGATTCTTTTCAGGTTGGGGGATGGGAACTGGAGGGTGAGGTAGTATAGGGCTTGGAGGATGGAGTATAGGACCTACAGGACATATAGGACCCATAGGACCTATGACTACAGGGGGGATGAGAGGGGATAAGTTCTTCAGGACAAAAAGACCATATTCTTTTCCCTCTTCGCTCCTCTCTTTGCGATCTCCGCGATCTTGAGAGAGGAGCGAACGCGACGAACGGGCGAGAGATAGAGCATCTTTTCTAGGGCAGGTATACGCCCGTGCCGATGAAGTAGTCTGTGCCGGGGATGGGTTCAACGTAGCCCAGTTTGGGCGCCTCGGCCTTGGAGCCCGGTTTTACCCAGTAGAAATCGACGAATCCGCCGCCCTTCTTCGCAGCTTCGAGGAGAGCGCGGATGACGTATTTGCCCTTGGTGTCCTTGTAATCGTACAGGTTCTTGCCCTGCAGGTCTTTCTGAACGGCATGGGCGATGTTGACGCACTTTGAATCGTAGACGTAGAAATATCCTGAATTATCGGCGTAGAAGCGCACCGGGGCGATAAAGGACCGGATCAGGGCGGCGCGGTCCTTCTCATTTTTCACATTCGCCAGGGCCCCGCCCAGGGCGGCGGCAAAGCAGTGGGTCATGACTTTGGCGGTATCCTTGTACTGTTCGACAGGCGCGGCCTGGGGGGCTGCCTCAGCGGGGACCGTGAAACACACGAGCAACGTGAGGCCGAGAACGAGTGCGAACATTGAGAGAATGCGGGTACGTGATGCGATCATAACGATAAATCCTCCTATGGATAGAATGGTTTCAAGGTTTCACAAAAGACTCCTTCTCGACCACCCTGCCACCCTGAAACAAGCGAACGGTCAATCTGACGCGGCCTTTCCCTTGTCTTGACCGTCTTTAGAACGGCGCCGTACACGTACGTTGTCGGGCCGGACGGCTCAAGTTTAACAAGAAACGAAGCGGCATTGCAACGTTACCAAGTCACATGACTGCTTCTACTGCACAATATCAGTGTTCGGGTCTACAGCTTGCACTCCTTTCGGCTCTTCCATTCCCTGAAACATGAAACCTGAAACCGTTCTTAGTCTAGCACCGCCAGGAAGTCGATCTCGATGAGCCAGTCCGGACGCAGCAGGCTGTGGACCACGACCCCCGTCGCTGCTGGATAGCTGCCTTTCCGGAAGTACTCCCTCCGTACGGCGGCGGTCTTCAGATAGTCGGGAACTGCCTCGGGAGCAATGTAGTCCGTGGTCTTGATGACGTCGTCCATGCTTGCTCCCATCTTCTCGAGAAGTTTCTTGACGCTGTCGTAGATGTGGCGTACCTGCGCCTCGAGGTCGCCGATATGGACGGTCCGGTGGTCCATGTCCGTTGCCACCGTGCCGGAGATGGCAATGATCTTGCCCTTTTTCACCCCGTCGCTCCAGGTGAACTGCTTCCGTCCATACATCTCTTCATAGAGGTTGTGGCATTCTTTCTCCATAGTTGTCGCTCCTTTATTGATACTTGCCTGGCCCCTGGCTCGCCATCAGTTCTCTCGCGCGGCGGTATGCCACCAGGTCCGCTACGGTCACGACGGGGATGGAGTGCGTCCCGGCGAATCTCACGATGTCCGGCAGGCGGGCCATGGTCCCGTCGGGGTTCGTAAGCTCGCAGAGCACACCGCAGGGCTTGAGCCCCGCCATCCGCGCGAGGTCGACCGTCGCCTCGGTGTGTCCCTGCCGCTCCAGCACACCACCCGGTCGCGCCTTGAGGGGGAAGATGTGTCCCGGGTGGCTGAGGTCCTCGGGCCGAGCATCGTCGGCAATGACCGCTTTCACCGTTGTGACCCGATCGGCGGCGGAGACGCCCGTCGTTACACTCCGGGCGGCCTCTACGGACACGGTGAAAGCCGTCTGGAACCGGCTGGAGTTGCGCTCGACCATCATGGGGAGGCTGAGGGAACGCACCATCTCCGGGGTCAGGCACAGGCAGACGATGCCGCTGCACTCCCGGATCAACATGGCCATCTGGGCCTCGGTGAGCGTCTCGGCGGCGAAGATCAGGTCGCCTTCGTTCTCCCGGTCCTCATCGTCGGTGACGAGCACCCCCCGTCCCGCCCTCAGGGAAGAAAGGGCGCCCTCCACACGCTCGACGGGGTCCCCGAAACGTGCTAACAGTTTTTGATTCATGGCAATACCTCCTCGACTAAGATGGGCTTACCAGAATCAGGGCACAGAAATGACAGCTACGGCGTCCGTACGGACAGACTCTCGCCGGGTCACCGACCCGAGGCGGTCTGGCAGGGGCTAATGCTGTCTTATCCTCTTCCATCCGGACTGTAACCGTCGGCTCTGGCCTCTCACCAGATCTACTGACCTCCTTCCTTATCGAAAGGAGCGTTCGCGGGCTCCCCGGACCAGCTCTCCGGGATACCGCCGGTAGGGACTTTCACCCTGCCCTGAGAATAAGCTGGAAAAGGATACACCAACCACCGGGCGACTGTCAAAGGATACGGCACTCACAGATCATCTTACGCCCGCTTCGCTCGAGCCCCCTTAAGAGCTTTCTCTTCAGACCGAACAGATGGCGGAAGAAATGGAGTTGGGGGGGTGGAGTGATAGGGGCTATGGGATCGGACAGGACACGGGGATAGGACCTATAGGAAATAGGACCTATAAGACCAATAGGACAAATAGGACGCTGTAGGACCTATAGGACTGATCGACTCGCTGCGGTCCGGCACCAGTCTCCCTGTGTCCTATAGGTCCTATGCTGTCCTATTGGTCCGATATGTCCTATAGGTCCTATGCTGTTCAGGCGGCAAGGGAATGTCTTTCGCCTTTCCCTCACTTAGCCGGGTTCGCCACCCTCCCGATGAAGAGTATCGTCCCCGTTTCGTTGTCGCGGATGAGGAACATGAAGGGGTGGTCCGCCCGGAAGACGAGCTCGCGCGGCGGGGCTGACTTTGTCACCATCTCCACGGCCGTGGCCGCTGCCGCCTCCGTGCCCTCCTCGTTGACCTCCACGAAGGCCTTGTGCTTGATCTGACCTATCCAGAGGTCTCCTTTCTTCCATCCCATGCCGGAGAAATCGGCCGCCGGGGAGAAGGCGTCCTTCATGCCCATCTTCTGAAAGGGCCCGCCGAGATCGTACTGCGTCTCGAGCTTGAACTTCGGAAGATAGACCCACACCTTTTGGTTCTTCTGCTTGTCGAGATTCGCCAGCCACCCCTTGAGGTCCTCCGCGTAGAGTGCGTCCTCCAACCCGGCGAGGCCGTCGACGGTCTTCGGCAGGAGGACCACCATGGAGAGGGTGTTCCCCTTGTAAGGCAGCGACAGGGCCTGGAAGTTCTTCTCGTCGAGGAGCTTGAGATCGCCCTTGCGGTTCATGAAGGGCGTCTTCACTTCTGCACCGCCCGGGAGCTTGAAGGGAAGGTCGAAGGTATGCTTCTTGTCGAACTGGCTTTCCCAGACGCCCTTGAAGTAGATGGCATTGAGGATGACACAGACGGAATTTGCCGAGAGCTGCTCCAGTATCCTGTCGATCTTCCCTTCCGTCTTTGTCTTCACCCACCCGTTTATCTCCTCGAGGCCTCCCCTGAAGATCCCGGCGTCGTAGTAGGTCGTCAGTATCTTGCGGTAGGCGTCGCTCACGTTCCCGCCCGTCAGGACGAGGGCGTTGGCGATGCTGAGCTTCTGGCCGGAAATCTTCGCATTCTCGCCGAGGATCTTGTTGAGGCTCCTGAAACCGGAGTTCAAACCGGCGGCCTCCAGGCGGAAGTGGAGGGTGGTCTTCATCTGGGCCGCCGTTTCCCCCCGCGCCCCGGCATAGGTCATGCCCATGGCCGACGAGATGCTGTAGGGTGAGAAGAAGAGGTTGCCTTCCTTTGCCCCCAGTTCGCGGTACAACTGCACCGCCAGCCCGGCGTTTCCATCGGAAATGGCACTGAAGGGACCCGTGGGTGATGCCCCGGCGGGGAGCATCGACAGGACGACGAGCAAAAGGGCGCCGGAAAACACCAACAAATACCGTTTCATTTCATTCTCCTTTCAACTATGGGTGACATCGCTTCTTTGCCTTCTCTCGCGTTGGACACAGTTGCTTCCGGAAAAGTTCCCGGGCTTGCCTTTCCGCGACTGACGGGAGGCTCTCCCCCGGGACCCCGGCCCCGGCCTACCAGCTTCCCGACGCGCCGCCGCCGCCCGACGATCCTCCGCCTCCGGAGAAACCCGAGCTGCTGCTCGAGAAACCCGCGCTGCCGCCGGAGCTGAAGGTGAAGCCGCCGATAGATGCCCTGCCCTTGGTTCGAAGACTCATCACACCCTTCTTGTAGAAGTCGGAGTTCCTGAGAAGAAGCTTCGCCACGGGGAAGACGACGAGGTACCCGGCAAGGCAGATGAGCGCTCCCCTGACGCCGAGAACGACGATGGGGAACATTGCCCAGAAGGGTATGAGGAAAATGTACAGGAACCAGCCCACTCCCGGCGTCAGTATCCCGATGACGGTGAAGAGCCCGATGATGCCGAAGATGAAGGCACCGAAAAGGATGCGCTGGGGGATGGAAAGGTCGGGCTCCATGATGTTCCCCGACCCCTTGACTGTTCCGGTGCCGCCTGCCGCCGGCGGCGCCTCGCCGCCTTCGAGCACCCTGACGGTGGCCGCGGCGCCCTCGATGATCCCGCCGTCATAGTCCCCGTTGCGGAACCGGGGTGTCATGACATGCTGAATGATCCTGCCGGCCATGAGATCCGTCAGCACACCCTCGAGCCCGTAGCCCACCTCGATGCGCATGCGCCTGTCACCGGGGACGACTATCATCAGGACCCCGTTGTCCTTTCCCTTTTGGCCCAGCTTCCATGCCTCGAAGACCCTTACCGCATACTCTTCGATGCCCTCGCCGTCAAGGGTGGGGATGGTGAGGACCGCCACCTGGTTGCCCGTGCGCTCCTCGTGGGCCTTGAGCTTTTCGGTAAGCGCCTTGCGGCTCTGTGCGGAGAGGACCCCGGCGTTGTCGGTCACCCGGCCGGTGAGGTAGGGGACATCGGCGGCAATCGCCGTCGAGAGGACGAGGAGGACCACCGAAAGGAAGACCGCAAAGGATGTTCTCTTCATGAGCCCTTCTCCTCGATGACCTCATTGGACAATTCATTCTCTGCCGGGCCCCCGGAACGGGTCGACCGGGCCCCCGCGAGGACACCAAGAAGCCCGCCAAGACCCCTCTCAAGGGCCTCGCCGGTCCTGCCGCAGGAGAGTGACGCCACCATGGGCCCGACGATGGACCCGATGGCGTCCCCGGTCAGGGTATCTGCAAGGCCGCGGTCGGGGAGAAGAACCGCCTGCCCTTCGAAGAGGCTGACAAAAAGGAGGAGGCCCGTCCTTTCGGCGGTGGCAAATACCTCGTGTTTCAGGAAGAGCGATTCCGCGTACTGCCGCACCTCCGCCTCTGACCGGTACCGCGACAGAAAAAGCCGCGCGAAGCCCGGCATGGGAACGGTGAGGAGCGCGCAGAGGCCTCCGAAGGCAAGCATCCCCGCCATGGCAACAAGCCCCGTCGCCAGCGACGCCTGGTAGGGTGCCAGGAACCCGAGGGCGAGGATGACGAGGCAGGTGATGGACGCACCGAAGGCGAAGGCCTTCCAGGGCAGTTCGGCGTAGCTGTCGCTGCGTTCCACGACGGCAACCACGATCTGCGCCCCCGTCCGCCTCTCGATCTCCTCTACGCCCTCATCGACCCGGGTCCTCTGTTCCTCAGTCAAGATCCCTTTCATCTCACTATCACCTCACGAAACTGTCTTTCCCGGCAATCCTCGTTGGCCTCACCAAAGACACCACGATCTTCCCTCTAGAGGGTACACTCCACCCATCACCTGTTGCAAGCGCTAATTGAACGCGGCGAAGCAGGCGATGGAGCCGAAAACGCCATATGGAGGATCTTTAGAAAGACAGCCTCACAACGCCGTTTATGCTCTGGACTGCGTATTTGTTCTCGCCGACCTGTATGTCGTATCCGATGTGAAAGGATGTCCCGGAGCGCGTCATCATCGAGACCCCCGCGCCGGCGAGGAGGAAGTTCCTGTCCGGGGAGACCGTCTCTATGCTGAAGGGCGAGCTCCCCTGGGCAAGGCGGGATGTGATGTCCCGGGAACCCCTCATGAACTCGTAGCCCCAGGCGAGGCTGATGCCCGGCATTATGACGCTCTTCGGGGTCTCCCACGTGTAGTACAGTTTCCCGCCGAAGCTCCCCTGGAGGGATTGGGTCTTCTGCCTGTCCACGTCAAGGTCGAGAGCGCCTGCCCCCGACTCAGTGTAGCTGTCTATGACAAGATCGACGTACTGGAGGGAAAGATTGGGCACAACGGTCCATCTGCCCGCGGGTATCTCGTAGCCCGTGCCCCCGTAGAGGGTGAATTGCGAGCCTCCCGGGCTGGAGCCTGCCGTGCGGTCGAGGCCGGGGAAGACGATGCGACGCGTGTTCCTGTAGTCCGCCCACCCGTAGCTCGCCTGGCCGTCCACGTAGAACCTGCCCCTGTACCACGTGCCGTAGGCGCCAAACGTGTACCCGTCCATCGTCATCCTGCTGCCGTTGTCGTCGACCTCCGCCCGGGAACCGGTGTATCCGAAGAGAAGGCCCGCCGCGAGGTTCGGGGTCAGGCGATAGTCCATGCCCACGGTAAGCCCGGCGCTCGTGAAGCTGTACCCCATCTGGTCGGGGGTGTCCCTCTGGTCCCCGGAGACGGCGTTCCCCTTCGCGAAGATGCCCCACTTCTCTTCCTCGCGGGCGGGGAGCATGCCCGTGAGGTCGGAACCCGCACTGGCAATGAGGATGGGCCTGTCCCTTCCCTCGCGGATGAAGCCGCTGTTCCTGATGAAGCTGCTGCCGGGGTTCGCCCCCCACGCGCCGCGCCGTATGTCGGAGAGCCTCTCGGCCACGTTGGCCGCCTGGAAGACCGACGAGCTCACACCCATGGTGAAGTCCACCTGGTTCGATCTCGGGGCGATCTGGTCGTAGGCGCCCGCCACCTGGCCGTATGAAGGGAGGGCATCGATGATGCCGAGGACCCTGTCGAGATCGCCCGTCGCCGACGCGGCCACAGAGTTCAGCATGGAGCCGACGGATCGCTGGTTCGTGCTGAGGTATGTCGACAGGACCTGATTCAGGTAGTCGCGCTCGACGACGAGGTACACCTGGTTCGCGGTCTCATAGTGGGGTTTGAAGACCACTGTGGGGGTGATGTTGGTGAGCAGGGTCGCGAAGTCTCCCGACACGCCGCCGGTCGCGGTGAGGAAGGTCCCGAAGACGGTACCCACGGCCGGCGTGGCCCCGCCGAGCCAGGACGTCTGCAGCGTGCCGCCGAGCGACGCGCTCCCCGTTATGGCGAGAAGGTCGTTGCTCGTCGGGGATTCGACTTCGACAAGGAGCTTGCCCTGCCCGCTCTGGGTGTAATTGCCGACGAGGTTCAGGGTGCCCACTGAGTTGCCGGGACTCACCGTCCCGCCCGTATTCTGGAGGCCCCTCGAGGCTTTGATGGTGCCTGCCCCTTGCACCTTCCCCGAATAGAGACTGAAGAGGTTGCCGTAGGAACCGGCCTTTTCCGTCAGCTGCCCGTTGACGATGAGCGTGCCCCCGTCGACGAGGACATTCCTGCTCACCTGAAAGGTCCTGCCCGCGGGGATCGTGTACGTCGTCGCGTTGTTGAGGACAGTCAGCGACAGGGCGTTGACGTCAGCGCTCTGGATGATGGCACCCGGGGCGAACATGACCATGTTGCCCATGAGGAAGGTGACGTTGTAGGCGTTCCATGTGCCCGTGTTGCCCGCTTCAATATCGGCCACGTTGAGGGTCCAGTTCCCCGTCGCGTTCTCACCCCAGAAGGCGTTGGTGAGAAAGGTCAGGCTTGTGGCCGCGAGTACCGTCGTGTCCTGCTGGCCGGCGACGAGGTGCGACGTGGAGTAGAGTATCTTGCTTGCCATGGTCGAAGGGGATGTCAGGGTGGCCGTCAGGTCGCCCGCCTTCTGGTGCGTCAGCGTGAGCCCAACCTCGATGCCCTCCAGGGGCTGGGTTGCCTCGGCGGCGGTGATGTTGATCGTCCGGCTCACACCGGCAGGATCGTCGTCGGGGATCGCCACGCCCACCGCGGCGCTTTTCACGACCGAGGTCTGCTCCGTCACGTACCCCACGTTGAGGACCTTCTCGACGAATGCCCCGGCGTTGATGTTGCCGAAACCGTAGTTGGGGTTGAACCTGTTGCCCGCCCCGTTCATCCGCCAGCCGCCGAAGCTGCTGTCCGACGTATCCGAGGCGTCGACAACAGTGCTCGTCTTCACGAGGGCGTGCTTCGCCATGCGTATATCCATCTCCGGGTTCGCCTCTTTCCCGAGGGCCATGATCCCCGAGACGAGCGGGGCCGATGATGACGTCCCGCCGAAGCCGCTGGCATAGCTCGTGTCAGGGAAGAGGTCGTCCCTGTCTCCCTTGGCGTTCGACGAAGACCAGGCGTTGTAGCCGAGGTCCGCTCCGCTCACGTCCGTCGTCGTGATCCCGAGCCCGCTGTAATCGCTGCGGTTCGAAGGGGCCGTCACAAAGACGCTCGCCCCGTAGCTGCTGTAGTTGGCATACTTCCCGTCGCTGCCCAGGGCCGCCACGGTAAGAACGCTGGAGTTGTTATGGGTGGTATCCCCCCTGTTCGCATCTTCCGTCTTCTCGTTCCGTGCGTTCCCGGCGGAAAAAACATGGATCACACCGTTCGCCGCCGTGCGCGTCAGCGCGATCTGTATTGCCGCGGTCGCGCCCGAGAAGGGGTCATCCGATCCGTAGCTGTGGTTCTTCACCTCAATCCCGGCCGTCCCCGTGATGGCACCCGTCGTGGGGTTGACCCCGCTTTGCCAGTAATAGGCGTCAAGATAGTTCTGCTCAGACGCCTCGGGGTCGGCGGGGGTCACGCTTCCGATATTAATCCTCAAACCCGCTATCTGGGCGTACGGCGCCGCACCCGTGCCGCCGATGCCGTTGCCCCCGCGGGCCGCGGCAACACCGGCCACCGCCGTGCCGTGATTGTCGCCCTGCTTCTGCGGCCCCTGCGCGGCGGCTGCAAGGGCAGCATTGTCGGAGAAGTTCCTGCTCAGGTCGGCCCGGTAGTTCGGGGCGATGTCGTAGTTCGTGCCGTCGACGCCATCGTCGATGATGCCGATGACGACGCCCGATCCCGTGTATCCCAGGTTCCACGCTCCCAGGAGCCCCGCGCTGACGCCGGAATTGACCATCCGCGTCGTGGTGCCGAATTGACGGGAGTAGAAGTCGATGAACGAGGGCGCCCCGTTCACGAGGTGCCACTGGCCGGGGAAATTCGGCCTCAAGGCGGCGTTGTAGGTGAAATAGGGGTCATCGGGATAGAAGGGGTCAAGGTCCTCTCTGCCCCACGCGGCAAGGGGGACAAGAAGGACCAGGAGGGCGCACAGAAGGTTCCGGTATGTCCGGTGCATGGAATAGCTCTCCTCTTTTCGACTGTCCCCACGGAAGTTGACCGGTCATGGTTGCTTAACAGTTTGGGATCGGGGATGTCCGGGACAATAGTAATCAATCCGCGGGATCGAAGTCAAGAGGAGAGCTGCTCTGTCCGGCCGTCGACGTCCTGAAGGAGGCAGAGGCGCGTGTAGATGCCCCCGAGAGCGATGAGCTTGTCATGGGTCCCCCGCTCGGCAATCTCGCCGCGGTGCATGACGAGGATCTGGTCGGCGTCGCGGATGGTGGTCAGGCGATGGGCGATGACAAAACTCGTGCGGTTCGCCATGAGCCGCGAGAGGGCCTCCTGGATGAGCCTCTCCGTGACGGTATCGACGCTCGCCGTGGCCTCGTCGAGGATGAGGATGGGCGCGTCCTTGAGAAGGGCCCGGGCTATGGATATCCTCTGCTTCTCTCCCACGCTGAGTTTCACCCCGCGCTCGCCGACACGCGAATCGTACCCCTCGGGCAGGGACGTTATGAACTCGTGGCAATTCGCCGCGCGGGACGCGGCCAGCATCTCGTCCTCGGCGGCGTCGAGTCTCCCGTAGAGTATGTTCTCCCGCACCGTGCCGTTGAAGAGGAAGGCCTCCTGGCTCACGACGCTGATCCGGGACCTGAGCGATCCCAGGGAGACCTTCGCGATGTCCTGGGAATCGATGAAGATATGCCCCGAGGCGGCCTCGTAGAATGCGGGCAGCAGGTTGACGAGGGTGGTCTTGCCCGAGCCCGTCGGTCCCACCAGTGCGACCACCTCACCCGGGCGGGCGTGAAGGGTGATGTCTTTCAAGGTCCGGCCGTTGCCGTTATAGGCGAAGCTGACCCTGTCGAAGCGCACCTCGCCCCTCACCGGGGTCATAAGCTCGGCATAGCGCCCGTCTGTGGGCTGCTCGTCGGCGGCATCGAGGATATCGAAGACCCGATCGCTCGCGGCACGCGCCGACTGGAGCATCTGATTCAAGCCGTCGAGACGGCCGATGGGCTGGTAAAAAAGGGTAAGGTAGAAGATAAAGCCGACGAGCCCGCCGAGGGTCATGGTCCCCTTCACCACCATGGGGCCGCCGAACCACAGCACGAGCACCATCCCCAGGGACCCGGCGAAGGTCATCGCCGGCGAGTAGGCGGCCCACACCTTCATCACACCGAGGGTGGTGCGCCTGAGTCCCTCGGCACGTTCCCGGAAACGCTCGTCCTCGTGACCCTGCCGGCCGAAGGCCTTTATCTGGCGGATCCCCTGGAGGCCCTCCATCAGGTAGGCGTTCATGGCGCCGATGGCCTCCCGCTGTTTGCGGTACCGCCGGTGGGCCGTAAGGGTGTACCACAGGGTCCCCGTGGTCAGTATCGCGAGCGGAATGAGTGCGAGCATCGTCAGGGTGGCATTCTTGAGAAGGAGGATGATGAAGACCACGACGACGCTGAGAAAGGTGGTCGCGATCCTTTCGACGCCGTCGATGAGGACGCGGTGCACGGAAGCGACGTCGTCTATCACCCGCGTCATCAGGTCCCCCGAGGAGCGGTGGTCGAAGAAGCTCACGGGAAGACGCTGCATCCGCGCATAGACGTCCCGGCGCATGTCGTAGATGACGTTCTGTCCGAAATGGGTGTTGACGATGATCCTCAGGGCGTTTGAGAGCTCGCAGAGAAGGAAGGTCCCGAGAAGACATAGGACCGCTGGCAGCAGAGACTCGAGTCTCCCGCGCCCGATGACGTCGTCGATGATGTACTGCGTAACGTAGGGAAATACGTAGTAAAAACCGATAGTGAGGAATGCAAGGACCATGTTCCCCGCCGCGGCCGCCTTGTACGGCTTGAGGTACACGACGGTCCGGCGCAGGAACTCGCCGGTGGAACGGGGCCGGGAGGAGAATTCGGAAGAGGTCTCCATGGGCCCCGCTACTTTCCGTCTTCGAGGTCGACGACGGTGCGGTTGAGCTCTTTGAGACGCCTCAGTATCCCGGGGTCGAGGGTGTAGATCTGGCGGAGCAGGTCCCTCACGGGGACGTCCTCGAGCGGCCGCGCAAGGAGCCCGGCGAAGTGCTCTTCCTTCTCCCCGGGGCTTCGCGACCGGTCGCTGATGATATCGAAGGGGTCGAGGTAATCGAGCTTCGGGATCGGCGTCACCCTGTCGGTGAGGCCGCATTCGGGGCCGATGTCCGTGAGGAATTTCCGTGACGCCTCGCGCTCCAGGTGGGCAAGGACACACTGCTGATGTGACGGCGTGTTGAGCTCCGATGTCAGCTTACGGTTGAGCCAGACGCATCTCTTGCAGTGCCAGGCGTCGCAGTTGCGGCAGACCGGGGCGTGCTCCAGGGCGAGAAGCCGTGCGTTCTTCCTCTCCCCCGCACCATCGAGATCCGCAAGGCCTTCCTGGTCGTTCTCGTAATAGAAGGCGGGACAGA
>Ga0302251_1001614_pt1 | contig 12984 bp, 11 predicted proteins | sample AAG_RA_Gln_MG_FD_193534 | JGI IMG/M metagenome (GOLD analysis project Ga0302251, IMG submission 193534) | Enriched activated sludge microbial communities from anaerobic digester in WTTP, New Holstein, Wisconsin, United States - AAG_RA_Gln | ecosystem: Engineered > Bioreactor > Anaerobic >...
CGGAGCGCTTGGCCTTTCACCGTTGCCGCCCAAAGCGTTCTTCGTCATATCTGCGATAATAATCCTCTACGTAGTGACGGCGGAGCTGGTCAAGAAAATATTCTACAGCCTTGTCAAATTTTGACGCGTACATACGCTGCATTAAAATGAACACCTTGACCGCATGAGTTGAACACCCAGACCGCTCCAAACTGAACACAGCGGCCGCTCAAGTTGTACACCCCTTTACCAGCCTTGGGATCAGCAACAAACAGATCTCTGTAGCATGTCACTATTCACGGACAACTGTCATAGATGTGCTCAAACGTGCTGGGGAAATCAGCCTCATGTGGGAATCCGCAAAAGACTTGAGGCACGTTCAAGCCTTTGTGGCCCGTATTTGTTTTGCAGGTTCAGGAGGCCGAAACAGGAACGATAAGCCTGCTGCTCAATGACGGCACGATCCAGAATCGCCTCAATGACCTGTCTGGTGGCGTCTCCTGTCTTCTCCGCCCATGAAAGAAAACGGGATCTATTCCAGTCTGAAAAGAAAAGTTTATCAGGGGGCATATGTTCCTGTATGGTTGAGTAGTCAACTTTTCCCCACAGTCTTTTGTGTGACGCGATCCGCTGATGATGATAGAATATTTCTACAGTAGACTGAGTTGCACGCACATCTGCCTCTTCTCCCAAATATTCAAACGGAACAGAGTAGAACTTACGTTGGAAGGCAACGTGGCAATTCGGCTGGACTTTGGCCTTTCCCCATTGAGCCATTTCATAAGGGAATTCGGGAAACGGGAGCATATATTCCTTTTCTTCGGCAAGATAAGTGGACCAACGGCTTCCGCTTTTCCCGGTCAACGGAGCTTCATTCACCTGTTTCAGAGCGGAACGGATAAGACTTTGCAGATCTGCAAATGATAAGATCTGGATGTTGCGCAGTTTGGCCAGGATCTTCCTTGACGCTATGAGCACACTGTTTTCGACCGATGATTTATCCTTGGGTTTACGGACTCTGGCAGGCAATACTACACTGCCGTAATGACCGGACATTTCCTGGTAGGTTTTATTTAACTCCGGCTCATAGAAATTTGGATGTTTAACACCTGACTTCAGATTATCCGGGATAAGTGTTTTCGGGACACCTTCAAAATACATAAAGGCATTAACGTGTCCTGCTATCCATGAGTGGAGTTTCTCGTCCCGGAAAGGTTCCGCATAAATCAGCTGACTGCAGGGAAGGCCTGATACAAACATAGAAGCTTCAGCCATCTTTCCGCTTTCAGGGTCGAAAAAAGCTATTTTCGTACCGGCCCAGTCAACCTCCATTGACAAGGCCGGTTTGTGCTCCAACCGGATAGTTGCCTTGTGGACCTTCGAGAATTTGTGATAATAACGCCGAAATTGAGTCTCCATGTAGAAACGTTCCCCTCCGATACGGCAACTTTCTACATACTCTTCCCAGAGTAATTTCAACGTCACGTGGGGTTTGGCCAGTTCTGCATGAACATGTTCAAAATCCGGCATCCTAAACGTCGTGTCCCTGACAGAGTCAACCGGCCTGAGCAAAGCAGACGAAAAAGCTGTGCCATCAACCCTGTTTAGATCCTCAACAGTGAGCCATCCTTGGTTCTTGGCATGCCGGACTAGCAGTGAAACAGTATTTCTGGACACATGATACGTGGTGGCTGCCTGGCGCTGGCTTAGTCCGCCATACACAGCCCTGACTATTGTTAAATAATCAGTCATATTTATACCTCCTGAAGATAATTTCTGCTATGCAGCAGTATTTTGATCTTACAGGAGTTTTAGGAGGGTGGCTCTTTATAGCGCGTAGGGTGGCTCTATTCGAGCGCGCTAATGGCTCTAAAGCTCCGCGCTAGTGGCTCTATTTCACCGTGTTTCGCACCCAACCTAGATATAATTTTTCGGGACTTAAGGTTTTTATGTAGTCAAGACAAGCAGTAGTGCTGAGTTTCAGAAGTTTACTGCATGGAGAAATAAACAATCACCGAATATTATTTTAATGAAGGCTGAGTTTTCAGAAAAAAAAACAAAAAATATGACATTTCCGAAAATACTATAAGTTGTCATTCATGTATTGAATAGTAACATATAAATAAGCAATACTCAAAAATGACGGCTGTGTCGTTTTTGAAATATTTGCACATATATTTGGGGGGCTTGTGATGATAGTAGAATTTCTGAATGCAATTGATGCAATACTCTGGGGGCCGCCACTCCTTATTGGGCTTCTTGGCACAGGCCTGTATTTGACAGTGATTTCTAAATTTTGGCAAGTCAGACATTTTAAAGATGCCATTAAATATTGTTTTTTTAAAAAATCTAGCAATGAAATAAGTTCCATAAGTAAACAAGCTGTGTCACCTTATAAGGCAGCATGCGTTGCCATTGCAGGGTCTATTGGCGCAGGTAATATTGGCGGCGTGGCCAGTGCTATTGCCTTGGGAGGCCCAGGTGCTCTTTTTTGGATGTGGATGACAGCTATAGTCGGAATGATGACAAAAATGACTGAAGTAACGCTGGCGACATATTATAGGAAAACTGATCCAAGTGGAGAACATGTTGGTGGTCCGCTTTTTTATATGGAAAAAGGACTTGGCTCTAAGTTTAAATTTTGGTGGATTTTTGCCATTGTATTTGGATGCGGACTTATAATGCAGTTGATTCTGGCTCCTGAAGCATTTACTGTTGGCGAGTCCCTGCAGGAACTCACAGGAATTCGTGCGGTATATTGTTCGGTATTTTTCTGCATTATGTGCTGGGTGGTAATCTTAGGCGGTCTTAAACGCGTTCTTGATTTTGCGTCGTTTATGATGCCATTTATGGCAATTCTTTACATTGTATTTGGGCTATACGTTATTCTTACAAACATTGCAAATGTTCCAGCCGCTTTTGCACTGATAATTAAATCTGCTTTTACGCCGGTAGCTGCTACTGGGGGTTTTGCAGGCACGACAATAATGCTTTGCGCCAGAACCGGTATCGCACGCGGGCTTTTCAGCAATGAAGCAGGCTGGGGAACGAGCCCTATGGTCCACGCAACGGCCGACCAAAATCACCCTGTTGAGCAGGGAATGTGGGGAATAATGGAAGTGTTTATTGATACTCTTATTATCTGCACAATTACTGGATTAGTAATTGTTATCACAGGCGAATGGAATACAGGAGAAGCTGGCGCTACCCTTACGACAAGAGCTTTTGCACATAGTATTGGCAAATTTGCTCCATACTTCATCAGCGTTACATTATTCCTGTTCTGCTGGACGACAGTAACAGGATGGTTTACATATTTCAAGGGTATTATCGAATATGCTTTTAAAAACAAACCCAAGCTAAAAAAGTTTTTTGTAAAATTTCTTGAAATTACCACTCCGGCTTACGGTTTGATGATAGCGATTATGATTGATATTTGGGAAGTTGATCTTGCTAACGCATGGCTGATTGTTGATATATCTTCAGCCTTACCAACATTTATCAACCTGATTGTCCTGGTTCTGCTCTCAAAGAAATTCATCGCTATAGTAAAGGATTATGAAGGGCCTCGTAAACTATGGGGGTTGACAGAATATGACAAGGTAAAAGTTGATTAATATTACAATTCTTGTTTAATTTTGATGTTTTATAAAAAATAGGAGGTAAAAATAATGAAAAAGGCATTAGTACTTGGTTGTGGACTTATAGGCAAAACGGTAGCTTTAGATCTTGCGCAAGATTATGACGTAACAGTGATGGATCCGTATGCAGAAGCACTTGCTGCGATTGACAATCCCAAAATCAAAAAACTTCAGAAGTCAGCCGGAGACAGTGCAGCGCTGGCTGAAGCGGCAAAAGATGCTGATATAATCTGTGGACTTCTTCCCAGTTTTCTTGAAGCCTCTGTGCAGAAACAAATTGTTGAGATGGGGAAAAAATATGTAAGCCCGTCGGGATTTCTGCACTGTGATGGACTGGATGCGCTTGCCAAAAAAAGCGGCACGGTAGCAGTATTTGACTTTGGCATTGCACCAGGGATGTCAAATTTTCTTGTGGCCAAAGGTGCTGCTATGCTTGAAGATCTAGATTTTGGCTGTATTTACGTTGGTGGTATTCCTGACAAACTTGATCCTCCATTTAATTACCGCACTGTTTTTTGTCTTGAAGACACTATAGGGGAGTACTGCATGCCGGCTTGTTATGTCAAAGATAACAAACTAACGGAGGCGCCAGCACTCAGTGGACTTGAGGAAATTGAATTCCAAGGTTTAGGCAAGATGGAGGCCTTCTTTACAGATGGACTGCGCTCTGCGGCTGTGAATATGAAAGGCAAATTTGTAGCAGAAAAAACAATTCGCTGGCCTGGATATGTAGATACAATCAATGTCCTCAAAGCGGCAGGTTGTTTCAACAAAGAACCGATAACAGTTGATGGGCAGCAGGTAGTCCCTCTCAAAGTTACAACAGAGTTACTGCGTCCGCTGTGGAAACTATGCCCGGAAAACGGCGACAGAGACCTGACAGTAATGCGCATAGTTGCTAAAGGCCCAAAGGAAGGCAAATATGTGACATATACATGGGAACTTATTGACAAATTTGATGATAAAACGATGCTTCATTCTATGGCCAGAACGACTGGTTATCCCTGTGCGGCTACTGCAAGAGCGGTTGAAAAAGGCATCATATCGGAACCGGGGTTCCATGCGCCGGAGACACTTGCAAATAATCAGAAGTTCTACGATTTCATTATATCTGAAATAGCTAAGCATGGCGTTGTATTCAAGATGAGCACTCTAATTGAGGAGAGGTAGTCAATCAACGTAAATTAACATCTGTTTTTATTATGCGTCTCCTGCCACTTGGAGACGCATAACTTTACTTTTGATGTTCAACCATAACATAAATAGTTGCTTGCGTTTTTTTTGCATATAATATATCTCATGAAAGGTGGAGATATCTGATGATAAAAATGCCACGACTAGAAGTTGACGAAATTGATTTTCAGATAGCATGCCAACTCAAAGATAATTCTAGGGTAGCATACAAAACACTGGGAGATAAGGTCAATTTGTCAGCTTCCGCTGTTTTTGAACGAACACGAAAAATGGAGGAAAAAGAAGTTATATTGGGGTTCAGAACTGAAATTGACTGGGGCAAGTTCGGATACTCGCTTCATGCCTTCATAATGCTCAAGGATGATCAGGTTATTGGTGATGTTCCTAATTTTCTGCATGACATAGATTCAATATACAACTGCTGGATGATTTCAGGAGAATACGATTATCTACTTGAAATATATGTGGCAAACAACGAGGAGTATTCCAAGTTGATTGATTATCTGTACAGGAAAATAGGCAGGACTAATACATTGCTGATTGTTAGGGATGTATTTAAAAAATTTCGCAAAAATAATGCAAAAATCTCAGAATAAAAAATAATTTCATTGCCAAATGTATAGTTGGGAGAATTCATGTTAAACAATAAAATGACAGGCAATGTTCTACTTTTTTTTACAGCCTTTATTTGGGGCTCAACTTTTACTGCATGTGTTATTGGGTTGAAAATACTTCCTGCGAATGCTTTTAACGCATTCAGGTACATGGCTGCATGTTTGATGATATTGGCACTTGTCGTAGGCAAAGACATTATTAAGAACATAAAATATGCTGTCGGCTGCAAATCCGTATTATTGTCAGAATGGAAAGAATCAGCCCCTGGAGGAACGCTGTGCGGTATTATGCTGTTTGCTGGCTCTGCTCTGCAGCAGATGGGATTACAACATTCTGAGGCTACAAAAACTGCCTTTATTACGGTTCTATACATTGTAATAGTGCCTGTTTTCAGCTTTTTGACGGGCAAAAGGATTACACTGAAAACGTGGATTGCAGTTGTAATAAGCATAGTTGGCTTTTATTTTCTTACTATTAGAGATAGTTTCAATATTGAGATCGCGGACGGCCTTGTTTTTGCGGGTGCTTTTTTCTGGGCATTCCATATACTTTGCTGTGACCACTTTGTCTCATTTCACGATTCGCTAAAAATGTCATGTATACAGTTTGCTACGGCATTTATTTTGTCATCAGTGTGTGCTGTTTTTTTTGAAAAACTACCATCGTTCAATCAACTGATACAAGCTGTTGTGCCTGTTATTTTTGCCGGTCCTTTGGCAATGGGAGTTGGTTTTACTCTCCAGATGATTGCCCAAAAAGTAACTGAGCCATCGGTGGCCTCTCTGATTCTCAGTGCAGAATCTGTTTTTGCCGCTATCGCTGGCTATTTTTTTCTCGGAGAGGTTCTTTCACAAAGAGAATTGCTTGGTTGTGTTATGATATTTGTTGCTATCCTGCTTGTGCAGATAAATGTCGAACTACCTTATATAAAGTGCCCCCCAAAGTCAAGACACGAAATTTCTAATGATCCGAATAGCTCCTTTCATTAGGCTGCGTGTGTCTTCTGCCGTTGGCAGAACGCATCCGGAGTAAGTCCTCCCAGCGATGCATGCGGGCGTATAGTGTTGTAGTCGCGCATGTACCTGTTGACGCCGGCTATCATCTTCTTAGGTGTAATGTAAGCGTCAAATATCCCGGACCTTGGATAACTTCCAGGAATCCGGGATGTTTTTCCCCGCACTAAAGACAGAGAGCAGCGCTGAGTCTCAGAAGTTTACTGTGCAGGGGAAATGTCGTTATGTTCGACATGTAAGCTGTCCGGCAAATCTTTGCTCCACTGAATTCATGTCTCATTTTCTGGGAGCACACTATACGGACCCCATATTTTAACGCCTCATTTTGCACCTGTTAGGACTTTACACAGAATCTAGGATAGCCCCACCATGGTGATGAAAGACGGTATTATGGCGACAGATATTTTAATGTGTATTTGTACTATTGAATGAATTTTAATTTTGCATCACGACCAATTGCATCCGCAGCAATAATTGCACCGTATACCTTCTCAGGGGTAACCTCAAAAGGTTCACTATGTATTGTTTCTTCAGATCCAGCGGTTGCTTCTGCTACCTTCCAAATTTTTTCTTCTGTAATATCAGTAATACCAATATCCTCAAGCGTAACTGGCAAACCAACTGTTAAACAAAAATCCAACACTTCTTTTAACTGTTCCCGGGATCTGTTTTCAAGGACAAGTTGAAAGATCACCCCAAATGAAACTTTTTCTCCATGAAAAAATTTATGTGTTTCTTCTAACACAGTTACACCATCCTGAAATGAGTGAGCCGCCGCAAGTCCCCCACTTTCAAACCCCAAACCAGATAGTAAAATGTTTGCTTCCACAACTCTTTCGACTGCTTCAGTTACAACGCCTTGCTCTACAGCTAATTTTGCTGCTTTTCCGTGGGAAATAATCGTTTCGTAACAAAGTTTTGCAAGTGCCTGAGCGGTAAGTGTAGACAGAGTATCTTGCATACCAGTGGTTCCAGTTTTATAGCTTGTATCAGCCTCAAACCATGTTGAAAGGGCATCTCCCATCCCTGAAACAAATAATCTGACAGGTGCACGAGCGATAACAGAAGTGTCAACAAGGACCATATTAGGATTTTGAGGGAGGACTAGAAATGATTCAAAAACACCATCAGGAGTATATATTACAGAAAGAGCGCTGCAAGGAGCATCCGTGGCGGCAATTGTTGGAACTATTACCAGTTTGTTCTTTATCTTGTTAGCTACTGCTTTAGCAACGTCAATTGTTTTCCCCCCGCCTACTCCTATTACAACATCACTATCGAAAGAAACGGCAATCGATGCTATTCTGTTTATTTCATGCAGACAACATTCAACTCTAAATTCTTCAATTAAAAATGAAATCTTCGACTGATTCAAACTGTTATTAAAATCTTTACTAACTGCTTTGATACCTATTGGATCAGCAATAACTATCGCTTTTTTACATTCCAAGACAAGAAGATGTTTTCCGATCTCCTTTATGGCTCCAATTCCCTGAACATAACGTGCAGGTGATATAAACATCTTTAACATGATTAACTGGGCATCTCCTTTCGGCATGCAAACATTTTTATATTGTTTTCTTGATACTTACTACTGGGATCAAAGGAAGCAAAATTTTGCGGATGTTTGAATATTTCTTGTGTTTTTCAGGAACACAGTGCTAATTAATTTACTAAGACATCCTCCAAGTCTCCTGTTAAGGAATCCATTGTTTTGTAAAAAAATTGATTTTTAATTTTATTTTTAAATTTATACAGATACAAAGGTTTAAATATTTTATATGATTTACTGTCTTCAAGGATCGGGATCTTGTGATGGATACGGTTTTTTCTGATTATCCATTTTTTACTATACTCCCAAGCTATTTCTCTCGCATTGTCTTCAGTAAGCTTAACAGGAAGCACATTAACTTCCTCTACCTCTAATTCCGTTGTTTCTGGAAACATCGTAACAGTACCCGGTGAAAGGGTTAGTTCATCTACCCCCCCCAGATAGGATGCATATTTTCTATTGCCTGCAAGTTCAAAATATACTTTAAAAGGGAAAAGCCAGCAGAGGGAATAAAGTACATTTATATATCTACATTCGATATGTTCAATATTACGTTTGCTTGATATTTTTTCGGCCAGATATTCCGGCTTGTATTTTAGTCCCAAAAGAACATCGATTGTAATCATGTATATTCCCCCTGCCATTGTATTAATTTTTATTTGCCAGTAAGAAGAGAAAGGTCAGATGCACTAATCTGTATTCCTATCTTGCCTTTATTATCGTCAATATCATCAAATCTGGCAGCATAGTCAACTATATCAACGATTTCTTTTGGTGGTTTTTTGGTAAGCATGCTTACGACTATGAACAAAACTACAGAAACAACCAACGCAGCAAAAAATGTGTGTATGTTGGTACTTGTTTGTAATGTGTAGTACCATACAAATCCGGTAATAGATCCTCCTAGCATAGAGGCAATTGCTCCCTCCTTATTAGCACGTCTCCAATACAAACCACCCAGAATAGGAGGAATAAACGCAGGAGAGAGTACACTCCATGCAATCCAAGTAACTTGATATATGCCAATCTGCATCATTGGCATAAAACACATTATTATTCCCACCACTCCGAAGGTATACGTGGATATTTTACTGACCCTCATAACCTGATCTTCTGAAGCATCCTTACAAATTATATTCTTATACAAATCGTTGCCGGCACAAGACCCTATTACCAACAACAATGCACTCGCTGTTGACATTATTGCGGCCGTGGCACCTGCCAGCAAAAAACCGGCCAGAACGGGATTCAAATACTTTAATGTGAGCATTGGCATTATATATTCGGCGTTCTGTCCAGGAAGCATAGACAGCTCCGGAAACACAACTCTGCCTACACACCCAAGGGTATAAACCCCAAATGCAAGTAAGAACCCAAAGACAGCACCGATTAAGGGTACAAGCCTTATAGATTTTGTATCTTTAATTGCCACTGTTTTAATTATTAAATGAGGCTGCCCCATATAACCAATGAAATAGACCAATGCAATACCGGCTATCATCATCGGGGCTCCCCACAACTGAAAATCAGGTCCCCACAGAGTAGGAAGCCCAGGGTTGATATTATGCAACCCCAAATTCATCGCAGAAATACCACCAACTGAGTGTATGCAGACAGGGATAAGTATAAACAGGCCTAATACCATTAATATAGATTGTACAAAATCAGTATATGCAACAGCCAAATAACCCCCGGCTCCAGTGTAAACAAGAACCACCAGACATCCCAATATTAATGATATAGTAAATGACCAACCTGTAACCGCAGAAACAACGACCCCCAGTGCAAGGTACTCAACGACCATGCTTATTATCATAGCAACAAGCAGGATAATGGAGGATATTAACCGAACATTGCTGCTGTAGTATCTAGAAGCAAAAAAATCGGGAACTGTAAAAGCTTTTACTTTTTCGGTGAATCTTCTCATGCGTCTAGCAATTATTCCAAAATTAAGCAGAGGGCCGAATACATCGCCTGGAGCAGCCCATAACGCAGCGGCTCCCATTTCCCAACCAAATTGAGGTCCTGCAATATACATCCCTCCGCCCAGAGAACTTGATCCATGAGCTAGGGCAGTGACCCACGGGCCCATTTCCCGACTGCCTACAAACCAGTCTCCCGAGCTTTTTACCTTACGAGCCGCGTAAAAACCTATGGCTAGCATACAAAACATGTAAAGCAATAATATTATCGGCACTATTAATGGAACTTCTATACCAAGAGCTGATGCAAGGTTCTCTATGTGCATTATCAATCATCCCTTTTTCAAACAAAAATTGTTTTCTATAGAGTCCACTTACCATAATAAAACGACACAGTCGCTATTGCGGCCGCAACTATTGTTCCAATTATCAGCATGCCTGTGCTTAACGGATAGTTTAAAAACAAAGCATTGGGGATAGTTTCCATACATATACCTCCTCTCATAAATAATTGCTTTGAGGCTTAAAATTTAACCTCACAAAAAATCTAAATTCGGACAGTCAATACATTAATAAATGTTCAAGCTGCTTACATTTAGGCTATTTTCTGAGCTCTGCAGAATACTGATGGCCAAAAAGGCCTTCAACACCTGCAAGATATGCACAATGAGGAGAAAGTATTTTAGCGCCCTCTTTTGTTATGACCTGTACGGAACTGATTTTTAGGAAAGTCCCCACAAAAACCCCATTTGAAAAACGGCTGCATTTCAACGTTGGAAGAATATGGTTCGTTCCAGACACATAGTCCCCAAAGGCTACCGGAGCATAGTAACCGACAAAAAGCGATCCAAAATTATGTAGTTTTTGGGATACATCTTCGCTATCTTTTGTCATCACCTGAAGGTGTTCCGGCGCAATCTCATTTGTGATATTTATCGCTTCCTCCATTGAATCAACAAGCATGATTCGACTATTGTTGCGCCAACTTTGGATTGCAAGCTCTGCAGTCTTGAGAAATTTGGTTTCTTCATTGATATGAGTAAGTACGTCTTCCGCAAGTTTTTTACTGGTTGTGACAATAACAGTCCATGAATTAGGGTCATGCTCACACCTAGCAAGAGAGTCTGCGGCTACCCACTGTGGGTCTGCTGTTTCATCTGCAATTATTACAACTTCGCTCGGCCCTGCAAGCATATCAATACCAACTGCTCCACTCACCTGACGCTTAGATTCTGTAACAAATTTATTGCCGGGTCCGACGATAATATCTACTGGTTTAACTGTTTCTGTACCATAGGCGAACGCAGCTATAGCTTGTGCTCCACCCATACAGTAAATTTCATCCACACCTGCAATATCCATTGCCACTAGCACAGCAGGATGTATTCCGTTAAAACCTTTACTTGCCGGTGAACATGCAGCTATCCTTTTCACCCCAGCAACCCTGGCAGGGATTATTGACATCAGCGCTGATGATGGGAGAGGGTAACGGCCGGCGGGAACGTAGCAACCGCATGATTCGATGGGCACTATCCTGTGACCAAGGGTAACACCGGGGCTAATCTCATAGCTTAATTCTTTAAGGCAGTTTTTCTGGTGTTCAGCAAAGTCTTTGATCCTATTCGCAGAAAACTTAAGGTGTTCAACAGTTTCAGGATCAACTTTTGAATAAGCTGCTTCTATCTCTTCTTTTCTCACTGAATATTTCTTCACACTTAGATTATCGAATTTTTCAGTATACTCCAAGATTGCTTTATCTCCGTTTTCTTTTACATTGTTAATAATTTCTCGCACAGTTTCTTCTACTGAAAATTTCTCTTCACTTGTAGTTCTCTTTTCTGCTTCTTTAACAACGATCATAATTATCCCCCTAACTTATTGATGACATTAGCACTGCAAAATCAACTGGCCAACCAACCTCCGTCAACGTATATGATCTGTCCTGTCATGTAATTTGAAGCTGAGCTGCACAGGAAAATAACTGCACCAAGAAGGTCCTCGGCAGTTCCTGCACGACCGTAGGGTATTCTTTCTTCTATCCATTTTTTATGTTCGGGATCCTGAAAAAAAGGTTCGGTCATTGGAGTCCGGAAATAGCCTGGTCCTATGGCATTGACCTGAACATTTGATTTAGCTAATTCAATTGCCATTGTCCTTGTAATGCCAAGGATTCCGCTTTTTGTCCCACAATATACAGCTGATTTCGCCAAACCTATTGCACTCCCCAAAGAACCTATGTTCAGAATTTTTCCTGATTTCTGCTTCTTCATTATCCGTGATGCAGCCTGAGCTGTAAAAAACGCTCCCCTTAGATTAACCCCCATTATTTTGTCGTACTGAGCTTCTGTTACATTGACAAAATCGTTGATGTCCTCAACACCAGCATTGTTTATCAAAATATCCAAATGCCCGTATTTTGCAGCTATTTCGCCAAAACTCTCATTAACCATTTCAGGTTTGGTCACATTTAGTTGGACAGCTTCAGCACTGCCACCTGTTAACCTTATTTCGTTTACTGTCTCTTGTACTCCTGACAAGTTTAGATCAGCACATATTACTAAAGCTCCAGCATCTGCTAATCCTTTCGCATACCCCTTGCCTAGCCCTTGAGCAGAACCTGTTACAACTGCAACCTTGTCTTTTAAAGAAAATTTTTCTAGCACACTCATTATTTTCCACCTCCAGATATTAGTTAGTTATACCGCTATTGTTTATTTTTTTTGTTACTATAACTATTCCATTGTCCGCATCAATCTCTACGTGGTCACCGTTTTCAATAACTTTGTACGGGTCAGTTTCCATCCTGTCCACCATGGTGCATCCGACCATAACTGCGGAGGATACGATCACCGGTTCTGTGTCGATCAGAATTATTGCCGCAGGAAGATTGTTTTTTACCCAGAGCTGATAGAAGCCGTCGACCTGGACCACGGAACTGCCTTTGCCGGATTTTAGGACGAGGATCTTGCCAGCGATGCTCCTGCCGTGTATAGCGTGATTTCTTTCTATCACTGTCCCCGTTTTGGGATCGCAAAGGTAAAAACACATCGGATCCTTAGATACTACTG
>Ga0302251_1001622_pt1 | contig 12918 bp, 13 predicted proteins | sample AAG_RA_Gln_MG_FD_193534 | JGI IMG/M metagenome (GOLD analysis project Ga0302251, IMG submission 193534) | Enriched activated sludge microbial communities from anaerobic digester in WTTP, New Holstein, Wisconsin, United States - AAG_RA_Gln | ecosystem: Engineered > Bioreactor > Anaerobic >...
GTCGGGTTCAACCCATTTCATGTTCAGTTGTCCCCACCGGTACTTTTTTTTAATGAGATGGTTTCCTGAACAAGAAAAGAGATCGCTTCATCTCGTTTCTTGAGCTTTTCCTCAAGGTTTTTGATTTTTGTCTCAGCTGCAGTATCATTTTTTATCCCGGGTTTACGTGAGAATATTTCAGGTGCAGACTCAAATAATCTCTTTTTCCAGTTAAAAATGTCATTAGGGTGAATCTGATATTTCTCTGCCAGCTGGCTGATTGTCGAATTACCCTCAAACAGTTCTCTGAGAACTATCATTTTCTGTTCCGGTGATATGTGTCGTCTTTCTTTCATTTCAGGAATCTCCTTATATTTAATTACACAATATAATTATTTTTTAAATTCCTGTTTCAACTGAAGCATTACAGCCTTTTATTATAACATTATACACAAATCTATTTTAATAATTTTCTTATAATTTTTTACAAATACTTTTTTTAAGTCTTTCAAATTAATTAGGTGCCACTTATAATTTCAATTTAGTAACTTTTTTCTCTCATCGCCCACATTCCTGTCCCCCCTGTAAAACTTCTTTATATTTCATTAACTTGAAAGTAGAACAATCACAAACACCGTCATCTTTAAATACTTAAATTTTAGTGAATATATCGTTTTATCAATATTACTAATTTAGGAACAGCCAGAATACTCTTTTTTAAGTATGGTTAATATACCATCTCTAAAATTTGTTAAAGGCTTCCATTCAAACTGATTTGAGATTTTAGAAATATCTGCAACCGAATTCATAATTTCGTGGTCACGATAATTGTTTGTAAAGTTTAACGTTACTTTAGATTCCGTTTGTTGCATTATGGTATTGGCAACTTCTTCAATTGAGATGCTATAACCCGAGCCCACATTATAAATACAATAACCATTATAACCTTTATTAAGTATTACTGTCAACAATTCAATAAAATCATCAATGAATAGAAAATCCCTTTTGGGTCTAGGATCATCAAGGATTATCTCTCCGGTTTTCATCTGCCTGATAATTTTGGGAATCACAAAACTATTATGTTGACCTTGTCCATAAAGATTGAAAGGTCTTAATATTATTGTATCTAGTTTATATAGTTTATGATACATTTCTACCAATTTTTCACAAATCAGTTTACTGTATCCATAAGGATTATGGGGCTTCAAGGGATGTTTTTCATCAACCGGTATATACTCGGGCTCTCCGTACAAATATGAGCTTATAAAAGCAAACTTTGCAGAATGTTTGCGTGCCAACTCTAGAGCATTTAAAGTTGTTTTAACATTAAAATCAATAAAATTTGCAGGATTTATTAAAGAGTCAGGAACGAATATTTTTGCCGCTGTATGAATAATATGATTTAGAGGGGGTAAAGTGAGCAGTCTGCTGGAATCCATTAGATCTATTCCAGATTTCACATCTATTTCACAAAACTCCTTGTTAAGGCTTCTTAACCTTTTTATCAGATGAGAACCAACAAAACCCGAACTACCAGTTACAGCAATATATTTCATTTCACACCTGGTATTTTATCAATTTCATCGATGGCTTTTTCATAATCATCCGGACGGCCAATATCTAACCAGTAACCGTCAAATTTAAATAAAGAAGGGTATTCATATCTATCAATTAGTGCATTCATCAAATGATCAAATCCAAAAAAAGTGTTTTTCGGTATATGGTTTACTATTTTCTTATTAATCATATAAATCCCCATGCTCACAAGGAAATCATAATTCGGCTTTTCTTCAAACTTTATAAGTTCATTTTCATTATTCCCATGCAAGACCCCATAATTGATTTTTTCCTCTCTCCTAAATGACGCAATTGTAAAATTGTTTTTATTCTTAATATGATAATTATAGAAATACGCGAAATCCAGATTTGTTAATACATCACCGTTCATCACGAGAAAATTATCCGGAAGATTTTCGATCAAAGTTAGCGGCCCCATAGTGCTCAATGGTTTTTCTTCTGAAGTATAATCAATTTTTATTTCCCATTTTGATCCATCACCGAAGAAAGCTTTAATGATTTCTGCGAAGTGATTAACGGTGATTGTTATATGCTCAAATCCATATTTTTTTAACTGCAGAACAATTAATTCTAATATTGGTTTATCGCCAACCGGGACTAATGGCTTGGGGAGACTTATCGTATATGGCTTTAATCTGGTACCCTTTCCACCTGCAAGAATTACTGCTCTTTTAGACATTATAGATATCAGGTTTGTAAAATTGCTTGTTTTTTTTTATCCATTCTACCGTCTCTCTGAGCCCTAAGTCAATATTGTATTTAGGACGCCAATTTGTTTTTTCAATTATTTTTGAATTACAGCACAATAATCTCTCGACTTCACTGTTTGTGGGTCTAATTCTTTGCTTGTCAGTTCTAATTTCAATTTCTATATCTATAATATTTGCGATTTTCATTGCTAAATCTCCCATTGTAATTTCTTCATTCATACCTATATTTACTATCTCGCCATTTAGTGAATGATTTTTAGATATTTCATAAAAACCAGAGGTCGTGTCTTTTACATAAGTCAAGTCACGAGCAGGTGTTAAATTTCCAAGTTTTAATGGTTTATTATATAATAGTTGAGAGATAATTGTAGGAATAACTGCTCTCGCAGATTGTCTAGGCCCATAAGTGTTAAAAGGTCTTACAATTTTAACTGGTAAATTGAACGAACGGAAATAGCTTATTGCCAATTGATCCGCAGCTATTTTGGAAGCAGAATACGGTGATTGTCCAACCATTGGATGTTTTTCATCAATTGGAACATATTGTGCGGTTCCATAAGTTTCACTGGTCGATGTTATAATAACATTCTTACAATTTAAATCTCTTGCTGCCTGAAGCACATTATAAGTGCCTTCGATATTGGTTTTTATATATGCGAGTGGTGATATATACGAATAAGGTATTCCTATGAGTGCTGCTAAATGAAAAACTGTATCACAATCCTTCATTGCATTATAAACTGAATCAAAATCGCGTATATCTCCTAATGTAACTTCCAGATTATTCTTAAATTTTGATTCTTCAAGCCAACCCCAATTATTCTTAGAGTTATATCTTACAAATCCTCTAACTCTGTAGCCTTTTTCAACTAGCAACTCAGTTAAATGAGAGCCTATAAAACCGCCAGCGCCAGTAACTAATATATTTTTCATTATTGTTTTAATTTATGTGTGCCAATAATTTTTCCCAGAATCTTGTTGCAGCATTGTGAGAGAACTTCTTCTCTACTATTTTTCTGGCGTTTTCCGAAAACTTTTGTATTTTAACTTCATCATTTAATAAACTATAAACCTTTTCAGCAAATACTACCAAATCATTACAATTATCAATCAAATATCCATTTTGATTATTGATTACTAGATCTTCAATATCGCCCACCCGCGATACAATACAGGGAGTTCCGCAACTCATGCTTTCAATAACAGTTCTTGGCAAACCTTCCGTTCTGGATGTTAAAAGGAATATGCAACCTTTATTATAGAAATCAATTTTGTCATCTATATAACCAATCAATTTTACATTCTCCTCTAAACCATTCTCGGTTATGTAAGTTTCCAAACGCTCCCTTTCCGGTCCCGATCCGGCTATGGCAACCTGAACATTGGATTTATTTTTCTTTATCAAAATTACAATCTTTAATAGATTGATTAATTCTTTTTCTGGACTTAGTCGTCCCAGACTAATTATATCGTACTCCTTTTTTGAATGATTATTTCGAAATACCTCGGTATCGATACTATTGGGTAGTATTTCTATCTTGTTCACATCAAATCCTTTTTTTTCGAGGTGCCTTCTTGAGTTACTTCCCGTAACAGTTGTGTATGACATTCGGTTTATCATTACATTCATGATCCAGAGACGCAAGCCCTTTCTTAATTTTGAATAGGAGGGATTTCCTATAATACACAAAATTGATTTTTTTCCCAGTACCCAAGCAGATACATAAGCAATTAATCCGTGCGGTATTTCATATATACCGATTATATAATCACTTTTTCTTGATTTAACAATAACATTTAAAGTTCTATGAATTAATCTAAGTAGTTTATTTTTAATAGCTCCATCTGTAATATAAATAACCTTTTTATACGATGTAAGACTACCCTCACCACAAACAAGTATACTCTCAACATTTTTGCAATCTGCTATCGGTCTTATAAAACCAAAAGACTCAGATCTGGGTGATGTGTTTGCAATAACTGTAAATTTCATATATTGTAAAGTTTCCACTTAACAAATTCTTTTATCCCATCTTCAAACGCCCACCTAGGAGAATATCCAAGTTCTTTTCGAGCCTTGCTGATGTCCGCACAAGTTTTAAAAACATCACCAGGTTGCATGGGCAATAATTGCAAGTTAGCTTTTTTGTTTAATTCCTTTTCCAATGTTTCAACCATTTGTTTAAGAGAAACCACCTTCGATTCACCCAGATTGTATATTCTATATCCATTTAAATGATCTATTGCTTTTAGTATCCCATTAACTATATCATCGATGTAAGTGTAATCTCTTGTAGTATTACCGTTACCATAGAAAGTTATTAGCTCATCATTCAGGATGGCGCTCGCAAATTTGTTAATTGCTAGATCGGGACGTTGTCTCGGTCCATAAACAGTAAAAAATCTTAAACAAGTAATATCAAATCCGTACAGATGATAATAAGAATGGCACAATAATTCTCCTGCCTTTTTTGAAGCTGCATAAGGTGAAATAGGATAATCGACATTGTCATTTTCTGAAAAAGGTATATTTTCCTTGTTACCATAAACGGACGATGATGACGCAAAAACAATTTTTTTTACATCGAGATCTTTAATAGACTCAAGAATATTAATAGTACCGTTCATATTCACATCATAATACTCTTTGGGACTAAATATTGAGGGTCGGACTCCGGCTTTAGCTGCTAAATGAACGGTTACATCAATTCTGTGAGAGGAAAATATTTTTTTTAAAAACTCAGCATTTCTGACGTCGCCCTCATAAAATATAAAATTTTTATTCTGTGCAAAACTGGAAATATTTTTCCTTTTTATTTCTGGATCATAGAAGTTATCCAAATTATCAATTCCAATGATCAACTCGTCGGCAAGAAGTAATTTTTCGGCTAAATGCGAACCTATAAATCCCGCCACACCAGTAATTAAAATTATCATTTTCCCCCTTATTTCTTTTCTATTCTATATGTGTCTAAAAATTCATTTAACATGCGTTGAACCACAAATTTATTTTCTACAGTTTTTCTTGCGTTATTGCCCATTCTAACCCTTTGGTCTCGGTTGTCTAATAATAAATTCATGCTTAAAACTGATTCTTTAACTATGTTTGTTTTACACACAAATCCATTGTAACCATTTTCTATTATTTCTTTGTTCCCCCCATTATTATTGGCAATCACCGGCATGTGCATTGCCATGTACTCTATTATAGAGTTTGAAATTCCCTCACCATGAACATTATCATTGGAAAACAAAACTCCTATATCACAAGCATTCATAATTATTTCAACATCATCACGTTTCCCAAGAAAACAAAAATTAATAAGATGTAGTTCCTCTACTAATTGTTTACAGTTTAAATAATTCTTACCCGCCCCCACTGCAATAAATGAAACATCATTTCTAATTTTTTGTAATTCTAATGCGATATTTATAAATGTACTATAGTCTTTGTTGTCACTGAAGGAAGCCACCATTATAACAGAATACTTTGTCGAGATATTTAATTTTTTCTTTATTGATTCCTTATTTTCTTTAATGTCAAATCTGGAAATATCAACTCCGTTATAGATAACCCTTGTTTTGTGAAGGGGAGCATTATATGCTGCTAATCCGGCATAAGAGTTAGCGATTATTAAATCTGAAAAGAAAAAATTTATTCTACATGTGATGCCAAACAGTGTCCAATTTTTTAATTTTTGGGGGGCATCTGTTATCTGTGAATTAATTAACTTAATTTGTAGTATCTTTTTCGTTGGAAGACTATATAAAGTCACCATGCTTGACCAAGTATGAATAATATCAGGATTAAAATCTTTGCAGATTTTAAAAAATGCAAAGAATGGTGATAAATCCTTTTTTTTATATTTATTTATTTGAATTGTTTTGTCCCTTATTTCATGAGGAATGGAATATTCAATCTCGGGATGTATTATAACTACCAGATAATGTATTTTTAACCTTTCAATTTCTTTCAACAATTCAAGTAATCTGCGTTCTTTGCCGCCTTTCCGAAAACCATCAATAAAAAAAACAATTTTCATTGTTTAAGCTTGCTTATAATTTCAGCTTTTCTTTTTTGTGGTTTAGTTTCGTAAATGAAAACAGCTTTATTTAAAGAATTAAACTTATATTCCTCAATACTTTTAATAACTTTCGCAGGAACACCTACCGCAACAGAATTTGAAGGAATATTCTTTGTTACCACACTTCTTGCTCCGATTATTACATTGTCACCAATTGTAACATTATACATAATCATTGACTCTTCCCCCAAAAATACATTATTGCCAATTTTTATTTTCCCGTAGACATTAATCCCGGGATATTCGTTTCTGAATATTCCGATTCCTCCGTCGTGTGTTTGGAACTTAACACCAGGTGCTATCGTAACATTATTGCCAACTTCTACCAAATATGGCTCTCCTCCAAACGAAATACGTTTCCCTGTAATTCGCACATTTTTACCAAATTTAACACCATAATGTTTCTCATATACTTTATGCAAATTATAAGCATTAGATTTTAAGATCAACATTTTGATATATAATATATGTGATATTTCTTTCAATAGTTTTAGCATAGTTCATTGAGTAAATTATTTATTTTGTTGTTTCAATTAATCACTTGATAATGTGTAGGATTTGCAAAATTGCTAATTGATAATATTATTTTATTGCCAGAATCCATTTTTAGATTTTCAATATATTTTTTAACCAATTGTCTATTCTATATTCTGAAAAAGAATCATTCCAAGTACCTTTAATCCGCGCTGTACTATCTTCATTTTTGATACTGAAATTATCCAAATCACTGTTTACAATCGTAATTCTCTTATTATCATAAAATGGTTCATTGGCAATCTCAGTGTTAGTTGTATATAAATGAATTCCAGCGGCTAAAGTTTCAAATGTTCGTATTGTCAGGCCGGACTGAATAATCATCGGATGATCGATCATAGAATTGGATCTCCTAAATACGTTAAGTACTTGATTCAAAGACAAATGTTTCCAATGGCAATATTTGGCTAAATTATGATATCTAAGACGAACAAACATGCTTTTTTTATACCCGGGCGTATAAATGTAAAAATATTTATAATACAATTTGTTATTAATTATTTCGATCATTTTATTCAAAAACAGCAAACGCCCAGCATTATACCCGGAACCAATAAACGCAAGATCATATATAAATTCCTGGCTATTTATATTGTTATTAATTCTAATATCTTGAAATTCTTTTATAAAAAATAGCGGATAATAGTTAAAATTGTACTTCAGACAATCTTCTCTATCAAATGAGTACACTTTGGTAAATAGGTTAACATAATTAAGCACATTATACATTTTTATAGAACTCCAATTATAGTTAATAATTGGTACGTTTTTGAAATGATTGCACAATTCCTCAAAGAAAAATACCGGCATTGCGTAAACTGATTTCACTAAAATAAAGTCATATGATCTAGTCTTTAAGTATTCTATAAAGTTTAACACACTACTTGCTTGATTATTTTTAGATCTATTTCCACATAATATTCTCTCGTAAATTGATGGAATGTAAATATCATGATAGTAATATGTCTCGACATTATCACTAAAACTCTCCAATTCCTTTTTTATTGCCGAAGTATAAATGGTTTCTACAATATCAAGATATAATATGTTTTTATATTTTATCATCTTTCGTTGCTTTTCTAATTAATAAATTTAATTTTTTCATTTCCGCGATACTATTTTCATATTTCATCTCTTCTATTTCTACAGTCTCATTAATCCAATTAACCAAATCCTTAAGACCATCATCGAACTTAATACGGGGGTTAAATCCAAGCTTATCTTGTATATTTTTAATGTCCGCATAATTATGGCGAATATCTCCAATTCTGAAGTCTCCAGATATTTCATAGTTTTCCGTTTTTTCAAATAGATTATATAGGGTCTGAGCAATATGAATCACTTTAATTCTTTGCCCGGTTCCCACATTATACACCTCATTATTACTTTGACTATTAATATCCATTATTATGGAATCAACAACATCTTGCACATGAATAAAATCGCGTGATTCATCTCCATCTTCAAATATATTCAGTTTTCTATTTTGCATAATTAATGATGAAAATATTGATAATATACCTGTGTATGGGTTGCTTATGGATTGTCCTCTTCCGTATACATTTTGAAATCTGAATATAGTATAAGGAACATTAATGCTCGCACATACAGATTTTACAAGTTGTTCTTGATTATATTTTGTAATTCCATAAATTGATTTGGGAGATACTTTGCTGTTTTCATTGGTCGGAATAGGGGTTATTTTACTATTACAGTACGGACATTTGCACTCAAAATCTCCATTACGCATGTCATCAATAGATCTTGAACCTGGATAAACTATATTATGGTCGTAACAATAATAAGCACCTTCTCCATATATTGCACGAGAGGATGCAAGAACAAATTTTTTCACCGAATTGCGGCATTTTACAAGCATCTCCAAAATTCTAGCAGTTCCTAATGAATTGTTGTTAACATAATCATAAATGTTGTACATTGATTGGCCTGTCCCGGTCTCTGCCGCTAAATGAACAACAACATCAATTTCTTTAATAAATTCATTTAATGTTTCAGAAAATAAAATATTTCCTTCAATAAAGATTGACTTATCTTTTACTAAATTAAACAAATATGATTTATCTTTATTTGCGCCGTGAATCTGAGGACTTAATTTATCTAGCACAATCACTTCATGTCCATTCGAAATAAGTTCTATTGTAAGATGTGCCCCAATAAAACCAGCTCCACCGGTAATAAGAATCTTCATAAACCTTCCTTCTCAGTTTTAATATTAGAAAACACTCCTTGAGTATCCGTTGCTTCCCAACTTTTAGAATCATGATTAAATCGTTTAATGATTCTTGCTGGAATTCCAACTGCAACGGAATAATCAGGAATATCCTGTGTTACAACTGCATTTGCTCCAATAACGCAATTTTTCCCAATTGTGACCCCAAGAATACAAACATTTTCACCAATCCATGTTCCGTCTCCTATAATAACCTCTCCGTTCTGTTTTATAGGTTGATCCATTATTGGGACATTTATATCCTTAAATGAATGCAAATTGTCAGAAACGTAGACTTTATCTGCCGTTAAGACTTTTTTCCCAATTATAATTTTTTTTGTGGCATAGATGTGGTTAAAGTTCCCAATAATTGTTCCATCATGTATTTCTAAAATTGGATTATCAAAACCAGTTCTGGGTGCCACAATAATAGATGACTTATAATTAATTAAAACTTTATTTCCCATAGAAATATAGCGGTGACCTTTAATGCTTAGTGGTTTATTTATAAATGATTTTTGTCCAAGTTGCTTAAACTTTCTTTTATTTATTAGGATCCAAATAATCCAGTTAAAAGCTCTATATAAACTTAAGAATTTTTCAATTATAATCATAATAAAAAGAATTAAGTTGCTTCTCCAATAGATGATTTAATAGCAATAGGAGTTAAAAATATAAAATATATAAACGTCATGCGAGCCACCGGATTGGAAAAAAACATCACTAAAAGAGCAGTATAAAAAAATAATATGCGAAATTTTGGAATATTATAAAAATCTAATATTTTAAGAGTTTTGTGTAATAAAACCATTAAAACAGGAAATAAAAAAACACCCCACATTTCAAGAAGAGATGCAAGCCCATTTACTCCATACGAAAAAGAAGCATCATCTTTATCCTCAGCAGAAACCAATCCTACACCCAAAGGATAATCAATTGTTCGCAACAAAGCTGTTACTCCTCCTTGAAAACGGTTCACTTTTCTTCCTGTGTAACCCAATTCACCATAAGGATCACTTTCATAACCCTCAACATATACATCCAACTTACCCGAGATAAAAGGAAGATCATAGACAAACAAGTAAAATAAAGACCCTATTATAATTGCAGAGAAAAAATTTATGATTGAAAACCGTTTTAAGAAATATCCGGTAATGAAAACCAAATATGCAAAATATCCTGCTGTAGAAAAAGTAGTAATTAATGCTATAGTATAAACCCAGAACTTTTTAGAATATGCAAAATTTTCAGTCCGTAAGGAATTAAAAACTAACCCCCAAATAATTAACATTGCAAATGCGCCAGGCTCCCACATAAATCCCAAATTTCTATAGTAAATATCCAACATCGAGTTATTATAAATGAAAATAGACCAATAGTTCGCATTCAGACTCATCGCTTGAGAAGTAAGAGGTGAAAAAATCGGATCAAGCGCTAAAAATAAATCATAAAAAATGATGTTTAGTATATAAAGAGGAAGAGATATTAATGTAAGAAAGTATAGGATTTTTTCGAATATTTCCCAGAATTTAAGTCCGTATTTTTTAATAATCAAATAAGGTAAAAACAAAAGGTTAACTGAATTGATGATAATGCGAAAAAGGTAAATTTCAAGATTGTTAATGAGCATCGAAGTCAAATTTATTGAGATCCACCCAAAAATTAACCATAAAAACGATTTGCTAAATTGTTGGTTAGTCAATAGTAACTCAAAAAGGAAAAAACTACCAATCGCAAATGGAACATACCTAGAATCAAGTAAATTAGCATGAGAAAAATTTAATATTAACAACCCAATAATAGCTGTGGCAAACAATTTTTGAGTTTTTGACAATTCAGTTGTTATTTTAAGCATCAAAACTATATGTTTTCTTTTTTTGAAACAAGTTTAATATTAAGAATAATACTGACAACAAATAATAAAAAATAAGTTGCTAAAATCGATAAAACACTTACTTTTAAGATATCTTTTGTTATAAAATGATAAATTACCAACAATGAAACAATTTGAAAAGCCGCATAAGAAATTACATAAAACGCTAAATAACTAAACTTCTTTAAAACTACACTTATTACCCCTCCCAATTTTGATATTGAAAACGGAGCAACAAAAAATGCAATTTTTAAATAAGGAATAGATTCTTTGTATTTGGGGAAAATCACGCTTAAAGTGTCTGCTAAAAAGAAACCAATAAAAGCTAATGGCAACAGAAATAACGCAGAGATAAGAAATATTTTCATCATAGGATTTAGCAAATTTTTAGGTTGTCCCTCTTTGCCTAATTTATACGATAACTTTGGGTAGTAATACATTCCTAATGTGTTTGGAAGCATAGAAAATGTGGTAACAACTAAAATTACTGGTGAAAATAATCCTAGTAGGGTTTCATCTCCATATTTGATAATAAATAACCTTGGAATTGTATCAATAAACCCAATAGCGTAAGAAGAGAGAAACAAAGGTACTCCTATTTTCGAAAGTTTAATAAAAATCTTATAATTGAACTTTGGTTTGATGTGGAGAGGTCGGTATTTATGGAGTAAAAATGAATTTACCAAAGCTAGTAGTAGCTGCATCATCAGATAACCTTCGAATTTTAAAAAGATAATCATTGGAGACAACAAAAGATGAAAGGCAATCATTGCATATTGAATATTGCTGAATTTGTTAAAATTGTCCGTCGTGCGGAAGGTTCCCGATAGGTATGTTGTATAAAAAGATAAAGAAACACGTACAAGATTTACAGCTATACATAGTAAGTATGTATTATTAAGTTCGAAATTAGTGACAAGAAACGGTATAATTAACCAGAGTACCACTATGGTAAATAGATTATAAGAAAAAGCGGTTTGTGCATATGTTATGGCTTCTTCTGTTCTCCCCGCACCCATCGAATGAGGTAATTCCCGATTCATTCCATTAATTACACCCATCCTTAAAATTCCCGCATATGTTTCAAAAACGGTCATTGTTGCCCAAATACCCATAAAATATGGCTCTATAACCCTGAAAGTAATGAGCGAAATTGCCATACTTACTGGTAAATGTAGAAAGGAAGAAGAAAGCACTTTCAGCAGAACTTTTTTATCCCCTATATATCGTTTTACTTTCTCCGAGGTAAGAAGCATTAATAATTTCAAACTATTTAACTATTCAATTAACAATTGTTAATGATTGCATTTTGCTATGACTGCAAGATCAATGTTTTTTAAAGATAAAAATAAACTAAACGGATTATTAATTCATCAAGGACTAGTTTTCCCTTTGACAAGAGTCCCTATGAGATAAAAGATTGATATCTGTAGAAAGTAATAATTGATTCTTAATCCACATTGCTTTGATTGTTATTATTGGGGAAAGTAGAGTAAAACAGTAGGGTTTGTCTAATGTTATTGTAATGCTTCAGTTGAAACAGGAATTTAAAAAATAATTATATTGTGTAATTAAATATAAGGAGATTCCTGAAATGAAAGAAAGACGACACATATCACCGGAACAGAAAATGATTGTTCTAAGAGAACTGTTTGAGGGTAATTCGACAATCAGCCAGCTTGCAGAGAAATATCAGATTCACCCTAATGACATTTTTAACTGGAAAAAGAGATTATTTGAGTCTGCACCTGAAATATTCTCACGTAAACCCGGGATAAAAAGTGATACTGCAACAGAGACAAAAATCAAAAACCTTGAGGAAAAGCTCAAGAAAAGGGATGAGGCAATCTCTTTTCTTGTTCAGGAAACCATCTCATTAAAAAAAAGTACCGGTGGGGACAACTGAACATGAAATGGGTTGAACCCGAT
>Ga0302251_1001623_pt1 | contig 12903 bp, 8 predicted proteins | sample AAG_RA_Gln_MG_FD_193534 | JGI IMG/M metagenome (GOLD analysis project Ga0302251, IMG submission 193534) | Enriched activated sludge microbial communities from anaerobic digester in WTTP, New Holstein, Wisconsin, United States - AAG_RA_Gln | ecosystem: Engineered > Bioreactor > Anaerobic >...
TTCGGTCTCATATTTTTTGCCGGTTTTTGGCTCCTTTTTCCAAATTTTCGGCAATTATAGCATATTAATATTAGCTAGTAAAGCAATAATATCAATATGTTGAGAATTTTTCAGGGACGACTATTTATTGTCCGCCGGCGTAGGTGTCACGCAGTGATGGAGGTGAATACTTGTCACTCGTAACTATTCACCCATCACTAATTTTATTCTTTTATCCTCGAACCTTTTATTTTCCCAAAAGCCACTTCCAGATGGGGGTAACTTTTAATTGTTCCCCGATGATGGTTTCATCATCCCATGTTACTATTGTACCTGAAGAAATTGAGAATTCATTCATCGCACTTTTTAATCCCCGGAGTTCTCTTTCAAAGGTCTTTTAATCCGATATCTCCCAGCATACCTGTATCAGCTGCGTCTCGCCGGAAATTCTGTGCCGTGTAAAGAAATCAACTTCATGCCCGTCTTTCGTATGGACATATCCCGTATCATAATTCCCCCGACGCAGTTGCATAAACACCATTGTTTCGAGTAACTGACCGCAATTATATGAATTACGAAAAGTCATGGCATTTAAAAGCCCGGCATCAATAGAGTAGATTTTTGCCGAGTTGATAAGCCGTGATCTTTCAGAACGACTGTGAATGGGAACCGTGTAAAACAAAAAAGCATCTATCAAATGACCAAGATATTCATGCAAGCTGTTTTTTGTGCATTTGATCGAAAGACTCTTCAAGGCGTTGAAAAATTTGTTGACACTGAATTGCCCGCAGGAAGAACTCATAATGTGATGAACAAGATACTTAAGCACAAGAATATTGCTGATATTATAGCGTTCAACAATATCTCTCAGTAAGACAGAATCAATTTACCCCTGTAACACTTCAATACGCAGATTGGACTCCAGTTTTTGAATTTCGGAAATCCTCCAACTTCAAGATAATCTTTTACAGCCTTGCGTAAAAGAAAGGCTGTGTTCGCACCAAAAGTTTTTGGACTGTCGGCAAAAAGCTCATGAAATTTTACAAATTCTTTAAAACTGAAGGGGAATATTTCTATCGGCAGCGAATGCCCCCGCAAGGAGGAACGATGAGCTACAAACAACCGGACAACAACTTCTCCTTTACCGATTTATCCCTCTTGGATACCATGGAACGTAACCGCGCTATTTCTTGAATGGGAAAAATCAATGCCGTCATTAACTGGTCTCCTCTGGAATCGGACTGGACTATTAAATAATGATGTCGCTCTTTTCGGTTTGAAGGAACATGTTTCCGTAGATGTCCGGCAGGGGTTTGTCCTGGCTACGGAAATAACTCCTGCTTCGCATCATGACAGCCCTTATCTCCCCCTTTTTGTGTTGCCGGAAGTTGTCATACCATTAAAAAGGTATTCGCAGATAAGCAGTATGTTCGCTTTTTTCAAAGGTCTCAGCACATAAAAGCTGTTGCACAATGGGTGTTTGTCATTGTGCAACAGCTTCTTCACATCACTACTGTATCATCATTTCTTACTAATCTTACTAATCCTAATAGTCTTTGTTCTCGTCGTAGCGGAACCATACAGAGGAAGTGTGGCCGAATTGCCATAATACAAAGCGGTTAAATTCACACTGGCTGTCTTTTCACCCTCTGACGTCGGGGCAAAAATCACCTGGAAACTGCAGTTACCCGAGGCAGCAACAGTGTCCCCTGTACAATAGTCAGTTGCAGCAGGTATGCTGAACTGATCCGCATTCGTTCCTGACAGACTGATGGCGTTGATCGTGACTGATGCTGCACTGGTGTTATTGAGTTGGATCGTCTGAGGAGAAGAGAATGTCCCGGTAAACACACCAGAAAAAGATATAGATGTTGGAGAAAAAGATATAGATAAAGCTTCAGCAATGTATTCATGAGCTCCCATATCGGGAGCGGAACCATAAAGGACCTGGGTTCCGTCTGATTTTTTATATAACCAGACTGGGACACCATTTGCCCATGACATTGGAAAAGCCAGGGTTATTGTTTTTGTTAAATAATCAATAGATTGTATCTGAACAACGTTGTCAACTGTGCCTATAGCTATCCAGTCAGCGTCGAAATTACCCGCTGACCCTCTGGCCAAATCAGATCCCCATGTCCCATCCTGAAAATAGCTGGCATCACCAACAACGAGCTTAATCGAACTTGAACCTGCTCCATTCGCCTGAGTAAGATAAGTTCCAATGTCGATAGCCTGTGCCCCAGGCTGTAATGAGAGGTCAGGTTGAAGTAATTTATATGCGCCATAACCAAATGTTTTCCAGACAGAATCACCTAATGGTGTCGTTATGGTTGGGTCAACAAACATCGGGTCTGGCATTTCAGCTAAAGCAGATAACGAGTAATAGTAACTCGAACTGCTATTTACATAGTTATTTGTAATGGTGTTATTGGCTTTGTTTGCCGTGTATTGTACAGAACTATTGCCTAATACAATAGCAGGCCAGTAACTACCTTTTACTTTGTTATTTTGAGCCCAATGGTCATATAGTAGATTGTTTTTTACAACATTACCGGAATAACCTGATCCGTAGAAAAATATTCCACTTCTATATTCATCCTCGACATACTGGTCAATACCAACCCTGTATCCATTGTGATAAAAAGTATTATTATAAACTTTATTATTACCGGCGATAGAAGATACAGAAGAGCCAAACCAAAGACCAGCCGTAGCATTACCGAAATGGTCGTTGTACCTGTAAATATTGTTTGGAGTGGCAAGTTTCATTCCCGCACCGCTCGATCCAGTAAGCAAGTGGGTTCCACCAAAAGCATCGCCATAGGCAATGGCATTATCTTCCCAAAGGCCATGACCGCCATAAGAAGCATTATCTACTCCACAGGATACAACTCTATAGCCACAGTTACCTTTTGCAGCACAATCACCACCATAATCTGAATCATCAAACCATGCTTCGTTGTGGAAGTAGTTGTGCCTGACAACATTATTTTTACCGGCATTAACGCTAAAAACATGATGCCCACCGTGGTAAATGTGATTATATTCAACCGTATTATTGTTGTTGAGGTCTGTATCGCCGCCATCCCTGCCTATTGCGAACAAAACCCCGCCATCCTGCCCATATAGAAACCCTCCTAAACCGTGGATTTCATTATGATGGATGTAATTATGCGTCGACGCGCCGCCTATATCACACGCTGCCGGTGCGTAGGGATAATTTCCTGTAATTTTATACCGGTCGCCGTTGCTCCAATACTGCCTGGTTCCACCCATAAGCTTTTGCTGGTCAGTCCTGGCGGTGATTGTCGTTGTCGTAACCTGATCGGGCATATACATCGTTGATTTACCATCTACATTATAAATTCGTCTGTTGGCATAACGTGATAAGTCATTGGCGCTATCATACAATACGTAAGCTGATTGATAGTAATGACTGGCATCGTTTTTGGCGGTTCCGCTCTTAATCACATCAGCCCAAACATCACGAAAAGTAAATGTGCAGTATGATATCTCGTTGTAGCCTCCGTGGTCGATAAGAAAACCATAATACACGTTGGCAAAAGTTATTCCTGAAATCTTAATATATTCTCTACCCGTCCAGTCACCACCGGTATAACTGCCTCTTAGGTTAATACCCACTGATGATGCCCCACCCATATCAGCTACGGAAACATAATCTTTTCCATAGATGATAGGTGCCTCCCCGGTGTAGGCGCTGAAGGTGATAACATTACCGCTTGTACCTGAATGCGTAGGCGCAATACCATTACCATTAATTATGTAAATCCCGCCCCTGAGATAGATCGTATCGCCTGCTGTGGCGTTGGCATTGGCAGTCGACAGAGAACAGGCAGCTGTCTCACTTAATGGCGTTGTTCCACTGCAGTTACTCCACGATGCCGCGCCGGAGCTGGATACCCAATAAGTTCCAGCGTATGAATACGGCGCTAACAGTAAAATCATAACAAACATTATAATATTGACTATGTGTCTCATTCCCAACCCCCCCTTAATTTGGATTGAATCTATAACTTTTGATATAGACTTAATATATCTTTCGGTATATATCAATCCAAGCTTTAATTTAAGTCGAGGGAGATGTTAATCTGATTTTCTGGTTTATTGCAAGATACGATTGTCCTCTAGAAACTTTAATAATATTATTTCTTTATTCTTTTCTATTTCATTATAAATAGGAATGTTGACAGAACACCCTCTATGGCTGGTATTTAACAAGTGAGACCTGTGCACAACTTCCCTATTCGTCATTCCGAGCTTGCTCCGGAATCTCAGAATTATTTAAGAATGCTGGATTCCTGCTTTCGCAGGAATGACAAAAAGGTAGTTTATATAGTCTTGCAAAGGTATCTGAGCGGAAATATTCTTTGCGCTAAAATAGGTCAATCACTCCCTGAAATAAAGGAAAGAGAATCATATTATAAAGTAATAAACGCACCCTTAACTTAATTGCATTTAGGCTACAGCAAAAAATGTACCAAAAACATTATTATGCTTATAAGATGCTAAATCCAATAAATATTTATTGATTTATTGATTTTAAATATTAACAGAAAGGAGTAAAGCAATATGTATAGTTTATCATACAGTAAAAAAGTTAGATGTAGGAAATTACCGCTAATACTGCAAATTACACGAATGGTTTTTCCTTCAGTCATTCCGGAAATCCAAGGGATTCAAGTTGTGTTTCTGAAGCATATCATATAGATCGGTGCGGTATTTACCAACCATCTTGGCTGATATTGCATTTACTGATTTACAAGTGTTGGTTAAACTTAACTAAGATATTAATTTTTTCTGCAATTGTTGTAACGGTCTATATCCTATAAAAGTAATTCTCAGGTCTTCTGCTAATTTTTTCGTCTCACCAGAGGTCCACACATCATAATCCAGTTGCCGCATGGCTGAATCAACCATGCCCATGATATTCTGCAGTTCTTCTGTTTGAAAGGCAATGTGAACGTTAATGCTATGAACCCCCGGTTTTAATGATCGAAGATATTCATGATACGTCGCTTTCCAAAAATCAAATGAAAGGTTTTGTTCTCCCGGAGTATAAACACACATTTGCGTATCAGGAATTACGAAACCTCGTCTTCGAAGGGAAATCAAATTATTCTTAATAAATGGAAATTTGTATCTTCTTCTCCTTGGAATACGCACAGGAAGCTCATATTTGCTGGAATATTTGACAATGGTAGACAGTAAGTCAAAATATGGATGGAAGCTCATATGGTAGTCCAAATGAGTTGGTTTTAATCCTGTATCGAGCACTTTGTTGATCTGTGCCTCCAGCTCCCTTTCGATATCTTTGGGATTTGTATTCAGCAAGATCGCTTCATCGGTCGGCCACATAATGCCTTCCGGATTATACAAACTTGGAACATCGGTTTTTGGCAGAACAGGCTTCCAAGGATGTTTTTCACCCCATTCACATGTTAAGGTCAAGTGTATTCCCAAATCAATTTCCGGATTTTCCCGCCACAAGTTAATAACCTGGTCGTAATTAGGGCAGGGAACCATAATACTACCACTTTTAACCATGCCGAAATTCAGAGCCCTGAAACTCGCTTCTGTCTCATCCTTATGCATTCCGACATCGTCTATGTTGACAATAACCAGGATGTCTTTGTCAGAATAACCTAATTGCTCGGCTAGTGTCGGGGAACATTTCTTTCTTATATGGTCAACAAAAGACATAATATTACTCCCTTGAGTTTATGCTTATCTATGTCTGTTGCATCTGTGCTTTTGCTTGCGATTTCCTTCGCATATACAATAAATACTCATAAAGTGGGAACCAGGGGGTAATGTATTTATGAAATATTTGGCGTCTGATGAATGCTTGAATACTGCTTCTTAATGTCTCAGGAGGATTGATAGGTTCATTCAAGACTTCCGGCCATAAAAATTTAACTGTTTTGATCCCGATGAACCACATCCTGTTTCGTCTGTATCGTTCGTTGATTCCCATCAGCACCTTATTTAAATACCTATTATTATAAGGTGTAAATGAATCATGCGCAATATCATATTCACTGAAACTGGCTGCCGCCCAACGACCCATTTTCTGTTCCCAATGGAAAAGAGCAAGAATATTGAGGCCGGCTGCTTCACAGGCTTCCCTGGCGTCCAGAAGCCAATTGTTAAATTCTCTTATGGTCAATGGGTGATAAAGCCCGGTCAGTATTGCTAAGCCTTCCCCGTTGATTTTTGACTTTGGCAGCCAATACAAACCTTGGGTGGTCTCACTGACATTACTATTAAGAATATTTACTTCAGATCCAAAATAACGAAGTATGTTGTATGGTTCATGCCCCTTCGACTCTCGGGCAAAGGTTGCACTCGCGTTATAGTAACCCCGAAATTCGTCATTCATTCTTTCTTGCTCCAGCACATGGTGCTGAATACCAAGTTTTGGCAATAGCCTGGCTGGGATTTTCACATCCGTAACAGAAAGTGCTGCGGACGCATGAGTAAAAAATGTTATTTTATGTTTTATTTCCCTGGCAGCTGCAAGGGTTTTTCGACTGTCAATTCCGGCAGTGATGCCCATCTTAAGATCAAATCTATTGCACGCCGCATAGAGCGAATTCTTCAATATTAAAGCTGATAATTCTACACCTTCTTCAATAGAAGTAGGAGCAATACAATTTGCTGTTGGCCAGAATCTATATGATTTGCCTGTTGTAAAATCAAGATAGTGATTGGGCAGTAGATGTAAAATGTCTTTATATGGTGTTATATTGTTCGGCATCCAAATCTCAGACTTACCGGGTGAGTTTATATAATCCATTACATCCTTGTCCAAAGGAAATCCTAGTTTTTGTGCAAGTGATTCAGCTTGGGAAGAACACCATATTTTGCCATTTTTATCGCTACAATAAACGATTTGCTTCAAACCACAAGCATCATTGAACATGTAAATGTTATCATTCAACTCCGCAACAGCAACAAATCGCCCGGTCATGTTTTCGAAATCATTGATAATATCTGTTATGGAGTTTGCATTGTGAATGATATTGGAAAGAATCTCTTTTTGAGTTAGTTTATAACGTTCCGGATCCAGTAAAAAGCCTAAAAGGGTTATGGTTTTACTATTGTGACTGACTTGTTGGACATCCAAGTCTGGATGGGCTGTTAAACAATAATTTTTTGTCAATTCGTATCTTTTCCAGCCCTCAAAATTTAAATACTCCGGTCCTAAGACGAATTGTCGGCGTCTAAAAAATTTAATTTTATCCATGAAAACTTCTCCTTACGAAATCATGGTTGCTGTAATTACTCAATAATAATACCATATTGTTTCATATTCATGCGGATCTTCGCCCAGTGCATCTAATCTCATTAGATAATCTAATATTGGAACATCTTCATGGATGTAAGTTTTAACTACATTTGAAATATTTTTTTCCCAGGGATGAAATTCATAAATACGATTTCCCCTGGGCGATATTGAAATCACATCTCGATGTTGTCTTGCTCTTAAATAATTTTTACCAAGCCCCGGAATGTTATAAACCGCCTCATCGGTCCGGGACAGGCCCGGTAATAACCTGGCCTCTTCATTCTGTTCTTGAAGTAACCTAGCGATCGGCACCCTGTAATCCAGTGTTTCATCTTTTCCTTTGGTGTTAAATGTGTAATAGGGCTCAATTCCAATCAGAGATAAAAGTCTTCTCAGTGACGCCGCTTCAAAACGTCGGGAGACATAAAAAGTATAGACCATCTGGTTAAAGACCGGGATTCCTCTTCCCCGCAATTTCTCGACAGCAATCATCATCTCTGGTGTGACTTCATAATGATGCTGTACATGTGTTACAATAGCTATTTGTCTTTTACCTTGGATTCGATACTTTGCTAATATATCAACAAGGCTATCCGTAAATCGCATGGGTATTGTTACGAGCGTGCGGGACCCGATCCGTATCCTCTCCACAGTCGGGATATCAGCTAAGCTCTTCAGAATATTATCTATTTGATTGTCGCTCATTGCCAGAGGGTCGCCACCGGTAACTAATACATCATGAATGCCTGTATGTTGTCTAATCCATTCTACAGCATCAGCCAACTCTTTCTTTGTAGCCATGGCATTGGGTTGCATTGCATCTTCAATCTCCCAATTCCTCTGGCAATAAACACATATCTGAGGGCATGTATTGAAAGGTTTTAATATACATATGCCCGGATATCGCCGCGTAATAAGTTCTATCGGTGAAGTATCAGCTTCAAGCATGAAGTCCATGGATCCGTCAGACCTGTTGCGGTTTGACATTTTTTTTATATAATTTTCGGTAGGAAATACCTGTGCTCTAATAGAACGGTCCCTGCCGGATTCAGGGTCATCATCCATCAGAGATAGATAATAAGGCGTAACCCCAAAAGGGATTTTGTTTTTTCTTGCATAATCAATCGATGTTTTTTCTGTTTCCGATAATGGTGTTGTTAAAGATATTTTTTCCGTTCCGCGGAAAATATTTTTTACATGCCATTTCCAGTCGTTCCATTTCGTCATATCCGCATTTAAAGCTTGTAATATTTTTTCCCGTCTTGCTTCGCGGCGTGATATTGAATCTTTTTCCAAGCCTGATCTGAATTTATTGGAACGGATTTGAACTTCCATCGCAAGTTCATCCAATTGTCTGGAGCGTTCTATTGACATTTCACGCCCCCGCTGTTTCAAAGGACTTATATGGAAATCAGCTAATTTGCTTCCCGGCCCCCGACCTTCAAGCCCTAAAAATAAATATAACAGTTCAGCATAAAATGCAGGCGTTAAATCAGGTCTCAGTTCACCCTTTGCGATATCCATGATTGCCTTAAGCACCGAAAAATTTGCCTTTTGTTCAGAGCGGGGCATTAAAAGCCTGTATAAAATATGTGCCTCATCCCTGACTCTGATGATCGAACCTTCAGCGAAACTTCCATAATCGTCAAAAGTCAGGTATTCCATTTTTAAGGCATATGCATAAATCTTATCTCTTAAGTCCTCGATTGATTCGGCCCTTTTTGCAATATCAAAGATTTGGGGGACTTTCATCCTGAGATATGCCGGATTGAATATGGAGGTTTCGATCATGTTTTATTTTCCTTTTTTCATTAATATTTCCTGAAGCTCTTGTAATGGCCTGAAATTTATAAATGTTATCCCCAACTCTTCTGCCAATTTCTTTGTATCATCAGAGGTCCACACGTCATAGTCAATTTGACGTATGGATGAGGAATGCTTTCCTACAATATTTTGTAATTCTTCCGTGTTAAAGGCAATATGGACTTTAATATTGTGGACGCCGGGCTGTAACGATCTAAGATGGTCGTGATATTTCGCCTTGCGGAATTCAAGCGATTGATCCGGCCCTCTAAGCTGGTAAGTACCCATTTGTGTATCCGGAAATATGTACCCCAGTCTTCTCAGGGAACGCAGATTATTCTTAATAAGGGGTAATTTATATTTTTTCCTCTTTGGCGCACGTATAACCAGTGCATATTTGTGCGACAACGCGACAATCATGGACAGCAAATCCGAATGGTGATGAAAATCCATATGGTAGTCTATGTGACTCGGTTTTAATCCTGTATCGAGCACTTTGTTGATCTGTGCCTCCAGTTCTCTTTCGATATCTTTGCGGTTCGCATGCAGCAAAAGGGCTTCTAAATTAGGCCACATAATTCCTCTCGGATTATACAAACCGGGAACCTCGGTTTCGGAGAGGATTGGCGCCCAAGAATATTTTTCTCCCCACTCGCATGTTAAGGTCAAGTGTATTCCCAAATCGATTTCCGAATTTTCCCGCCATAATTTAACGGCTTGTTCGTAATTAGGGCAGGGAACCATAATACTGCCACTTTTAACCATACCGAAATTCAGAGCTCTGAAACTCGCTTCCGTCTCATCCTTATGCATTCCTACATCGTCTATGTTGACAATAACTAGGATATCTTTGTCGGAATAGCCTAATTGCTCGGCTAGTGTTGGGGAAAATTTCTTTTTTATACGGCCGACAAAAGACATATTATTAAAACCTTTCTGTGTCATTCATTGTTTGGCGTCATTCCTCTTTTCCTTTTCAATATCGACAAGGGATAAGATGCAAATTCAATAATATTTTTATAACCGCCGGGAAAAAGCATCCAGATGATGAGATAAATCAGACCTCCTAGAAGAACGGATAATGACATTTGTAATGCCACATGAAAAGTTGAAAGCCATGTGTAGGTCAGAAAAAGTACAGCACCCATTCCTATGCTTGCAATCGCCGGCTTGTGTATACTTTTAAGTGTTGAAGTTACACTGACAGGAGAACCTTTAAAAACGAAAAACATGGAAAAAATTAGATTTACCACTGCTGAGACTGACCATGATGCAGCCAGCCCGATAGCACCCCATCTGATTCCAACTGCAAAAGCAATGATAGTTGATGAGGATGTGAACAAACCCCAGAAAAAATATCGTTGAGATTGGCCCGTAGATACCATAATCAAGCCAAGCATAACAACAATGGGGGATACAAAAGCCGAGAACACAAGCACACGGAAGATCGGAACGGTATCCACCCATTGTGAGCCCAAGGCTATATAAACGATAGGGTGTGAATAGATACCAATATAAATAATGATCGGCATATATAAGAAACAAAGGATTGCCAACATTTTTTCAAAATAGTTGCTGTATTTAACCGGGTCATTTTGTAAAGCACTGAGTGCCGGCAGGGACACATACTGCATCGGATCAAGCAAAGGGGTTACGGGAATTGCAGTCAACTGTCTTGCCCGTGAATAGAGACCAACCGGCACGGCGCCGAAAAATTTGCCAAGCAGAATCGAATCCACATTATTTGATAAGTAATAAAGAATGTTATAGCCAGTAAGATTTCCTCCGAATTTAAGCATTGATTTTACACCGGCATTGCGAACAGGCAGACTGGGCCGCCAGGGGCAGAATGACCAGGCCAATACCGTTACAAGCAAGGATCTGACAATTTCCTTCCATACCAATGCCCAATAGCCGAATCCCTGCCAGGCCAGTATAACTGCAACGCCTAAAGAAACTGCTGTAGAAATTATTTTTATCAGGGCGAAATGATCGAAACGCATTCGACGCCTGATCAGTGCCTGGTGCTGGATGGACAAACCTGAAAAGACAAAATTTGACGCTAATGCAACAGTTATCCAAATCAAACGCTGATCATTATAAAACCAGGCAACGGCTTTTGCGAAAACGGCGACAACAATGGCTATAAAGAAACAAATGCCGATATTTAACCAGAAAAGTGTGCTTACCTGCTCATGGGTAAGCTCCTTTCTCTGAACGACCGCATCACCCAGGCCAAGATCCTCAAATCTTTCAATGAAGACAGTGAGTGCGGTCACCATGCCTATTAAACCGAAATGCTCGGGAATAAGCAAGCGTGCCAGGACCATGATAGAAGCTAAACGTAAAACAAATAGGACGACCTGGCTTGCCGAAGTGATCATTCCACCCCGGATTGCCCGTTGTTTCATATCCTCTTTGAGTTCTGCTGTGTCAAAAAAAGATGAGTATTTATTATTTTTCAATTATTGATTTCTACTTTGCAGGAAAAGGTCCAGCTTTTATTGCCTCTCCGTTTGCTTTGAGATATTTGATGAGAGAGATGTCATCATAAAAAACAGGATGGCCGGCCAAAATTCCGCAAGGGACATGACGGCAGATTCAGATATGTTACGAGTCACAGCTACCAGAAGAATAGAAAACCAAAATATTCCCCAATCAAAGTCACTGATCATTAATTTTTGCGCTTTACGACAATTGGCAATCAGAAATATTGATAAAAAAATAAGCCCTATAAAACCTGTATCAAGGAGTGTTTCGAGATATCCATTGTGGGCAGGATATTCATAACAGGCATTGCGTATGGCTTCCGTCCAGAAGCCGCCGTATCCATGGCCCAAGATAGGATTTTGCATGACATAAGGGACAAGAAAGGCCCAAATATAATTTCTTCCTGTTAATTGTGAATCCCGGTTGAGAATGGCAGAGGGATCAAACAATGTTAAGCCACCGAGAAAAGGTGTAACCGTACCATAAATAATAATTGCCATGATTAAAATCGTCAATGCATTGGCACCTATGATGATATTACGTTTCTTTAGCCATGATAATCCAAAAATAGATACCAAGGCAACTGCCAACGCGGCCATTGCTGTCGCAGAGTTGGTAAGTGTTCGGTTCGGCCCCAAAAAGAGATAAAATGATAAAAGAACGAGGAAAATTTCAATATATTTCTGATACGAGACAACCGGTTCATCAAGGCCTTTCCGTCTTCTCATAAATGTCCAGACAAAATAAAAAAGAGCAAACATACATAGGCTGGCAAGGCCATTCTTTTGAGAACAGACGCCTGTCCACATTAACGCACCCGACGAAGTTGCATATGCTCTACCTAAATAAGAATAGTAATTAATCAGCATATATGAAAAAGGTATGTGTACATAGATCATTCTTCTGAAAATACATTGCAGGGCCTGTCGGGGATCGTTCTCCGAAGCGATTATCAAAGCTACGATAATAGGAACAAGGTTCTTAATCCATCTCTTGAAAGAGATAAAGGGCATATCGCTCCATGTTATGCTGATAAGCAGGAAACCGATCAATAGAACTACCGATATATTTTGGCGGAGAACACCAGTAATATTGACGTTTCTTTTTTTGATAATTAGAAAGCCAAGGCATAAAGTCAAGATTAGGAAGTTCCGGTCTATGGGACTGCCTTCCTCCATAGTTGCACCACTAATCCCAAACCAAACACCCAGGGGTTTGCCCATAGCAATTAATACCCAAAGGGTTGGTAGCCATAAAGCTAAAGAAGCGTCAGGGTATTGTTTGTGATCAAGTCGCAGTAAAAACAAAACGAATATTGT
>Ga0302251_1001627_pt1 | contig 12885 bp, 8 predicted proteins | sample AAG_RA_Gln_MG_FD_193534 | JGI IMG/M metagenome (GOLD analysis project Ga0302251, IMG submission 193534) | Enriched activated sludge microbial communities from anaerobic digester in WTTP, New Holstein, Wisconsin, United States - AAG_RA_Gln | ecosystem: Engineered > Bioreactor > Anaerobic >...
GATGACTGCGCCTCGACGCTTACGTTAGGTATGTTAGAAGGAGCCCATAAAATGGTGTGGGGGTAAGATCTATCCTGCAGGAAAGTAACTTTTACGCCGTCGCCCCGTTCAAGAGTTGCTCTGGCGAAACCATTATTATCGAATCTAAGGTCAGTATAGGCATCATCATAAGTTCCTTCGATTTCTTTCTCTGTCGTAAAATTATGTCTTTCCGCTGCCTCTTCCAGCCCGGATGGTATGCACCCCTCTGCCATCCAATGCTTTCTTGCGGAACTGGCGAATTTAACCTTATCGCTATCCCCTTTACCGAACCACGGATGTATGGCTGTGGAGAACGGAAATTCTTCTTTACCATCGTTTACGACATGTGTTTCTATGCTTAATTCACTGCCTGTTAGTCTATAAGTAAGTAACAATTTTGCAGAAGCGTTGATTCCGAAAATCTTCTTAAATAGTTCATCCTCTCCGGCATTATAACTTAGCGTTACAGAAACACTACCGGGTCTGCCGGTAGATTCATCTGCCGCAATCCGGCCATAGGAATCGACACTCCATGCGGCATTTTGAAGTATGCCGTGCAAGGCATTCCCGTTTCCATCATCCCTCACGCCTTTACCAAAATATGGCGTAAGGTCATATTCTTTGCCTTTCCATTCGAACTTGCCGCCTTTTATCCTATTGGCAAAGAAGAAGAAAGGCCCCGGTATGCCGCCATCAGAAGTTACCTCACCTTTTGGATAATATAAAATTTCAGCGCCGGCTACTTTTAACGATCTTATCGTAGCGGATTTTCCCGGAAACACTTCTATGGAGTTACCTGACGGATTTGTGAGCCTGACGAGATCATATCCTTTATCATTACCTGTCTCTATCACGGGCCGGCCCGTCTCATCCAGTATTTCGACTATCTTGGCACCGTCGTATAGCACTGGTTCGATGAATGTAGCTTCTACCTTCCCTTCGCCTTTTCTCTCTTTCACAGGAGATTCATTTTCCACCCATTCCTTATATTCGGCAGCTACCCTCTTCTTCCACTCTACATATAACGCTTCATCGCTTCTATCTACGTAAAATCCTACGTTGCCGCCGCCACCGCCGCCTTCCATGCGGCCGTATACTTCTATGCGCAGATCCTCACCAACCGAAAATCCTATTCTTAAAAGTTCATCCTGGGCGCCATTATCGCCGGTGATCTGGAAATCGCCTTTCATGCAGAGGCTTCGCCCCTCGGCGTTTATTAGTTCGCCGAATACGGCCACGTCTCCCATCTCTGCGGCCTTTCCTGTGAGAGGCGTCCTGATGCTCGACGTAAGCTGGTGCCTCATCCTGCGCAGGCAGAGCGCAAAGCTCTGCTCCGGGGTAAGATTTTCATGCCTTGAAAGCACGTCTTTCCTGCCTTCTGGCCCCATGGCAGGTTTTTCGTACTTCGCGCTTTCAAACCTCCTGAATATCTCGTCCGCCTGCGGAAGCTTCGATACATCATCTATACCATCAAGAAAATCCTGATCCACAAGCCCTTTTTTAAGCATGAGTTCTCTATCCGCGAAATCGGCCATAGGCGCCTTTGGATCAAAAAGAGATATTAGATAATTTAATTCTCCCAGCGTAAGGGAAGCGCTCCCCGCTATCTTTCTATCAGGAAATATATGGCGTAAGGTTTCGTACGCCTTGGGAAGTTCTCTAAGATTACGGTCGCTATACTCTGTCACCGCGAGATCGTGCGGGATATTTGTATTTGCAAGCACCCTCTGCAGCGTAGGCGGCAATCCTGATTTAAAATATTTTATATTTTTCGTCGCGTAATCTATCATCGCGAAGAAACCTTTCTTTGAGAACATGATAAGAAGCTGGTCAAGCCAGCCGCATGTAGATCCTACAAACGCATCATGCTCACCGTCACGCGCGAACGCTACTATTTCGCCGCTATCCATTCCGTAACCCAACGTCTCATTCAACGCCGTCGTCACTGCTATGCAATTCGCGGCTGAATTGGAGAGCCCTGCTCCGTGAGGGACATTGCTTGTGAGTAGTATATCGGCTCCGTTAAAAGGCCTTCCGGTTTCGACAGCCTGCATCAGGACGCCCATAGTGTGATTTGCCCACGCAGGAATAATCCTTTTATCGGCAGGGACCTTCTCTTCTCTCTCCTTAATAGCTATTGCCTGGAGAGCCTTGAGGTCCGATGCCTTGAATTCTGCCACCTGTCCGCCGTCAGCATGTGCTATCCTCACAATACCATCACTCCTGAGAGAAAGCGCGGCAAGATAATTATTCTGTATGGCGCCGCCCATTGAGAAGAGATGTACTTCACCGCTTTTTATCTGCTCTTCAGGATAATCCACATGCTCACCCTGGGCATTATCCCTGCCGCCTGCCTTCGTTATTATAGTATGAGACTTTCCAAATAATTTCTTGAACAACCCCTTAACAACATCCACTCTTTGGGCATCGATTATAGCCGCCGCCTCGAAATCATCTCCTGCCTTTCTAAGAATATCCAGGCCGGTCGGCTCTACCTCTATAGGATTTACGGTGATGATATTTTCTGATTTCCCGTCGCCCGGTCTACCCGTATTCTCGCTCATCGCGCCGGACACTGCGTTATCACCTATACTCATGAAAGTAGCGGGTCCAAAACCTGCCAGGCGGTTTATAGCTGAAGCTATCCTGCCCCTGAGGCCTTTATCATGCTTCTCGGGTGAATTGCCGTTGTATATCTCTACTCTCCATCCTCCGGGCAATGTCTCATCCTTTATAAGACATGCACTCTCGTCGCCTATGGAAATATCGTAATAAGAATCGCTTAATTTAATAACAAAATAATCTTTTACATCTTCAAAATCTTCCCCCACTATCCCTGCGTATATTTTTAAGATTTCTGAAGCTGAAGATTTGTCTCTAACGGGGACACCCTCTGTTGTTTTGCTATTAGTTTCAAATTCTTCAAAAACGCTTATCTTTTTATCGCTTGATGCGGCAGGTAACTCGTAATCGGTAAAATACGCTCTCCTGGCACCCAGAAAACTCTTCTTATGATAAAATACGCGCACAAAAGCATTACCGTCAGGCGACTCAAGAAATTCAAATCTGTTAACGGCAAGCCTCGATATTGCCGGAGCAATTCCGGGTATCTCTAGATCATCCACTATGAGCATATCCGCTTTATGCATTACACTTTGAGCGTGCGTTATGAAAGCAAGATACCTTCCGTCAGGGCTGTATTGGACCGCATGATGTCTTGCCGCCATGCCGGGAGCTACGGATTCGTAATGGGCGACTTTCATATACGGATTGCCTTCATATAGCTCGATCTCATCTTCACCATTTAACAAGACCAGGTGTTGGTCAGTGGTTATAACAGCCTTGAACCCCGGCTGTCTTTTATTAAATATTACATCATATACATCTCCTGCCTCTATACCTACCTCGGCAAGAGCTTCTATGGCTTTAGCCGAAAGAGTCTTGTTTCCCCGCTTGTCTTCTGTGCCGGTTGTTCCGGCCGCATGGTCCAGTTCTGCTTTTTTGGCTAGGTCAGCAGCGATCAATACCTTTACTGCCGCGAGTATTTCGGCATCGGTACGCTTAACCACAAAAGATATCACTGACTTAACACTTATCGAATTATATACGTCACCCGTTTCATCACCTATAAGCCTGTTAACAAAGCTATGTAAATCCTTTGAATCTTTAAATGCAGGCTTTGCCGTATCCATAACTGATCCGGCTACATAGATCCTTCTCCCTGTGGGCGTATCCATAGAAATAAAAGGAGAGGTGGGATAACCCCTTGTATTGTCATCACAGCTTCTTAAAAACGGTAATATATGATAAACTATAAAACCAAACCGCGGATCTTTTTCAGGATCAGATGGCTTATAAGAAGCCTCTCTTCCGGCCGCATGGTCGCGGTCAAGCGAACATTCCGCAAAGGATGAGACGACTTTCAGTCCTGCAAATTCCTGTGGGACTTCATACAAAGCCCTGCTATTCTTATAACTATCATGTGCATCTGTAATCAAATTATGAAGGTTACCGTCCTCGCCTGCATACCCCAGCAACCCTAAATGGACTCCTGTTTCATAAAGGAGTGCTTTAGAGACGTCTGCTATAAAGGACCTGTGTGCTTTATTAAGGTCCAAAGGATACTTGTCACCCTTTTTAAGACGCGCTCTCTTTTGCGTATCAACCAGCAGATCGAGCGTTCTCTTATCTACCATTAAATATATGGCATTGTCGCTTGAATGGGCGCTAACTTTTACCTGGGCGGAAGATCTGCCGTCTCTGGAAAGCATATTGATGGTGGGGTTATCGGAATCTACAGGGAGAAGGACTATATTTTTTCCTCTCATCTTCTGATACACTTCTTGCGCTACTGCCCTCTCCACTCCCATAGCTATAAGATCATTGTGTATTCCGGCAAGGACTCCGGCAATATCAATATCTTTATACTGATACATTGCTGAATCATAAAGCCCTTTTCTTTCAGTCAGGGCTTTTTCGGATACCGCATAAAGCCCGTCTTTCATCCTCTCTTCTCTTATCCACGCATCTACTATACGCTCGCCTTCAAGGTCGCGCCTTAAGGCCTCTTCTTGCGCAAGTTTCCTTTTAGGTAACTCAACGGCAAGCTTTCTTATTCCGTTTATATCGACTTCTTTTTTGGTATATACGTGTACCGGGAACCCATGGTTAATATCACGCGTGAGAGAAAATATAGCATGAAAGGTTTCACTGCCATGTTTATCATTCACTTTGCACTCCACAGCGACTAAGCCGCTATCGGGCACTGGGGTCATACCGTTAAAAAGAAATTTCATCCCATCGAACTGACCTTGAAAAACGCTGTCTGCCTTTATCTTATGCTCACCGACTTCATGGCTTAAGGCAAATTGATCGATATTGGATTGTCCATGTGCATAATTTAAAAGGTAGGCCTCCAGGGCATACTTGGCCCGCGTCATGCGGTTTATCTGTAGTCCGCTTATATCATCCAGCCTGGACGGAGTGGCCAAGTGGTCGATAGTTGGTGTACGTGCGTTTGAAAACGCGTAAGCATAATCCGCGCCTATGGATGTAACGAAAAACGATACGGCTAAAAAGAACGACATTATCCGTGTAAATGATTTCATATTCTCTCCGTTTTTTGACTTTGTGTTATATTAACTTTATAAATGGTTAAACTTTCAAAAAAAATGCCTGGCTTCTGTCGCCAGGCAACGCAATGCTTGGTTTTGATTCTTTCAATAATAACATATTGAAGAAGTATACTAGCTAACGCTAAAAAAGTCAACTAACTTTTTTGAACACTAACATTAACGCTCAGAGAAATGATTAGTGGGGACTAGATTAGTGGGGACGTTTCTCACTTGTAAGATAGAGAAGTGAGAAACGTCCCCAGACGCGACTAGACACCAGACAGATAAATATTCTACTTTGTTTTCGCGGATTGTTTTGCGGGTGATTCAATGCGCGGAAATAGCGGCATTGCTTTTTGAACCTTAAACCCGGGAGTAATCTTACCCCATATCATTGCTTCGGAGAATGGCACTTTTTCAAGGTCTGTCTCGAGGCCAAGCTGGTTATAAATCTTCTGAGCCGTTTCGGGCATCACAGGATATACTGCGATAGCGCTAATCCTTAAAACCTCGAGTAAATTATATAGCAATGCGGCGAGTTCATCGTTCTTCTTTTCTTTGGCCAGCGTCCACGGCTTACTATCCTCTATATATTTATTTGCGATATCTATAACTTCCCACAGTTTTGAAAGGGCGCCGTTGAAGTCAAGTTCGGGCATACGTCTCTTAAGTTCCGGACCGAGTTCGGTAGCTTTCTTTCTTAACTCCTCCCCCAGACCCTTGGCCTTAGCCCCTTGACCCTGTACCGGCACTTTGCCCTCGAAATATTTATCAACCATGGCAAGAGTCCTGCTCAAAAGGTTTCCGAGATCATTGGCAAGATCACTATTGTACCTCGCAATCAGGGATTCCTCGCTAAAAGCCCCGTCGGAACCAAACGATATCTCGCGCAATAAAAAATACCTGTACGGGTCTATTCCGAACCTATCCACCATTTCATTGGGGTCTACCACATTACCCTTGGATTTTGACATCTTTTCGCCTTTTACCACCCACCATCCATGCGCAAATATGGACTTGGGGGGCTCAATCCCGACGGCATGGAGCATTATTGTCCAATAAACGGCATGATGCCGTATTATATCTTTACCTATAACGTGAAAATCTGCGGGCCAGTATTTCTTAAAGTGCTCCATGTCGTGCGGATAGCCGATGCCTGATACATAATTTATGAGCGCGTCAAACCATACGTAAGTAACGTAATCCTTATCGAACGGTATTTCCACGCCCCAGTTCATCCTGCTCTTAGGCCGGGATATGCATAGGTCTGTCAATTCCTCCTTCAGAAAACCCAGTACTTCATTGCGCCTGAATTCCGGCCGTATAAAATCCGGATGGCTTTCTATATGCTTTATCAGCCAGTCCTGATATTCCGATGTTTTAAAAAAATAATTGGCCTCATCCAGTTTTTCGACAGGCCTTTTGCAGTCCGGGCATATACCGTCAGGCGCCTGGGATTCGGACCAGAACGTCTCGCACGGAGTGCAGAACCATCCTTTATATATCTTCTTATAAATTTTGCCGGATCTGTTCAACTCTGTAAGAAATGCCTGCACCGTCCTAATATGGTAATCGTCCGTCGTCCTTATGAAATGATCATATTTTACGCCAAGCTTATCCCATAACGACTTAAACGAAGGGACGATCTCGTCTACGAACTTCTGCTCTTCGCCCGGTTTTAAGCCTTTATCTACGGTAGCCTTTTCTATTTTTTCGCCATGCTCGTCGGTCCCTGTCATAAAAAATACGTCATATCCGCACTGACGCATGAAACGAGACACGGCATCGCAGGCTATCTGCGTATATGAATGGCCTATGTGGGGCTTAGAGTTAACGTAATAAAGAGGGCTTGTAATATAAAACTTCTTGTTCATTTTGTCCTTTGGGTTTGTTGAGTCTATTGGGTCTATTGTGTCACGCGTAACTCAACAGACCCAATAGACGCTATAGACTACTTGTAGCTCACTTCCACTATAGTTCCGTCTTCAAGTTCAACGGTCGCCGCACGTTTTATGGCGTTTATGCTTATGACCTTACCCTGCCCTTTCTCAGTCTTCACTATAGACCCTTCGGCGGGCATGCCCTTCATGAGCTCCTTGTATGTCTTGTATTCATACCCCAAACAGCACATGAGGCGGCCGCAAAGTCCGGATATCTTGGTAGGATTCAGCGGAAGGTTCTGTTCCTTGGCCATCTTTATAGTAACCGGGTCGAAGTCCTTTAGATATGTGGCACAGCATAGCGCCCTGCCGCACGGGCCGAGGCCGCCAAGCATCTTCGCCTCATCCCGTACGCCTATCTGCTTAAGTTCTATACGGGTCTTGAATGTGTTGGCGAGCTCCTTTACGAGGTCTCTAAAATCCACTCTTCCCTCTGCCGTAAAATAGAAAATTATCTTCGATCGGTCGAACGAGAATTCCGCATCTATAAGCTTCATCGATATACGCTTATCCTGTATCTTCTTTGCGCAGGTAGCCATCACCTCTTTTACCTTCTTCTTATTCTTCTCCACCTGCATCATATCCCATGGATTTGCTTTGCGTATTATCTTCTTGAGCGGTTCGGCAATGTCCGAATCAAGTATGGCTTCGGTCTCGGACAACACCTGGCCGTAATCAAGGCCCCTGTCGGCCTCCACTATAACATGATCGCCGGATTTAAAACGCATGCCGTTCGTCGAGAAATACGTAATCTTCCCGGCTTCCCTCAATCTTACCTGAACAACTTCATACATATACCCACCTTTTATTTTAATGAGCCCTGTATTTTTAATCCCAGGACGCTCATCACGAGTTTAGGATTGGCGTTCTGGTTCAGAAACGCCTTTGTTGAAATTATATTCTGGATGGCATTTTCCAGGTTTTCTATAGTGTAGTACTTGGACTCTTCGGAAATTTCTTTTTGCCTGTCAATATTGATGAGCTGCAGCTCTGCCGGGTTTGCATGTCTCTTCGTTTTCGTGATAAGCATATCCCGGTACCATGTCAGGGCCAGGTCGAGCATCTCCTGAAGGCCCTCTTTGGAAGCAGTATCAAAGTCTGAATCGAAGAAGCTCCTCTTCGCAAGCGCATCCATTATGCCGGACCTCTTATCGAAAAGGCCTTCATCCTTAAGGCTTAGTGCATGGCCAAGCCTGCCGCCTGAAAGATGCGCTATAACATGGGCGCTTGTATCGTTAAGGCCGTGCTCATCCTTGAGCACCTTTTTAATATCATCGGCCTTCATCGGTAAAAATCTGACTATCTGCGAACGAGAGATGATGGTCTTTAACATGTCATTCATCTTCTCCGCAATAAGTATTATAACCGATTCCGCGGACGGCTCTTCGAGAGTCTTTAAAAGTGCGTTGGCCGATTCCTGTGTCATCGAAGACGCGTCATCTACTATATATATCTTCTTCCTGCCCTCATACGGCTTAAGCGAAACATCTTTTATCATCTGGCGTATCTTCTCTATCTTTATAGAGCCGCCTTCTTTATCCGGGGCGATAACAAAGGTATCCGGATGGTTCGACGATGCAATCTTTTTACAGGAAGCGCATTCATCGCAGGGCTTTTCCTCTGAGGCGGTAAGGCAGTTCAGGGCCTTGGCAAAATTTATTGCCGCGAGTTTTTTCCCTATCCCGGGCGGCCCCATGAAAAGATAAGCCTGAGCGGTTTTGCCGTTGGCGACAACGCGCTTAAGAAAATCTACCGCCTTATCCTGCCCTTTTATATCTTTGTAAGACAATCTCCACCTCATCCCTGACGAGCGAGTGCACCCTATCTATACCGTCCGTTACTTTGATAACCTTTATACGGCGAGGATAGGCCTTCGCGAGCGCAAGATAGCCGCGTCTCACACGCCTGTGATACGCAACGTCTTTTTTTTCCATCCTGTCCACGCCCTTATTTCTCGCGCGCCGAAGCCCCATAGCCGTATCTATATCGAGAAGTATCGTAAGGTCCGGCGAGAGAGCGCCCGTTGCTATCTTATCGAGAGCATTTATCGCTTTAAGCGATACTCCCCCGCCATACCCCTGGTAGCTTCGGGTGGCGTCGCTGAAACGGTCGCATATCACTACTCTTCCTTTAACGAGATTAGGCTCGATTATCTCCTTAACGATCTCGGCGCGGCATGACTCGAAAAGAAATAACTCCGACATGTCGGATATATTGACTCCCTTTGAATGTAAAAGCACCCTCCTGACGAGCTCACCGAGCTTTGTCCCGCCCGGCTCACGGGTATGCAAAGAGTCATACCCCCGCCCCTTGAGGTATTTATGAAGCAGCTTCGATTGAGTGCTCTTGCCGCAACCTTCCGGCCCCTCGAACGTTATGAATATACCCCGTTTTAAGCTCTTCCTCATCACAGCTATACCTTTTTATCCTCTATTTTGATACCCATATCGGAAAGCTGTTTCCTTATCTCGTCGGCCCTCTTAAAGTCTTTCTTAAGACGCGCGCTGCGGCGCTCTTCTATCAGTTTCTCTACCATGGCCTTGTCTATGACGACAACATCTATCTCATCCGTGAGCCTTATATTCTCGGAAGTCTTTATCTCTAAATTTTTCCTGGCGAAGGTAAGGCCGAAGATCGCTCCCAATTCAAGGAGCATTATTTTGGCCGCGGCCATCTCTTCAAATTCTGCCTGCGTGAATGACTCCTTACCATGCATCATCTTGTTGATACACGCTACCAGATCAAAAAGGCTCGCAAGGGCAAGCGGAGTATTAAAATCGTCGTCCATCGCTTCTTCGAATTTTTTTCTGAATAACTGTATGCCCGATCCGCCTCCGGAAGGCAGAGAAGCCGAAAGCGCTTTATCGATCTTATCCAGAAGTATGACGAACCTCTCCTTCTCTTTCTTTGCCTCTTCTATCTTCTCCTCGGTATAATCTATGGGGCTGTGGTAATGGGCGGAGAGGAAAAATAATTTCATATAATCAGGATCTTTATACCTGGCGAGAAAATCCTGTATTGAGATAAAATTACCCAGAGACTTGGCCATCTTTTCGCTGTTTATCGTAAGGAGTCCGTTATGTATCCAGTATCTGGCGAATCTCTTGCCTGCCCCCTCGGACTGGGCCACCTCATTTTCGTGGTGCGGGAATATCAGGTCTATGCCGCCGCCGTGTATATCGAACTCATCTCCCAATATGTCGGAACTCATTGCCGAGCACTCGATGTGCCAGCCGGGCCTCCCCTGGCCCCACGGGCTCGGCCATGAAGGCTCGCCTTCCTTAGCCGATTTCCACAGCGCAAAATCGAGCGCATCGCGCTTCTTCTCGCCGGGAGTTATACGCGCGCCTACCTCCATCTTATCCGTTGACTGGTTCGATAACTTCCCGTAATCTTTTGCCTTCTTTATATCGAAATATACATCTCCGCCCGAAGCATACGCCGCGCCGCGCTCGATAAGAAGTTCTATGAAACCTATCATCTTCTGTATGTATTCGGTGGCCTTGGGTTCGGTGTCAGGAGCCCTTATGCCCAAAAGCGCCATATCGCGATGGTACGAATCGAGATATTTTTTCGAAACCTCTTTAGCTAATTCTATCAAACTATACCCTGAACCCTCGACCCTAGCCCCTTCTTTCCTTGCCTTATCTATTATCTTATCGTCAACGTCCGTAACGTTACGCACAAACATGACTTTAAACTTCTTATACTCAAGATAACGGCGTATGACGTCGAATATGTAAGCGCTTCTCGCGTGCCCTATATGAGGCTCGTCATAAACGGTCGGCCCGCAGACATACATGCCTATCCGGCCGGGCGTTACAGGTTTCAGATCTTCTTTCTTCCTTGCGAGAGAATTATATATCTTCATATCGTATTATTTACGTATTGTAGGGGCGGGTTCTTAAACCCGCCCTTCGCGTATTCTGGCAGATCTGGGATCTGCCCCTACATTTATTTTTTTTCTAATTTCTCTATACGCTTCTCGAGCTCTTCTATGTACTGCATTACGGGGTCAAGCACATGTATGTGGTCAAGGCTTATGTCTATCTTCTTACCCTCCTGTTTCGTGACCCGGCCCGGCACTCCCACTATGGTAGAATTTGCAGGCACATCCTTTATCACTACGGCATTGGCGCCTATATAAGCGTTGTCCCCGATGGTTATATTGCCGAGGACCTTCGCCCCCGTACCGATGACGACATTATTGCCTACGGACGGGTGGCGCTTGCCCTTTTCTTTGCCTGTGCCTCCGAGAGTTACGCCCTGATATATGGTGACATTATCCCCTATTACGGCGGTTTCACCCACTACGACACCCATACCGTGATCTATAAATAAATTCTCTCCTATCGTCGCGCCCGGATGTATCTCTATACCCGTGAAGAATCGCCCTATCTGCGATATCATCCTTGGGAGGAACGGTACGCCAAGCTTAAAAAGCAGATTCGATATGCGGTAAAATATAAGCGCATGTAGCCCCGCATACGTAAGAAGGACCTCTATGAAATTCTTCGCGGCCGGGTCACGGTCAAATGTCGCTTTTATCTCCTTGCGGAAAAATAATGCTACGGCTGTCCAGAAAACCGTAAAAATTATTACAATCAAAAAAAGGACATTAAGGCAGATTATCATATTATCTCTCCTTAAGCGTTACGACCGCGTATGCCGCTATCGCATCGCCTTTACCGAGCGCGCCCACGCCCTCATTGGTCGTCGCTTTTATATTTATCATCGCTTTATCCAGGCGGAGCATGTCCGCAAGGCTTGCTATCATCTTTTCTTTGAACGGGAATATCTTCGGCTCTTCGGCGATTATAACCGTATCCACATTATTGACGGCAAGGTTTTTGGCGCCTGCCATATCAACCGCTTTCTTAAGTAACTCGGTGCTCCTTATCCCCTTATATTTTGGATCGGTATTTGGGAAATGCTCCCCTATATCACCCAGCGAGGCGGCGCCAAGTATAGCGTCCGATATGGCATGAAGAAGTACGTCTCCGTCGGAGTAACCTAAAAGCCCCTTAACATAGGGTATCTCTATGCCGCCCAGAAAAAGTTTACGGTCCTCGATGAGCCTGTGTATGTCGTAGCCTATGCCGATCCTCACAATAACACCTCCGCTATCTTCAGGTCTTCCCTCGTCGTAACCTTTATATTGCGATAAGAACCTTCCAATATCTTTACCCTGACACCGGCGCGTTCCACGAGCGAGGCGTCATCGGTAACATATTTACCGCCTCTTCGTGCGTATGCCCTCCTTATGACAGAATACCTAAAAGCCTGGGGAGTCTGCGCCCTGTATATGAAACTTCTATCAAGAGTCTTCTTTATAAATAATCCCTTACTCACTACTTTGACGGTATCGCTCTCCGGAAGCGCCGCTATGCATGCGCCGTATCTTGCGGCAAGATTTACGGACCGGCTTATGAGCGAAGGCTCTACGAGGGGACGGGCACCGTCATGGATGACCACTATATCGTAAGGATAATCCATGGATTCAAGGCAGTTAACCACGGAATCAAATCTAGTCTTGCCGCCTGTTACGATATCGATGACCTTTCTGAACGCATACTTATTTACGATATCCTTAAAAAGGCCCGCGCATCCTTTTTCCACAGCGATTATAACGGCATCTATCTCTTTACACTTTTCGAGCGCGCTTAAAGTATGCGCGATTATAGGCTTACCCTTTAAAGAAACGAGCGGCTTCTTCGCCTTCATCTTAAGCCGCTTACCGTACCCTGCCGCCGGCACTATCGCAACGGCGGACATCCTCTCCCGGCTCATTTATTCTTCCATCCTCCGGA
>Ga0302251_1001631_pt1 | contig 12870 bp, 10 predicted proteins | sample AAG_RA_Gln_MG_FD_193534 | JGI IMG/M metagenome (GOLD analysis project Ga0302251, IMG submission 193534) | Enriched activated sludge microbial communities from anaerobic digester in WTTP, New Holstein, Wisconsin, United States - AAG_RA_Gln | ecosystem: Engineered > Bioreactor > Anaerobic >...
TTAAAGTTCCCGGCCTCAAAGCAATCTCCCCTACAGGCAGGGACGGCCATACGTGAAGGCCATACATTTCCGAGATATTCAGTTTTTGTATAAAACCACTCTGAATTATCGGCGCAGCTCCACCAATAGGATTACATTCCTCAGCTGGCTGAAATAGAACAACCACATTACAATTAAGTTTATCTTTATTGTTAAAAATTACATTGGTTACTCCAGCGGCAATAGCAGTATGCATGTCATGCCCACAGGCATGCATTATTCCTTTACGTTCGGATGAAAACTCAAGACCAGAGCTTTCCGTAATAGGGAGCGCATCGATATCGGCGCGGAAACAAATCGTTTTATTCTTACCTGCATCAATATTAACATAACCTCCGTTTAAATTGTCAAAACGATTTAATTTTATACCTAATGTCTCAATATAATTAGCTATATTTTGAGTAGTCACAACTTCTTCATTGCCCAATTCAGGGTGTCTATGGATATTTTTACGAAATTCTTTTAGTTGTTCCAAGTCAACACCCTTTAATAGATCCATCCTTAATTTCATCCCTTCTACACATTAATATATTTTTTTGAAGTATAATCTTCGATATAGATAACAAAATTTATATTTTCAAGTTAAATATATCTTAATGAACATACATTATCGCTCGTATAAAAACATATGCAAAAGTAATGATTGTAATGACCCAACCGTTCTTTAGCATCGCTTTCAGGTCATTAGAGCGCGCCAATCCCATTGAACCCACCATATCAACTGTAGGAGTAACAAAAAATGTAATTTGGCATGCAACAAGGACAACCAGTGCCCAAATACCCATCTCGATTGACATACGAGTTACCATTGGAAGGAAAAGCTCGTGCGTAATCTGCGCCTGAGCAACGCCTGCTCCTGAAATTCCAAATACACCAATAGCTGTACTTATCATCAAAAACGCAACCTCTCCACCCTTGTCAATAAGGGGTTGCATATAGGCTGCAATTGCATCAAAGGCACCGGATTTTGCAACATAATTGAGGAAAGGATCAAACAAAATAAACATAAAGAACATCCAATACATTTTTGCGCTGCCCCTAACCATGGTATTCAAAGCTTCCGTAAGGCTAAGCCCCGCGGCTAAGCCTGTGGCAATAGCGGCAGTTAGCATGACAACAATAGCATACGAAGCACCGGAATGCGATAAAATTCCATAGATGAGCATTATTATCATTGTGGCAACAAAAGTAAAAGTTGCCCTTTTGATTTTTGGCGTGACGACGAAATCTGCGGCGACCATATCACTTTCGCTATATGAGACTTTGCCCTCTGTTAATTTCTGGGTACGGCAAGCGACAAAAAAAGTACTGCCCCACACAATAATAGCCAATGGGATTCCGGCATTAACAAGGTACTTGCCATAACTAAGCCCTGTCAAGCCCATAATAGTTACCACAGGAGGCACAAAGGGGCCAATATAAAGACCTGTGGCGCCAGCTCCGTGTAATATAACACCTAACGTACTAGGGGTAATGCCAAGGCTTGCGACGATGGGAATAATAATCGGCGCTATAATTGCATTAGAGCCGGCAAGGGTGCCAAGCATGCTTACCAGAACAGTGGAAGTGACCATGGAGATCAGGATCGCCTGCTTCTTTGACTTGATCTTGCTTCTTCCAATAACGAAGTGGACTATGTTATGCGCAACTTTAGTTTGACTTAGCACCTCTCCAAGACCAGAGCCAAGAACAATGATAAATCCTATTAGAGAAAGAAAAGAGCTTAATGAGCCCTGAAGGACCTTACCGAAGCCAGTGATACTTTCTCCAGTCAAAACAGCGCCAAGAATAACACAGAGCAAAACAGATACGTTCATGTCTTTGCCCTTAAGCATTAAAACAATATAGAGCAAAAGAGGCAGAAAACCCAAAATCGGTGGTAAACCTAAAATCATAATATGTAACCTCCTTAAAATAATATTTTTATTAATTTACTTATACTAAAAAATCAAAATGAAATTATCGGCCATAAACATTACAATATTTACAATTTAACTACAAAATGCGTCATATACAATCTTAGAAACATGAACAATAGCATTAGTTCCATCATAATCTGATTTTAAATTTGCTGTTAACATCGCTATAACATATTTTCTTCCACTAGCAAGCTGAAAAACTCCTATATCATGCTGAGTCATAGGTAATTCTCCAGTTTTATTCGCAACACTAACCTTACCCGGCATCGGAGACCTCTTCTCCTCTAACGTTGCATATGATGGAACGGCTGGAATTGCGGCTGGAAGCTTACACGTGTAAATTTGTTTGCGCATGACATTTAAAACTGATTCAGAAATACTTGAATTGATAAACTCCCCCTTAGCCATGGAAAAAAGAAGGTTACCCATATCGGAAGCGGTAGTATAGTTATTACGACCTTCAGCTATCGCATCAATATCAAGCATCTTACGCTTGAGCGTCGTGTGCGACAGTCCGGCTTCAGCAAAGAAAGAATTAATCTTATCGATGCCAAGACGATCAATAATTGCGTTTGTAGCGTTATTATCACTAAGAGTTATCATAAGTACCATCATATCTTCCCAGGAAAACTTTATCCCTGGGCTTAGATTGTAAATGATCCCTGTTCCCCCTACCATTTTATCGATAGGAATAGAGATTTTCTCTTTTAAATTAATCTCTCCAGCTTCCGCAGATTTTAAAAGCATTGCTAAAATTGGCACTTTAATTAGGCTACAAGCAACAAATAGCTTATCTCCGTTTACTGTAAATATTTCTCCCGTTGCCTCATCAGCAATAAAAAGCCCAACATCGCCTTCTAGCTCACCAAGTAATCTAAAAATATCCTTTTTGGGTATTTTGTTCATCGAAAATACTCCTCCTATAAATATTAAATATTTTCATCTTTTTAAGAATACTTCTTGTGCGTTTACATTTATAAACAAGATTAATTAAAATAAATATCGATAGAAAGTTTAATTGTTTTTTATAAAAAAATAATTATGTCTCTCATTTTTTGTTGACTCAATCTTAAGAACTTTGTAAAACACTTTCAAGCGGAAAAAATTCATAGTGATATTACTTTTATTCATACAGATTTCACGTCAACAACTTTCTTATTTGCGCATGCTCATCCAGAAAATCTTCCAAACAGTACTTTTTCATTTTTTTATTTGGGTCTGTAACATCTGTCTTTTCGACAGAAATGAGCAGTGGTTGCAATTTGTGAGCGCGGATGATACTATGCGGCCAGCATACGGGGAGTCCGGAATAGACGGCATGGATCATTTGCCGAATTGATTTCGGCTGCTCGCGATGTGTAATGTTTCCGCGTATTTCAGTTTGCCGGTAATATGGACTGAAGGAGAGCTATTCTTTCAGCCCTTTTTATACGCGCTGCATAGCGGACGGCTCAAAGAAGAGAAGAGAAAAAGAGAGGCTTCAACAGCGAAGAAGAGGAGGAGTTGCATAATGAAAGAGAACACAAAAAATACCGCGGGGTTCCCCGTAAACGGGATGTTCGGTGATTTCGGAGGCAGATACGTGCCGGACACTCTCGCGCCGGTACTTGAGGAAATCGCGGTGGAGTATGATAAGTGCTGCCGCGACAGTACCTTCCAAGAGGAATATATTTCGCTCCTTAAGGATTACGTCGGCCGTCCCTCCGCGCTCACCGAGTGCAGGAACCTAACGGCAACAGCCGGGGGGGCCAGGATATTCCTTAAAAGAGAAGACCTCAATCACACGGGCGCCCACAAGATAAACAACTGCATAGGGCAGGCTCTGCTTGCGAAAAGAATGGGCAAAAAGAAGATCATAGCGGAGACCGGAGCTGGGATGCATGGGGTTGCAAGCGCCACAGTCGCCGCTTTAATGGGCATGGATTGCGATGTATACATGGGAGTCGTGGACATCGCGCGCCAGGCCCCTAACGTCCTCCGCATGAAGGCCCTCGGCGCTAAGGTTGTCCCTGTCTCAGACGGCCAGGGGACCCTTAAGGAAGCCGTTGACGCGGCGCTCGACGTATTCTGCAGGGACACCTCGGTCTTTTACCTGCTCGGCTCAGCCGTGGGCCCCCACCCCTACCCAACGATCGTTCAGAACTTTCAGAGGATAATAGGCGACGAGGCAAGAGCACAGATGATCGAGCGCACCGGCTCACTTCCAGACGCAGTAGTGGCATGTGTCGGAGGCGGAAGCAACGCAATAGGGATTTTCACCGCTTTCATAGAAGATCCCGATGTCCGCCTCATCGGCGTAGAACCTTCGGGAAGAGGTCTAAGCTACGGGAACCACGCCGCGAGCCTTACAAAGGGCGCTCCGGGGATCTTGCACGGGTTTAAAAGCTATGTTCTGACAGACGAAAAAGGGGAAGCCGCAGAGGTTTACTCGATAGCCGCGGGGCTTGACTATCCTTCTGTCGGCCCGGCCCACGCAGCGCTTAAGGAGAGCGGAAGGGCAGAGTACATTTGCGCAAGCGACAGCGAGGCCCTTGACGCCTTCAAGATCTTGTGCAGGACAGAAGGAATAATCCCCGCTCTTGAAAGCGCACATGCGCTTGCAGGCGCACTTAGGGTGGCCGCAGAGATGGGACAGGACAAGAAGATCATCGTCAACCTTTCCGGAAGAGGGGACAAGGACATGGAAACTATCGCCAAGCTCGGCCTTTTCGATTAAAACCGGGCTGCCGAACTGTCCGCGCGATACCGCCTGACCATGCGTATTAAATTCAAAGCCGGGCCAGGTGTGTTTTGAAGTTTCAAGGCGTTGTTAACTCTTACACCGCATCTTTAAGAAGCAACAAAACCAGCCGCGGCCGCCGCAATTTGGCGGCTGCGGCTGGTTGGTTTTTGGTCAATTTTTCCCCCGTATCCTTCGGGGGTCTGTCTGAATATTGCGAAGCAGGTATGGACGTACATATTGTCTGTGATACCGTTTGCTCAGGTTAGGTCCCGGATACAGCGCGATAATGTCCATCAGGCGCATCAGGCGGCAGACAAGTTAGCCTTTTTGTCAATTGTGTAGGTCTGACCCCATTGATGTTTCCTCTAGGAACCAAGTTGAATCGTCAGGGATCCAGCAATACTATCCAGGTCTTTATATAACAGTAATTCCCATATGACGCGCTCAGGCTTCTTATTGAACAAATCGGACCTAAGTTCAGGTATCTCCTTGCAGATGCCCCTCAAAGCTTCTTTTGTGGAAAGCAACTTTCTACCTCTTTCAGGACCACGGATGTCGTTGAATTGGAGTTTGGTGATCAGAGTCTCTATATCTTTGAACCTGTCGATGCTTCGATTCCTCCCAAATGTTCTGTCAACCAGAAGCTGCAACTTTATTGCGGCAATAGCCCAATCCGACTTGCTCTTTATCTGGCTGCGCCTGATATAAAGGGACTGGAAGTCATTCGCGATACCCATAAGCTTTTCGTCGTTTTCTATGCCACGTACCTTGGATATAAGTGTATTCATGTCTCCCAGCAGTTTTTCTTCGTCATAGTCAATATCATGGAGTTTGCACTCAAATTTTGCAGCACTGCGGTAGTGTTCTCTGATGTCGCCTACTTTTTCCAGCAGATATTCGGTGTTGTTGTTGAACATTGTAATAAGGTCGTAAAGCTGCTTGAATTGTTCATCGCATCGTTCCTCAGGAATGCCGATAGTCTCTGGTCCCAGAGTTGTAAGTTTATCTGCAAAAAGGTATTCAAGCGGTAGTACGTTAAATATCTCACTCGTTTCAACTGCAAATAGTTTGGGCGAGCTGATCCTGTTAATCGGGTATTGTTTATCTACGAACAGGAACTCAACCTTGACTTCCTGTTTCATTCCACTGCCAGTAAGCTCTTTGTCCGTGCATAAAGTGGGAACAGTCATGAAATAAGTGGACAAAGAAGAAAGCTTCACCCGCGGACTTTGTGGTATATGTTTTCTAAACCTCAAATCTTCGCTTTGGCTCTTCAACGAGGATTCAATATCAGAAAGCGCAGCGGTCACCTCTTGTTCAGATGCGCTGCAAAGCAGGTCTATATCTACACTGGTCCGTTGTGCTTCTACTGGGATGTAAAACTGCGCAGCAGCACCGCCTTTGAGAACCACCTTATCTCCAAGGCGTTTCTGAAGCTGAAGCAGGATCTCCAGATCCCACAAGAACAACTCGAAACGTGAAATTGAGTTGAATCCGCCGTCACGCATCCTTGCTTCTATCGTATCTCGTTGGAAGGGTTTCCCGCCAAATATAAGTTTATCGTATATGGATGACATCACTTCCCCGTTGCCTCGATCAACTTCATCTTAGCGAATTGTCTTGCTGCGTCCGGCATTTTCGCAATTCCTAACAGCCACTTTATTTCATCTGTTATTCCTGTATCCTTTGCGGCATCCAACATCCTTATCTGTGAAAAATCCCTGCCTCCGACAAGACTGTCGAAAATTCTGGAAAGTTCCTGGGGCGATATTGGATATTTCATGCGTGTGGCGGCGTAATACAAGTCAACAAAACCTTTTTCGGGGTAAGCGATCCCTTCTGAAGAGAGAGAGGCGTAATTTTTGCCGTATAGCAGCATCACATTCACTTTATCAACTGAAAGATTTTTGTTAAGCATCTTTGCGGCATCAATTGAGACAACGATTCGAGAATCCGTGATAAGTTCCTGTCTTATTTGGGGCATGGATTTTTTCTCAACAGCCATAATGACCGGATACTGCTCCGGAACATGCTGCATCTTGCCTATAAGTGCATCTATGCCCGATATGCAGAAAGGATAGCCGTACTCTTGCATCTCATCATACAGTTTCTGTGAGGCTATTTGCATCTGATCGTACCTCACTGCGATGTTTTGCGCCTCTTTTAGAGAATAGACACCATGTTTTACCCTTGTGATTTTTCCATCCCGGACAAGCTTATATAAATACCATGAGACAGTTTTGACGTTCATATCAGGGAAAGCAATGTATATATCAGCAATTTCAAATGACGTTTTGCCTCTCATGGCTTTTTTCAATGATGAGTAGAACTCTATATAAGTTGTTTTTTCCCCTCGACTCATGTCCTCACCTTGATCTATCATAGTTTATAACAAAATATAACATGCAAAACTAAATTTTGCAACAAATATTTTGCTATAATACACATCCTCCGTTCCTTCCTCTTAGAGCATGGTCGCACTAAAAGAGTATTTGGTCTCGGTAGTGCTTTCAATGGCCTTTTTGTAATTCTGGGTATTTTCATTTAGCAATTCGAGGGTGCGGACAAAATCCTGGACTCTAGAGGAGACAGGAGGTTGTCCGCACCTCCTTCTGAGGATTTTCAGCTTACAACAAACACTTTTACCCTGTTCAGTTTATGCGGGGATGGTGTTCAGTTTGGAGCGGTCTGGGTGTTCAATCTAAAACGGTCGAGGGGGGGTGCGGACAAAATCCTGGACTAAAATATAGTCAAGGGAGGTTGTCAAAATGTATTCCTACGAAGATCGCGTAAAAGCAGTTCGACTGCTAATTCAGTATGGCGGCAGTCCAACGCTGGTAATCCGCGAATTAGGTTATCCATCAAGAGGCATGCTTTACAATTGGTATAATGAATACCTCAGAACAGGTGGTTTGCGCAGTGCCGAACAGCTCGAGCATACCAAGTATAGTAAAAAGCAGCGACAACAAGCTGTTGAATATTATCTTGAGCATGGGCGAAGCATTTCACGCACAATTACGGCCTTAGGTTTTCCTGGAAGGACTGTTTTACGAGATTGGTTGCACAAAGATTTACCGTTAGATAAGCATCGCTCGCATTGTAAAACAAATGGCTATTTGGTAAGATTTACTCCAGAGCAGAAAGAACAAGCTGTGATCGATTACTGTGCTGGGAACAAGACACCAACAGAAATCGCAAAATCGTATGGTGTAAGCCCTAACACTATTTGTGGCTGGAAGAAGAAGCTGCTTAGCAAAGGGTGTGCTGCCATGGCAAAGGAGAAGCCGACTAAGGCTATCAGTGACGAAAAAAGTATAGATGACCTGCACGCAGAGAAAGTGGGCCTAGAGCGCAAAGTAAAGGATTTGGAGAGAGATATTTACCGCCTCCAACTGGAACGCGATATATTGGAGAAGGCCGGCGAAATCATAAAAAAAGATCGGGGCATCAGTCTTGAAACATTAACGAATCAAGAAAAAGCCGTATTGATTGATGCCCTACGTGACAAATATCGGCTGAAAGTATTGATCACGGCTCTTCGTATAGCAAAGAGCAGCTACTGTTATCAGGCAAAATTACTACGTGGGCCAAACAAGTATGAGGAGCTACGTTCCGAAATAAGAACTATATTCTATAAGGTCAATGCGCGTTATGGATATCGGCGGATTTATATTGTCTTGAAAAAAAACGGTAATCCTGTGTCTGAAAAAGTCATTCGCCGGATAATGAAAGAGGAGCATATTGTTGTTCCTTACGTGAAGAAAAAGAAGTACAGCTCCTATGTGGGCGAAATCAGTCCGGCAGTTGAAAATATCGTTAATAGAGATTTTCATGCTGCGAAGCCAAATACAAAGTGGCTGACCGACCTCACTGAATTCCATATTCCAACAGGCAAGGTGTATTTATCCTCTTTGATTGATTGTTTCGATGGGTTAGCCGTAGCTTGGACGATAGGCACCTCGCCTGATGCTAATCTTACTAACACAATGCTGGACGGGGCAATCCGGACGCTGAAGAAGGATGAGCAGCCGATTGTTCACTCGGATAGAGGAGGCCATTACCGATGGCCGGGATGGCTAGAACGGATGAAAAAAGCATGTTTAACACGCTCTATGTCCAAGAAAGGCTGCTCGCCAGACAACGCCGCTTGTGAAGGGTTCTTTGGCCGGTTAAAGAATGAGTTCTTCTATTGCAGACCGTGGCGGGGCGTGACGATTGAAGTGTTTATACGTGATCTAGATGCCTATATAAATTGGTATAATGAAGAACGAATCAAAACGTCGCTCGGGGGAATGAGTCCCTTGGAATATAGACGTAGTCTTGGTTTAGTAGCTTAGGTCCAAGAAAATGTCCGCACCCCCAGGTGTTTATTTTGAGCGGAATATGCACAATAGCCCGGCAGTGCCAAATTATCCACATTTTGTCAATTGTGTAGGTCTGACCCCAATGGCTGCACGGTTCGGGATCTTAACTCCGTGACCGAACAGGTCCGGACTATGTTTCTTTAGTATCTGCAACACATCGGAGACAGGGATGGATAATTTATATACTGTTGAAAGGGCCATACCTTTCCCCGCATTAAGATCAACTATGTCTTCGTTGATCCCCTTAACAAGCCAATCAACCTTACGCAGCCGCTTATAGTGTTCATATTCATCGTGCCACTCTGGGTCACCGGTTACTACACCTATGGCGTCTATCGTTTTGCTCGAATAGCAAGACATAACGATATCTCCAATTTGCATCTTATTGTAGAAAGAGTTCAGAACATTATAGCCAGGTTGCTTACTGAAATCGACAGCCTCATATACTTTTTCGCTGTGTTCATCCCATCCAATGCGGATATGGCCTTTCTCCATACACTCGCTTCGAGTGAGGTTCTCTTCGGTACCTTCCAGTGATACTTTCCACACTGTCGGATTTTTGCCTAACCCTAAATCGACACTTGTCCCATTTCTTACAGGCGTTCCGGCCTTGTCACAAAACGCTTTAAAGATACCGTCATGTACCTCATATTCGATCTCGCTTGCCGATTCGCTTTTCTCTTCAGACAAGACAACGGGCCTTATCCCCTCAATGAATTCTTCATAGCTGAACGATTGGTGGAATGTGGTAAAGGCGATCAAGCCATCATCTTTGTATTTCAGGTAACGCTTGAATACAGTTTCATAGTCCTCAGCTTTGACTTCTTCAATCGTTTTTTCCTCAATTATCGCTACCGCGTATTGGATGGAACTGTAGGTTTTTCCTGTCCCGGGCGCGCCGTAGAGAATAATATTTTCTCCTATCTCTGTTTTCTTTCCGTCTGATTTTTGGGTTTCATTATTTTTGAAGACGTTGTCCGTTGAATTTACTTCATTCATGTTGTTTCTCCTTTTTAGAAATTCCAAATAGTAGTCAAGTCCATTCCTAAAATCGCTATGCCCGTTGTTTTTATCCGATTTTTCTGCGGCACTATAACATTTATCATGTAAACGTTGAAATTCGTGAACATCCTTTATCAAAAAACAGTCAGTATCAGCATATTCAGTTATTCCTAGGGATTTCATGCCAGATTTCAATTTATATGCAGCCGCTTTTATTGTCACTTCTTTATATGTCTTATATACTGCTCCCATGAAATGAGACATGAAAAATATGACAGAACCGAATACAATAGTGAGATGAAGAAGAAAAATACTTATAACCCAGAATTCAAATCGAAGGTCGTACTGGAATTGCTCAGCGGGCAGCACACACTCAATGAGCTTGCCGAAAAGTATCAAATATCACCGGCGACCTTGAGCAGCTGGCATAAGCAATTCCAAGAACATGCTGCAGAAGTTTTTCGGCGAGGGGCGACGGACAGCGTTCGGGAAGCAGAGGCTAAGGAGCGTGAGATCACAGTTCTTCAGCAGAAGGTTGGCCAGCTCACGATCGAGTGTGACTGGCTAAAAAAAAAATATAACGAAATATTTGGCCCCGAAGGAGCGCCTAAAACTCGTTTCACCAGAAAACAAAAAACTGACGGTTAAAAGGCAGTGCGAGCTTATGGAAGTCAATCGCAGCAGCGTTTACAGAAAGCAGGGGCGTGATCTTTTTGATCCGACCCATGGGGAGTCTCGGGAGAACCTGAATATCATGGGAATTATAGACAGGATGCATTTAGAGAAGCCGGCCTGGGGATATCGCAAGATGGCCGACTACCTTAAAAATCATTGCGGCTGCGCAGTCAACAGAAAACGAGTCCGCCGCCTGATGCGCCTGATGGACATCATCGCGCTGTATCCAGGCCCCAACTTGAGCAAACGGTATCACAAACAATATATAAGGCCATATCTGTTGCGCGATCTTATAATTGATCACGAGGACCAGGTATGGGGTATAGATATAACGTATCTGCCGTTTAAGAAAGGTTTTCTGTACTTGTTTATCATCATCGATTGGCATACCCGCCAGATCGTGGATTATGAGGTCAGTTACACATTGGAAAAGGAATTTGTATTACGCTGCCTCAGACGTGCTCTCCGTAGTCGCAAACCTGAGATCATCAACTCTGATCAGGGCAGCCACTTCACCAATCAGGCCTATCTGGACCTGATGGAAAGCAATGGTGTAAGGATATCCATGGATGGCAAAGGCCAGGCGCTGGACAACATTCGTACTGAGCGCTTTTTTCGCAGCTTGAAATACGAAGATATCTACATCAACGAGTACATCACACCTAGGGAGATGATAGCCGGCGTGAACAGGTACATACTTGACTACAACACCATACGCCCGCATGCGTCGCTGGGAGGACTTGCTCCCGATGCATTCGCAAGACAACAGAAAGCTCATGCCGCATGAAGAAAGGAGTTATTCGGATCATTAGAAAATTCGTGTCTTGACTTTGGGGGGCACTTTATTATTCGGGTTATTTCTTTGAGGTTGCTTCTTCATCCAAGCGATAAAATCATCATAGAGATATTCCATTTCCCTTCACTCCAATCAACCTAAAAAACTACAGCAAAATATCGTCTGTACCATTCGTGGAGGTCTTCTTTATACTTAATGTCTGGTACAAAATTATTTAAGTTAGTATCTTGCTACGAAAATAAAACGTAGCACCGCGCCGCCTTTATTTTCATTCCCAGCTGTGATGGCATTTCATGAAGCGTTGGCTCTAATTGCTATCTACGATACTTATCTTTTACTTGGTCAAATATGTTTTTCGGCATCAAAGAAACGTTTGTGCGACTGCGGGTCAGGGCAACATACAGCTTGTTTCTTGTTATTGGAGCTATGCGATCAGGCCTGAAACCAGGCTCCATCAAATCAGATGTGTCTTTAGTTAAAATTATGCAGGTTTTCTCATATGTATCACCCTTAGAATAACTCCAATTGAAACATGTAAAGAGGTACTTCCCTGAATCCTGTAATAGCAATTTGCAAATGTTGTCGTCACTTAAAACCTTTTCGGCTTCAGAAACATTTGAAATAGGAATAATTTCTCCGTCATGGTCGTCAAGCGATTCTATTTCAATACCCATCTTAGACTTTACAAAATCGCAGACGGGTTTTGAGCAACGTCTTGATTTGCATAATTCAGTCTCATCTATAATAACGCCAAGTCCTTCAATTACCTTTTTATATTCCTGATAGGTTTTTGGCTTCTTTGCTGTTCCGAAAGGCTTACCGGTATTATTGTCGCCGCTTACTGAATGCTGATAATAATCTCCAGCCAATAAAACGTTACCGTTGAAGCCCTTTATTAATGCTGACAATAGCTCATATTCCTCATTTCGGTAATCCTGATACTCATCAATAAAAATAGCGTCATAAAACTTGTTTGCTCGCTTAAGCACAGCTTCCAGTAAGGTGCCGCTATTTTTCAATATCAATTTGGCCATGAGCGAGCAGTAATATTTTTTACGTGGGATGTAGTGCTTCAACCTGTTGTCCTTGACATACATAGGGTTGTATTTGGTACCAACCATAGGCTTAGGGGACGGCAGGCACATTACACCCTCGCAATTAAAAGGCTGTACTTCATATATACCGCAAATCAACCTATGGTATGGCCGGATGCAATCTCCGAAAAGGAGTCTGTCAGATAAAGTGTGTTTGGCCTCCCAATCTGTAGTCGTTATGATTTGATAAATGCTGCGATCTCGGGGTATTTGAGGCTGAAATAGCCCATTGCCTTGCCCCAGTTTTTGATCGGAAGCG
>Ga0302251_1001634_pt1 | contig 12852 bp, 10 predicted proteins | sample AAG_RA_Gln_MG_FD_193534 | JGI IMG/M metagenome (GOLD analysis project Ga0302251, IMG submission 193534) | Enriched activated sludge microbial communities from anaerobic digester in WTTP, New Holstein, Wisconsin, United States - AAG_RA_Gln | ecosystem: Engineered > Bioreactor > Anaerobic >...
ACAACAACCGCGCCCTGACGTTCCGGGTAATAAAACGCTACGAGAGGTCGCTGGATGACTACGACCGCTCCATTTCCCTTAATCCCAGCCAGATTGACGGTTTCTGGGGGCGCGCCCAAACGTTTTACGAAATGAAACTCTACAGCCAGTGTCTGTCCGACTGCGACAAAGCACTGAACATTCAAAGTGATTTTGCCCCCGCGCAGTCGCTGATTAAACGGCTCAACAAGCTGATGCTCTAATTCTATATTTTATTCAGCCTCTCCGCCGCCCAGCATGGCCAGGGCCAGATCCAGGGCGCTGTGACTGCCGAAAATAATAAGCTGATCCGCCGCCTGGAAGACAAAATCACTGGAGGGATTGGTGATTGTCTTGTTGTCCCTGATAATATTGAGAATGGTTGCGTCCGTCCGGGCTCGAAGATCCAGGTCTTTAATGCTTTGACCGATAATCGCACTTCCGGAAGCCACATAAAAAGTTTCAATTGTTCCCTGCGCCAGAATTTGATTGATCTGCTCGAAAGCTTCCTCGGTAAACCTGACCTCGCGGAAAACCCCGTAAGACTTGTTACGGATGATGTTGCCCTGCGCTAAAATTATGCTGTTGGGGACGTGATACATTCTCAACACCCTGCTCAGGATCTGGATCGATGTCTCATATTCTTCCGGAATAATATTATCCGCCCCCAGCTTCACCAGTTCGTCAATGTCGGCGACATATTTTGTCCGCACAATCACATGCAGATCAGGCTTGATGCTCTTGGCGATATCCAGGCAGCGCTTGGTTAAAAAACGGTCGGAAATGGCGATAACTAAAACCCGGGCGGAATCAATGCCGGCAAATTTCAGAATTTCAACATTGGAAGCATCTCCCCAGATGACGTTCTTCTCGCCCTTTGCCTTGGCCTCTTTGATGTGTTTGAAATTCAAATCAATAGTGACATAATTTATGCCGGCATTTTTCAATACTTTAATCAGATTTGTCCCGTTGAGCCCCAATCCGCAGATAATGACATGGTTGCTTAATTGCATTTGTTTGCTTTTTTCGGCAGCCGGTATACTTTCGGAGATGCCTTTTTTCGCCAGCAGATAATACGTCAGGGAAACGATCAACGGCGTGGCGATAAAAGTTAAAACAGAGGCTCCGATGAATCCCTGATAAACAAACCCCGAAATTATATTCTGGTGCAGTCCCTGAGAAGCCAGGACAAAAGAAAATTCTCCAATCTGGGCAAGCATAACGCCCGAGAGCAGACAAACGCGCAGAGGATATCGCAGCAGTTTGACCAGGCCGAATACAATGGCGGCTTTAATAAGAATAATGCAAAGAGACACCACAAGAATGTAGCCGGTGTTTTCCCGAAGAAAATTAATATCGAGGATCATGCCGAGAGAAACGAAAAACACCGAAAGAAAAACATCACGAAAAGGGTTGATATCGCTGATGATCTGATGCGTAAAATCCGTATCGGACAGCGCCATGCCGGCCAGAAATGCTCCGATGGCCAGCGACAATCCGAGCGATTCCGTGATCCAGGCGATGCCCATGGCCACAACAACGGAAGTAATCACCAGCACGTCGCGCATGTTCATGCTGACCAGCCTCTCCAGCATAAAAGGGATCACATAGCGCGCTGCAGCCAGAATAACGATGATGATAAGGATGGATTTGAACATCTTCCAGACGATCATCAGGGCGTCGGGACCGCTGCCGCCGGCAAGAAAGGGGATCATCAGCATCATCGGCACGACCATCAGATCCTGAGACAGAATTACGCCGATGGAAATTTTCCCCTGCGGCGAATCTTCATCGCTGCGGTCTTTCAAAAGCTTCAAGATCAAAGCCGAAGAGCTGTGCGTCAGGATAAAGCCGACAAAAATAGACTGATTCAAGCTCAGTTGCATTGCCAGGCCGATCAGCATGCCCACAATAAAAGTGCACAATATCTGCAAACCGCCGCTGAGAAAGATTTCCGACAAATTTTTTAAGAAGCGGGAAAACTGAATTTCGATACCAATGGTAAAAAGCAGGAAGGCCACGCCGATTTCCGCCATGAATTGAATACCGGCAGTGTCATCAATCAGCTTCAGGCCGAAAGGCCCGATGACGACGCCGGTAATCAAAAAACCGATGATGGAGGGTAGTTTAACCTTATTGAAAAGGTAAATGACAGGAATGGAAAAGCCCAGGATTATTAATAATTTTTTAAAGAAAAGAATGCCTTCCATTGCTTGTTTCCTTTTTTCGTTTTTGTTTCATTTATCTATCATTGATAACTTAATTTTCCAATAAAACATTCTTATTTTTCCAATATCTGATGGATTCGAAAATAACGGTCATGCATCGTGATACACCACGAAGCATGAAAATAACTTAAAACGCCTCTATTTTCATAGTAAAGTCACAAAAGTAACAATTTACAGGCAGCCGTTTTCATATTGACACACCGGAATTTCTTACCTATATTGCGCCTCACAATACTCTTGAAAAAACTTTTCCTCACGCCGGCGACGAGTTGAAAGATGATGACATTTTTTTCACAATTTTCCGGAAAAGTAATTTTCCTTTCCGTGGTAATCTGTCTGGTAGTAACTTTTACCACGGGATTGCACCACCATAACGACAGCTGTACACATTTTGATTGTCCTTTGTGCATCGCGGCCAACGTATTGTCCTCCGGCGTGGTGGAAGAAGGCGTCTCACTGTTGTTTTGCTTAGCAGCTGTTTTTGTTCTGCAGCCGAAAGCAACTTCTCACCGTCATTTCTCCATTTTTTTTATCTTTTCCAACAGGGCTCCCCCCGCAGTGTTATTCGTATAATTTATCAAAATAAACAGACATCTAAAGGTATCTTTTGATGAAGATAAAGGAGACACCTGTATGAAAAGAGGTTTTATTTTTTTTATCCTTCTTTGTTCGCTGGCAACGTCCAGCCATGTATTTGCTCAAAGTGACATTGAATCCAGAATACGGGCGCTGGAGGATGTTTTAAAAAAGCAGGCGGAAACTATCAAAGCTCAGCAAATAATGATTGATGATTTAAAAGCACAAATTAACAAGAAGACCGAAGTTGCTGCCGCACCGGAAAGCAAAGAAAAACCGGCGGAAGTTCAACCGGTGCAAAAGGCTGCCGGTTTATTCGGCGGCGCGGCAATGTCCAATCCGAATATCTCCCTGGTATTGAACACATACGGATACTCGTCCAATCTGACCACAGAAGAGGTCCGGAACCGGGGAATAGCCGGATACACCACCCGGGGACTAGACAGAAGAAACGGCTTTAATCTGGAGGCGGCGGAGCTTGCCTTATATGCGCCGGTAGATTCCTTTTTCAATCTCTATGCCACTATTCCCGTGACCGAAGACGGCGCCGAACTGGAAGAGGCATATTTTGTCACCACCTGTCTTCCCCGGGGACATCAAATCAAGGGAGGCAAGTTTAAAAGCGGGTTCGGCAGGCTTAACTCTCAGCATAGCCATGTCTGGGATTTCGTGGATGCCCCCCTTCCTTACCGGGCATTTATCGGCGACGAGGGCTTCAGTGAAAAAGGCATTCAGTACACCTATTTACTTCCTTTACCCTTTTACACTATTGTCGGCGTGGAAGCGCTGCAGGGTGACAACGACATGCTGTTTGGTTCCGATGCGGCCAGTGGAATCCATGCCTATACGGCGTTTTTTAAAGCTTCCCTGGATATAGGCAACAACTCGACCATTCTTTTCGGTCCGTCGGTCGTTACAGGAAAAACAAAAACGGATACGGTCGCCGCCGATTCCGATTTTTCCGGAGATACAACTTTATACGGGCTGGAATTCACCTACAAGTGGCAACCATCCAAAGACCGCGGCTTTAAAATACAGAGCGAATATCTCTTGCGGACCCAGTCGGGAGATTTAACCGATGCCGGTTCAGGCCTGGGGCAAAGCCTCGAAAGAAGCCAGGATGGATTATATTTTCAAGGCATCTATAAACAGGCGGATTGGGAGTTCGGCGCCCGCTATGATATTCTCGGCCTCTTTAAGGACGATTATACCCTGGCCGGGGAAAAACAGGATTGGGGCCGCCGCCCCTGGCGGGCAAGCGGGATGATTAATTATAACTTCTCCGAATTCAGTCTCCTGCGGCTGCAATACAACCACGATGAATCGGATGTAACCGGAAAACCAAACGATGAGCTTTTTCTGCAATTTATCTTTACCATCGGCGCTCATCCCGCCCATAAGTTTTAAGGAGGTATCGTCATGAAAAAACTGTTAATATCTTTTCTCCTTGTTCTAACCCTCGCCGCTCCGGCTGTGGCCAAAATCAATGTTGTGGCTACACTGCCCTGGATTGGCAGCATTGCAGGAGATCTGGGAAAAGATAAAGTAAATATAAAAGTCCTCGTGAGACCCAGCCAGGATCCGCATCAGATAGAAGCCAAACCAAGCATGATTCTGGCGGCAAGAAACGCCGATCTCCTCATGTACAATGGTCTTGACCTCGAAATAGGCTTCCTGCCGATACTTCTTGAATCTTCACGAAACAACAGGATCCAGCCCGGAAAGTCCGGGAATCTGGACTGCTCGCAATTTATCAATGCCATTGAAAAACAGGAAACGGTGGACCGGAGCATGGGAGACGTGCATCCATTGGGCAATCCCCATTATCATCTTTCCGCCCGTAATATCATGCAGGTTGCCCGGGGAATGAGTCAGGCCTTAGCTAAATCAGATCCGGAAAATGCCTCCGTTTACAGAGCAAATCTGGCTTCCCTGGAAAGCAGGCTGCAAAAAAAACAAAACCAGTGGTCGAAAATACCGCTGAGAGGGAAAAAATATATAGCATATCATAAATTCTTTGAATATACGGCGCGAGACTATGGATTTCAGATAATTGATTATATTGAGGAAAAACCGGGCATACCGCCTTCGGCGCGCCATGTAAGCAAACTTCTTGCATCGGCGAAGAAATCCGGGGCCAGCGGCATTTTGACTACGGCGTATTACGGTAAAAAAGAAGTCCACGCCCTGGCCCAAAAGACCGGTCTACGCAGCATCGTTGTTCCTCATGACGTCGGTTCAGCCGCCGGCATCAACGACTGGTTTTCTTTAATGGATGCGGTTCTGAAATCCCTGGAATAGAGAGGTTATTATGATGGAGGCGGCAGGCTTTTTACTTTACCCTTTTGCAGCGTGCATTATCCTGATTCTGATTCATACCTACTTCGGCATTCACATCCTGGAGCGGGGGATTATCTTTGTCGATCTTTCGCTGGCGCAGTTTGTCGGGGTCGGGATCGCCTGTTCTTTTCTCTACGGTCATGATGGTGCGGCCAGGTGTGTTCTCCCGATAGCTTTTGCCGTGCTGGGCGCCTTCATTCTTTCTCTTTCCCGCCTTATTGCCAGGCATACCAATATCGAAGCCTTTATCGGCGTTCTTTATATCTTTTCACTGGCCGCATGCATTCTTATTCTCGACCGGTCTCCGCATGGGATGGAGGAGTTCAAGGCAATTTTGAACGGCGACATTATCTGGATCAACGGCAGAGATATTTTCACTGCTTCCGTTTTGTACGCCGCCATCGGTATTTTTCACTTTATCTTCCGGGAAAGGTTTCTCAGCCTTTCCCGCGACGGAAAAGGCAGTTATTTCTGGGAATTTATCTTTTTCCTGAGCTTCGCGGTAGTGCTGACCAAATCAGTGCAGATGGCGGGAATTCTGCAGGTATTTGCTTTTCTGATAATACCGGCGCTGATCGGCAGACTGTTCACCAGAGAACCGCTCCGGATTCTAATCGGCGGCTGGCTGCTGGGCATCATTTCCAGTTTACTTGGATTATCGGCATCTTATAAGTGGGATCTGCCCGCCGCACCGCTGATTGTCGCCTCTCTGAGCTGCTTTTTCTTTATAATGCTGGCAGTGAAAGCAACGGCAGGGCCGGCGGAAAAAAATTAGAGCTTATTTTCTACAACTTTCGCTGCAGGATTTGTCTCCTGTCGCGCGCTGTGGTATGATCGGCGTCAATTAATGTCACAGTTTTAATCTGACGGATTGCAAATAAAAAAAGGAGATATGCAGATGAAAAGATCATGGATTTTGATGATGGCGGCGGTATTGACGATGCTGGTATTGACTATTGGCTGCGGTAAAAAAGAAGAGCACAAAGAGATAAAACCGGAGATGAAAGCGCCTGTAGCTCAGGAACTCTCGGCAACAATCGTGACTAAATCCGGCGATCAGACCGTATCAATGAAAATATATATGAAACCGGATAAATTCCGCACGGACAACGAAATGGCGGGAGCGTCCACCATCGTCAGAAAAGACCTCAACAAGGTCTGGACTATCATGACCGCCCAGAAGACTTATATGGAAATGGAGGGGATAACCGATGATCAAAACCTGCCGGCGACCGAAGAAAAAATCAAAGGAGAAGTCAGCCGTAAAGAAGTGGGCAGCGAAACCGTCAACGGTCATCCGGCAATAAAATATGAGATAACCGCCAAAATGGGTGACACAGTTATGCAGGTTTACCAGTGGTGGGCCAAGGACATCAACTTCCCGGTGAAGACGGCGGCGGTTGACGGCAGTTGGACCACGGAATACAGGGACATTAATGTCGGCAGCCAGGCGGACAGCCTTTTCGAAATTCCCGCCGGTTTCAAGAAAATGACCATTCCGGGAATGCCGGCGGGCATGAAGATTCCGGATATGAAGACTAAATAAAGATTTCTTAACAATATTAGTATTGACAAACGAACGGGAAAAACATAGCATAAAAAAAATTAATAAATTACAGGCGCTATGAACACAACGGCAATCCGACCCATTATAATTAGCAGCATTATAATTAGCCTCTCCACAGGAGGACTGGTCGTGGTGTAGTACACTGTATATACAAGGAAATTTAAAACCGCTGCCAGGAATCCTGGCGGCGGTTTTTTTTTTGAAAGCGAGGAGAAAATGACAACAGATCAGGTTTTAATTTACGACACTACTTTGAGAGACGGCGCGCAGGGCGAGCAAATTAATTTTTCCGCAGAGGAAAAACTGCGCATTGCTCAGCGCTTCGATGAACTGCATTTCCATTACATCGAAGGCGGCTGGCCGGGGTCTAATCCCAAAGATCTCCGTTTCTTCGAGATGGCGAAAGATATCCATTTCAAGCATTCCCGTTTAACGGCCTTCGGCAGCACCCGCAAACCGCATATCAAACCATCCGCATGCGCAAACCTGAACGCTCTGATCAAAGCCGGAACGCAGGCCGTCGCCATATTCGGCAAGTCATGGGATCTGCATGTCCACGAAATCCTCAAAATCGATCTGGAAGAAAATTTACGCATGGTCGGCGATTCCATCAATTATCTCAAAGACATGGGCAGGGAAGTGCTTTTTGATGCCGAACATTTTTTTGACGGTTACAAGAATAATCCCGGGTATGCCGACAAAGTAATTCAAACCGCCCTGGCCGCAGGCGCCGACATGATCATTCTTTGCGACACCAACGGCGGATCAATGCCCCATGAAATCAGTGCAATCATTAAAAAAGTCTCTTCTCATATTCCCCTGGGCATAACGGGCATTCATGCCCATAATGACTGCGGGCTGGCTGTGGCCAACTCCATCGCCGCCGTGCGGGAAGGAGTTAAAATGGTTCAGGGCACCGTCAACGGCTACGGAGAGAGATGCGGCAATGCCGATCTGATTCTGCTTGCCGGCAATCTGCAGCTCAAGATGGGGAAAAATTGTCTGCCGCCGGAGTCAATCCGTCAGTTGACCAACCTCTCCCACTATGTCAGTGATACCGCCAACGTACCGCCGTTGAACTCGCGTCCTTTTGTCGGGCGCAGCGCTTTTGCCCACAAAGGCGGCGTGCATGTCAGCGCCGTGGCAAAAAATTCTGCGGCCTACGAACATATGCAACCGGAACTTGTCGGCAATCGACGGCGGGTTCTCGTTTCCGATTTGGCCGGTAAAAGTAATGTTGAATATAAGGCGCGGGAGCTGGGTATAAATCTGGCCAGAGACGCGTCCTTAAGCAAAAAAATCGTCCATGAAGTCAAGCTGATGGAAGACCGGGGTTTTCAGTTTGACGCCGCCGACGGTTCTCTCTCCCTGCTGATTAAAAAGGCGATCGGCGAATTTGTCGACCCCTTCACACTGGAATGTTTCAGCGTGGTTACATCGCGCACTGAAAACAATCCCTGTCTGTCCCAGGCGACCATTAAAATATCCGTCGACGGCGAAGAAGAATTAACCGCCGCCGAAGGAAACGGCCCGGTAAACGCACTGGATCATGCCCTGCGCAAAGCGCTGGTAAAATTTTACCCCCGGATCCGGGAAATGCACCTGGTTGATTTTAAAGTGCGTACACTGGAAGGGTCGGAAGGTACGGCGGCAAGGGTCCGTGTTCTGCTGGATTCCACCGACGGTGAGGAAGTATGGAGTACCATTGGAGTTTCGGAAAATATTATAGAGGCGAGCTGGCAGGCTCTGGTGGATAGCATTGAATATAAACTCAGTAAAGACAAGTCCGCTCAGGATAAACTCCCAAAAGTGAACTTGCCGAAAATCGAATAATTAAATTTTTTTCGTGAAGCTTCAATTGCCATATTTTGCAATTCCTGATATAAAACTCGTTTGATAAATTACTTATCAGGAACCAGGCTCATGCTCTCGATTAACACCCAGAATCCGCAAATGCGGCTAATTAGAAAAGCCGTCGACGTATTGCGTAATGGCGGTGTTATAATTTATCCGACTGATACGGTTTATGGATTGGGCTGCAGCTTATCCAATAAAAAAGGTATTGAAAAAATTTACGAAATTAAAAGAAGAGATAAGAAAAAACCTCTTAGTTTCATCTGTTCTGACTTGAAACATATCAGCCAATACGCCAAAGTTACTGACTATGCTTACAAAACAATGAAACGTCTTTTGCCTGGTTCCTATACTTTCATTCTCGAAGCGTCGCGTCTGGTGCCGAAGATAATTTTGCCGAAAAGACCGACAACAGGAATCAGAGTACCCGATAATAATATTTGTCTGGCCCTGGTCAGTGAACTGGGGCAACCGATCATCAGCACGAGCGTGAAAACGGCGGAAGGTGAAGATATGGGAAGCCCCTATATAATTGAGGAACAATGGGGCAAACTGGTCGATCTCATAATCGACGGCGGCAACATCATCCCCGAACCTTCGAGCGTAATCAGCCTGGTTGATGACGAAATTGAAATTATAAGGATCGGAAAAGGCGACGTCAGTGCCTTTATATAAATAACGGCCCGACTGCTCAGCATTCCATTTTAAAATCAGCAATGATAGCAAGGCAATAAGAATAAGGCACAGGGGCATACGCGGAGATCGCCCCCGAAGCCGATTCCGAGCCGGCAAAGGCAGAGCTTGATTTAGAACCGGAATCAGAAGAGCAGAGTCTGTAAAAAATCCGGCTGCGCGACGACGCACCTGACTGCAGACAGGCCAAGAAGGACATTTATGAAACATACAATGCTTATTAATGCTGTTCACAAGGAACAGAAGCGGATGGCCACCGTCGATGAAAAAGGGAAACTCATCGAATTCAATATTGAAATGTCGATGAAAGACCGCATTACGGGAAACATTTACAAAGGTAAAGTTCTAAAAGTTGAAAGGGGTCTGCAGGCGGCTTTTGTTGATTATGGAAGCGGCAAGGACGGTTTTCTCCCCCTGCGCGACGTCAATCGCGAATACTTGACCGAGCAGGAAAACGGCCAGGGCAACGGTAAACCGGTGCTCAAAGTTGGACAGGAACTGCTGGTTCAGGCTGTGCGGGAAGTTACCGGCAACAAAGGCGCTCTTTTAACTTCCTATATTTCCCTGCCCGGCAGGTACCTTGTCCTGATGCCCAACAAGCCCGGCAGCGGCATATCACGCAAGATTGAAAACGAAGAAGAGCGTCAGAAAATCAAAAATCTGATGGGGCAGATTAAGATCCCGGACAACATGGGATTTATTGTCCGGACCGCCGGCATCAACAGGACCAAACCGGAAATTTACCGCGACTATCAGCATCTGATGCGCCTTTGGAAAGAAATTGTAAAAAAAGCCGATAGCCTCGTTGGTCCGATAATTGTTTATCAGGAAACAGACTTCGGTGTTCGCTCGCTGCGCGACTATCTGACCCCGGAAATTGAAGAAATTCTGGTCGACGACTGCGATACGTACCGCAAGATGCGCGCTTACATGAAGGCAGCCGTGCCACGCAATGTAAAAATAGTCGTCCACTATAAGGAAAAGACCCCTCTTTTTGAGCGCTTCGGGCTCGAAGAACAGATAGGCATTATTTATCAGGAGCGTGTTGATCTTAAATCCGGCGGCTATATTATCATTAATCCCACCGAAGCAATGATTACCATCGATGTCAACTCCGGGCGCGGCTCGAACAAACGTAATATTGAGGAAACTGCTTTTAAAACGAATTTGCTCGCCTGCGAAGAAATTGCCCGTCAATTGCGGCTGCGCGACCTGGGCGGACTTATCGTCATCGATTTCATCGACATGATGGAAAAGAAGAATGTGGCGGAAGTGGAAAAGGCCTTTAAGAAGGCATTGAGCCTGGACCGGGCCAGAATCCAGCTTTCCCGCATTTCGAAGTTTGGTCTTCTGGAATTGTCACGGCAGAAGAAACAGCCGACCATTCAGGAAATCAGCTATACGACCTGTCCCTATTGCAGCGGCAGCGGTTTCCGGCCCTCGCTGGAATACGCGGCATTAAGCGCCTTCCGGAAAATCGAATCAGAAGCAGTCAAAGGAAATTATTCCGATCTCAGAGTCACCCTTCCCCACGAAATTGCCAATTATATCCTCAATCAGAAAAAAGCCGAGCTCTTAAAAATGGAATCTGCCTTCGGGTTGGCTCTGCATATTTTTGGCAGTGGAAAGATGCCCTGGGATAAACTGGAAATGCAGTATACCCTGAAAGAAAAGGAGCCACCTGAACCGGCATCCCAGGAGGAAGCAGCACCGGCGGCGCCGGGAGAAACACCGGTGGAGACGCCGTCGGACACGCCGGCACAGGAAAATCAGACCGGAGGAGAAACTCCGGCAGCTAAAAAACGCCGCCGACGCCCACGCCGGCGCAAACCGGCGGAGACGCGGCAGGAAAGCAACACCGCCGATGATTCTGCAACCCCGGTTACGGTTTCGGAAACAACGGAGCAAACGAAAAGCGATTTGCCGGAAAACAGTGCCGCCGAATCATCCTTGCCGGCGGATGCGGCATCCGCACCTGCTGCCCAGCCGGTGGAATCTAAACCGCTGTTGATAACGCCGGCAGATCCGCCGATACCGGGTACACCACCGCCGGAATCAACTGAACCGGCCGCACCCAAAGCCGGAAGATCGGGGAGACCCAGGTTCAATCGTAAAAAGACTCATCCTGAAAAGTAATTTCATTGCTGACAGTTTAAGGGGAGGTTATCATGTTTTACAAACAGGACGATTCCGGCTACAAACAAGCGGTACCCGGCGTATGGATGAAAACCCTGGTTTACGGAGAAAAAACTCTCTTTACAGAGTTCAAACTGGAAGCGGGCTTTACATTGCCAAGGCATGCGCATGAACATGAACAGACCGGTTATCTGGTAGCGGGGGAAATTAAACTTACCATCGGCAAGACAACCTACGACGTTTTGCCCGGCGACAGCTGGTGCATCCCCGGTTCAGTTGAGCATGAAGCTCAAATAATTGCCGATTCCGTGGCTATCGAAGTATTTTCTCCCGTGAGAAAGGATTATTTGCCGCAGGCGGAAAAGATATAACGATATTTTTCCTATATGTTTGCGGCCAGACTGTATAAATCTGCCCGGCAATATTCTTTAAATCCCGCCTGCCGATAAACCCCCAAACCGTCGGGCGACGACTGTAAAGTGGCGAAGCGCAGGCCGGCCCGCCGGGCATAACGCAGAGTTGCCTGCACCAGAGACAGGCCGATTCCCTTTCTTCTGTGCTCAGCCAGCGTGCAAACAAAATAAATGCCGCCTGTGTCTTTGTGCAGAAACAATAACGATGTCGCCGCCGGTTTTTCATTCCAGAAGGCAAGAAAATATTTTTGCGGCGAGTCAGGGTTCAAATTGAATGTATGAACAAACCGGTTATATTGCCGCCTTGTCTCCGGAGGAAAATCAAAACCGGCAAATGATACCTCCTCCCATAAAGCCAGATTTTCTCTATCTCCGACCTGTATAATCTGCAGCCTGTCATCAGACTGTTCTGCGTATGAGGCGGTTAAATCTGTAAAAAGAGACGGAATGCTGTCAACAACGGCAAACCCCTCCGCTTGCAGCATTTCTGCGGTCAAAGGCGACCGGGCACGGGGAAACACCCACCACCAGAAAGGCAGACCGTTTTCCCGGAAATGTTGTTTAATAACCGAAATCGTTTTACCGTCGACCGCTGTCAGAGGTTTTTCATTCCAGACCATGTTCAGATCGGCGGATGCAATATCCGTTCTCATAGCCCAGATTGCACCGCTGGTGTAAGTTGATGAATTAAGAGCACCCCAGCAACGGCAGTTGGCAAAAAAAGTTTCTTCGATAGATTTGATTATATTCACGATCTGCCGGATATTAGAAATAATTTATCTTCTTGTCGCCCCGGTGGGATAATTTTGAAAATTAGTCTTAATTTTGGGATTTTCGAAATCTTCCTGGGTCATTTTGGAAATCGTTTCCGCCGCCATGATATCCAGCTTTAATCTTTTAATTTTAGCATCATAGGAAGGCAGCGCTTTCTTATAGCGTTGTCTTTGCGCGACTTCCATAAACGGCTGGTCTTTGAGCTGCTTCAACATGGAATCTCTGGTCGCAATAGTTTCCGCCAGGATTTGCT
>Ga0302251_1001636_pt1 | contig 12827 bp, 9 predicted proteins | sample AAG_RA_Gln_MG_FD_193534 | JGI IMG/M metagenome (GOLD analysis project Ga0302251, IMG submission 193534) | Enriched activated sludge microbial communities from anaerobic digester in WTTP, New Holstein, Wisconsin, United States - AAG_RA_Gln | ecosystem: Engineered > Bioreactor > Anaerobic >...
AGTACAATTAGATTTGTGGATGGTCTTTGAGAAGGATATTATTCCCAGCGGATTTACAGATAATACCACTCGTAGTCGCTCGTTCCTATTTATTGCTCTAGGTATTTTCGCATTGTCAGGGCTGCCAGAAGTGCAGAAGTTGGAGGTGCCTGAGAATGGATTGATTGCGCTAAATGTTCCTCTGGATAACCTGCGAGTAGGTTCGCATAGCACAAGAACCACACATCCATTTTATTTAATGATGTGGAATAGAATATTGGACACTTTAGGGTTTTCGATAAGTGTTGAAAACAACTATTGGGATAGAACAAAAGGTGAAATGGCAAGTGAATGCAAAGATAAAGATTTGCTCCTTGAGCTGATGAAACAATCTGTATCATGTTCATCTCCCGGGAAAGCAAGGTGGGCTGGTTTGCCACCACAACACTGTGGTTTCTGTGTTCCTTGTCTAATAAGAAGAGCAGCGATGTTAAAAGCATTTGGATTTGGAAATGATAGCACTGAATATACGAAGCAGAGTGTAACTGAGCTTCGCATCAATCATAATATGGGCATGGGGATTCAATTGAGATCCTTTGAATATGCGATAGAGAGAATTCAAAAGAATCCTGAAATTGCAAAACTGTTAATTCATAAACCTGGACCATTACCGAATAATCAAGAATATCTTAATGGTCTTGCAGATGTGTATCGTAGAGGTTTGAATGAGGTTGGCGATTTTATTCATACGTCACTTAGTAACGAGGTGACTAAATAATGCTATACGACATGCACTGCCATTTGGATCTAATGCCTAAAATGAAAGGAATCATACATGAATCCGTAGGCACAAACTTTGGAATAATGGCTGTTACAACAACACCTCAGGCGTATACTCAGGAAGTTGATTTTTGCAAAAACGCCCCCAATATTAAAGTCGCAGTCGGATTACACCCACAATTGATTGAAGATAGGCACAACGAGCTTTCTATAGTATTATTCTATCTTCAAAAGGCAAAGTATATTGGAGAAATAGGTCTTGATTTTAACCGTGAATATGTGAGTTCAAAGGCAAAACAAATTGAAGTCTTTAGTTCTATTACAAAAGAATGTAGCAAAATCGGTGGGAAAGTACTTTCTATACACAGTGTTAAGGCTGCTGCGGCTGTGATCGATATTTTAAGTTTGCATAGAACAACGGAAAATAACATTTGTATCTTACATTGGTTTACCGGTAACGAGTCTGATCTTAAGAGGGCTATTGACTTGGGATGTTATTTTTCCATCAACAGCAAAATGCTTAGTACATCAGGTGGGAAGAGAGTAATTCAATCTGTTCCTGAAGATAGAATTCTCGTTGAGACTGATGCTCCTTTTATTAAAGAAATAAGCCATTATCAAGAAATTTATATAGCGTTGAGGCAAGTAATAAAAGGAATGTCAGAATTGAAGTGCAAAGATTTGTACGATGTAATTTGCCAAAATTCAGAGAATGTGATTAACGGTTGACTTTAAAATAGGATGCTACTTATTGTCTTGAAAGTGTTCTCCTTGTGGAATACTTCCTGCAAGAGTAAAATTATAGCAATTGTTTATTTTTCTATTGGGAGGTATGAAGCTTGTCGTATACAGATTTGATAGATAAAGCAGATAAAAAATCACGAAGCACGTCTATAGCAATCAAAATTAGAGATATGATGAAGAACTTAAGACTAAGTAGTAATGAAGAGTCATCAAGGCGATGGATCTGGGAGTTGCTACAAAATGCAAAAGATGTTTCGCATTTAAATTCGAAAACCAAGGTGCAAGTTCACTTAGATATAACTAGAAATTTATTGAGATTTAGTCACAATGGAAAGCCTTTTACCGCAGAAAATATAACTTTTCTTGTTGGACAAGTATCCAGTAAGGAGCAAGTACCCTATTCTGGTGAAGGGGTGAAAGAAACTGGGAAATTTGGGACAGGTTTTTTAACGACTCATTTGTTATCAGAAATAGTTACCGTGGATGGTGTTCTAAAAGAAGATGATGAGCCTTATAAGCAATTTCGTTTAACGTTGGATAGATCAGGGAAAGACATTGATTCTATAATTAAATCTGTAGAATCTTCTCTTGAGGAATTAAAACGAGTTGAAGTTTCACCCAATATGGATGATTATTCCGCTGAGAACTTGAATACCTCATTTACATATATGCTTAATCCAATAGGAATTGAGGTAGCGAAGAGAGGCCTTGTTGATTTAATAAATTTAATACCATATACCTTGGTTTTTGTCCCGAATATTGAGAGTGTTGTAGTTGTAAATGAAGGTATTACTTATTCTTTAGATGATAGAATTGAACAAATAACAGATAATATTTTTGTTTATACAATCGAAAAAAGTTCCAGTACTTCTAAGCAAGAACATAAAATTATCGTTGCAAAAAATGCAGATGTCAGTTTAGCTTTTGAAATTATGTATATCAATGAACAAACATTCTTAAAAGAACTTAGAGAGGATATACCAAGATTGTTTTGTGATTTTCCTCTCATTGGAACCGAAAAATTTGCATTTCCATTTATATTAAATTGCTCGAGGTTTAATCCAAATGAACCTAGAAATGGTGTATATATGACGGATAAACCAGATGAATTAGTAATCGAGAACAAAGACATTGTCAAAAGTGGATTAGAGTTATATTGTGAGGTATTAGATTTTGCATCCGCAAACAATTGGAAAAACATGCACTTATTTTTAGATAATATTAATTCTACGATCGATGAAGATTGGTTGTCGAATGTTTGGATGAAAAGTGAAATAACTACGAATATCAAAAATAAAGTATTAAATACTGAAATAGTTGACACTGAAATTGATAACCGGATTGCCATTAAAGAGAATAATAAAATACAAGTTCTTTTCCCTAATCATAGAGATAAAAATATAAGAGCAGGTTTATTTGAGCTATGTAAGAGTGTAGCTCTAAATAAACTGCCCTTGAAAAGTGAAGTGGAAAACTGGAATGGCAAAATATGGTCTGAATGCAAAATATTAGATTTCAAAATACTGACATCAATGATAGAAAACCAAGGGAATCTAGATAATTTGATGAATAGATTATCTGGTGTTGCAAATCCTATTTCGTGGCTCAATTCTTATTATCAACTGCTAAATGAAGAAACTGTATTCATCGAAGATATTGTCGCGGATAAATATTCAGTAATTCCAAATCAAAATGGAAATTTTGTTAAGCATACAGAAGTATTTATTGATTGTGAAATTGATGAAGCATTAAAAGATGTTTTGAAATTAGTAGGTGAAGATTGTAGAGAATACTTGATAAGTAATCATATAAATACCGGAGCGGGTATTAAGTATTACCACAAAGATTCGGATTATATTGTTTCAAGAATTAATGATCTCATATCAAATTGCAAACCTGAAACTAAATTCGAGGCAGCTCTAAAGCTAATTTCGATGTTTGCAATTGATGGTCAATTCCCAGCAGAAAGACAATTAATCTATGATTTTTCTAAAACGATTTTACAGGATCGTATTGGAGAAAAAAATATAATATCTAATTACTCAAAAAAAATATGGGAAAAAGCAGATCGAATTATTATTAGGAATCTTATTTCGGAAATTGCAACATACAGAAATATCGAGTCCTTTAAAGATGCAAAACATTTCCAATCTACAGATGACTGTATTAAGTGGTTACACAATTTTATTAGTTTCATATCTAAAGAATATAGCTCTTTATTAGAAGATGAGACTAATGCCATTTTACCAAATCAAAATGGCGATTTCTGTACAAAGGATAGCTTATATTTAGATGATGATAGTACAGATGAAATATTGAAGAGTATTACAGCCAAACTAGGTTATGATTTTAGAAGCGAGATGTTGGATAAGGGCATATGCCTAGATTGGCCCAAAAGAACAATTGCATTATCTGATGTAGCAGAAAAATTGACTGCGTTGGTTAGAGGTAAATGGAATGATTTATTGAAAGACAGTGTAACAAAGGAAGCTTTAAGAGATTTATACTCCTGGCTTAACGAAAACGATTATAGTGCTAACAAATTCTTTTCAGACTTATACAAATACAAGCACAGATTCTTAGATGATGCAGAGGTAATAGAGAGTATAGACAAAGCAAGGAAATATGATGAAATAATGACCAAATTTCAAATTGACGATTATGAAGAATTAGAGAATGCGCTTGAAAGAGTGACTGGGAATGATTCCGAAAACACCAATGAGAAAGTAACTCTATCTGATGAGTTGCTAGCCCAATTGGGTATTTCATCTAAAGATCAACTAGAAAATGCCTTGAGTAATGGCGTTTTGTCTGAGCACTTTATACATTTGTCTGATGGACAAAACTATAAATTTGAATTTGTACAAGATCTTATAGATAATGCGATTGAGAAGGTAATTGGAGAGTTAAAAAAAGATGATGCATATGATTTTTCTGAAATGATAGAATTAGACAAAACGGTTTTTCTAATAAAGAAGCATAAAACGGAGTTGTATTTAATAATTAGACCTTCAGATTATGGTCAGATAATTTTTTATTATGACTCAGAAAAAGATATTCTTGATTACGAAAAAGACTGGGAAATATGGGCTGCAAGTAAATGTGATGCGCCTCAAAAAATTACATTTGGGAAAATACTAAAAATTACAGGTATTAATAAAATACCACTAAAAAGGATTAGATAAATAATGATTGATATGAAAGAAGTTACAAGATTGCTTAGCGATAAGGATGCTGAGAACATAATATGCAGAGAATTTGATTTAAAACCCAAAAACATTGCACTATTTATTGCAGCCATGGCGAGTACAAAAAGTGATTATGGATATATTGTTATTGGAGCAAGCAAACACTCTGAAGGATGTCGCATTAATGGCATTAGTAGGAGTTTTAAGATAGATGGCGTGATCAAGGCTGCTTTAAAACAATTATCAATTCAACCAAGCGTTGAATTCCAGATGGGCAGTATTGATGAGAAAAATGTGTGCGTTATATGTGTAAAGCAATCAGAAAGAAATATTTTTGTAAGTAACGAAGTTTTGAAGGACACAAATCAAGTTTACTCGAATGATGTATTGCTAAGGGCCGTATTTTTAGCATGTGTCAAATTGCAAAGAAATAATCTTTTTAAAGACGTTTCAGAGGATGAAAGAAATGATTATATTAGAGATTTATTAGAGACTAGTGGATATCAAGTTAAAGATCAGACAAGGCAGGGGGTATCATCTTCAGGAAAAGCCTCTGGTGAAGTTGATATACTTATTCATGATAAGGGAATGCCTATTACGATTATTGAGGCTTTGAATTTAAGCAGTTTGGATACAAACTACCTAAATACACACTTGGATAAGATATACAAGTATGATACTTTGGGGAATCGTTTTAATTTTATATTGTCTTATGTAAATGTAAAAGATTTCGAGTCATTTTGGGCAAAATACTGCCAGCATGCTGAAAATCATGTATATCCGCATGCGTTAGTAGGTATAGATGATACTCGTGACAAAGAGTACAATTATTCAGATATAAGGCTATTGATGACTAAACACAATCGACATGGAAGAGAAACAGAATTACATCACATCTGTGTAAAGATACATAGTTGAGTTGTTTAGCTTCTATGGAAAAATGAAATTGCCTACCCGCCAAGGAACCAGTGGGTTCACACGGCATCATTTTTGTCTACTCAAGGCACGTTGAGACGTGCGTCCTTTTGTCGCGAGTTGTATCACCAAAATCTTCAGGGTCTTTATAGACAGGGAAATTGAACTTTATAGACTTAAGAGGCTGTTCAGCCGTATTATTTGGAAAAATCTCTATTTCTTTGATGAGCGAAGAAATCAGAGATTTTTTCTCTTCATCGCTGATTTTGTCGTACACTTTGTCAAAGTTTGAAAGCAGGGTATAGATGTTTTCTAAAGTGATCGCCTCTTGCTCTACGGCTTTTCGACGAAGATTTACATCTTCAATTTGATCTTCAAGCGCTGCAATAGTGTCATAGAGTCCATCAAGTCTGAGGGTCATGTCATGGAGCTTACGTTCCCTGAAACGCGTGTCTTCAGGCAGTGTGTCAATTTCATTTTCAAGCCGGGATTTATTCAGTTCCACTTCTCTCAGCTTGGATTCATAGTTTTTCAGTTCTCTGTTTAAGGTAGAGATGTCTATTTCTTTTCCTATTCTCGATTTGACTTCTACAGCAAAATCCTGATTCGTGATCATTTCACGGATCGCTTCAATGACAAGGGGCTCAATGTCTGTCTTTCTGATCTGTGCGTTATAGTCACAGGTTTTCCCTCTTGCTGCCCGCCTTCTGCTGCAAATATAATAATAAATTTCTTTCGAGGTACCATCTTTGTTGGTCCATGCGCGCTTGCTGGTATACATAGGGCCGCCGCAATTCGGACACTTCAAAATGCCGCTTAGCAAGTGGATTCTGTCCCTGCCTATTTTAGACTGGGACTTAACACCTGTCAGTTCTCTTTTCTCATGTGCTGCATTCCATAGTTCTTCGCTAATAATGGCCTCATGTTGACCTTCAGCCAGGATATAATTTTCCTGCGGGATCTGCTTATAGGTGTTCTTACTTCCTTTTACCTTTTCGCGGACACGTCTGCCATAAGAGATTTTGCCGCAATAAACAGGGTTATCAATGATCGCTTTAACAAAATGTGTACTCCACAGGGAGAGCGTGCCGTTGTTTCTTTGTATTTTCTGAATCCCCTGTAAGTTTAGATATCTGGCAATTTTGGTAAAGCCCATATTGTCTTTTAGAAACTTATTAAAGACCATGCGGACAGCTTCAGCTTCATCCTCTTTAATAAAAAGCTGCTTATCTTTGAGAAAGTAGCCATAAGGGGCAAAACCACCGTTCCAGCCGCCTTGACGGGCTTTTTCCTTTCGACCGTTCATGGTCTGCTCAATGATGTTTTCGCGTTCAATTTCAGCAACGGCAGAGAGTACAGAAATCAAAAGCTTTCCACTTGTTTGTGAGGAATCTATACCTTCCTCTATACAGATCAAATTGACCCCAAAAGCTTGAACGTGCTCCAGGGAAGTTAAAATATCAGCGGCGTTTCTGCCAAAGCGGGACAGCTTGTACACCAAAATATAATCAAGTTCTAAGCCATTTTCAATATCAGCCAGCATTTGCTTAAAGGCAGGTCTGCCGTCAATGGATTTGCCGGATTTGCCGGCATCTTCATAAATATTGACGATCTCCATTTCTTCTCTTTCAGCAAAACGCTTTAAGCTGTTTTTCTGTCCATCCAGGCTGTAGCCATCTACTTGCATTTCAGTACTAACCCGGGGATAAAGCACACATTTTTTCCCGCTCCTATTCATGGTCAAACCTCCAATAAATATTGGAAAACATCAATAACATGAATACAGCCATTTATTCAGCACGGTTTAGTTCATTCAACACTTCGACGCCATGCTTTTCGATAATTTTCGAGAGCACATTTATGAAATCCTGATAGGATTTTGTTTTCGTTGTCGTGATTGTGCTGTGAGGCTGAGCCGCTTCGACTGTATTTTGGGATAAATTTTTGATGTTTTCCATGTACAATCACCTCCGAGTGAGGTGCTTATAATGATTATAAGCACGCTTTTTTGGTGTGGGAAGTTTGTCGCGGAGTCAAATTGGGCAAACCATCCGTTGCATTGTGTCGAAACACAGTTTAATCTCAGGATCAGATCCTGAGGATACCAGGCCGTCGAAAAGCAGATTTTTCGGCGGTCTGGTATCTTCAGGCGTTGGTGTTATCTGATGAACGTGCTTTATCTGATCTCCTCTTTGCTTAAGGAGAGCGTAGCACAAAGCGTCAAGCAGTCTCAATGTTGTCGATGGTCTAAAAATCCCCATTCCACAGCCTTGACATTAAGTGTGTGAAGCAGCCCCACTGACCACATGAGCCTCATTGTTGATGAGGACGTTGTCAGTGGGGCTGCTGGTATTTAGAGTTGTTTCCTTTGAACTGCCGGACAAGCGCTGGCGTGCGCTTTCATAGGTTATTCACCTCCCCCCATTCTGATGGCGGGCCGTACTCATTGCCGGGGACGGTTTGATCACGCTCGGGCTGTGACTGTACGGAAGTATCATGATCTGATGCATGAGGTCTCGGCCGGCTGATCTGCCACAATCAGCCTGGGACCTGGGTATTGACCGCTCGCTTCACTAAAGAAGGTCGTCGCGTACCTGTCGCCTGGCTTTTCCTTTCGGTTCATGCATCATAGGGATCCGGAGTTTTATTATGAAGTTGTCAAAGGGCGGTTTTTGTTGAGAAAATTTCATCTCTCATATACCGTGACAATTTTGGGAGGTTTTTGAACCCTGAATTGAAAACTTCTGTTGTTTTTCTTAGTAACAACTTGGGATTATAGTGAAACGACCGATATAGGTCCAAATTTTTTCTTTGAAGATTGCACATTTTATTATCTAAACCTGACGGGAGATAGCATCCATAATGCAGTACGATTGGGAGATAATTTGCATTTTGTTGCAGTAATTGAAGAATTGGATGAGTTTCAGAATTGACTCATCTTAGGTCAATTTCGACTGAAGTAAGATAAAAAGTTGAATATAATGATATGACGGTTATCAGAACGAGGAAAAAGCGCTAAATCATATTTTGAATAAAGACCGGATCGCATGACTTGTAACCAGTCATTATTTGGTGTGACCATGCCGGGCGAATCAAATAAGATATTATTGACGAACAAAATAAGCGTAAAATATCCCACACGAAGTCCTGGTCGGAACTATTTTACGCTTGCCAAGGAACTAGGTCGACTTGATGAAACTGCGGAAATTGATCTACAATTTTTATTCACCTACACATTCTCATTTGATAATGGGTAATAAAAATAACTTTACTTCCAAATTTTGATATAATTAATTAGAACACTTGATGACCATTGGCAGTGGAACTGTTTTTAGGCTTAAAATAAGTAGTTGAGTTACAAGTAAGACAGTAAGGGAGGCTGACTAATTTGATGATAAGCCCAGAAATCTACTATGAAGAATATCTCAAAGGAAAAACAAAAGAACAGATTATGAGCGCTATTCGTGGACTTAAACAAGAAATAGGCCGCCTGAAAAATACGATGGAAAACCCAGACTTTGACCGAGAGCTAATTGTACATCCGAATGAAGAAACGCGCCTTCACTGGACTCGCGAATATTTGGAAAGAGCAAAGCAAGCCTATGCTGAAGCTGGGGGAACTTATACTTTATCAAAATCGGAAAAGAAGGCTGCTGACTTCGAAACAAACATGGATTTCATATGCAAGATTACTTTTTGCATAGGCGGATTCCATGAGGGTTATTGTAGTTATGTGGTCGAACTATTAGATGGTTTGAGAGCTTATAAAAAATTATGGGGTGATGAAGAACCACTCGATTTATTGGATGCTGACAATGAAGACCTCTTCACGAAGGTCACCTTTATTGAAGCGGTGGCAGACCTGCATATAGGTGAATGGCGTAGGAGTTATTCAACTAAACGCTTCGGCTACATGGTGTGTGACGGTACACAGTGGGAGCTGGAATTTGAATATAACAATGGCCATAAACCAGTTAAATTTTACGGTGATAATTCATACCCGTATAACTTCGATAGGTTCAAGCTGTTATTTGGCATTTACGACACTGAGGAGTATGAGGATGAGTAAATTTGATATTCTGACAAAATACATGTCGGTTATCCAGTCGGATAGCATTGGAGAATGGATTATTGATAATGAGAATGATGGTACAGCAGAGGATCCGATACAGATGCCTTTTGTGGATTATTCAGAAATTGTACGCAACTTCATCGATGATGTATACAATTTTGAAGAAAGCAATAAAGATATGGAACTTACCCGCTATGGTGACATCCTAGAAGATAACGGCATTGAATGGGGTACAGAATCTATGGAGAACGCTGACGTTTCAAATTTGAATGCACAGTGTGTATTAGCTTTGATTATGGGTGCTGTCAGGGCCGAACGATTTTGTGATGGGGCATTATTCGATTTCTTTAAGAACGGATACATCTTGAAGTGGCTTAAAAGATTAAACAGTTTTGTGTAAAGGGGAGTTGAAATTGGATATAAGCAAAATGAGAGATCTATCATATGATGAGCTACGCTCCTTATACAAGAGATTTCTACATAGTCAGAGTATTTCAAAACTAACAATTAATACGGCTTACGCGGACACCTTCTATTTATGGAGGAAAGGGAGCAAAGATCTTTTCTGGGATACAGTGACCGATACTGATTTTGAGAATTTGGCAAAGAGTGAATTATTTAAGGCTCTTACAGAGAACTCGACTGGTAATGTTAAATCACTTGTGAATAGTTATTTGTCTCATTTAAGACGGTTTCGTTTATACTTAGCTTCTGATGGAACAGCTGAGCTATCTTTGCCTAAGCAGGCAAAAGAAGCTAATCGGTCAATTACTCGAAAAAGGAAAATGAATATTGAGATTCCTGACCCCTCAATTAATCAAGTGGAGATTTATCTTGAAAAGTGGAATAGTCTAGAGAACTACCGGCTGCAGGAGGATGCGCTAAATAAATTGTTCTTTGAGTTATGCCCAAGGAATGATGATGTTAGTGATGTTCTTTTAAAAACCTCAACACTTAACAACTTTTATAGTACAAACATATTTGCAATTTATCCGGTGGCTAAGCACATTTGCTCATTGGATATTGATTCAAGACTACAATCCGGAGATGTTACCTTGGTTCGAGATATCCAGTATTTAACTATCGGTGAAACGCAGAAGAATTTTTACTCTTTTGCCTCTAAATACTGCAGCCATCACAATCCACTCGACTATCCAATATATGATAGTTTCGTTGATGAGATTCTTCGATATTTTAGAAATCGTGATAGTTTTTCAGAATTCCAGGATGTCGACTTGAAGGACTACATAAAATTCAAAAGCATTCTAATTGATTTCCGTCGTTTCTATGGGTTGGATAAATATAACCTGAAACAAATTGACCAGTATGTCTGGCAAATCGGTAAGGAGTACTTCCCGAAAAACTATGGCAAGAAAAAACAAGGAGACAAGACATTATGAAGATACACTATTTCCAGAGATACCATGAAAAAGAAAACGTCGCTACAGCAAATACGATGTTGCTATTATCACGGCTATATTCATATTCCTCAGATAAGTTCTTTCGTTTTTTGAAATCGGAGTTTTTTTCTGACTCCTTTGAACCTGAAATAGTATTCAACCTTCAGGAAAAAAGTGTCGATAGTATTCCGGATGCTACAATAACACAGGAAAGTTTCAAAATTGTTGTTGAGACTAAAATGTCTGATTGGTTTTACACAGATCAACTAATGAGACATTTGAAGTCTTTCGGTGATGAAAAATATAAAGTAATGATTACTTTGGCTCCTGAGTTGATGAATCCAGAAAAGAAAAAGGAATTTGAAATACATCTGAAAGAATACAATGCCACGCAGACACATCCGGTAATGCATGTTAATACTGTCTTCGAACGGATTATCGATGCAATACGGGATGTAATTGACGACAGAGATTATGAAATGCAAGAGGTGCTGGATGATTACCTTAATTACTGCTATAAGGACAAGCTAATCGTTGTTTCCGATTCATGGAAGCGAATGAGGGTTCAACTTGCTGGTACAACATTTGATTTCAATTTAAAAGAGAACCTTTACTACGATAATATTGACCGCGGTTTTAGCGCACATGATTATTTAGGGTTATACAAAGAAAAGAGCGTAAGGGCTATTGGAAAAATTAGTGCAATCATCACGGCTGTCAATGCGGAAATTGGCCTTGAGTATAAAGTTGAATCCGGGGGACTGACTGATGAGAGAAAACAGCAAATTAACAGAGCTATTGAAGATGGAAAAAACTATGGCTACGAGTTAGATGCTACCAGATACTTTTTTGTAGACAAATTTTATGAGACTGACTTTAAAAAAATAACGCCAAGAGCTCCGATGGGTTCGCGAGTATTTGATCTAACACAAATTCTTGAGACAGATAAGCTGCCTGGAACAGACGAGATTGCTGAGTTGCTTAATACTAAGACATGGAGCTAAATACTAAAGGTAGAAAATTGAATAATGCCGCAAAGGAGAGTCAAAATGGGGGAAATCACAATAAGTGAAAATTGTAATATGGATTTAACGAGTCCTGTATTGAAAGAATTATCTCCTTATTCCGCTGTATATCCCGTTGAGCTATTATCTAATGGTTTGAAGTTAAAGCTTGCTCAGGCTGGGGATATTGCCGAGTATGTTTATAAAGCAGTATCAAAAGCATCACCGATTTCTGCACAGGTTCGTGAGGCAACTAAGAAGGGATATAAATATGTTGTTGATGCTACTGAAAGTACGCTGGAGGCTATTGATAGTGGAAAGATCAAATTAACAACAGAAAATTCTGGAAAAATGTACGCACAGATACGTGAGGCAAATGGCCACTACGGTTCGAAGTTGCCGATAAAGAAAGAAGTCTTTGCAAAAGGTATCGATCCAATCCAAATGGCTAATGCACTGCAGATGAAAGCACTTCAAGAGCAAGTTCAGCAGATCGCTGACCAGATCGCTGTTATTGACTACAGTGTTAGAGAAGTGATACAAGGCCAGCAGAATGACAGAATTGGATTGTATTATAGCGGATTGGCATTGTACTTAGAAGCCAGAAATGTTAATGATCCAGAAATGAAAAAAGCCTTGATTGCACAATCTTTAAGAGCGCTTTCGGAGGCGAGATTCCAACTTGGACTTACTATGCAATCAGACATCAAATATCTTGCTGATGGCAAATATAAGATTGGTAAAG
>Ga0302251_1001638_pt1 | contig 12824 bp, 8 predicted proteins | sample AAG_RA_Gln_MG_FD_193534 | JGI IMG/M metagenome (GOLD analysis project Ga0302251, IMG submission 193534) | Enriched activated sludge microbial communities from anaerobic digester in WTTP, New Holstein, Wisconsin, United States - AAG_RA_Gln | ecosystem: Engineered > Bioreactor > Anaerobic >...
TAGTCATTAGGTGGTCATTCCGACTCAGTCGGAGTTGTCATTAATCCGCTGCGGCGAATGACGGTAATGGAGACACGCCTCCCGACGATCCACCAAAGGCGGAGGGACAAGGTGGCGTGTCTTTACACCATTCGCCGCGCAATATTCTTTTTTTTACCTGTTCTGGTTCGGCGAGAGTTTGCAGGGGCATATCAGCAAACGGATCACCATCTGCAATTGATATCATTAGCCCATAGCTTTAGCTATGGGATTCGAAAATCCGTAATATTTCCGAACGGTTTCAACCGTTTATTGAATTCTGTTTTAAATTTTATCAAATAACCATCAAATAATAATTTATGCCACAAAAGGGAGATAACCTGCAAATTTTCCTGCTTTTCTTTCAGGGTGGTATTTTAGGTATTAAATTCAACAGCAATTCGGCAAAAAGCTTCTGCCAATTTGGTTGTGATATCCTTTGAATCTATTAGATAACTAACATAAATATTGAAGGGATAAATGCCAAAAAAATTTCGACTTTTACCCGAGGGTGGGTTTAAAGGAATGAGGAGAACTACTATTTAAATATTATTAATAACAATTTTAGTAATTAATCAACAAGAAGATTAAGAAAGAAAATTAAGTTATTTTATCTTTTCAGACATAACTTCAGTATCAGTAATCCTGTATTCATCACACTCAATACATTGTAACTTTTCATCGTTAAAGATTACTAAATTTTTACCCTTGGATACGGAACTCTTATAAATAATTCCATTATATCCAAATTGCTTGACTATTTCACAAAGATACTGTGTGGGGAGATACTCCAGTTTCGAATCATCTGGAATTACAGGTTTGGAAAGCTCTTCGCTTAAACGTACTAAGAAAGGTCGGTTTTTGTATATTTGTTCCAGTTCATTATCATCATTTAATTGAAAAGGACTAATTGAAACCTTCGGGTCACAAAGATCTGCTAATTTCATATCCTCCATTACTATAAATTTTGCAACAGTTAGTTTTTCTCCCTTGTTAGGGCGCAACTCGGCTATTGCGGTTTTCGCATCAGACGCTACGTATAAATAGGGAATACCTATAGGATTCGCCCGACCATTAGTAGAATGCCCCTTATCCGGTTTACCCATTTCACTTACCCCATATTTCCCTGCCGAGTTATTAGTTCTGGCTCTATAATAATGCTCACCTTTTATGCATTCTTTAAGAAGGAAACCTACAATCTTCTCAAGATGTTCTCTATTGGGTGCATGATCGGGGAAAAAGCGATTATTATGTTTAAGCTCAATTCTAAAATTCTCCCATTTAGTCAGATTGGATGTGTCCTCTTCAGACCCATTACTATACTTCCAACCTAATAACCCGGGTTTCCCTGAGATTGCCAATAATAATTCGGTCTGATTAGTTTGATCAAATTCACTGAAAATATTCCAATCTCTTTTTATAATATCTAACAATTCAGAACCATTTTCATCTTGAATATAAAAGCTTATGAGAGGATCAAATCTATCAGTAAGCTGCTCCGGGGGGATAAGAGAATCGGATTCACTTAAACAATAGTCACAGTAACCCTTTTTTTCACTATTTGTTTTTATGTGCTCTTTTAAGAATGAATCACAGAAGCATTCCGGACAACAGAACATATCAATTATCTCTTCTTAAATAATCTGCAATTAATTCTAAATGATGTTGCATGGATAATTTTTTCAGATATCCCAAACCAGGATAATGTTTTCTTTCATACAGACTTTTGAACTCATTACAAGCTTCAGAAGGAAATATCAAAGAATTGGAATCTCCCAAATTATCATTCAATTTTTTTAATGCTTCAAGAAACTTACCGCCAGGATCAACCGGAGAATCTATTTTATCCGATATAAAGTGATAGATGAACATATCTTTGTCCGGATTTAGAAAAGTTAAATGAATTACTACTGCAAATGCGGGACCACCTGTCTCTGAAAAATCATCACCTACTGTGAGAAAATCCCCAAATCCGTTCATCCCTTCACCCTCATAAGTCATATGAAGTTCGGAGAAATGCTCTGACTGAGGGTAATCGGAATTTCTCTTCTGTTGTCTAAAACCATCTCGAATTAAAATCCTGTCTACATTCTCTTTCTTGAACCTGTTTTGGTATAGTTTCCCTGCGTATCCATCTATAAAAACATGCCTTTTAATATTTGGGAAACCACTTGTATTGGTTAACAGATTATTCCATTCAGAATAACCATAATGAATGATCGAAAAATCGTTATTGTGATACTTATTTAGCAATTCAAATAGTTCATTGATGTTTGATTCAGTGGTTAGAATATACCCGATGGAAAAATTACTTTCCCCTCTAATTTCCCCATCTATCAGGGGGAACATGCTCTCAATCGGTACAGGATTATCTCCAACCCTCGGATTTATAATGAATGTTGCAGATGCATTCGCCTCTTTTAAGGCTTTTACGGCTCTCGAAAGTGGAGAAAAATCAACTCTTACAGGTTCTATTATTGGATGAATTCTGTTAGCTTTTAAGAAAGGGGCCCGGTCACGAACCAAAATCAACTCAAATTGTTTTCCTCTAAGGTATGGATAGTACATAGTGTTTCCCTATTAACTTCTTTTCGTTATTTCGCTCATTGACAAATCAAGTCTCATCTTTAGTGAGTTAAGCAGATAATTATTATTGGCATTTTTTAGTGCATATGCTGATAATGCATTTGGAGCAGATTCTAAAAAATTCTCCAGCTTTAGACAATCATTTCTGAGTTTTAGGACTCTAAGTGTCTGTTCTATAGCTTTATCAAGAGGTATTTGACGATAAAGTTCTTTACACACTTTATACTCAAGTGTATTCGGAACAGCAGGAATCTCCCCGTAAAAATCCTTAATAATTTTTAAATATTCACGCTTTCTTAGTGAATCAAAAACAACTTCCAATTCTATGTTGTCAAGATTTGACCGGGGGTTTATAATAGTAGAAATCTTGAATTTATCAGTTAACATCAAAACACCAACAAAATTTGGGATCATCAAGTTAATTCTAGATAAATTCTTTTGTGTAGTTATCACGTTTACATATTCGAATACTTTACTATAGGTATTGATTTGCCGCTCAAGGCGATTCAAAGTATCATATTCGGATTTTATCTCATAAACTGTTAATGAACCGTTCAAGATAACAACATCAGCTTTGCAATTACCCACTCTTAATTCACTCAACATTTTCGATTTACCGAACGAGTGCCTTCCGAGTATGATTTCATTAGCGATCACATTTTTGTATATGTACTCATTTCTATATCGCTTGAGGAGATAATTGTATACAGAACTGAGGAATTCAGATAAGTTTTGGTTTTTATCAGTTAAGTCTTTAATAATGCCGGAATTCCAGATTTCTGTTAGATAGGGCGAATAACCATTAAAGGCGATCGAGTTTAAAACTAGAGAGGAAAAAACCTTACTCAAAGTAGGATAATATTTTGCATCAATAGTCATTTTATAATTTTAAATAAAAATTATTTACACCAAAATAAGTATAAATTTCAAAGGAAAAATACAAAAATTTCATTTAATTTACTACAAATTAGATATAAAAGATATTAAATCCTCTTAATTTAAGTTTAATATTTTCTATTAAAAATATCATTCATTATGATATCTGATAATACTCTTGTGTTTTAATTACTTCCGAGGGATTCTTAGTAAGATCATGTTTTATCATTCTTGAGAACGAAACCATATTTAGAAAGCTTTGATAATGGGCGTGTGGTTAAATTGATAAATTCAGAAAAAATATTCTGCTCACCGAACATTTTTAACTGATAGTTTTTCCCTCCGGAGGAAAATTTTATACACGCTTCAAATAATAAATCTGTAAAATATCTATATGTGTTAAACAACTTCTCATAGTAGGGATTTATTATGTGTATACCCCTTTGTAACTCTAGTTCTAATTTATCAAGCGACCCATCACGTCTTACTGTAGGATGACCAGGATTCCAGTTAGAATTGTTTGTTAAGTCAAGGTATAATAGCGTATTAATCTCAGTGTTATTAAACTCTTTAATATTGTCAGTTAGAAGAATCAAAAAAAGATCAAGACCAAACTGATACGAATTCATATTATCCTTAACTACGGCCAGGATATCATCTTTATCGAATTTTTCATAATGCCAAATAAGAAAACTTTGAACCGGATGCCGAATGGAGCTGTTGTGATGATTCCATTCTTCCAGATAACCATTAAAATCATACATAGGAATAAAACTATTAAATGCTTCAAATTGAATGAGAAAAAGCTCGAAAGGGAAAGTTAAATACCAATAATCTGTTTTATAATCTTTTAATTGCCGGATCCGTTGTACAAAAATGCCCATATCGTCAATAAAGGCCTCTGAGAACAGGCTCCTCTTGTGGGCTGTTGATAGAAATAATAGAAGATGGCCGAAATTATCAACTGCCGGATAATCAATTTTCTTGGACAGAATACTCCCCTTAGCATATTCCCATTTTTTCTCGATTAATGAATGGAAATGTGGTAATAGCGATTCTTTTAAAAAACCTAATTCGGACATTTATCTTTTTCTTTCATAAGATGATTTTATCTATTTGTTTCTCAACTTCACTACCGTCACTATTTGCTTAACGCTTAATTTGCAGACTGTTTATCTTGTCTTTTCGTTATCTATAATGGCTTAGCCAAAAATCGCGGGGTTAATCCACATCCTCCGAATCTTCTTCTTCAACAAGGATTTCTTCTTCCTCTTCATCCAATTCGATTTCTTCTTTGGCTTCAATGCCGTAAAGATGATTGACCATTTCGTCAATTTCAGATTCAATAGGGCGCAAGGCTTCACTCATTTCAATTTTAGTTAAATTTCCCGCAAAGTAATCCTTTTTAATTTTTAAACATTCATCAAATTTTTGATTGATAATAGTTAGTTCTTTTTCTGATGGAATATTTACGGGTAATTTACGGATGTCATTCATTTGAACATTTACCGTATTGTTGAAAAACTCCCTTAATAACTTAAAATAAAGGTAAGAATTCAATATAAAAACAAGATACTTGTCACCAAGACCAGACTCATCATATAAAGACATTGAGCCAACATCATTAACGGTTACATCTTTCAATCGGGATTTAAGATAAATTGAGTTCGGATTTAAAACGTTTGTCCAGCAAAAACCATTTCTAAAGAAAAAATTATATCCCTGCCACCTTGCGGTGGAAGATGTGCTTAAGATTGACACTGACTCTTCACTCCAATCAATTAGATAAGGGCTTTTTGAATACCATCTGTGTCCTTCTTTTTCTCCTTTATCGTAAGAAACAAAGTGCCTTTTACCTTTAATGCCCGTTTCCTTTTGCTTTTGAGTAATAACGGAAACATCAAAAATCAATTCTTCCGGAATAATGCGATATAGAAAACCTTTCCCAAATATTCTTAAACCAAAATGCTGTTTAATATCATCAAATAGCTGCCATACTTTTTTTTCTTTCATTTTATTCAGAATGTTTTCGACATCTTCGACGGACCTACATGCAGCAAGAAAATTAAATTTTTGTTTTATCTTTGGTTCATCGTTAATAGCCCCCCAGAGTTTCTGAATTCTTGTAACTTTACATCGATCAGCAAATCTTGATTTGTAATGATAACCGACGAAACGACCATTATCGCCTGTTGCCAAGCCCTGCCCTCCATCAGTCATCAATCCTATCAAAGAGGTTGAGCCTGTTTTCTGGGAGTCAATAAACTTTTTTATATCACTTCTATTATTCTCAATATGGCGTGACGTTTCAATCCTACTCCACCACTCAGCATAAATGGGACGGGCAGGTTTTACTATCTTTTCTAAAATCCGACAGTTATATTCAGTAGGGGAAAAAATAGAATAATTTATAGAATTAAGATAAGGTGCAAAGGATATTTTAAATTTTAATAAAGAAGAAGTATTGTCTCTATAGACCACTTGACCATCGCATGTGTGTGATTGAATCCAGGTTGGAATTTCTTGGTTTAGTGAACTAAATGTCCTTTCCAAAATACGTTCCCACCCCGAAATGTTTTCTTTTCCGGTCCGAATTTGTTTCCATTCCTCCTCAGAAATAGAAAAAGAACCGGCATTTGGTTTCCTTATATCAACATAAACTAATTCCTGATCGTCTTTTGCCTCTTCTTTTATAATAGTAAAAACTGCGGTGTCAACTAATGCGGCAAAAGCTTTGGGCGTATTGATAATTTCCATTAATGTACACTGAGGGCGCTGTTGTTCAAAAGAAAACTGATCAATTTGTTGTTCGCCGGAAATTCCTAAAAAGTGCATTCGCATATTTTTTTTAGTTTGCAGAGTAAGGAATGTGTCTGAAGTTATATAACTTAGCAAGCCGCCTGATTTTAGCAGTTCAAGACCTCTGAAAGTAAAGTGGTTATACAGATCGTCACAGAAACCGTATTCTTCCTCAAGTTTTTGAGTCCAACCCATTTTATTAATAAGTTTTGTATTAACATAAGGTGGGTTACCAACAACAATATCAAAACCGGGATTTTTATTTTCCCTGTTAAATATACCCGGAAAAACAACACTTTCAATAAAGTAGTCTTTAATGTTTGCACTTAGAGCAGCCAGACTACTTAATTCGTAAACCAGGTTTTTTTCTTTTTTGCGGAATTTTACAATATCTTTAGAAGGAGCGTTCATAAAGACAAGCTGATTAATTGCTGTGCGAGCAGACTTAAGTTGTTTTGTGATGTTTTCGCTTTTGTCGTCCACGACTTTTTCGAGCAAGCCAACAATTTTGTTTTTAATCTCCTCTTTAGAGCCCTGATTATCGCTCCGGGTAATGAAGTATTGATTTTCGAGATTGACCAGGTCTTTTAACAATCCATTTTTGTCAATCTGAGTAATTAATTCATTCATATTCTGGTCTTTATAATAACGGAAGAGGGAGTTTTTTCTATAGAATTTAAATTCGAGATTTGGAAGTGGTTTAAGGTTATAGTTATCCTTGGAGAAATCAACCCTTTGTTCTACAATTAGCGAAAGCCAGCAGCGGAGTTTGGTTATCTCGATAGCATATTCCAAAATATCGACACCGAAGAGGCAATTGCGCAACAGACCGAGTTTTTTAACATAACGAATCTGACCGTCGGCAAACATTTCAGAAATATGTTCCCTGAAAAGATCATCTTTTGATTTCATCATTTCGCCAACCCAAGCTTTTCCCCCGGGATCAATGGCTGTGAGAATCTGCATCATTTCCTCGAGCATACCCATTGGGAAAGCACCTGAACCGCATGCAGGGTCAAGAACAGTAGTTTCAAGGAGTTTTTTTACAATTATTTTACTGTTCTCGGGTTTAATTTCAACGTTAAGATGTTTTAGCAAAGTATTGCGACACATATATGAAACGACAGGTCTGGGGGTATAAAAAGCGCCAGCGTTCTTACGGGCTACGTCCCTGGTGTCGTCACTTTGTTCAGCAAGCAAGTTTTCGAAAATCCTGCCCAGCATTTCAGGATCAACTGCAATTTCTTCTTCAAGTGGAGTGTTTTCAGCAATGGTAAATTTATATCGGGAGAGGATGCCGTTTAAACCATTATCTTTATCCAAAAAGAGATGATCGGGAACAACAAAGGCGTTGTTCACAATATGTTTATTTTTGTTATCAAATTCACACCAGTCTTTAGGGTGTATATCGAATAATCCACCATTTAGATAAGGGGAAAAGAAGATAGCTTCCTTAATGGAGCTTGAATCAGAAAAATCATCCGCATAGATGTCAAAGACCTTTTTTCTGCGTTCCTTCTGTTCGCTGTTAAGAGCGTTAAAAAAGAGATTCTGAAGAACAAATTTGTAATAAGAGCTGCTTTTCCGTTTGGGCTTAATAAGGGTGTTTTCTTCACCGTTATAAAATTCCGGAAGTAAAAGTTCCTCTTTAACAACATTAAGTTCTTTCAGGAACCAAATAAAAATAAGCCGTGCAATAAGGCGAACTGTGAAATCCTTGTGGTTTTCTGAAGCCGGGTCTTGACCGGGTATCTTAATGTTATTAACAGCACTGTTAAACCAGGCAATAACATCTTCATAGAATAATTTGTTAAGAACCGATAAAGAAAAAACAGACTGCCAGTAGTAATAAAGCTGGTTAAAACTTTTTACTGCATTGGTGCCGGTAGTGGGGATAACCATCAATTGAAGAATAGATAAATGCCCCCGGTGCGGCTTGAGGGTATTAATATCCTTGAGTAAAGAGACTTTTCCTATTTTTTCCCCCTCGCGCCATTGCTGCCGGTATTTAATGCGCTCGGTATTGGCAAAGGAAATAAGGGAGTTGTATTTGAAAACTATAGCAACTGGAGCATGAGGAAATGCACGGTTAAAAACTCTGGTAATCTCCGCAAGCTGGCTTCTTGTTATGGGTAAATCAGCCTCCCGGTTTTGAAGGGTAACCCCGAAAATTAATAGCCCGTTATATGTGTCAGACACTTTTTTAACCTGAGAGAATGAGTTAAATGTCCTGGTTTGATTAAAAATTGCGTCATCCACTGCACCAAAAGTAAAGACATCATCAATGAGGTTATGAGCAACGTTATTTTTATTAAAGAGTCCGCTAAGAACATCCTTGGGAGAGGCAGGAACGTCAGACAAATAATTGACAGGTACTTTTAATTCTTCAAAAAAAAATTTTAATGCAACAATGAAAGGCTCGGAGTTGAATTTTGAAATAGATTTCATAATTATAGTAGCTTGGTTATAAAATAATTTAGGTTTTTAATATAATAAAAGTTCATATCAGCTAACAATAAACCAGGTAATTAAGTCAAAATTGTCTTTTTGATATTTCTGAGAAATTGATCCTTCTTCTTTAAGTTTCTGAAAGGCGGTTTTGCTGCCTGCTTTCAGTTTATTAATTATATCCAAACCTGCCTTACCCATTTTTTGTTTAACCGTTCCATCTGGCAGGACTTCTTCTTCTACACTCTGGTTATTTATCCAAACGGATAAAGCATTGGATAATTGTTGTATAGAGAGTGGTTCACCTTGATCAATAGCTTCGGGAACAAAACGGGGTTCATTTTTGTGGTTTGCCAGAACATCAAGAATTTCTTTTTGATTCGATAAAATAGACGTACCTGAATGGTCAATATAAATAAGTTCATAGCTTTTATAATGGTAGTCAATTGACTTTGCTGGTTTGGGAGGATAGCCCAACAGAGCTAATAAGCCCTTGTCAGGGCAAAACTCTTTAATTGATTTGAAGCCCGTATAAATTCCGTTTGGGAGAGATCTATAAAAATGTTCGTGTTTTTTTAATTCTTCCAACAATTCCTGACGATAGATTTCTAAAGAGAGATCGTCAAAGCCCAGAGGTTTAACAGTTTCGATTTCGTCCCAGGAAACCTGCATTTGTTCAAGCATGCGGGCGTTTTGCTTTTGTTCGAAAGCTGCATCCTCGGACATTTGTCTAAAGGTTTCAGAAAATTCCGGATTAACCTCTGCACCGGCAAGTTTCATTGCAGCCATTCTTTTTTCTATCCTGCCCTGGAGGTTCAGGTAGGTATTAATGTTGTTAGATGGCCAGAAATTTATTCCGAATATTTTTGTATTTGGAGACCCGAGGCGGTCCACACGACCCATACGCTGGATAACTCGAACAGGATTCCAATGGATATCATAATTAATAACCATATCACAATCCTGCAAGTTTTGGCCTTCACTAAGGACATCAGTAGCTATAAGAATATCAATTGGATTAAGTAGTTTGTTGTTTGTATTCTGGTCATTTTCGGAGATCCACTGTTTCCATTCTTCAAACTGTTTTATTAATGGCAATTGAGTAGAGGAAGGTTTAAAAGACCATTCCTTTTCGTGAAACACTTTAGTATAAGGGGCAAAACGTTCAAGAATGTGTTCAAACTTTTTAGTTTCTCTCTCTTCATTCCAAACCGAAGCAGAGTCACCACTAACGGCAGCAAGATTATTAAATCCTCGTTTTTTTAATTGATCAAAGAGGTAAAAAACCGTATCCTTATAAACAGAAAAGATTAGCACCTTCTTATTATCATTATTTTCGCCGCCACTACGTTTTTCTAAAATATGCTTAATAAGTTCTTCCAGTTTATCGTCATCGCTTGTAAGATTTTTTGGAACAGATATTTCATTGGATATTTTCTTTTCAAATTGGTTAAGGTTTGCCTGCAACAACTGAAGAGATTTAATATCTTCCTTCAAATCATTTTTAAAGGGTTCCAAATTTCCGGATTGATCGATATCAAACAGTTTTATTTTTCGTCTACTTCCAAGAGAGAATTCCTGAATTTGCTCAAGAATTTCATCATCATCATCTAGAAGAGAGTCGGTTACATCGTTGAACCCGGATTCTTCCTTTGTTTCCTGATATTTCAAAATTTTGTCGAGCGCATTGTGGTGATGGGATAAAATCTTTTCGACAGTTGATTTGAAAGAGAACCAAGAGGATTCAAGTCTCTTTACCAAAAGGATATACATCATTTTGACAAGGAAGCGATCTCTTTGCTTTTCATCTTTCAAAACACTAACATCTGAATAATTATTTACATAGAAGGATGGTTGATAACCTGAAAGCATTGGTGGGAATTGTTCAAATAATTCCTCAAAACTTTCAAAATTGCCAATTTGTTTAGGAGTAACAAAAATATTTTTAACCGGTGCTTTTTCAGGAAAAAACAGGCCATTCTGATAACCCTCAATCATTTTACGGGTTCGCGCAACAGTAAGCGCATCAGTGAGCTTGAAAAAATTAGGAGGAAGTTTTTTAATAAACTCTGCTATTTGGGGTCTGGGTTCATTTGCCCATTCATTAAATGCTTTTTGAGCAGATCTGAAAGTATAGTCAATGTTCTTAATATCCAGGTATTCACGAAATCCAGTGGAATTGCCACCAACGATCAATTTAAACTGATTACGAATATCCAGCAGTGAATTGTTGATTGGAGTGGCGGAAAGCATAAGTACTTTGACATCTTCATTTTTGGAGAGGATTTCATCAACAAGGAATTTGTATCTATTAGATTTATCATTTCTGAGATTGTGGCTTTCGTCAATAACAAACAGTTTGGGTTTTTCGTTTATGAACAATTTATCTGCCCTGTCTTGATGCTTTTCCATCAAAAACGAATTAAGATCGGTATGAAATCTTATAAAATATTCAAAGCCATCTTTTTCAAATCTAGAGTTTTGATTTTTTTTGTAAACCGCCCAATTGTAGTGTAGTTTCTTTGGACATAAAAGAATTACTTCACGACCCTGTAACTGATAAAACTTCATTATAGCCAACGCTGTCCAGGTTTTACCCAATCCGACAGCATCAGCAAGGATAGCACCATTAAATTTCTGAAGCATTTTAATTAGACTTAAAACGCCTTTTTGCTGAAATTCGTAGAGTGTGTTGTAAATAATAGTGTTCTCAAGACGTCCAATTTGCCGGTTAAACTCAGGATTATCCTTTTCAAGAAGAAGATCGTGTCCAAAAAGCTCAAACAAAACTTTAAAATATAGGTCTTTGGGTGAGTACTCGGTAAAAATCTTTTTAATTTCGTTAATGAGATATTCCTTGAAATGGATTTGACTTTTATTTCCGTTTTCATCAATTAGGGTTTTGTATTCGTGTGCTTGAGGTTTTGACCACAAATTATCAAACCATTTAATTAATTCATTATACTGGGGGTCGGATCCGAAGCTTCCGATATTTAATTCTACATTATGGGTAACCTTTAAGCCAATGCCCGCTTCGGTAAGGTTAGAACTACCTGAAATGTAATAGTCTTTTTGTGGATCCCTGTTGTTGTGCTTATATAAATAAACTTTAGCATGACAGAAATTTGGTTCCAAAGTTTTTGCTGAAACTTTTTCAAGATTCAAAAAAGCAACTGCTTCTTTAGCGACAGCACTAAGTTTTAAGGATGCTTCAATACTGATTTCCTCATTTAAGAGATCAAGCGCTCTATCTTTATCTGAATCAAAGCTAACAATGTCACCAAGAATAAAATTATACTCGTCAATTTTATCTTTTGTAACTTTGGATAAATATGCTAAAGCGCTAACAGTGAAGTAACCGGTTACAATAGATAATTTGCCTGTTTCGGTATACTTAGTAATCCACTCGTGGACTTTCAGATTTTCATTTTGGTTGTCTAGTATCATAGTGTTTTTGCATTTATGTTAATCAGTCTGAGGTACCGGAAAAAAAAGAAGCTTTGTATCTTTCAAACTGCTCGGTATAAGTTTTATCCTTCAGATCAGCACCAATATCTTTTGCCTCGATATATCCGACGGGAATTCCTTTTCTTGAGATTATGTAATCAGGAGCGCCGCAGGCGATTCTTCTTGGTTCATTTGTAACGAGGAGGTCCGGGGTCATTGCCTGGATCAGAATCTGGAGATCAGAGCGGTATGTATGTTCGGAGGAGATACCGGACTTGAAGTGACGGTTAAGGTTTTGAATATATTCTGATAAATTCACATAGTTCCCTAAGGTGAAATAATTTATTGTGTTAAAATAGTATAAATTTGAGAGAAAAACAAAAAGAAGCCGGAAATAATTGATAATGGTGACGGGTGCCTGGTTCCTAGTTGAAGGTCCAAGGTCATTAATAGTCATTAGGCTTCGCCGTCATTAATAGTCATTAGGTTGTCATTGAGTTCGTTTGTAACGTTTGTAACGTCTGTAACGGGGGAAATCAAGGTCGAGGTAGAGGCAGAAGGGGAAGGTAAAGGGCTTGGATTTGGAGACGGAATACTCCGGATCAATCGGAAAAATTGCTGAGTACCGGTAACATCAGTAATGTAAAATT
>Ga0302251_1001640_pt1 | contig 12813 bp, 7 predicted proteins | sample AAG_RA_Gln_MG_FD_193534 | JGI IMG/M metagenome (GOLD analysis project Ga0302251, IMG submission 193534) | Enriched activated sludge microbial communities from anaerobic digester in WTTP, New Holstein, Wisconsin, United States - AAG_RA_Gln | ecosystem: Engineered > Bioreactor > Anaerobic >...
AGGCCGGCATAACGGACCATGGGAATTGAAGAAATGGAATGGTGGAACACTGGAATGGTGGAATGATGGGTTGAAGAAAGAAGAAAACCATGGAACTCCGTCTCTCCTCTTAAATCTTAAACCCATTGTTCCAGTATTCCAACATTCCATCATTCCATCATTCCACTCCCCCTTATGTGCCACAATCAGGAGTCCCATTCTCATTCCCTGTATCTCCCTGCTCCATTGCTGCACGGCTTCCGATGCTGCATTGAGCAGAAGATTCAACCCTGCCTTACGATTCATCAATATCATTTGAAGAAATGGAATGGTGGAACACTGGAATGGTGGAATGATGGGTTGAAGAAAGAAGAAAAACCATGGAACTCCGTCTCTCCTCTTAAATCTTAAACCCAATACTCCAGTATTCCAACATTCCATCATTCCAATCTCACTGGCATCCCAGCACCGGAGTCCGGCAGGCCAGCACTTTGCACACGTTCTCAAACACGACAGGCCGAATCCACTGCGTACATTGAACAACAAACTCGGCCCAGTGGGCTACTAAAATAGCTGCAAGATGATAGCGGATATGGGGAATAGCTCTCAACATAGTTATCTGTCGTGGAAATGCTCTTCCCAATCCCCGGCGGTAAGCTTTTTTTGAAGAGATTCGATCAGTTTGATCAACTCATTCTCGACTTTAAAGTGCAATTCGTCTAACTTTTCATACTGTTCATCAGTGATTTGGCCTGCTTTCCTGAAGCTCTCATAGCAGGAATGAAATTCACCACACGAGCCCAGGGCGATATTGAATCGTTGATACGACAACGTTGGGAATAATGGAACACTGGAATGTCGGAATGATGGGTTAATAAAGAAGACAAAACCGAGGAACTCAGATCTTATCTTCCCCTCTTCTCTTGAACCCAATATTCCACCATTCCATCATTCCACTTGTGAGTGAAGCGAACTAGATACTCTTTGAGGCTGCGCCTGCAATAACCCTCTGAAATATTTCTTGAGATACTGTGAGAGGCATCGATGCTATTTGAGGCAACTCTTTTCAGCTCATAAGGAAAGTCTTTCAATATGCTGCACGCTATAACATAGAGAGAAACCGCATCCTGCCACACTCTGAGCTTTTTGAATCCTCTGTTGATGTTCTTGTGCTCCATACTCTCTTTATACCACGAAAGCCGAGGGGGTGCAATCCGTCTTTCAACCCATTATTCCAGTATTCCACCATTCCATTATTCCAATTGTGAGCGAAGCGAACTAAGTTCGTGATCAGGTGGCCAAGTGGTCGAGGGATCCAGGGAAAGAAGAGTTCTTCTGATCTCTGACTCTCTCGATCCATTGAGCCCTGAATTCATGGGAAAACCTGATCCGAATCTCTGAGTCCTCTCATTTGACAAGGCAGTCTTTCTGATGTTAAGACAAATATGAAAATATAAATATGAATTTCGGAGATGGAAGGTATGAAAATTTCCGAACGCGGTCAGATCACCATGCCGGCGAGAGGTGGATGCTGTACAGGAAAAGCGGAGGCAATAGAGACAGAATAATCTCCGATTTCCTCATAGGGGCTCATGCCCTGAACAATGCCGAAAGATTTCTCACGAGAGACAGGGGATTCTATCGATCCTATTTCAACGAGCTGATTCTCCTCTGAAAGTGGGGACAGTTAACCACTTTATCGCCAGGCTTCAGCGCCTGCTTCCGCTTTTCTGCACTGAAGAGTCCTTCGATGCGCCTGAGGCAGATGTAGCCGCCTTTCGAAATACATAGTTGTCGAAGTAGATCCTCTCGACTCCGTCTGTTGTTACCACCCGCACCGTGTCTCCGCGGTATGTGTTGAGCCCGACGTTTATGGCTTCAGTGTCGCTTATCGTATCGAGGGCATAGTAGATGCTCTTGTTGATGGCTGCGGTAATTACGCCGTTCTGCTCGGCGATATCCAGCGTGCTGTAAAAGGCATAGTAATCAGACGGGATATCGATGGCCCAGCTTCCGACCCTGTCCTTCCAGGCCTGGCGCGGCGTCGAAAGGCTCACCTTCGCGAGGAAGGGGAGAAGCTTGACGCCAAGCCATGTATCTGCAAACACCTGCCAGCCATCCACGTTTGCAGGAGTCATTACGTGGTTTTCCATGCCTGGGAACCCGGAAATGCCGAAGCTCCCGTCGGAAAGCGGGGTGAGCGTATATGTGAGGCCTGATACGGCAGTGGCGCGGAGATGATCTTCTTCCACTGTCAGGGTCGTCACGCCTCCACCTGCGCCTGTGTAAAGACCGGCATAGCCCGCCAGAGTCTCCTGCGGGATTGTTGCAGCTGTTGCCTGCGCCGGCGGCGACGGGGGCTCGATGCCCTTCTTGGCTTTCAGGGCATTTTGTATGGCAGTGACGGCAATTGTTCTCGCCGCTCCTCCTCCCAGGGCGGAGTTGGTCATTACGATGACGCCGAGTTGCTGATCTGGGAGTATTATAAGCCTGGAATGCTGAAAGGACGTGTCGCCTGAGAATCCCACGACCTTGCCGGCATACTGGAGCTCAGGATCTGAGAGAATCCAGTAAAGGCCGATCTGGAAGTCGAAATCCAGCTTCGCGGCGCTGTTCTGCACCTTCCACATCTCCTGGACCGACGAAGATCTGAGCACAGTGGTGAGGCCGCAGCGGCCGTCTGCCAGCATTGTCTTGATGAAGCCGGCCATATCGGTTGCGCTCGAGAGGGTGGAGCCTGCAGACATGAAATTCACATAGACATAAGGTGTCTCCTCGCCCTTGCTGTCGTAATCTTTGGACAGGTACGGCCCCATCTCGGACTTGGGAGCGTAGGATGTCATGGGCATCTGCATCGCCGCGAAAAGGTTCTTATTCGTATAAGTGACAAACTCCTCGTCGGAAACACGCTCCAGCACCAGCGAGGCGAGGGTGGCTCCGAGGTTTGAATAACCGTAGACAGTGCCTGGAGCAAAGCAGAGCCAGTCGTTTTTCAGCAGCCCGGGCACGTTATACATCTCCTGGGGCCTGAAGATGAAGCCGCTCTGTATATAGGCGTCATAAGGCAGGCCTGCGTGATGGGTCAGCAGCTGCCTGGTCGTGATCTGTGATAGGTCGACGCCACTGATGCGGTTCTGAATGGAGAATTCAGGCAGATACGTCGTCAAAGGCTTGTCAAGATCCAGCTTTCCCTGTTCGACGAGCTGCATCAGCGCCATTGCGACAAAGGGCTTCGAGATGGAGCCCACCTGGAATACCGTATCGGCAGTTGCTGCAGTGCCGGCGGCCTTGTCTGCGTAGCCGAATCCCTGCTTCCAGACTACGTTCTGTCCATCCACGAGGGCGATGCCGGCGCCTGTTATATGCGAATCAGTCATCGCCTTCTCCATGGCCTGCGTTGTCAGATCTATCGTTGAGCTGTAGTCAACGGTCTTCCCGGCCGTATTGTCCACTGATGAGCTCTCTCTGCTTGAAGAGCAGGATGGAATGGTGATGAGCAGAATACAAATGATAAATAGAGCAGCAATGTTTTTCATCCCTTACCTCCATGGAAAATTGCATCTGCTTCTGATTAGCCATAATCGCAGCGATCACCTGCTGTCTCAAAAAGTGGGGACAGTTAACCACTTTTTCTATAGAGCTTCACTGGCTGCAGATGGTTTTCCGTTTCATAAGGCAGATGTCGGCAGTCCACAGGGAATTCTTGCAAGGAAGGCTCTTTTTTGATATAGTTGCATGAGGAAGGCATAGCTGCCCGATTCGTGAGGCATCACGGCACAATGTATGGCAGCGGTGGATCCCGGCAAAGAACCGGAATTCTCAGTCCTGCAAAATCTGTAAGCCCAATCAGTCGATGAAAAGGGGGAGTCAACGTGGAGCAGGCGAGAGAGCTTTTCAACGCCGTAATGAGGAATGACCTGCGCCGCGCGATGGAGCTCATCGAGACCGGTCAGGACGTCACCGTCTGGAATGAAAAGACGCTGTCGACGAAGTTTCTGGCATCTAAGAAAGCCAATGCGGTCTTCACCATGGAAGACTTTGAAAAGGGCCTCGAGACACCTCTCCATATTGCCACCCGCCACGGCTACCTGGACATGGCCAGATTGCTTGTAAAGCACGGCGCCGAGCTGGAAGCGCGTGATCTGCGCGGTGACACTCCGCTGCACCTGGCAAGCAGGTTCAACCAGGTTGCCGTGCTTGAATTTCTGCTCAGGAGCGGAGCCAACGTCAACGCCTACGATCAGGGGGGATGGACGGCTCTCTACTGGGCTTCCGGCTTTCAGGCGGCTGCCATGCTCCTGGATTACGGCGCCGATTTGAACGGACCAGGCGAGGACACCAAGAACCCGCTGCACTATCTCGCCATGATGCCCAACCAGGATATTGCCATTCTGCTGATCGAGCGCGGCGCGAAGATAAACAGGCCCGACACCGAAGGTAAAACTCCCCTGCACTGGGCGATTTACGGCGGCAACTACAGGGTTGTCGAGCATCTGCTGAAGAAGGGCGCCATCGTCGAGGCGCGTGACAAAAGCGGCAGAACGGCAATGGACTATGCCCGTGGAACAGATATCCCCGAGTTGATAGCCCTTTTCCATAGACACGGCATCGGATAAAAGATCTGTCCTGCCGGACTGCCTTTATCCGGAGGGCTGCCCTGAAGATCCGGTATCAGTTGTAAGACACTGTGAACGGTCATTCAGGCCGGAGCACTCAGAGCTACCACCCGGCGCATTTGAGCTTTTCACCATCTATCCTTTGACAGAGTTCACGAAACCACTGCCGGCACTGCGATGAGACAGTTTAACGTGATGCTGTCCAATCCCATTGCCCATGAATTGATCCAGAATATTTTCCAAGACAGAATGCAGAACTCGGAGTGAAAAAGGGGGGGTGGAGAGAATGGGGATCTGAGGAGGAATTGTGAATGTCCCGTTATAGGGTTAAGGGTCATGGTAATTCTGGCAGGCTTTCTCTGCAAACGGTCGCTTTTACCCTTGATCCATTACCCCGTAACCCGCACCCAATACCCTGTATCAAAGGATTCCCTCTCCCTCTCTCCGCCATCCCCACCTCTCCTGTTTTGCACTCAATAGAGAATAACTCACACTATGAAGGAATCCAATAGTGGACAAAATCAACACCATCCGGAAATGGTTTTGATTTTGAGTGTGAGTGTACACCTTGAGAAGTTTATATTTTGTCTCATTTCAGTGACATTGTTTCTAATCCCTGAAATGAGAACGGTTTCAGTTTCAGAGCCACAGGTTATTGACAAATATAAATTTCCGATGTAGAATATTTCCATGTCGGAAATAAATATGCCCTGTCCCGGAATGGGAAAAACAGAGAGCCTGGATCGCCTTTCAGGACTCGATATGGAATTGCACGGGAAAGCGCCGTGTCTGAAATTCGATCGATGGCTCAGTCAGGTCTTCAGGTGCCGCTGTGCGCCTGGCCGCCTGCGACAGGAATCCAAGCCTCTTGTTTGTGAGCTCCTATATGCATCTTTCCAATGTCAACGTGCTGAGCTCGCCAGATCTATGGCAGTCGAGCCTGCTTCTCAATGTGCCGCTCTATGACGGTGGCGCCACAAAGGCCAGAGTCGAAGAGAAAAAGGCGGTGCTGCTTCAGTTTCAGGAGCTTCGCAGAGAAGTGGCTCGGGGAATAGCTCTGGAAGTGCAGCAGCACTATCTGAAGCTGGATGAATCGTATGTAATGCTGAAAACTGCACAGAGGAGCCGGGAGCAGGCGCGAGAAGGCTACCGGGTTGCCCAGTTGCGCTATTCCTCCGGAGTAGCGACAGGCATTGAGGTCACCGATGCCCTCATGCAGCTCACCGCTGCGGAAACCACCTGTCTTCACGCTCTCTACCGCACCCAGATCGCCCGCGCTGAATGGGAAAAAGTCACTGTATCCAGAGAATGAGGTGGATGTATGAAACACCGTGCTGTTTATAATGTAGCTCAGAGAGGCCGTAAAATCGTGACAGTACTGTCACTCATGGTGGCTCTGGCAGTTTTGTTGCCGGCCGGATGCGCGCAAGGTGTTAAAAAGGTAGAGACGGCAGTGCCGCCAAAGCCTGTGGCAGTGACTCCGGTGCAGTGCAGTCTGCTGGAGAACGTCATATCATTTACAGGAACTGTGGAGCCTGTGGAAAAAGCCGAGATCTTCTCCAAGATCCCCGGAAAGGTGGAAGCGGTATATTGCCGTGAAGGTGATTTCGTAAAAGCCGGAGAGACACTCATACAGCTCGAGGATGCTGATCTCAAAGCTGCTGTTTCACAGGCGCAGGCGGCACTCAGGATGGCCGAGGCCAGGCTCTCACAGGCCCATTCAGGAATGAGCCTTCAGAATACCCAGAGTGAGACTGGCATTCAACAGGCAAAGAATGCCGTTGCCCAGGCGGAGGTTAAACACAGGCTGGATGTCCTCAACCTCGACCGCATGAAAACCCTTTACAGCAATGGCGTAATTCCCCGCCAGGCCCTCGATGTCGGCCAGACTGAAGAGGAGGTGAGCAGGAAGGCGCTCGATTCTGCAAAGGAAAATCTGAAGCTTGCGAAAGCCTCGACAGCCCAGAATAATATCCGGAAAGATGACATGAAAGTTGCCCGGGCCGGAATCGCCCAGGCAGAGGCAGCGCTGCTGGTGGCACAGACCCAGCTCGGATATGCACGGATCACCTCACCTGTCTCAGGCGTCGTCGCGTTCCGTGGAGTGGAGCCCGGAGAGCTCGTCGCCGCAACCTCCATGCTGCGCGCAGCTCCTCTGCTCAAAGTCGTCAACAACAGATCGGTATATATCGAAGTGATGGTTCCGGAGAAGGATGTGCATCTCTTTGGGGAAGGCAGGAATGTCCGTGCCGCTGTGGATGCAGCCGGCGCCATGCAATGCCAGGGCAGGGTAACTGCCATTCTGCCTGCAGCAGACCCGCAGAACCGCTCATTCAAGGTCAAGATATCAGTCGACAACACAGGAGGTCACCTGAAATCAGGGATGTTCGCCAGGCTCCAGGGAGTGAGCTACAGGAATCCCAGGGCGTTGCTGGTGCCCCGTGAGGCCGTATTGGAGCGTGAAGGAAAGAAAGTCGTCTTTGTAGTCGACGGGAACAAGGCTGTCATGAGAGAGGTAAAGACGGGCAGGAACAATGAGAAAAACTGCGAGATAGTGGCCGGATTGAAAAGTGGTGAGCAGATCGTAACCGCCGGGCAGACACTGCTGAATGAAGGCGATACAGTGCGTGTCGAGGGAGGAGCCTGGCAATGAACATATCGGAGTTCTCCGTAAAGCGCCCCATCGCCATGACGATGCTCTTCATGATTGTCATGCTTCTCGGTGTGATTTCTTTCATTAAGCTCAAGATAGATTACTTCCCTGACATGACCTTCCCTCTCATCGCGGTGTTTACCGCCTACCCTGGAGCCGGTCCCGAGGAGGTGGAGAACTATATCACCAGAGATATCGAGGAAGCCGTCAGTTCCGTAAAGCATATCAAGCATGTGCGCTCTACCTCCAAGGAGAACCTGTCTATCGTGATGGTGGAGTTCGATTGGGGGATCAATATGGATTACGCCGCTCAGGAGATCAGGGATAAAATAGATCCGGTCATCGAAAAGCTCCCTGATGATGCCAAGCGGCCGGTGCTGCTGAAGTTTGATCCCAGCGCTGTAATGCCCTTCATGATGATAAGCATCAATGGATCTCAGAGTCTCAGGGAGCTGCGGAATGTGTCTGACACGATCATCAAAAAGCAGCTTGAAAAGATTGGCGGAGTGGGAGCCGTGAGCATTCAGGGCGGTCTGAAGCGCAATATCCTGGTGGAGGTTGATGAGAACAGGCTCAGAGCCTATCACATTCCCGTCGCCCAGGTATCGCAGGCTCTCAAGGCGGAGAATATAAACCTCACAGGCGGACGGCTGGACGAGGGGAATTCGGAGTTTCAGATTCGAACTCCCGGCGATTTCAAGGATCCCCTGGAGATTGAAAGGATCCCGGTAGCAGCAAGAAATGGCACCGTGATACGCCTCAGGCAGGTAGCCAGTGTGCTGGACAGCAACAGGGAAGCAAGAAACCGTATCCGAGCCGATGGCAGGGACTCGGTCATGTGCATGCTTACGAAGCAGTCGATGGCAAATCTGGTGGAAACAGCAGAGCGGGTCCGACAGGCTGTTCCGGAGATCGAGAAGATGCTTCCGGCAGGGATGAAGCTTGACATATACTGGGATCAATCCCGCTTCATCAGGCAGGCAGTGGAAAATACCCAGGCCGTAGCCGTGGAAGGCGGTATCCTCGCTGTTCTGATCATATTTCTGTTCCTCTCCAGCGGCCGCTCAACCGTTATCATTGCCATTTCAATACCGGTATCCATAGTTGCGACTTTCGTGCTGATGTACTTCAAGGGGATGACCTTGAATGTGATCACCCTGGGAGCCCTGACTCTCGGCATCGGAAGAATAGTGGACGACTCCATCGTCGTGCTGGAGAATATACATCGACACAGTGATCAGGGCCTTCCCCCCATGAAGGCGGCTGTCGAGGGGGCCAGAGAAGTGGGCCTGGCAGTGGCCGCCTCGACATTCACGACAATGGCGGTCTTTCTGCCCGTTCTCTTTGCCGGCGGGATGGCTCAGCAGCTTTTCGGCCCGATGGCGCTCACTCTGGCCTTCGCTCTCTTCGCATCTCTGCTCGTGTCTCTCACCCTCATACCGATGCTGTCTTCCCGCCTGCTGCGCTCAAAACAGATCAAAGCCTCTCTGACCATCATGCCGGCCATCGACTCTGTGATGCAGGCAGAGGAAAAAGGCGCGATGCGGAAAAAGGGCATTGCCCTCATCCTCGACAAATGGCAGAGTCTATTCACAAGCCTTGAGGCATTGTACCGGCGCCTTCTCTCATGGAGCCTGACTCATCGCCCGGCAGTGGTGATTATCGGCATTGCAAGCCTTGTCGCAGGCTTTCTGCTTCAGTCCATGGTGGGAGTGGAGTTCATCAAGAACGAGGACCAGTCACAGTCAATAGTGCTCTTCGAGTGTCCGCCCGGAACCGGGCTCGAGGCCACCGATCGCGTCATGAAGATAATCTATGAGAAGATAAGGAAATTTCCTGAGATTAAATCCATAATCGGCGTTACAGGAGAGGATGAATATGCGGTGGGCCAGATGATGATGAACAAGGGGACCCGCGGCGGAATGCTGGCTATAAAGCTCAAGCCTCCGAAGGAGAGGAAAAAGAGCCAGTTCCAGATTGAGGAGGATGTGAGAAACTGGCTTTGCACGCTTCCCGGAACAGATGCGAAAGTCATGCAGCTCACTTCGATCACACAGGGAGGAGGAGCGGACCTGGAGTTGAAGATATTCGGCAACGATCTCGCGTCCCTCACCAGACTCGGAGAGGAGTTGAAGGCGAAGTTCAAGGCCATTGAAGGCGTGACCCAGGTTGCGCTCTCCTGGGAGGCAGGGAACCCTGAATACCATGTGAGAGTGGACCGGGAGAAAGCAGGTGCATACGGTATCCCCATGGCTCAGATAGCCTCAACCATACGTACCATGGTTAAGGGTGAAGATATCACCAAGTACCGGGAGAAGGGTGACGAGTATGACATCACTGTGAGGGCCCGGAAATCAGATCGAAGCTGGGTGCAGTGCGTCAATGATATTGAACTGGTCACCCCTGCAGGCTCGGTGATACCTCTTTCGGCAGTTGCCAGTGTGGAGAGGTCTCGCGGACCCTCAGAGCTTTCCAGGGAAGACCGGCAGCGCAATATCTCTGTGACAGCCGGAAAGTCGGGCCGCCCCCTCGGTGATATCATCACGGATATGCGATCGATCCTTTCTGCGACAGTCTTTCCTCCAGGCTATACCTGGAAATTCGGCGGCCAGGAAGAGCAGAGGCAGGAGTCATTTTACGCGCTGGGAATGGCTCTCGTCGCCGGAGTGCTCCTCATATATTTCATCCTGGCGGCACAGTTCGAGTCGCTCGTGCATCCCTTCACCATCATGCTGGCCATCCCGCTGGAGGTGGTTGGAGTTTTTCTGGCGCTCTTCATCACCCGGGAGCCCATCAGCGTGTCGGTGCTGCTGGGGATATTGATGCTGACCGGAATTGTAGTCTCAAACTCCATATTGCTTGTAAACTACATCAACATCCTGCGGGAGCGCGGCATCGCGAGGCGCGAGGCGATTCTGGAGGCCGGCCCCGTGAGGCTCAGGCCGATATTGATGACGGCTATCGCCACCGTATTCGCCATGATACCAATGGCAATGGCGCTGAGAGAAGGCTCGGAGACCTTTCGCCCGCTGGCTATCGCCGTCATCGGAGGGCTTTCAACCTCCACATTCCTCACGCTGCTCGTGGTGCCAGTGGCATACAGTCTTGTAGATGACTTCGGGCGGAGACTGGGGCTTGCCAGGGGGGAAAAGGAAGCAACACTCATTGATAAAGGAGCGGATATGCCATGAGCAGCGATTCAGATTCTGACCTTCCGATTGAACAGATCGATGGATTCCTCAGGGGCTTTTTCTTCCTGAAGCGGGAGTTGAACACTCTCAGCCATTACTATGTAACCACAGGGCTCCCGGAGGAGCTTGCGGCCAGGAGGAAGCACCTGGACAGCTTCTTCTTCAAGGGAGGAGCCTCCAGGAATATAGAGAACATCGACCTCTTTTTCAACTTCTGCCTGACTCTTGGCGATCACCGTAATTCCATGACGATGGGTGAGCTGAGCCAGGTGCTGCTCCTGCCTATGAGCACGGCTACACGCATTGTAGACTGGCTCGTGGAAGGCGCCTATGTGGAGAGACTGTCCGATCCCGATGACCGCCGCGTGGTAAAGGTTGCACTGACAGACACAGGCAGGGAGATGTACAGGGCTCTTTACGAATTCGCGGCACGACAGATGCCTCGCATCCTGGAGCAGTTCAGCGAAGAGGAGAGAGCCCATCTCATCGCCCTGGTACATAAGCTTGCAAGGATCCTGTCTGAGGAGATGAGATAGGATGAAGGCGCCTGAGGTATGGATTGTTGATATTATGCCTGGTGGCGCATGCAGGCCCTTGGAATGAAGACTGGCTACCGGAGAGCCATCTGAGCTTTTGAAAAGGCAACAGGACAGCAGCTATGCCTATCGCACGCGTCTTCATGCTGTTGGGGCGGACTGATCCTGCCTCAGTTCAGGGGAAGCAGCTTTTGCGGGTCGTAGGAAGGGGTTCCTTTTGATATTATCATTCCGAAACGGGTCAGAATGGAGCCGTCGCCATCCTTGTCGTGCCATCGCTCGACGAACTCGGCTACCGGTATGTAGGTGAAATTGCCGAGAGTGGACGGGTCCATGAAATACATGAAATTCTGGTCATATCCGACAGCTACCACATAATGGCCGTCATCATAGTCGGTGGCCCAGTCGACAGGAACGTCAGGCCACGCCTGGATCAGGACGATGACTGGCAGTTTCTGATCGATAAAGCCTTTGAGATTTTCGACTGTCATGTTCTGATTGACTTGGACTGTATACCCTTTCCCCTGCGCATATTCGACCATGCGGAGGTATCTCGTCCCGTCCTGCTCGTTGGAGCCCATGGCCTCTGCAAGGACATCCTGGCGAATGTCCTCGCCGTAATACCCGAGGACCGACTGAAGAGCCGCAACGCCGCAGGTATAGTCTGTCGCCTGCCTTGCAAGGGGTACGTAAATGAGGTTCTTGAGCTCTCCAAGCGCAGGAACAGTAATGGACGAGCTGCTTTCCGCCAGAGCAGGAGACACCGATGACGAGCTTCCACACGATACGAGAGATGAACAGAGCAGCATCACCGGTATTATCAGCAGCAGTCTCTTCCACTTTTTCTGCAGCGTTGAATATCTCATATCAATCTCCTCTCCCGTCTGGCGTATTTCACGGCATTTGCGGATTATCCCCGTCTGGATGTCAATCAGCCTGCACAAGGGCTTTCTATGAGCCAGCCTGTCTCAGAAGAATAGTATATAACAAAAGACGGGAAAAGTATAGTGAGGCGGTGCAACAGGTCTCACAATTTCCAGGTAGTACTGCAGTGATCATGTGAAAGATGATATCTCGCACCGGATGAAGTAACTGAAGATATTGCAGTGATATTAAAAGAAGCAAATCAATATTGTCGAATACCCAGGGTGCGGCACCCAAATTCGGGTAATCGTGTATCTCCTGTATATTAACGCTCAGAATTTTCGCCATCAAAGATGGCAGGAAATTCTGATAACATCAGGTTTACCTGATGGCGTTAATTATGCAGGTGAGCATAAAAGGAAAGATTTGAGGGAATGGCTTATGATCCCATTAATGGGATCAAGAATGGCTATTATTTGATTCAGAGTCAGGCAGCATTAATAAAAGCAGGTATCTGAGGATATTTTTGTTGATACTCCTCCTGCCGTGAGGGGTCTTTATTGATGAATTTGCAGGGAGACAGGCAGGCAAAGCCCTATCCTTTGGTAATGGAGCTGCCTGGAGGGAATCCCTCCAGGCAGCATGTTTTATCGCGCCTGGCTCATTGAGTGATTCCGAGGACAGTGGATATATTGGGCTTGATGGTCATATTACTGTCCCAGAGGCCGAAGTTGCCTTCCCAGTTTCCATTCGCGGATTTCCAGGGCTTGTCATAGGCTTCGAAGTAGTAATATTCGACGTTGTTGGTGCTCGCCCAGCTTATCACTGTTGACAGGTAGGTGGCAGCGTTCTGGTTGTTGAAAATGGAAAGCGGGCATGAAGGGTCTGACCCGGCCGTCGCCCACCCGGTTTCGCCGATTATGAACTGTTTCTGGCCGCTTGCCACATCGGGGTAGAGGCCCTTGAAGTAGTTA
>Ga0302251_1001642_pt1 | contig 12807 bp, 12 predicted proteins | sample AAG_RA_Gln_MG_FD_193534 | JGI IMG/M metagenome (GOLD analysis project Ga0302251, IMG submission 193534) | Enriched activated sludge microbial communities from anaerobic digester in WTTP, New Holstein, Wisconsin, United States - AAG_RA_Gln | ecosystem: Engineered > Bioreactor > Anaerobic >...
GTGGAGGAGACGGAAGAGATGGCTGAGGAGAGGGAGCAGGCCTGAAGGGGCCTTTCCGGACCACGCATAAGGAGCTGAGCAATGGAACTACTTGTTCTGAAGGGTGTTAGCAAACAGTTCGGGGGTCTCCGGGCGGTAGACGGCGTGACCTTCGACGTGAAACAGGGCGATATCCATGCCATCATCGGGCCGAACGGCGCGGGCAAGACGACGCTCTTCAACCTCATTACCGGCGTGCTGCCGCTCACCGAGGGCGAAATCTCTTTCCAGGGCAGACCGGTACATCACCTGAGGGTGCACCAGATAGCGCGTCTCGGGATTCTGAGGACCTTTCAGAATCTCAAGACCTTCAACGAGATGACGGTCCTGCAGAATGTCATGGCAGGACGTTACACGAAGACAAAGACCGAACTCGGGGCCGCGGCCCTGGGGTTGCCCTGGGGAAAGCGGGAGTTCAGGCAGACCAGGGAAAAGGCGGAAGAGGTGCTCAAGACCGTGGGGCTCTACAATCTGCGGAACTCTCTCGCGAAGAACCTGCCCTACGGAAGGCAAAGGATCCTGGAGATTGCCCGGATCCTCATGGCCGAAGGCAAGATCCTGCTTCTCGACGAGCCGGCAGCCGGGTTGAACCATTCGGAGACCGAGGAGCTGAGCGTTTTCCTGAGACAGCTCGTCAAGGGCGGCCTCACGATCCTCCTCGTGGAGCACGACATGCAGATGGTCATGAGCCTCTGTGACAGGATAACGGTCATAAACTACGGAGTGAAGATAGCGGACGGCACGCCCGCAGAGGTCCAGTCGAACGAGGAAGTCATTGAAGCGTATCTCGGCAAAGGGGGCGCACACGATGCTTGAGGTCAGGAATATTGAAACGGCATACGACCAGGTAAAGGTGCTCAAGGGTGTGTCCCTGAGCGTGAGAAAGGGAGAGGTCGTCACCCTCATCGGGAACAACGGAGCAGGAAAGACGACGCTGATAAACGCCATCAGCGGGCTCGTCAGGCCCAGGGCGGGCACCATAGAGTTCGAGGGTAATGCCATCACGAAGATGGGTCCCCACAGGATAACAAGGCTGGGTATCGTCCAGGTGCCCGAAGGAAGACCCATCTTCGGGAATTACACGGTGCTTCAGAACCTGAAGATGGGGAGCTACCCGGTGTACAGGAAGATATCGAAGGATGAGCTGAACGGAGATTTTGAGTTTGTCTACAGCCTTTTCCCGGAAGTCAAGGATCGTCTCGACCAGAAAGCGGGGAGCCTTTCCGGCGGGCAGCAGCAGATGCTCGCGATAGGCATGGCGCTCATGAGCCATCCGAAACTCCTCCTTCTTGACGAACCATCCCTCGGTCTCGCACCCATCCTTGTGGACAGGATATTTGAGACGCTGGAGGTGCTCAAGAAGAAGGGGCTCACGATCCTTCTCGTCGAACAGAACGCGAACCTCGCCCTTTCCTTTGGTGACAGGGGCTATGTTCTCGACCTTGGCAAAGTCGTCATGGAAGGGAAGTGCGGGGAGTTGAAAGGCTCTGAGCGGGTGCGGGAGGCCTACCTGGGAATGGCCGGGAAGAAGTCATAAGCGACGCGATTGGAGCTCGCTGCTCATTTACTGCTCTGTCATGCAGATCATAGCGGAGGATGAAATGGAAACTCAGAAGACAAACGCCGGGGCATCACAGGAGTTGCCGAACCTTGGCGAGTACGAAGGATTGAATTTCGCGCAGGTGCTCGACGCGCAGGCGGACAGGCACCCGGACAAGGTGTTTGTTACCGATGACGTTCAGTCGCTCACCTTCCGGGAGTTCAGTGAAGCCACGGACCACCTTGCCGCGGCTCTCAGGAAGAAGGGTCTTGTCAGGGGCGAGCCCTGCGGTCTTCTATACCACAACAGCATACGATACCTGCTCCTTATGTTCGCCATACTGAAGGCGGGCGCCGTCATCATTCCCCTCAACACCCGGTACAGGGCGCACGAGCTGAATTTCATGCTCGGTTTCTCGTCCGCCAGGTTTCTCTTTACGATCAATGCATTCCTCAAGGCCGATTTCGTCGCCATACTGGACGAGGTGCGTCCCGGCCTTCCGAAGCTGGCCAACATCTATGTCGATGGCGGGACCCCCTCGAAGGGCATGATGGACATCGAGGAACTCTTCCGCTACCGGGCCGGCAGCGATGAGATAGCGGCCCTGAAGGCGCAGGCGGTGTCGGATTCGGAGCCCGCGTCGATACTCTTCACGTCGGGGACGACGTCACAGCCGAAGGCCGTGGTAGGGTCCCACCACGGGCGTGTGTGGACGGGCATCCGCAACGCGGAACGCATGAAGATAACCGATGCGGACGTGCTCCTCAACCCTTTGCCCTTCTGTCATGAGTTCGGTGGTTTCACCATACCTTCCCATGCCATCCTTTGCGGATGCAAGATGGTCATTATGGATGTCTTCAACGCTCAAAGGGCAATGGAACTCATCGACAAGCACCGTGTTTCGGTGCTCTATGGTGTTCCCACGATGTTCGCCTACATGCTCGACCTTCCGGACTTCAGGAAGTATGATATCTCGTCCCTGCGCACCGGATACATGTCCGGGGCGACGTGTCCTCTTGAGCTCGTCAAGGCGGTCCAGGGAGACATGGGATGCAATCTGAGCGTCGCCTACGGTTTGTCCGAGATCCCCTGCAGCACGATCAGTGAATATGACGACCTGCCCGAAGTGAAGGCAACCACCATCGGCAAACCGGTGCGGGGCGCTGAGGCCCGTATCGTGGATGAGAATCGTGGACCGTTGCCCGTGGGTACGCCCGGGGAGATCGCTCTCCGCGGCGGGAACCTCATGATCGGCTATTACATGAACCCGGAATTGACCGCAAAGGTGGTGGACAAGGACGGTTTCATCTATACGAGCGACGTCGGGATGATGGACGAGAACGGTTACCTCCATTTCCTCGGAAGAAAGACGGACCTCATCATTGGAGGCGGCTTCAACATCTACCCCCTGGAGGTCGAGGAAGTGCTCTACGGGCTTTCTTATGTCGAACAGGCGGCGGTGGTGGGACTTCCTCAGGAAGGCAAGGATGACCTCATCGTTGCGTGCCTTGTGCTGCGCGACGGGATGACGGCCACCCAGGAAGAGGTGATCGAATACTGCAAGGGACGGCTTGCGAACTACAAGGTTCCGAGACGGGTGGAGTTCATGAAAGAGCTCCCCGTAACGCTTGCCACGAACAAGGTGAAAAAACTCGAACTGGTGAAAATCCTAAAGGAGGCCCAATGATGTACGAGACGCTTCATTTCGATCTCGACGGACAGATAGGCACGTTGACGCTCGATGTTCCCGGTAAACTGAACGCCCATACGATACAGATGAGGGCGGAACTCCTTCATTTCTGGAGGGAGCGGCAGAACAACGAGGAAGAATGCCGGGTAATCATAATGACGGGCAAGGGCAAGGCCTTCTGTGCCGGCGGAGACATCGAGGAGATAGACGATCCGAATACGCCCGTGTACAAGCAGACCCCGGAGCAACGCTACATAGACCAGGACAAGATCTCCGAGGTCATCCTCCTCATGCGACGGGCGCCCCAGCCCATCATCGGCGCCGTTCACGGATGGGCGGTGGGAGGCGGTTTCAGCCTTGCGCTGGCCTGTGACCTGCGTGTGGCCGATCCAACGACGAAGTTCATAGCCTCATACATCAACATTGGCCTGACGGGGACGGACATGGGCGGCAGTTTCCACTTCCCCCGGCAGGTCCCCCTGGCGATCGCCAACGAATATCTTCTCACGGGGGAGACGATGGACGCCGAGACCGCCTACAGGTGGGGTCTCGTCAATTACCTCGTGCCCGAGGGTGAGCTCATGGCGAAGGCGCGTGAGCTGGCGGAGAAGATGGTCCAGAAGTCTGTTCTGGGCCTGAGGATGACGAAAGAGGTCATCGGGCAGAACATAGGGGCGGCCAGCCTCGAGACGGCCATCTATCTCGAGAACCGCAATCAGGTGCTGTGCCTCGGGTCGCGGCCGATCGCGAACCCATTCAAGAAGAAAGGGAAAGGGTAGGTCGCCGCAGGCGCGCCCGGGCCGGGCGTAAGGAAGAGCAGGGCCGAGGATATGGTCAGAAAAGGGACCGTCGACGGGTTCGGACCTCTTTTTGAACCCGTCAGCATAGGCGGTGTTCAGATGCAGAACCGGATAGCGATGGCCCCCATAAGGACCGGCGGCCTCGTAAATCCTGACGGCAGTCTCACCCAGCGCTGTATCGATTACTACCTGGAGAGGGCGCGGGGCGGGGCAGGCCTCATCATCACGGGCTGTACCCGGGTGGAGAACACTGTCGAGAGGCTTCCGGGACCGACCCCTCCCGGTTTCGAGGCGATGGCATCTTACGGCGAACTGGCCGAGTCGCTTCATCATTACGGTGCGAAGGTCTTCGTTCAGCTCACTGCGGGGTTGGGAAGGGTCCTCCCGCCGGACTTCATCGATACGGTTAATACCCCGGTGTCCTCAAGCGTCCTGCCTGTCTTCTGGAAAGGGTCGATAATGACGAGAGAACTTACCGCGGACGAGATCCAGGCAATCGTCCAGGCCTTCGGCGAGGTTGCAGGCCGCCTTGCTCGGGTTGGCGTGGACGGCATAGAGCTCCACGGCCACGAAGGGTATCTCTTCGACCAGTTCGCAACAGCTGTCTGGAACAGGAGGACCGACAGGTATGGCGGGTCCGTCGAGGGCAGGCTCAGGTTTGCCGTGGAGGTTCTCAACGCGGTGAAGAAGGAGGCGGGAGCGGATTTTCCCGTTGTCTACCAGTTCGGGCTGAAGCATTACATGAGCGGCAGATCTCCGGGTCCCTGGTCAGGCATCCTCCCCGGCGAGAGCGGCGAGGAAGCGGGACGGGACGTGATGGAGGGGCTGGAAATGGCAAGGCACCTTGAGAAAGCCGGTTTCGACGCCCTGCAGATCGATGCGGGTTGTTTCGAGAGCCGTTACTGGGCGCATCCTCCCGTCTACCAGGAGCATGCCTGCATGGTGGACCTGGCGGCAAAGACGAAGGCGGTCGTTGACGTCCCCGTCATAGCCGTCGGCCGGCTGGACATTCCGGAGGCGGCGGAAGACGTTCTGGCCAGGAGACAGGCAGATATCATCGCCCTGGGGAGAGGTCTTCTTGCGGATCCCCATTGGCCGATGAAGGTGAGAAGCGGAGGCCGCAGCAGGATCAGACCCTGCATCGGATGTCACTATTGCCTGAGGAGAATAAGCCAGGACCGCAAACCACTCAGCTGTGCGGTGAATCCGGCGTGTGGCAGGGAACGTCTGCAATCCGCCGGATACGTGCGGTCAGTGAAGAACGTTATGGTGATCGGCGGAGGGATCGGCGGCATGGAAGCAGCAAGGACGGTCGCATCGAGGGGGCATCATGTCGAACTCTACGAGACTGCCTCGCAAATCGGCGGGCACCTGCTTCCCGCCGCCGTCCCCGCCTTTAATTCCGATCTCGGCAGGCTCCGCGACTGGTATGAAGCAGAGCTCAACGCCTCGGGGGTCACCGTCGTGTGCGGGGTGGAGGTGACGCCGCAAATGGTGCGGGCAAAGACACCTGACGCTGTGATCGTCGCCACGGGATCGACACCTTCCCGCCTGGAAATTCCGGGGGCCGACGGGCGGAATGTGGCGACATGCACGGACGTGCTGCTGGGCAGGAGGAAGTGCGGCAAGCATGTCATCGTGGCTGGAGGCGGCCTTATCGGTTGCCAGGTTGCGTTGTGGCTCGCCGGGCAGGACAGGGAGGTCACCGTAGTGGAAGAGCTCCCCGATATATCAACGGGGGGGTTTGAGGCGAACGAGAGCATGCTTCTCGAGATGCTCGAAAGGGAGGATGTGGTGTTCCTCAACGGCATGCACATTCGCCAGGTCGCCACCGGAGCGGTGATCGTCACCGACGATGTCTACAAGACAGTGTCCGTGAGGTGTGACACACTGGTCCTGGCGATGGGGCTGGTGCCCCGGAGAGATCTCTACGACACGTTGAAAATGGAAATACCGGAAATATACGCCGTGGGCGATGCAAGACGGCCGGGCACCATACAGGAAGCCATATGGGACGGGTTCCATGTCGGTCATGCCGCCTGCGCCCGCGTTCCATGATACACCGGGAGGCAGCCATGGAGTACGAGACTTTGCTGTATGAACTGGACGGTCCGGTAGGCACGCTGACCCTCAACGTGCCGGAGAAACTCAATGCACACGGCCGCACGATGAGGAAGGAGCTTCTCCATTTCTGGCGGTCACGGCAGAATGACGAGGAGTCGTGCCGCGTCATCATATTCACGGGAGCGGGAAGGGCGTTCTGTGCCGGGGCAGACCTCAGCGAGCTTGGCGATGACAGCCGTCCTCTCGAGGAGATGTACCGGGCGGCAGACGAGATGTCCGAAGTCGTGTTGTTGATGAGAAGGGCCCCGCAGCCGATAATAGGAGCGATCCGTGGCTGGGCGGCGGGGGGCGGGTTCAGTATTGCCCTCGGTGCCGACCTGAGGGTTGTCGACCCGTCGGCCCGGTTCCTGCCGTCCTTCATCAACATCGGCCTCTCCGGCGGCGACATGATGAGCAGTTACTACCTGCCCCGGCAGGTGGGCCTCGGCAGAGCCAACCGGTATCTCCTGACGGGCGATGTCATGGATGCGGAAACTGCCTGCCGCTACGGCTTCGCCAATCACATGGCACCTGCAGAGGGACTTCTCCCGAAAGCCCGCGAGCTGGCGAATAAGATGGTCGCAAAGTCCGTCCTCGGCCTCAGGATGACGAAGGAGACGATAAACAGGAACCTGTCGGCGAGCCTGGACCAGGCGATTGAGCTGGAGAACCGCAACCAGGTCCTGTGCCTCGGTTCGCGGCCGATCGTTAACCCCTTCGGGAAGAAATACTGAGCACATCTGAGCGTTATGGCCGTGGCCGCCGTGTGGCGGATGGGGTTCATGCTGTGAGATAGCGGTGCATTCTATGAAATATCTAACGTCATTTTGGCAAAAATGAACACGATTCAGAGTAAAACTGAATAAGACTCATTTTGTGATGGACAAAGAAGGGCAGGAGAGGATACCTATAACAGTTATTAATATCAATAGGTTAAGGCCAAGACAAAAACTGACGAGAGCTTTGTGCAATTATTTACTTGACATGTGGCGCAGAATGAAATAAACAATATTCATCTAATTTATGAGCGTAACTCATCAAAGAAAAAAGGACGCGACCAGGGAGCAGATAGTCAAGGCAGCCATTCAGGTGTTCGGCGGGAAGAGCTACCTCGAGGCCAGCGTCTCGGAGATCGCCCAGAAGGCCGAAGTGGCGGAAGGGACGATCTACCAGCATTTCAAGAACAAGGAAGACCTCCTGTTCTTTATACCGAATGACCGGACGAACGCCTTCTGCGAGGGCCTGGAGCTCCATCTGCAGGGGATCCAGGATGCCCGCAACAAGCTGGCAAAGTTCGCATGGTACTATCTCTACTTTTTCAAAACAAACCCAGACTACGCGCGCATAGCCATGCTTGAGTTGAGGGTTAACAGGAATTTCCAGAAAACGAACGGTTACCGCCTCTTCAGGGGGTGGTTGAAGATGCTTGGCGACATTATAGAGCAGGGGCAGCGGGAAGGGTCCGTGAGGAACGACATGGACCCGGTCATCATCCGGGAACTGCTCCTCGGTACTCTCGAGCATTACGTTACACGCTGGCTTCTCAAGGATGAAAGCTGGGACCTTCTGGAGTTCCGCGAGCAGACGATCGAGCTCATCATGAACGGGATCAAGCCGGCGGGTGGCGATGAAGCCAAAACGGCGGCCGCCTCGAAGGGGGCGGCGGAGGGCCGGCGATCGAAAGTGGAGCCGCTCAAGAACAAACAAATGGTATGATCTCATGGAACACACGCTGAAATCGTGCCCTGCGGCACAGGGGAAGACATGGGACCACCGGGGTGTAACAGATTCGGAAAGTCCGGAATCAACACGGTAGCCGGACAACATGGCCGTCGAACCGTGAATTCTACGGATTGTTGTTAAACTTTTTTCAGGAGGTAGTCTAATGAAACGTTTGCTCGCCGTCGCTTTAGTTGTCGTTTCGGTCGTGCTTTGCGGTTTCCAGGCACAGGCCGCCAATGAGATCGTGGTCGGGTGTATCTCCGACCTGACAGGGACCTATGCCGCCCTGTCAAAACAGCAGGTTGATGCAGTGAACATGGCTGTTGACGAGCTCAACAAGAAGGGTGGAGTCATCGGGAAGAAACTGAGAGTAGTGGTTGAGGATTCCGCCACTAGCGTCTCGCTCGCCACCCAGAAACTCGAGCGCCTCATTCTCGATCAGAAAGTGGACTTCGTCATTCCTCCCACCACCTCTTCGGCTGTTCTTGCCATGATGCCCGTCGCGCTGAAGTACAACAAGCTCATGATGGTCACGCTGGCACAGTCCATGAAGATCACCGGTGAGAACAGGAACAAGGTGACCTTCCGCTGCTTCGCCAATGGCGAGATCACCGGGAAGCCCCAGTCGAAGTGGATGGTGAAAAACCTCGGCAAGAAGTACTACATCATCGGTGCCGACTACGCCTGGCCAAGGTCGACAGCGGAAGTGTACACGAAGTTCCTGAAAGAGAATGGAGCTGAGATAATCGGCGAAACCTGGTTCCCGCTGGGAACGAAGGACTTTGCGTCCTATTTCGGCAAGATCAAGGCCGCGAAACCGGAAGTCCTGCTCATGATCTGCGCCGGCAACGATGCCGTGTCGCTTGTCTCCCAGGTCAAGCAGTACGGCCTTGGAAAACAGATGAAGCTCGCCGCCGACGGCTCGCTCGTGTCCGCCGACATCATCAAGGCGCATGGCAGCAACGCCGATGGCATCATCATAGCCGACTTCTACGTCTCATCGATGGACACACCGGAGAACAAGGTTTTCGTCAAGAACTACATGGCCCGCTACAAAGACGCGCCCAGCAAGATGGCACTCAGCTCCTATGAGGGTGTCATGTGGGTCGCGCAGGCGATCAAGCAGGCTGGCTCCACGGATACGGACAAGCTCGTCAAGGCCCTCGAAGGCTCCACATACAAAGGACCGCAGGGGACCAAGAAGATGGGTCCTGACCACCAGGCGGCTCTGGAAGTCTACATGATCCAGATAGCCAATGGAGGGCAGTACAAGATCCTGGAAAGGGCTAACTAGAAAATCAAGGCGTGAAAGAGGAGAGGCGGCGATTGCTTCGCCGCCGCCCCTCCCTTCCACGATCTGCAAACGGTAGAAAGGAATATGCAGTCGGTGCTCACATTTGAATTGGCCCGAGGAGGGAGGTAGCTCTTGATTGATTACCTGATATACGTAATTTTGCCGCAGGTTCTCCATGGTCTCGTGTGGGGTACGGTGATCGCCTTCATAGCGTTGGGGCTCACCATCATATTCGGCCTCATGGATATCGTTAACTTTGCCCACGGCGAGTACTACATGGTGGGAGCCTTCATGGGGTACACGGTCATGAGCGTCATCCCGAATTTCTGGATAGCCGTGCCAGTCGCAGTTGCCTGCGTTGCCGTCCTGGGATTGTTCACGGAATTCATACTCTTTCGAAGGCTGTACGGACGTGATCCGATCTTTCACCTCCTGCTGACATTCGGCCTCGGGATGATGTTCAGGGAAGCGGCGCAGCTCATCTGGGGCGCGGAGACGAAGAGGATGGAGGTTCCCGTGACCGCGACGGTCGAACTCCTCGGCACCGTCTATCCCGTCTACAGGCTGCTTATCCTGGGTATTGGCATATGTGTGATCCTGTTCATATGGTATCTGCTGCGATATACAAGCGCGGGCGCGAAGATCAGGGCGGTGGCCCAGGATAGGACGATGGCTTGGGCGCTGGGAATCAAGGTCCCGCTGATCTATACGTCGGTCTTCGTAGGCGGTGTCGCTCTTGCCGGGTTCGCGGGGATACTCATGAGCCCCATCAATTTCGTCTACCCCACGATGGGCGTGGACGTTATCCTGCGGGCCTTCATCGTCGTCGTCATCGGAGGACTGGGGAATGTCATGGGGGCGCTGTTTGCGTCTCTCCTGATAGGGGAGGTCGAGGCCCTCGCCTCCATCTGGATTTCGCCGACGATAGCGGAGACGCTTGTGTTTGTGATTCTCATTATAACCATGATTGTCAGGCCTGCGGGATTGTTCGGAAAGGCAGGGGAGAGGTAGCGCTATGGCAAAGCTCAATTCCGTATCCAATTTTAAGAAAACGTTTTTAGTCCACGCAATCATCCTTGCGGCGCTCGCTGTCCTGCCGTTGTTTCTGAACGGCTACCATCAGAAACTGGCAGTTGAGGCCATCATATTATCTGTTTTTGCGATGAGCCTCGACCTCGTCATGGGATACGCCGGTATAGCCACCTTCGGCCACGCGGCGTTCTTCGGGATAGGCGGCTACGCCATGGGCGTTATGCTCAAGTTCCTCTTCCCCTCAATATGGCTGGGACTCATCCTGGCGGGGTTCTGCACGGCCATCCTGGCCTTCTTCATCGGCTTCGTGTCGATCCGGGCCAAGGGCATATACTTTGCCATCCTGACCCTCGCCTTCGCGGAGGTTGTGTACAGGATCATCTTTCATTCCTACAACACTCCCCTCGGCGGGTCGGACGGGCTTGTCGGCGTTCCGACACCGATGTTGCATCTGGGCTTGGTTGATATTGACCTGAGGAAGACGGTGAACTTCTACTGGGTGGCGGTGGCGTTCGCATACCTGTCCTACCTCACCTGCAAGTTGATCGTTGGCTCGCCTTTCGGAAGTATCCTGTCGGGAATAAGAGAGAATGAGAACCGTGTACCCTTTCTCGGCTTCAATGTGAAGTGGAGCAAGGTGACGGCTTTTGTCCTCGCGGGCATCTTCGCCGGGTTCAGCGGAGCGATGTTCACGGCCTTCAAGACCTACGCGGACACGGAGCAGCTCAACTTCCTGCTTTCCGGGAAGGTCATCGTCATGGCCCTCATAGGCGGCATAGGCACGCTGATCGGGCCCATGGTAGGGGCAGTTGTCATCACGATCTTCGAATCCATCATCTCCACGTACTTTCGTGCCCATCATCTTATCATAGGGGCGCTCTTTGTCATCGTCGTCATATTCATGCCGAAAGGGCTTTTCGGGTTGTTTGCGAGAAAAGACAGAAATAATAATGGGAGTTGATAATGTTCTTTGAGGTCAAGGAGCTGTGCAGGTCTTTCGGAGCGCTTCAGGCGGTCAATAATGTCTCGTTCACGCTGGACGAGGGTACCACTCTTTCCATCATCGGGCCGAACGGGGCCGGAAAGACGACCCTGTTCAACGTGATCACCGGCGTGTTCCCACCCGACAAAGGCGAGGTGATGTTCAAGGGCACGCATGTGACGGGGATGCCCCCCGACAAGTTGTGTCACAGGGGTATTGCGAGATCGTTCCAGATAACGAACATCTTCCAGGGACTCTCAGTTTTCGAGAATATTCGCCTGGCGTGTCAGGGAAGGAAAGCGACGAAGCGCATGTTCTCCCATGTATCGAAGCTGAAGGAGCCCATGGAAGAGGCGGAGAGGATACTCGATCTCCTCGGGCTTCTCGACCTTCGCGACTGGAGAGCGGGGACGCTGTCTCATGGGGACCAGAGATATCTGGAGATCGGCATGACCCTCGCGGCGAAGCCGTCGCTCGTTCTTTTCGACGAACCGACCGCAGGCATGACGCCGATGGAGACAAAGGCCACGATCGAACTGATCCATAAGCTGAAGGGAATGGTCACGATAATTATCATCGAGCATGATATCAACATGGTCTTTGCTGTCTCCGACAGGATCCTCGTTATGGACCAGGGAAACGTCCTGGCGGATGGTCTTCCCGAGGAAGTCAAGGCGAACGAGGCTGTTAAGGCCGCGTATTTCGGGGAGGAGATATAATGCTCGAGGTCAAGGATCTGAACACGTTCTACGGGAAAAGCCATATACTCCAGGGTGTCAACCTCGACGTTGGGGAGGGCGAGATCGTATGCCTTCTTGGACGGAACGGGGTCGGGAAGAGTACCACGTTGAAGTCGATCATGGGACTCGTCACCCCCAGCCGGGGTACCGTGACCTTCGAAGGGAAACAGATACAGAAGATGAGGCCCGACGTCATCGCGCGGATGAGGATAAGTTACATCCCCGAGGACAGAAGGATCTTCTCCCGCCTTTCGGTGAAGGAAAACCTCCTGATAGGCACCAGCAACGCTCCCGACATGACAAAGGCCCGGAAAGAGGAGATGCTGGAGAAGGCATACATGTATTTTCCCATCCTGAAAGAAAAGGAGTCCCAGGGAGGAGGGTACCTTTCCGGAGGCCAGCAGCAGATGCTTGCCATCGCCAGGGGCCTCATGTGCGATCCCAAGCTCGTGCTCCTCGACGAGCCCTTCGAGGGGTTGGCTCCGGTCATCATATGGGAGCTCATAGACATCATCAAGAAGCTTTGCGAGACGGAGAAGATGACCCTTCTGCTCGTCGAACAGAAGGCCGCCCTTGCGCTGAAGATGTCCGACAGGGGATATGTGCTGGAGAAGGGACTCGTGAAGTGCGAAGGGACATGCCAGTTCCTTTCCGAGAGCGAAGAGGTACGAGAGAGATGCGGGCTCTAGAACGCGGCCCCGTCATCCTCCAGAACAGGGTTTCCCGGGCATTATACGAGTGGTGTTGACAGAGAGCGGCTATGCAGGGGCGACACAACATTTATTGCGATTCGATGGGGAAGCCGGGAAAGCCGCGTGTGTTAACCTCTCTTATCGCGGGGTTATCCGACTGGCGCGGCCACTTC
>Ga0302251_1001649_pt1 | contig 12785 bp, 6 predicted proteins | sample AAG_RA_Gln_MG_FD_193534 | JGI IMG/M metagenome (GOLD analysis project Ga0302251, IMG submission 193534) | Enriched activated sludge microbial communities from anaerobic digester in WTTP, New Holstein, Wisconsin, United States - AAG_RA_Gln | ecosystem: Engineered > Bioreactor > Anaerobic >...
TAAGTGATTCCGGTTGGAGGGTCAGTTTAAATCCATTAGCATACTTTTCCACCCCCATTCCCTGCAATCTTTTAGCGAAGCTCTCCGCATAGCAAAATTTACATCCCGGTGAAATCTTATCACATCCAGTCACAGGGTTCCATGTAATCTGTGTCCATTCAATATTTGATTTTGCCATATTAGTTGTTCTTTATAATATAATCTGCAATTTTAAATCCGGTTTTATCATTTGACGCAAAAACAAAATGGAAAATAGGGATATTCTTCGTATTAACAAGGACTAAGGGAGAATCAGTAACATATTTCCAAATAGTTTTAAGACGTTTAATGTAAAGATATGCAATTTTCTCAATTGGTTTCAACACTTTATTTACTGCTTCTTCTACACCAAATAGAGTATCCACCTGGTTTATCACATAAAATTCATTTTTTATTTCTTCTTCGGAGAGGCCGAAAAAGGATTCTAATTTTTCTATATGCTTTAGCTCGCCCGAGCGTTCTAATAACCGGTTGATAATAACACCCGTAGGAACAAGAATCCAGAGATCAGTTTTAGTATCTTTTAAAGATGCCACCGCTTCCCAATTAACCTGCATCCCAAAAGGATCTAAGAAAACCAAGGCGGCAAGTTGCTTTGTTCTTTTTTCTTTCATGGCTTTGCTCATAGTAAACAACCAATTGTTAGCATCACCCTTTCTGAAATATAATTTTTTCCCTTTTGATTGGGGGAGATTTTTTAAGTGTGATTCAAGTTTAGTCAGAGACGTCTCATCAGTATCAATAAAATAGTAATGATCAAAAGAGAGACCTTCTTTTATATTCAAAACCCTTTCGGCAGATCCTTTATAGACCCGGGATTCATTATAGTTAATTTCGTACTGTAAAAGTGAGTCTTTATCCGAATTAACCCTTTGACCGCATCCGGCAAACCCGTCGAAATAGATAGTTTCCAAATAACTATGATTTTTCATAATAGTCAAATAAGCCCGGACATAGTTAGAAAAAGCGTCAAGTTTTTTCTCAGTCCAGTCTCCGCCCCACTTTGCCAGGGGTTCATTTACTTGCATATGTTCCTCTTGGAATTAAATTAAAATAATTTCTCATTTATAAACCCGAATTGCAAAATTTCTCCTTCCCTTTATGGAAATTTTCATCTAATTGACAATCCCCTTTTCCCATTTTTCCGCTTGTTCCGATTTCTGGATCATTCACTATTAATCATTTGAACCGTTCTATGGGTCATCATTAGTTGTCATTAAGATATTAATTATTCTCTAATATTTCCAATATTTTGACAGTTGCAAGGGTGTCAAGCTTACAATAGTCAAGAAGGTTTCTCCGAATGCCTGCAATTATTTCAGGATTGGTTTCATGAAATAAATACTCAAAAGCACTGGACGCTGCCTGTCCCTCCCCTATCTCCATTCCGTCGTAACTCATTGAAGGAATAAGGGCTGGCAAAACCTTTTTTATTGAGTATGAACCTTTCATTTCAGGGGTGTAATAGAGCTTTTCCCTGAATGGAATCATTAAATCAACAAGGCGGCCGAGCCTCTCTTCAACCTGCAATTTGTATTCAGGGAAATTCTGAGCAAGTTCACTTAATATTCTTCCTTCGAAGGCTTTGTTGTAAACAATAATACAGCCTTCTTTTTCTGTATTATTTAAAAGTTTTTCTATAAATCTTTTTCTCGGGTCACCGGACGCATCTGCCAGAAATTCAAAATGAACCGGTTCACTTTCTTTTGTCTTCTTCAAATGGAGAGAATATTGAAACGGAATTGTCTGATACGGTCGGGAATTATCAAACAAAGGAACTGCAGGATTAAAAGTTTCGAAATCCATGAAATATGCGGGATAGCTAACCTGAGAGAGAAAATTCTTTATACCGGCTTTATCAATAATACTTTCTCCTGATTTGTGTGCATGAACCTGAATCTGCTGAGCTTTACCGAGAGGGAAATCACAGGGGATGTCTTCAATATTAATTATCCCGTCCAGGTAAAGTTGATATTTTTTATTATTTCCTAACCCGGCAATATCGAACACTGAATATTCGGGAATATGCTGCCAGCAATTACCCATAAAACCACACTTATATGGATTAGAGCAGTGAGTACCTATCTGCATGTCAGGTATCTCAGATTTGCTTAGAATCCCCTTCTGTAAATTAATTGTATCTGTTATATAAGACTGCAGAGAGAGGGCTTTGTCTTTTACCGAAACCGGCTTAAACAATTGGTGTATATCAAGATCACCCAATCTGATATATTCGTTATTAATGTGAACTATGGATATATCCTTAATATTTATACCGCAGTTTGAAATTACCCAATACTGGACAGCGGCGTCAAATTCGTTCGTTTCCGAAACTGATGTTGAACTTTTTACTTCATAAATGCTCCACTGATCTCCGTCTTTTACAATAATATCCGCATAAACAAGAACCTGACTGTACTGAAAAGCTGCTTCATAGATAACCTGAGTGTCTTTATTCCTTAGCTCCTCTGTGAAACAAAGATCTTTTTCAATATTCCTTTTTTCATCAGGTGATGCGTTAATACCGCCGGGGAATAAATTCTGTGCTAATATTCCTACTGACTTTCCAGTATCGAATATTTTCTGCTGAGATTCAGAAACTTCATCCATTAAGTCAGGAAAGTATTTATGCAGATAGAGCATCTTAAGACATTGAATGCCCGAAAGAACCGATGATTTGCTAAGCAGGTGTTTTTCCATGATAATTTTTCTTGTTTACGATAATTGCAGACTCTTTATTTATCCTCTTTTGTTTTGTTGAGCAGGTAATCCTAAAACCGTCCTGAAAGGCGGAAACTCTTTTGCAGCCTTTGGTTTGTGTGTGTGCTTTCGACTGTTGGTTGGCTTTTAAAAGTCTGTTTCCAGTTCATGTCCGTTTTCTTTAAGCCATTGTTTTGCTTTATCGTAGTTTGGTAATTGAGCAGAAACCCGATTCCAGAATTCTTGTGTATGATTTGATTCTAATAAGTGTGTCAATTCATGAACAATTATATATTCTATAACAGTTATTGGAGCCTTAATCAGCCGCCAGTTGAAATGAATATTGTCTTTTGGTGTACAAGAACCCCATCGGTATTTTATATCTAAAATGTTGATGTTATTGTATTTTACTCCGATCTGATTGGCAATAGCTTTTGCTTTTGGTATAATTATTTCATTCGCGGATTTAATGTACCATGATTTAAAGAGCTTGTTGGCTTGCTTTTGATGCTCTTTGCTTATCAGGAACTTATTGTCAAAAAGTACACCGTCAATTGGCTCGTCTACAATATTAAGTTTGTAATTTTTCCCTAAATACATCAATGATTCACCGGCAACAAATTCCTTAATTTGTTTTTCGAAAGGATACTTTTGATTGTGATCAATTTTCTTCTGAATTAAGCGTTTCCGTTTTTCAATTTCTTTTGCAATAACTTCTTTGCTTGTGTTTTTTGGTGCACGAACAATTACAGAACGGTCCCTTTCAACAATTATGCTAAGGGTTTTTCTTTCAGAATATATTATTGAATACTGGATTTTCATTTCTTAATCTTCTGAATAAATAATTGCCGATGTAATTCTTTCATCCTTTGCCCAAGCTAAAACCTCTTGAGCTATTTCATTTCTTTTATTGAATGCAGAGGGTATTGAATGACATTCAGATGCAATGTAATTAGAAATTTCTCCCCTCAACCGTGCAACCGATGCCGGATTATTCCAAAACCCGATTAAAGCTAACTCGATTTTTAACATTCCGTAAATTTCTTTTGTCCAAATAAGAAGGTTGTTTACTTCATCATCGGTTGGATTCTCTTTTTTATCGTATATTAATGCATTTAGCTTTCGATAAATCGGCATTTGCGTTTTACGATTTAAGCCCTTAGTATCTTCTTCCTGTGCTTTTTTAATTTTCTTTCTCAGTTCTTCGAGCAAACGATAAATTTCATCCCAGTTTTCTCTGAATGCAGTTAATATTTTTGCTAACTCCTCTGCAAAGGAAGCGTATAATTCGGGGTCTTCATCAAGGTTAATATTGATAATCTCGCGAATTGCGTGTTCAATTCTGGCAGCCTTTGTTTCTTTTCGTTTAATGGCTTTTACATTATCAAAAAACTTGTCATCAAGAATTGAGATGGGTTCAACTTTCGTTTCAATGCCTTTTGATTTAAGAAATTCGTCAGTAACTTTTCTAAGTTTTTCAGAAACTCCTTTCATACTCATTCGCTGGTCACGGAAATGTTGTGATGCTAAAGTATTAATTTCAGCAAAACGGTTTAAATCCCTGATGTAGTCCAATGCTTCTTTTCGTGGAAAAACATTGTCCAATGCTTTTGAAAACCGATTAAATGCCTCGGTAAAATTGTGGCGTATATCTTCGTCATAGAACAAATTGAAGATATCATCAGGGTCGGAATAACAGGATAATCCATTTGTTTCAAATACTTCTTTTAATGCTTCATGAGCATTTTTTAATTCAGCCGACAGTTCAGTATTATCGAGCAAACAACCTGTTATTTCCTCTTGTTCCTTTTCCCAGTAAGCATCCAAAGCCCTTTTCATGTGGTTCCCCATTCCAACATAATCTACTACAAATCCAACCTTCTTTTCATCATCATAAACTCTGTTTACGCGTGCGATTGCCTGCAAAAGGTTGTGATTTACAATCACCTTATCCAAATACATTACTTGTTCAATCGGAGCATCAAAACCCGTAAGTAACATATCAACAACAATCAAAATCCCGATATTTCCATTTGCCTGTGCATCTGCCAAACCTTCCAGTTTTTCAGTTTTTCCGAATTTTAGTTTAAACCCGGCAATGGCTAATTTACGTGCTTTACTATCGGCATATTGCTTTAAATCCGGCTGGTCATTATGGTCCACATCAGAAATCACAACCGCAGTTTCTAATTTCTCCAAAGCTTCAATAGTAATTTTATAAGGGTTTTCAGTTTTTAATTCTTCCAATAATTCAGTTTTAGCAACTTCAAATGCCTTTTTATAGCGATGTGCCGCTTCTTTAGAAACAGAAACTACCTGAGCTTTATATCCGTTAGCCAAAATATGTTCTGCATAGTGCCTGAGCATATCTTTGGCTTTATCCTTTATGGTTTCTTCCGATTCGAGATATGCCCGCTTAGTGCCATACGCTAATATTTCAATTTGTTCGCCTACATTATAATCTTTAAATACATCCTGAAATTTTTTGTCGGCACCTTCTTTATCGTCCACATTTGCTTCATGAGTTCTGCCTTCGTAAACTATCTCCAGTGTAACACCATCTTTTATAGCCTGACGCATGGTGTATTTGTCTATGTAATCGCCAAAAGTTTGTTCTGTTCGGGCAATGGGTGTTCCTGTAAAAGCAATACGAGTTGCATTTGGCAGCGCCCTGTCAAGATTTGCTCCTAATTTTGTGTATTGAGAACGGTGTGCTTCATCAGTTAATATCAGAATTTTATCAGATGGATTTAGCTCAGGAAAAGCAGCCTGATAATCTCTTTCCTGAAATTTATGAATCATTGCCGAAACAATTTCAGAGGTATTTGTTTTAAGAACCGCTTTTAAAGTTGTTATACTATTTGGGTCGTTTATAGTATAACCAACCGATCGTGCTGTTTCTTTGATTTGGTCATCTAATTGTGTACGGTCGGTAAGTAAAACTACTTTATACGATTGCAAAACAGGATGCAGGTACATTTCACGAATCAGAAAAACCATAGTTAAAGATTTGCCTGATCCCTGGGTATGCCATATTATACCACCTCTTTCATCTCTGTTCTTGCCGGTTAATAGTCGTTCAACCGTCTTTTTAACTGCCCGTAGCTGCTGATAACGTCCAACCACTTTTATTAATTCGCCATTGTCGTTGGTTGTCCAGATTGAAAAGGTTCTGATAATACTCAATAAGTTTGCGGGCTTAAGCATACCGTGAACCAGGCGTTGCTGGTCGTTTGGCGAAGTTCGGATATCTAGAGGAATACCAATATCGTCGTTTCCTTCCTTATCAACGAAATATGTTTTTTGCGGATTGCAATATTCTGCAAGCGTTTCAACTGTATCGGGGAATGGGTCTGACCAACGATAAAAGTGTTTTTCAATGCTTGTTGTTACTGTTCCGAATTTGGCTGTGCTCCTGCAAGTGGCAACAATAAATTGATTGTAATAAAATAATGGTTTTGAGCCTTCTTTAATATAATCCCGTTGTTCAGAATAACGCATTAACTGGTCGATAGCTTCGGGAATAGGTTCTTTTGTCCTTGGGCTTTTACATTCGATTACCGAAACCGGAATCCCGTTTAAGAAGCAAATTATGTCGGGATAAATATGCTTATCAGTACCAATTATCCGGATTTTAAATTGCGAAACGGCAACAAAACTGTTGTTCCTGGCATTATCAAAATCAACAAAATAAACCGGTTCGTAACGTAAGCCTTCGGAAGTCTGATGCTGGACTTTTGTTCCGTTTATCAGAAATTGCAATACTTGCTGATTATTTTTATATAAATTATCCCCTGTAAACGAGGTAATGTCTGTAATAGCTTCAAACACCTGTTGTTCATTCAACCACGGATTGATTTTTTTCAATGCAGTTTCCAAATCATGGCGCATGATGACTTGCGTAAAATCTTCCCGTTGTGTTTGTTGTGGTGTTTGCCCCGGTCCCATTTCCAAACGCAAAACAGTCCAGTGTATGCCGGGCATACTTTCGAGTTGCTTTAAAAAAGGCTCCTCAACGTGGTTTTTTTCGTCGAGCCTTATATACTCGGATGTTTTTTCTTTAGCCATTTTATCTAATTTGTAACCGGATATTAATTAAAAACAAAGTCCTGTGTTTATCTAAAAGTCTGTCTAAGTTTATCTAAAAGTCTGTCTAAGTTTATCTAAAACCAGCTTCCATTTGGGATATCTCTGAGTACCTTCGTTCCTGATAGTATGTTCCCTTTTCGACATAGAGTACAAGGAAATATTGAGATTCGAGATTTGAATTCCGTGTCTGCATTATATCGTCGAGCAATTCGTTTACCCGGTCGGTATCCCAAATATAAGGGCGTTGATACTCGAGTATGCGCTACCAATTTGAGAATACGTCTTTAACCAGCAGTTTTTCACTTTCAATTTTTTGTGCCACGGTATTTTATTTACTTTTTGTTATTCTGATTACGTTAATAACGAATGACCCTAATCCCCAAAGCCATCCTGAACTTGACAAAACACCTGTTAACCATGCCCAATTCCCAATTTTGTCAATAAAGATAAATGTTAGAAAAAATATTGTTAAAGAAAACAATCCAATCAACAATCTAATGTAGTATTTCTTTATTTGATCCCTTATTGAGACTAACTGACCACTTTGTTCATTTATTTTATCTCCTTGCTTTTTTATTTCATCACTCTGCAGAGCTATAATCCCTCCTTGTTTTCCAATATCTTCATTTAGTTTATCAATTTCCTTTTTCGCAATTTCATTTGACTCTCTAAGTTGATTCTCAATTTCTTCAAGCTTTTTTGCAAACTTTTCTTTTTCAGCTTTTTCTCTTTCCTCTGAAGTTAATATATCGGCAATGTTTTGTTGGATTTCAGCTTTTCTTGTTCTTTCATTTTCAACAATTTGCAAAGCCTTCTCTCTTGCTTTTATTTGATCTTGTTCAAATAACTCAATAAATGTTTCTATGCTATTGGCAGAGTAGTGTGCAACCGCTTCGAGCAAAACATTGTATGAATCACTGTCAATTCCTTCAATTTTCTTTATTTGTAGATTATATTCATGTATGAGTTCTTTGCTTGCGACCTCCTCAAGAATAGTACTTGTCATCAGTTCTTTTAATCCAACCTTTTTAACTTCATCAACCAATTTCGACGGATCTTTTAACCAAAGTAAACTTGTCAGCATGTCTGGTAATACTATTTCAGGTACTGAATCGGCAAGTTTCATTTCTGAATTAAAAAACAACAATGATCGATTTGTTGTTACAAACCATATTTTCGCATTTTGAATTATTGCAACTGATGTATGCCTAAGTTTTCTAACATATAAATAGGCAAAAACGTCATGTGCTGCATTCTTCTTTTTTCTCCTCAGTTCTTGTAATGCAGGAATATCATTACTTTTCTCATTTTCTTTAATAAATTCAAGGCTAACATTCTCGACCTCTATTTGTAGTATATCGCTAATATTCTTTTGCAAATTTATATTAAAAGTCATTAACCATGCTTTATCTTTATTTCTTCGCAGACATGCATCATTTATTGTTGTTACAGAGTTTTTGTTATTATATGTTTCAATTGCACTATTTATTACCTTCTGCATTTCTTCAACCGTAATTGAAAGAACCTTTGGAGAGCTGCCAGCTCTTTTTATTAACTTGATAAGTTCAAGAATCGGATTGGTTTCTTCAGCTCTTTGTAAATCTAATGCCCTCAAAAGAATTGGAGTATCTAAAAAGAAAGATTCACTTGAAGGTTTCCGGGGGTCTATATCAAATCCAGACTCTAAAAAACCAGCAACTATCGCACCCAAGTATAAATTCTCTGCAATTTTGAAAAAAGTATGATTGGATCTTTGTAGTTCCTCTAAAAACTCAACGTGGTAAAAGAAAGTTTCTTCTTCGGTTCTTTCGATTGTTTTAAATTCCCCCTCGAAAAAAGAGGACAATTGTATTTTATATCTTGATAGATAATCAGAAAAAGGAGGTATTTCCTCAGCACAATTTCTTTTATTGCTAACATATTCCTGAAAAAGATTTTCAATTGCATTCGCTTCTCGCTGACTTTTATCAAATTTTTCTTCAAAATCCTTAAACACCCAAACATCAAGTCGAAATGTTCTTCCATTTTCAAGAACATTAAAATTTATTTCCTCCTTTTTTCTTCTGGACATTGAAACTTCACAGCCTCGGATAAGTTTACAAACAATAGCTTCAGGTACATCTATCCCATACATTTTAAGTATTGCATCTTTTATATCCAAGTGAGTTCCATATTCTTTACCGCTTCTTGAATATTCGCTCAGAGCGCGTTTACACATTGGAACATAAACATGATTATATAAATCATTGTTATTTTCTGTCAATGATGCTAAAAAGCAATAAGCCGATAAAATATTTTGACTTTTCATATTACTATTTTTATATTTTTACTCTCACCTTCCCACTCAGCAAATCCTGCATTAAGCCGGCTTTGAGGGAGTGGAGTTTTTTTAAATATTTGTTATAGGTCTCAAATACTTGTTGTACTTCGTTTATAAGGTTAATTATTCTAAGACTTTCTTCTTTGTTTTTTGGTACAGGTATAATCATTTTGCTAAAAGATGATTTGTTGACAATTGGAACTGCCTGTAATCCTGCTTCTCTTCGCAATTGACTTCCTAAATATAGCATCATAGAATAATAATAATAGACAGAAAGGTGAAAATCTGTAGGTATCAAAGAGTTTATTTGTTGATTCGAAGTAGACAATTCTTTAACCATCGCAATCTTGCCTATAGTTGAACCAATACAAACTACACAGACCGAATTTTCTGGAAGATGTCTGCATAACTCAAAACCTTTATGTGATAATTTTCTCGCAGTCGTTTGAATAAACTGATTTTCCGTTACATCGGAAGGAGTAATAAAACAGTAATCGTCACCATAATTATCAATTTGCTTCACTACTGGCGTAAAGCCAGTAACAATGTTTCCTAAGTCTTTTAAATTAAAAACCTCCCACTCCTCAGGCACTTCAATGCCATTTCTAACCACAAACTTATGGGTTTCTTTGCTTCGGATATTACCGTTTTCGTCAATGCCTTTTGTGAGCAGGTCTTGCATAAGCCCGGTTTTTATGCGCTGGTATTTGGCAATAAGTGATTCGGTGTGGCCAATGGCTTCGTCGGTGGCTTCTAATATTTCTCTTATTCTTTCTGCTTCATTCTTTAATGGAATATTTAATGTGATTTTTTTTAATTCATTTTGGGTGAGTTTTGAGCGTGTTCCACCTGCAATAAAAAAAAGAATGTTTTTATGCTCTAATGAATAGAATATAAAGCCTTGGCTAAAATCCTCTTTTGCTTTCAAAACATGTGCATGATTATTTACCCAACACTTTCCTTTAACTCTGTATGCAATAGGCTTAAAACTATATTGTTCAAAATTGCCTCCATCCTCGGCAATGAGAATTAAGTCATCATCAAATTTCCATTTATTAATGTAGTCTTGTACTCCATTTGCACCATAATATGGATATTCGCCCTTCATTTCAAAGCGTTGTTCTGAATTAATTGGAAATCTTAAATTATTCAGAATATAGCAACAATTATCAATTGTAAATTCTTTAAAACTCATCAGCTCAAATACTTTAATTCGGTTAGAAACTGATTTAATTTATCCAATGAGTCTTTGCGCTTGTTCTCCAATTGTTGGGAGGTTACTTTGTATTTGTCCCAAAGCTTTTCAATGCCGGCAATGAGTCCCCGTTTTTCCGCATTCAGGTATTTAAGTAATTCCTGCTGAACTAAACCGTTGTGCTTCTGCAATATCAGGGTTTTGCATTCTTCGGGGGTGATAATGCCGCCAATACTTTCAAGAAAAGCGTCTAAGCCTTTTAACTTTTCTTTCATCTTCAGGCTGTCAGATTGCAAGGCTTTCAGGGTTTTGGCGTAAGCCGCTTTTTCTTTTTTGGCTTCGGGTTCGCCTTGTGCTTCCAGTTCTTCAATGCGTTTTTGGGTATGGGCTAAAAGGTTTTTAATATCCTCTTTGGCATCCTCAACCCCATACATTTTATATTCAATTTTTCGTTCCAAATCAGCTTGCAACTCTTTTACCTTCTCTTTGGCATCCTTTATTTCCTTTTCAAGGGTTTTAATCCCTTCGAGTGCATCGGTCAATTCTTTCAGTTCTTTTTCTGCACCTTTTTGGGTTTTAAGGTCTTTAATCTGAGCCGCCAAATAGTCTTTAATCACTTTGGCGGATGCTTCTTCGGGTTCTTTCCCTTCCCCGGTTTCTTCGGGTTCGTAATCCACTGCTTCAATGGTTTCCTGCAAAGCACTTTCTTTTTCTGCAATCAGGTTTTCGGTTTCCTGTATGGCTTGCTGTTCGGCTTCAAAATAGGTTTCGATAAAATATTCCTTAGGCACAAGACTTGGCGCCCAGCCAATGGTGGCAATGGTTTTCAAGTCGTATTTTATATTGCTCCACCAGTTAACAAACACACCGGCTACCTGAAATTCATCGAGTACTTTTTCAGGAATTAAAACTGTTTTTAATGAAGAAATAAGCTCCTGCCGAACCTTGGGTATTTTGTTTCCACCCAAAGTAAGGTAGTTTGCCATTGGCTCGTTTACAACATTTTTGGAGTTATCTGCCGGCTTTGGTTGCGGAGCAATTTTCGAGAACTCATCGCGTGCTTTCAACCACCAGTTGTCGAGGGTTTGTTGCATGCGAGTAATGGTAGCTGTAACGTTTTGGTTTTCTTCAATACGTGTTTTAATCAGAGATTTATCGGAAATGGTTTCTCTGAATTCCTGATAATTATTTTTGTATGCCTTAAAAATTCCGGCTGCCTGAAATTTGAATTTATCGCATTGCGTTTTTTGGCTTTCGATTTCTTTTGTTGGCACACCACCGGTTAAATGGGCTTTTACATCTTCCGGTTCAGGTTCGGGTGTATTATCCACATACCGGCGAATATTCAGGTTATAATCGTGTTCTTCGGCAATAGTTTTATTATCCACCAGTTTACTGTATTTTGGAATTTCAATTTTATGGGTAAACACATAATCAATCTTTTCAATGTCCTCTGGGCGCAGGAAGTTTTGCACCTTCCCCTCTCCATATTCAGCATCGGCATTGATAAAGAAAATCTTTTCCTTTAGTTTCTCGTCTTTATTTTTGTTGATAACCAACACACAAGCCGGAATACCCGTTCCGTAAAATAAAGCAGGGGGTAAACTGATAATGGCTTCAATCAGGTTAGCATCAACAATTCCTTTGCGAATAACCTTTTCGGCACTTCCACGGAATAAAACACCATGGGGCATAATGGTTGCCATGCGTCCTTTGGCATTGAGGCTGGCAATCATGTGTTGCACGAACATCAAATCGGCTTTTTTGCCCGTCTCAGGAGCAAAACCGTAAGCAAAGCGTGAATCAAATTTCATGTTTGCCTTGCTGTAATTCTGGCTAAACGGAGGATTGGCAATTACCATATCAAACTTTTGCCAGGTTCCATTTTTTATATGCTTTGGGTCTTCGAGAGTGTCGCCGTCTTCAATGGTTGACGATGTAATATTATGCAGAATCATATTCATACGGCAAATAATCCAGGTTGTAGGATTACTTTCCTGTCCGTATAGCATCAGGTTTCGGGAATTCTGTCCTTGTTCTTCAACATACTGCAAGCTTTGAATGAGCATACCGCCGGAACCAACAGTGGGGTCGTAAATCTCCATTCCCTCTTTGGGCTTAAGCAACTGCACCAGCAAACGGACAACCTGATTTGGTGTATAGAATTCTCCTCCTTTTTTTCCGGCACTATCTGCAAAGTATTTAATCAGATATTCATAAGCAGCACCCAACAAATCGGGAAATTCAAAATTTTCATTTACAAGTGGGGGTAATTTGCTGTTGAAGTGATTTATCAAATCTATCCAGCGCTGGTCGGGTATAGATGATTTCCCTTTTTTAATATTAAAGTCTATTCCTTTAAGGACGTTGCTCAACAAATCAGCATTGGCATCTTCTACTGCATGTAAGGCTTTGTTCAACAAACTACCCACTCCGGTTTTT
>Ga0302251_1001650_pt1 | contig 12778 bp, 13 predicted proteins | sample AAG_RA_Gln_MG_FD_193534 | JGI IMG/M metagenome (GOLD analysis project Ga0302251, IMG submission 193534) | Enriched activated sludge microbial communities from anaerobic digester in WTTP, New Holstein, Wisconsin, United States - AAG_RA_Gln | ecosystem: Engineered > Bioreactor > Anaerobic >...
GATTGGCGTAGACCTTGTTGTCTATCCGCAGGTTACGCCCGAGGGCACTCACGACCCCCAGGGAAACGGAACTGGAGAGGCCGTAAGGGTTTCCGATAACTATCGCCCTCTCACCAACACGGACCTTCCTCTCCCTGATCGTGAGATGGGGAAAATCCACCCTGTCGGACACGATCTTCAGAAGGGCGATATCGTATTCCGGATCGCTGCCGAGCACGTAGGCCTCATATTCCTTTCCGTTCATGAACTTGACCCTGATGTTTATCGCACGGGCTATAAGATGCTCGTTGGTGACGACAATGCCCTTGGGATCGAGGACCACGCCGGAACCGATGTTCTCCACGAGTTCCTCCACTTCGTCCTCGCCGGAAAAATACTTTCTGAAGAGGGATGGGGATGATTTCTTGTCTTCCGACTCGGTCTTGAGAAGTTCCTCGGTCTTGATATTGACAATCGTCCTGCTCGCCATCTCGACGACATCGGCGACCCTGTCGTCCTGCTGGATCTGAGTGTGCCTCTGCCCGAGCGCGACCCCGGGGCCAATAAGGCAAAGGACAGCCAGGCTCATGACCGACAGCGGCCAGCACAGCCTCTTCATTCTCACTTTCCTCCCGGGCGATGGTGTCGCCGGTCTTGTCGTCATAGATGGTACCCGGCGGTCTGAAGGAGTCCACACAGGAACCGTGTCTCCCTCAGGAATGATCCTCCACGGACCTGCGGCGTTTCTTAATGAGCTTCTTTACCGAATCGAGGATGATGTGGGCGATCTCGTCCTTGCTCAGCCGCGGCACCTGCTTGGTGGCCCCGGAACGATCGATGATCGTCACCTCATTCACCTCGGAACCGAACCCGATCCCCTGCTCAGCAACGTTGTTGGCAACGATGAGATCGAGATCCTTTCTCTTGAGCTTGTCAATGGCGTGTTCGATTATATTCTCCGTCTCCGCGGCGAAACCCACGACTATCCTGTCCCCCTTCACCTTGCAGACTTCGGCTATGATATCGGGGTTCTTCTCGAGCTCGATCGTCATGAGGCTCGTATCGCCCTTCTTTTTTATCTTCTGGCAATTCTCGTTCCTGCACCTGAAGTCCGCGACAGCGGCGGCCTTGATGACGACCGTGCAGTCCCTGTGGCGCTCCATGACGGCATCCCTCATCTCGCAAGCCGTCACGACGCGCTCCACCGTGATGTCCGCTCGGGGCACCGGGATGGAAGTCTCGCCGGTGATGAGGACCACTTCGGCGCCACGCCTGCGGGCCATTTTCGCAATGGCGTAGCCCATCTTTCCCGACGACCTGTTGGTTATGCATCGCACGGGGTCGATGTACTCCGTCGTAGGTCCCGCCGTCACCAGGATCCGCTCGGAGCAGAGGTCCTTCTCGGTAAAGATATCCTCTATCCTTTCAACGATCTCCTCTACCGCCGGAAGACGCCCCTTGCCTTCCGTCCCGCAGGCCAGGTCACCGCTCGCCGGCTCCATGAGCTCGTACCCGGCCTCCTTCAGTTTCATGAGGTTCGCCTGCACCATCTTGCTGGACCACATCTTGGTGTTCATGGAGGGCACGAAGAAGACGGGCACCGTTGTCGCCATGACCATGGTGGTAAGAAAATCGTCCGCTATCCCGTTGGCTATCTTCCCGATGATATTTGCCGTGGCCGGAGCGATGACGAGAAGGTCGGCTATGTCGGAAAGGGCAATATGCCCGATCTTGGAGCCCCGGAAGAGCTCGAACATCTCGTGAATGACGGGATTCCCGGAAAGCGTCTGGAAGGTCAGCGGCGTCACGAACTGCATGGCGTTCTTCGTCATGACAACGTGGACGTTGGCGCCGCGCCTCGTGAGGAGCCTGATGAGTTCCGCTGTCTTGTATGCCGCGATGCCGCCGGTTATTCCGACGATGATCTCCTTGTTCCGTAACATGCTGAATTGCGTATCCATCATCTCAAATGTTGAGACCGAGTCTCCTTATGAACCTCGTGAAGAGATTCGCCTTGGGTACGTAGACGGGGGAAACGATGTTCACCTTGCCTATCACCTGCCCGTTCAACTTGACCACCAGCTCGCCGAGTCTCTGCCCTTCCTTTATTTCCCCTTTTATCCGCTCGGGCAGGAGGATCTCCCGTGTGATGGCACCCCTTTTGTCGACTTCCATCGGGTAAAGGAAACTCTTCTCAGTCACTCCTTTCATTCTTCTGTATTTGCCGTCGACGAGAAAGACGTCCTGATCGATCACTTCCCCTTTTTTCACAACGTTCATCATTCTATACTGAGCAAAGGCCTTTTGCAACTTTTCCATGGCGAAGCTGTCCCGTATCTTTCCCGTGGGACTTCCCATGACGACGGCGATGAATCTCATGTCCCCCCGCCTGGCGGTGGCCACGATGTTGAAACCCGTCTGGGAGTAATACCCCGTCTTGAGACCGTCGGCGCCGGCAAACTTCCCCAGGAGCTTGTTCGTGTTTGTCAGGACGAACTTGCCGTCCCTGAAGGTGTCGTTCTGGATGGACGTCCACTCCAGGATCCTGGGGTTCTTCAGGAGCTCGCGGGCCAGGACCGCGAGGTCGCTGCACGAGGTCATGTCCTCTTTCTCCCCCTTTGCCGGGGGCAGGCCGTGAACGCTGTGGAATTCCGTGTCGGCAAGACCCAGGGCCTTCGCCTGTGCGTTCATGAGGTTCACCATCTCATCCTTGCTGCCGGCCACATATTCACTTATGGCGTAGGCCGCGTCATTGCCGGAGGCAACCATCATCGCCTTCATGAGGTCCTCCAGGGTGAAGACCTCGCCCTCCTTGAGATAGACCTGGCTTCCGCCGATCTTCGACGCCTCTTTCGATATGGTCACCTTGTCCGTCAGCTTGATCCCGCCTGTCGCCAGTTTCCCCATGACAACGTAGGCCACCATGAGCTTCGTTATGCTCGCCGGAGCCCGTCTTTCATTGATGTTGCTCCCGTCTATCATCTTGCCGCCCTGGGCCTCGACGACGATAAAGGACTTGCAGGGAGGTTCGGCCTCCTTGCTCTGCCGGGCGGGCGCACCCTTTTTCCCGGCGATGGCCCTGGCCGTTGCGTATCCCGCAAGATTGAGAACGCAAAACGATATCACGACAACAAATACGAGCAGTCTCTTCATATCCTCCCGGTTCCTTGCACTATTTTCCTAATCTGTCCATGAACATCTTGACGATGTCTATGGGCAACGGAAAGACTATGGTCGAGTTCTTTTCCGTCGATATCTCTATCAGTGTCTGAAGGTAGCGCAGCTGCAGCGACATCGGGTTCTTGGAAAGGATGTCCGATGCCTCCGCCAGCTTCGTCGCCGCCTGGTATTCACCTTCGGCACCGATGACCTTCGCCCTTCTCTCCCTTTCCGCCTCCGCCTGGCGGGCGATGGCCCTCTGCATCTCCTGCGGGAGATCCACGTTCTTCACCTCGACGTTCGACACCTTGATGCCCCAGGGTTCCGTATGGGTATCGAGGATCTCCTGGAGCCTCTCGTTCAGCTTCTCACGGTGCGAGAGCAGGTCGTCGAGCTCGGCCTGCCCCAGCACGCTTCTTAAGGTGGTCTGGGAAAGCTGGCTCGTCGCGTAGAGGTAGTTCTCCACATCGATAATGGACTTCAAGGGGTCGACAACGCGGAAATAGACCACGGCGTTCACCTTGATGGAAACGTTGTCGCGGGTTATGACGTCCTGGGGGGGTATGTCGAGGACGACGGTCCTCAGGCTCACCTTCACCATGCGGTCGATGATGGGGATAAGGATGATGAGCCCCGGCCCTTTCGGCGTGCCGAGCACCCTCCCCAGCCTGAAGATCACGCCCCTTTCATATTCGTTCAGTATCTTGATGGCACTGAAAAGAAAGAATACGACGATAACGACGACAAACAGGATCGGAATGGAAAACATGCTGCTACCCTCCTTTCTTCCTCACCTCGACGATGAGTCCCTCAACGGCGGTGACGACGACCTCGTCGCCTTCACCTATCGCCTCGTCACTGCGGGCCTTCCAGAGCTCGCCGTGCACCATGACCTTTCCTCCACCCCCGGGCGCGATGCTGGTCTTTGCCGTCCCCGTCTCGCCCTTCAACCCCTCGGAGCCGGTCTTCACCCTGGACAACTGCGCCTTTACGGCAAAGGAAAGTATACCGAAGACAAATATCGCCGAAATGATGGCGACGATGAGGATGGTCGTGAATGATATGGCGAGCGGGCTGCCCGGAAGGTCGACAAGCATGACCGAACCGATGACGACGGACACGATGCCCGCGATGCCCAAAAGTCCGTGGCTGACTATCTTGACCTCCAGGATAAAGAATACGATACCCAGGAGGATCAATGCAAGCCCGGCAAAACTGATCGGTATCGCCTGAAAAGCATAGAGCGCCAGGATGAGGGAAATGCCCCCGATGACGCCGGGGAATATGGTGCCCGGGCTGTAGAACTCGAAAAGGATACCGTAGATCCCGATCATCATGAGTATATACGCAACATTGGGGTCGCTCACGTAGGCAAGGAACCGAAACTTGAAGGGCATCGCGATCTCCACCTTCTTTGCCCCCTTCGTGCGGAGCACGACCTTTCCCTTCCTGGTCTCCACCGTTCTTCCGTCTATCTGCGCCAGAAGGTCGTCCGTGGAATCGGCCACGACATCGATGACCTTCCTGGCAAGGGCTTCCTTTGCGGTTATCGAGATGCTCTCCGTGACCGCCTTTGCCGCGAAATCGACACTCCTTCCGCGCTTCGCCGCAATGCTCTTCGAATACGCCTCCGCGTCGCTGACCACCTTCTTCATCATCACTTCGTCTTGCTTTTCCTTGCCGATGCTCACGGGATGAGCAGCGCCCGCGTTGGTTCCGGGGGCCATCGCCGCCACATGCGAGGCCAGAAGAATGATGGCCCCCGCCGAAGCCGCTCTCGCCCCTGGCGGAGCGACATAGACGATGACGGGAACGGGTGCGTCCATTATTTCCTTTACGATGTCCCGCATGGAGGAATCGAGCCCCCCCGGTGTATCGAGAAGGACCACAAGGGCCTCGGCATCGGCCTTGCCGGCCTTCTCAACACATTCCCCCAGAAAGCCCGCCACGGGAGGGTTGATGGCGCCCTGTATGCGGACCGTGTACACATCTTTTGCGTGGGAGAAGGATGCGAAAAGAACGACTGCGCCGATGAGCGCAATGATGAAGCACGGTCTCTTCATCGCTTTTCAAAGATCTCCTTGAGTCGTTTCTCGACGGGAGAGGGAACAAAACTGGAGACGGAACCATGGAACGCAGCGACTTCCTTGATCGTTCTCGAGCTGATGAAGAAATAATCCTTGCTGGTCATCATGAAAAGGGTATCCATCCCGGGGTTGAGGGTCCTGTTGATGGATGCCATCTGAAACTCGTACTCAAAGTCGCTCATGGCACGCAGGCCCCTGATGACGAAACGGGCGTTCACCTTCCTTACGTAGTCGATGAGCAAACCGTCGAAGCTGTCGATGATGACATCAGTGTTCCCGTTGATGGACTGCTGGATGAGGTCCTTGCGCTCCTCAAACGTGAAGAGCCCCTGTTTCTCGATGTTGTAGGCGATGGCAATTATAACCTTGTCGAAAAGTTCGAGTCCCCTCGCGAGGATGTCGAGATGGCCAAAGGTCACAGGGTCGAATGAACCGGGATACACTGCGAGCGTCTCTTTCATGGTATCTCCTTAAGCTCCGGGGTTTCTTGGGTCTCTGAACAACGAGATCATTGTGTCGCCATATTTCCTCGTCCTTGCTCCTTCGAGTCCTTCGAAAAGGGACAGGCAATCACTTTCCCGCCTGGAATATTCGGCTATGGTAATCGTATCGGAATTCCGGAGTGGATGTTCATCAAGAAGTGTCATTGTGCGGGTCACATATCCCATTTCGTAAGGAGGATCCATGAAGATCACATCGTACATGCACTTCCTGCCATAGAGCAAAGGGACTGCATATCTTACATCCATATGTAACACTTGGCAATACTTATTTAATCCCGTCCTGGCGAGGTTCTTGCCGACAAGGTCCGTCATCTTCCTGTTCGCCTCAACGAGTGTCGCCGAGGCCGCCCCCCGGCTCAGCGCCTCTATGGAGAAGGAGCCGGAGCCGGCGAAAAGATCGAGGACGGACAGACCTTCCACGTCGCCGATCATGTTGAAAAGGGCCTCTCTGACCTTGGAGGACGTGTACCGCGCCACATCCCCCGGCAGGACACCGATCGACATCCCTTTGAGCCTTCCTCCCGTTATGCGCAGCGTCGCCATGGGTCCTATCCGAAGAGCGACCTGGTGACGCCCGCTATTCTTTCCATGCCCTTTATCTCGTGGGCCGCGAGGTACAGGAGGGTCAGGGTCTTGTCCCCGTACGTCTGTCTCAACTCCTCGATATAGTGTTCCTGCATGGCCTTGCGGAGGCGGTGGAACTCGCAGTCGGCCTCCCGCACTACGTTGTTGATGACAATATTCTCGACGGCAAGACGGTTCTGTTCGAGCTCGCCGATGACCCGGTTCGTCATCTTCACCCCGAGGGCCTCGGGGATGGTGACGATGAGGTACTTGACGGATGCCCCGTCCCTGATGAACTCCACGATGCGCTCGGAAAGGGCCTCCCAGCCCGCGATTATCTGCAGGAGCGTCTTCTTGGATTCCTTGAGGCGCACCGTGTCCTTCACCTTTTCGATGTAACCGTACATGTTCATGTAGAACTTCGTCGCCGCCTCCATGTGCGACAGGAAGAGCTGCGGCAGCTTGAGGAGCCTCAGGGTATGTCCCGCGGGGGCCGTGTCCCACACGACCACGTCGTAGCTCCCGCCTTCCACGAGCTCCATGATGAAATTGAGCATGTACTCCTCTTCTATCCCGGGGGCGGTGCCTATGTACTCGACAAAATCGTAGTCGACGCTGGCAAAGGAGGAGACCACCTCGTAGATCTCCGGCCCGAAACGCTCCTTCCACCGCGCAAGGACGATATCAGAGGAGACCTCCAGGCCGTAAAGCTCGAGCGTGTCATCTATCCGGGTCTCCCTGTCGCCTATCTCCTTCTCGAAGATGTCCGAAAGAGAGGGGGCCGGGTCGCTCGTGATGATGAGCACCTTCCTCCCCTCCTTGGCCATTTTCAGGGCGATCGCCGACGCGCAGGTCGTCTTGCCCACGCCGCCTTTTCCTCCGACCATGATAAGCTTGACCCCCGTATTGTCAATACCGGTAAGCCCCATAGGCAAACATCATATCATCTTTAGGACCGGAAAGACAGGGAAGACGGGGAAGACCGTCTCAGGTCTCACGTTTCAGGTCTCAGGCAAAGGAAATAGAAACCGTTTCCGGGTTTCAGTAATCTCAGGTGCCCTGGTCCTTAACCTGGGACCTGAAACGTGAGACCTGAGACGGTCTTCATTCTTCCTCGTGGCCCGTGAACATCGCCTTCGTGTGGGAGAAGGGGGTTTTGCCCAGGGTCGCCATGTAGAGGTGGACGATGAGATAGATGAGGAAGATGTATCCAACGACCACGTGGATGGCATCGAGGACGCGGATCCCGCCTGTGGCGCGGATAATGCCGTAAAAATCCATTATGTTGCCGAAGATTATTCCCGTGATGATGATGATCGGCATCGCGATGATCATGATGAAGGAATAAGCCAGCTTCTGCATAGCGTTGAACCTGGATTCCGGAGAGGGCACGAAAGGATTCGGGCTGCCCTGGAAGAGACCGTGGATGTAGTAGGACAGTTGACGGGGAATGGACCTTATGTCCTTGAGAGAGATGACGTAATGGGCCGTAAAGCCTCCCACGATGACGTATGCGGCGATCCAGAAGAGAAAGAACAACGTCAGGACGTATCCGGCATACTTGTGCAGGGCCACCACCAACGCGTAGTCCGGGATGATGACAAGGTCCGTAAAGCGCAACTGGGCCCCCGTGACGACAAGGACAAAGATGAGAAAGGCGTTCGCCCAGTGCCAGATACGGATAAGAAGGGGATGAAGGGGAACAGCATTGTTTGTCATCGTTTGAACACCACCCTCAGGACGATATGGACGCAAACAAAAAACAACACCGCAAGGGAGAGGAAGAACCCGACAATGTCGATCCACTTGAACCCCAGTTCCTTCACGATCTCACCGCGCGCCTCACCCCGTGCCCCGACGAGCGTCCTTATGTCGGTCCACCGCGCCTTCGTCTCGCCGAGAAGGAAGAAGTTGAGGGCGATCGAAGACGGCATGGCCGCGAGGACCGTCCCTTTCACCGGCATGTAGAAGAGGCCCTCCGTCTCCGGCAGCACAAGGTACATGGATTGATAGAAAGGCGCGTCATTGGAGTGACAGGTTGTGCAGACCTTGTCCCTCTTCTGCACCTCTGAATAGTCATGGTGGATATCCGTGACAGCGATTGAGCCTTCGACGCCCACCGTACCTTTTGTCGTCCTTCCCAGGTCTTCGAAGAAGGGAATGATCTCCGAGGGGACTATACGGTCATCGGCGTTCGCGTCGATAAGGTCTTTGGTCTGTTTCGTTCCGCCGAAGGCGGCTATGATATCATCACGGGTAAGGCGTCTCCTGCCGTCCTTTCCGTCGACGTTGACGTTGAAAACCATGCCTTTCCTGGAGCGCGGACTGTGGCAGGTGGAACACTCGAGGTACATGAAGTGGAGTTCCGCATGGGGCAGCCACCGGTGATGCTTCATGTAGTTCCCGTGGCAGCGTACGCACACGGCCATCCGTTCCGACGTACCCAGCTCCCGGTATGTCTTTACCTTGTGGGGATCGTGGCAATCGGTGCATTTTGCCGCTCCTCCCTTCGCGTGCTTCGTCCCCTTGTAGACATTGTAGACCTTGTCATGGCATTTCGCGCAGACATGATCGTCGATCCGCTTCTGTGATACGTGACAGTCGGCGCATGCCACCCCGCCCTTCCCGTGGGCGGTGAGGCGATAGAGATCGACAACGGGCAAACGGGGGATGACACTGTGGGGATCAAGGGCCATTTTGATCCTCTGTCCCCTGGCGTTGACTTCCAGTGTCGCCTTGTGGAACACCTTGTTCTCCACATGGCAGCCGTTGCAGGACATGGCCGACGGGCCGACGGCGTGGGCGTTGCCGGTCGCGGAATAGGACCTCTTGATCCTGTAGCCATCCCCCACCACCGACTGGGTGTGGACGAGAAAGTCCTTCCACTCCCTTTCATCGACGGACCCGTTTCCATCCTTGTCTAGAGTGTCCCGGGTGATCGACTGCTTCAACTCCGCCTTCACGTCTATATGCCCCTGCGGGTTCTTTGCGTGACATCCGAGACAGCTCAGTTCCGCCAGGTGTTTTCGCGCTGAGGGGAGCTTCCTGTGGGCCGGGGACGCGTGACAGGAGGCGCATTTCTTCGTTTCCTGCCGGGGGGTATGAACATTGTGGCAGGACTTGCACTTCAGGCCCTTGCCGGCGTGCACGCTGGCATCATGCTGCTTGACGGCGTCCCCGTGGCATGACAGGCACTCCGGTTTCTTCAGCTTTTCCGGGTGTGGCAGGTCCTTCGCGTCGCTGTGGCAGGCAACACATTTGACCTTTGCGTGGTCCACCTTCTGGTATTTCTCATGACAATCCAAGCACTCCTGAGCCGCGGCGCAGAGGGGGAAGAAGAAGAGGAAGAAGATCGCTGCGAGCAAAAGGCGTTTCATTTTCTTGTTCACTCCGCTGTATAATACCTCCAAAAGATCACAAATGCAATCACCCGCACCCGCCCGGTAGCGATTTTCCCCTATATTTCCCCCCTTTGTGCCGATAATACATCATAGCCCGTCCGGGGCGTTAGAGGACTTATGGCCGAACTTTCCCAATCCGATCTCGACGCGCTCTTTGCCGGCCTCGAACCCCCCGAGGCCCCACAGTCCGCACGACAGTCCGACCTCAAACAGACGCAGACCCAGCAAACCGACCTCGACAAGCTCATGGCCGACCTCGAAGCGCTCGGTGTCAACATCACACCGGAACCCCAGGAGGCCGCACCCGCCAGCCCCCCCTCTGACAACGAAAGTCTCTCCCAGGACCAGATCGACGCCCTCCTGAAGGAGTTTTTGGGGTAGAAACAGGTTTCAGGAATAAGAGATGGTTTCAGGTTTCAAGTTCCCGGTTTCAGGCAAAGGCACGCAGAACCTCTAGAACAAGCTGACTCCCGGGGGCTCGAGCGCGTGGCTTGACGCTGGCGGTGCGTGACGGTCTCGGGAAGGATACGGGCTGTCCAGAAGGCCTGTTAGCTATTGATATTCAAGAGGCGTTCCAGTTCTTCGATGAAGCCTCTTTGGCCCTTGATGATCTTTGTTCTCGCCGACGGGAGCGCGAACCAGGCGGCCCTGTCGGCCTCGGGGAATTCGGCCATCTTGCCGGAACGCGGCGGCCACTCCATGGAGAAGAGGTTGCTCTTCATCTCCGTGGGGTCGCAGTCTCCCTCGAAGACCCAGACGGCGATGACCTTGCCGCTCGGCTGCCTGAGCGGCGGCAGGGCGACGAACTCTCCCTCCGCGGTGAAGCCGGTCTCCTCCTGGAACTCCCGGATGGCCGCCAAGAGCTCGTCCTCGCCGGGGTTGATCGATCCCTTGGGGATGCTCCAGGCCCCGTCATCCTTCCCGGACCAGAATGGTCCGCCGGGATGGATGAGCAGAACCTCGACCGCTCCGCCGCGGCGGCGGTACATCAGCAAGCCAGCGCTCCGCTTTCCCCCCTGGATCGTCACAATAATCTCCTTGTATCTATATTGTAGCCGAGATCAGGCCGGCCATCCAGCAGGGACATCGGAAGCAGTCCGGAGGCTCCGGGCCTCAGATGAACAGACGCTCGACGCCGCATCTGCCCGCCGAGACCTCTCCTTCCTGAACCGTCTTTTCTGTCACTTCTTTCTGCCCCAGAGGAAGAAGAAGGAGAGCATAGCCATGAAAGCTATGCCAAGGATTATCCAGAAAGCAAAGGGATGTTTCTGCAGGGGAAAGTTCACGTTCATCGAAAAGGCGCTGACGACGAAGGTCGGAACCATGATGGCGATGGTCACAATCGTGAGCTTTTTCATCAGGATGTTGAGGTTGTTGTTCACGATGGAGACCCTGGCGTCCATCATGCTCGCGAGAATGTTTGAATAGATCTCCGCCTGCTTGTAGCATTGCGTGTTCTCGATGGTGATGTCGTCGAGGAGCTCCGTGTCGTCGACGGTGAACCCTATCCGCTGAGTGTATATCTTCATCTTCTCGATCAGGACGGAGTTGGAATTGATCGCGTTCTGGTAATACACAAGGCTCTTCTCCAGCGCGAAGAGGTTGAGGAGGTAGGTGTTCTCCATGGAGGTGCTGATCTTCTCACCCAGTTCGTCGGAGACCATGTCGATGACCCTTAAGTGCTCCAGGAAACGGAAGATACTGTAGTTCACGATCTTCAGCATCGTCTCGGCAAGACGGCTGACACGGGTAAAGGTCTTGCTGTCGAAGATGGGAAGGTCTTCGGCCATCACCATGACAAGCTTGTCCTCAAAGAGGAACATGCCCATGGATGAAACGAGAAACTCGAAGGCATGTTCGGCCTGATAATTAACGGGTACCTTGAGGATGATGGCCACGTGGTTCGACTCGATCTCGATACGGGAAAGCTCATCGGGGTCAAGGGCGGACTGAAGGGTGTGCTCGTCTATCTGATACTGGTCGATGAGACGGCGCCTCTCGTTCTCATCGGGGTTGATGTAAACGGCTATGTTCTCCGCCGCGCCGACGCATTCCGTTACCCGTGAATCCACAATGTTGTAGAGTTTTACCATACGACATACCGTTCATGTTTGGATTGATACGTACAATGTATCCCATCTTTCCCGAAAAAGCACCGAAATTCTCAACAAAAAAGCAGGGCATATCGACGGGCCCCGCCCCAAGTGTGACGCAGGACATTGACTGTCTGAAACCATAGTGTTATAAATCGTCATGCCCCATATCAAGGAGGTGATACGATGAAAAGACTTCTTCTCGCATCGACCCTGATCGCACTCATCGCCGCCGCGGCCATTCTGTCGTCTCCGCCGGCGGTCGCCTCGTCCTGTCGCGAGAACTGTCTCTCCGATTGCTGCACCGATTCCAGATGCACGAAGGAAAAGGAAGCCAGGTGCTACCAGGATTGTTTGAGGGATTGCGACAACGCGGCCGCGAACCCCAAAAAGGACAAGTCCACGCTGCCTCCGACATGATGGAAAAGGGCCGGCTCTCCCTTCACGCGAGGGCGCCGGCCCTGAACATACCTGCTTCCTGCGGAGTCTCTACTTCTTCCTGACGCTGTAAAAAACGCCCGTGCCGCCGAATATGGCCAGCTCGCCGAGTTCATCCTCGATCCTGAGGAGTTGATTGTACTTCGAGATCCTCTCGCTTCTCGAGGCCGATCCCGTTTTGATCTGGCCCACATTGGTCGCGACGGCCAGGTCCGCTATGAAGGTGTCCTCGGTCTCGCCGGACCGGTGCGAGATGACGCAGGTGTAGCCCGCCCGTTTGGCCATCTCTATGGTCGTCAGCGTTTCCGTGACGGTGCCGATCTGATTGAGCTTGATAAGGATGCTGTTGGCTATCCCCTTCCCGATCCCCTCGGCAAAGATCTTCGGGTTCGTCACGAAGATGTCGTCCCCGACGATCTGGATGGTGGAAGCGCACCGGTCCGTGAACTGCTTCCAGCCTTTCCAGTCGTTCTGCGCGAAGCCGTCCTCTATGGAGACGATGGGGTATTTCTTCGCGATCGCCTCGTAGAAGTCCACCAGCTTGCCCGCATCCC
>Ga0302251_1001651_pt1 | contig 12772 bp, 8 predicted proteins | sample AAG_RA_Gln_MG_FD_193534 | JGI IMG/M metagenome (GOLD analysis project Ga0302251, IMG submission 193534) | Enriched activated sludge microbial communities from anaerobic digester in WTTP, New Holstein, Wisconsin, United States - AAG_RA_Gln | ecosystem: Engineered > Bioreactor > Anaerobic >...
ATATTCATCATCAATATAGATTATAGCAACCCGTTCCGCTGTATATGACAGCCAGTCAGACACAAATTGAGTAACAGTGAAGAATGGTGCATTTATCTGGTAAAACCGTGGGGAAATTCCATACAGTGGTTCACCATTTGCTCGGGGAGAGATGAGAATTATATCCTCTGAATTTTTGGTCTCTTCTGCCATCGGAAGGGTGATACTGGTAGAATATGAACCGATAACAGCAGGAATCCCATCGTTTTTCATCTCATTAAATAGACTTAAAGCCTTCGATGGAGACCCTTCATCATCAGCGATACGAAGAGATATCTGATGACCGGCTGCTCCTCCGTTATTATTTATCTCATCGGTTGCTATTTCAATACCCTGAAGGAGAGCGGTTCCTGAAGCATTCATCTCTCCACTCAAAGGAAGAATGATTCCACAGGTAAATGTTTGGTTTTCAACTGCTGAAGCAGGAGTCTGGAGAATGCAGATGAAAAACAGGCTAAATATGAACAGAACAAAAGGGATGTTCCGTTGTTGTAGATTCCCCAAATGTGCCTTTGGTTTTTTACAATTATTTGGATAATTACGCAAATGAGCATAAATCAATAAATGATTGTGTTTTTCAGGATGCTGCATTGTTATCTCCTCCAAAAAACAGATGAACCGGAACGTCCAATGATTCATTCCCTCTGGTTATTGATGGATGAGAAGAACGAACATTGTAATAAAGTTGCTGATAGAGATGGCGGAGGGTAAACGGTCGATCAGAACTCCGAAGAAGCGAGATTAATTCATTCGTGAATTCGTCTGAAAGCCAGGCTGATAGCTCAGAATCATATGTTGTGGATTTTGAGGTTTCATCTTCAGCAGAAGCAGCCAGAACCAGAACTCCGGGAGTTTTTACGTTCGATGCCAGAACGCCACTGAAACAGGATTCTAGAACTACAAGCATTCGTCCGAATCTCTTATTTTTCGCCATATTACCTAATACCGTTGAAATCTCTTTAGCAGAAATCTGTTCATCTCCATCACCGAGTACCAGGTTTCCTCCTGGAGCTCCATGTGATGAAAGATAAATCAGAACGGTTGAATTTTCATTTGAACGTAAAATTGGTTCATCATTTTCTATCCCGGTCCCTGAGAGAATATCTATGAGCATCTGTTTATTGACGCTCTCTCCAATGTAATCTGGGTTCGCCTGTTTACGGACCTCTTCTTCACCTGGAGTATGATAAACTTCACCGGGTTTTTTATTCAGGCGGTCCTGAGGAATATCATCAAACACAAGCAAGATGATATGATCATCCGGAACTCCCTTCTCTCTTAGATAGGTATACATGGTCAGGGCATCAGCCTGATGCCGGTAATTTACCCAATCCCGTGTTAATGCACCGATGACTGCCCAGTAATCACCAGTAGGGAGATCCTTATCAGTTGGTTGGGTAGTATCAGAAGGGGTATCTGACAGATCCATACCTGAACCTGATTTCTCACGGAATTGGTATGGTATCGGATCGGCAATCACCTTTCCTTCCTCGATACGGTAGGTTTCATACCAGGGTATTTGTCTGTCTACTCCTTCTTTCCGATACGTAAGCGGGCCGGTAACACCAGTCATAACGGGAATTTCTCCTCCCTGAATTTTATTGAATGCTGATTGAAAACCCTCTTCACTTCGATCACATGTATCTCCCGATTCATTGGTTAGAATAGATTTTGCTGCATTCCCTGGTGATTTATCTGGGTAGGCTGTAAATCGTGCCATAACTGCTGCTGCAACAAGGACTGCATCATAAACTTCAGGAACAAAATCAGACCGGCTGGTATTAGATATTGTATGATATTCCTGAGAAAAATCTGTGGCCCAGGGTTTTGACATCAGCATAAGAGTATCATCAGGGAGCTGTGTTGATATCATGCTGACAGAACCTGTTTTCCAAAGACCTGTAGCCAGGAGAAATCCAAGTGTTCCGGGATCTAATCGTTCCCAGATCTGCCCCTGTTCATCAACATCAGGATAGATGAAATATAGGTGAGTTGATACATTCATGGCATTGAGCGTGAGAAAAGCTGTTCCAATCTCAACTACAGAGCCTGAGTGGACAAAAATCAGATAATCCGGATTTTGTGAAATGAGATGTTCTATCGCATCAGGGATTTCATCAAGATCAGAATACTCTTCAACTCCGGTGATAGATATTCCGTTTTCTATCGCCCAATATGGTATCCAGTCATAAAATGTCTTCCCATATGAACTATTGATAGTGAGGACGGCTACTTTTTCCCCATTATGTGCTTTAATATGTTGCATGACCGCAGATGTAATGTCACCATCATTAGCTATCGTTCTCCATACATAGCCTGTTCCAGCATAAGCACGATATATCTCATCTGATGATGCAGTCGGAGATATCAAAACTTTCTGGTTTTTAACAAATAGATCTGAGATCAAAAAGAGTTCTTCTGATGTGTGTGGTCCAATAACAATCCTAATTCTGGGATCTTTTACTAAATATTTCGCATAGGTTATGAGATCCCCGGTATGGGTATCCCTCAGGATAAATTCAAGTGGTCTTCCACCAATCCCTCCACCAGCGTTGATTTGTTCCTTGGCAAGTTGTAATGCATCATAAAGGTTTTGTCCATCCGAACCACTTAAGGGAAGTAAAACTCCCACATAAACAGGATCCTCTGCTCCTGATGTTACTCCCGGCATGAAAATCAGGAAGAAGAGAACAATAATTAATATATTAAAAAGTGTTTTATCTGGTTTCCTGGGCATGAGGATCCCTTCTCATTCGGATATTATTGGCTGTCATAAAGTATTATATGATAGTTGATTTGATCGTATCGTGAGCATAGGTATTTTCAGTTTTTCACTTTCACCCTGTTTGAATAAATCTTTTAAATGACTCCTCCCCGTTCATATCATGAACAAGGAAATAAAAGAATTCCGTAAATATCTTGGATGTTGTGGGTGCTGGGGACGAGATTATAATATTATGGGTGAATTTGTCTGTCTTTTCGATATGTTTGATGAAAACAGACCTGATTGTGTTTCCCCTTATAAAAGACGATATCAGTTGTCAGGAAAAACAGATCGTGATGTACTGATGGAATGGGCATGTGAATATCGATTAAATGTACATGATATAAATCGTATTAGATCAGGTCAATATTACCCGGAAGATTTGTCCCTTATACAGATAATAAAAATCGAAAAAGTAATCCAATCTGTTTTGCCAGATGATCCATATTCTGAATAATCGTTTTAATATTTCGTCTTTATTGGAAAATCTCAGTCTTTTTTCTAAAAAGATATATGATGCTCTTCTTCCGGGCGGTATGTTTGTCAATGCAGATCAGGCATCTGGTGAAACTGTGTATTTCACCAACCGATTTACATCATATTGGACAGAGTTTATCCAGTCCGGACCGTTTCATGAAAAAGAACATCTATAAATTTTACAACGGAGAAGTGAACTTGACAAGAATGAAAAAATGTCTAATCAATTAAAGTGGCTATGGGACTTAAGGATTTTCTGATGCTGATCTGGTATATAAGAACCGTATGTTTATAGTAACAGTTGCACGGAAATAGAGACGTTATTATTTGTGTTTTTGTCCTTAAATGATTTCAATTGAATTGAAACTAAATTTTTTAAGTAATCATGGATAAATTGCATACTTTTTTTTTATTTTTTTTGACAATTTATCTGGTAAACAATTGGTATCATAGGATTCGATAATTTAATATGCTCATCTTTCCATCTTTAAATTTGGAGTGTATCTATGAAAAAATTGAGTATTCTGATTATGCTGATGTGCATGATTATGTTCTCATCAGTGGCTTTTGCTGCTGAGGAGACGAATGAAACCGCTTTGGCAGATGAGACAGAAGCAGTAACAACCCAGGTTGAAGAAGTCCTCAATCAGACTGAACCTCTGTTAACTGGTGAGGCATCTGGTGCATTTGGTGATATTCACAAAAAAGTACTCATGCTCACAGAGGAAGCGTTTGATTATCTTCTTACTGGAGATGAGCAGATGAAGCAGGAATTCCTCGAAGAGTATGCGTCACTTGCAGAAGATTATGCGGCATTTGAAAAGGTTATTGATCTGAATTCTGAAAAAGCGTCTGATCTGAAGGTCGCTTATGACGAGATGGTAGCTGCAACTGATGCTATGGGTGTTGCTGCAGAGAAGATGTTTGCCTCATATGAAGCAAACAATACTGTCGTTCTTGAGGATGTAGTCGCATTTGAAAAAGAAGTTGATATTGCCACTGAGAAGGCGGAGGTCATTTGGGATCTTGATGATGATATCGATGAGGTCATGACTATTCAAACTGCATACAGCTGGCTTTCTTCAATACTTCTTGAGGCTATTGAAGAGTCTTATGCATATCCGGTTTTAGGCGATGTAAAAGAGAAAGAAGATGCAATGGCTAAATTTGCAGAATTTGATGATATCCTTGCTATAGCCGAAACAGACAATCCAGATGTATCATTTGAAGATATTAAGACGGTAAAAGCAGATCTGTTACAAAAAGCAGAAACATTCTTTGCAGCATATGAGGCCAATGGTTCAGTAAGTGCTGAAGATCTTGAACCTTTTGAAGCTGCAGTCGAATCATTTGGTGATCTCTTTGTAAAATCTCCTAAAATGGTTACTCCTTCTGATGCAGCAACAGTGAACCTTACCGAAGAATCTGATTCAGCAGTAAACACTACTGTTTGAATTATTTTTTTTCTATTTCTCTTATGTAAAAAATTAACCAATCCGCTGTTCTTTTTCTATCACAGGTTGATAGGAGTGAGCATTGACAACACTCCACTTAGACAAACTCAGAATGGTTTGAAAAAGCAATGAATAACTTTCAATTTTATCCACAATCCCAGACACGATATATTGAATTATTATTGGATTAAAAAAGATAATTAATAATATAACTATTCCTTGAATATTAATCAGTCTAACTCATAAGTATTATTATTTTTACGACTAAGTATGGTTATATGATTTTTAAATAAACTATTTCCTGACCAATCTAATCTTCGATTTCTCAGCCATGTTTGTAATAATGTAAAGATTTAGGCCTTGCTCATGATTAAAAAAACGTATTGTTGTATAAAGGTACTAATTGAATAAAGTCTTAACCTGTATCAATGCAGTGTGAGAAAAAAGCGTGGATGTACAGAAAATTTCCATAGGACTCTTTGTTGCCATTCTTTCCATCTTTCTCATACTGGTAAGTATATTCTTTTCTTCTGTCATACTAACCAGTTATGCTGATCTGGAGAAACAATATCTTGAAAAAGACCTTCTTCAAACGATCAACAAATTAAATGATGAACTGCTTAATATGGCATCTACAGCATCAGACTGGGGGCCATGGGATGATACTGTTCATTATGTACAAGGAAATGATCCACAATATAAAACCTCTAACCTTCAGCCGGTAACATTTGAAAATCTTAATTTAAATCTTATAGTTTTTACTAATAAAACTGGAGACATCGTTTATGCTGGTGCATATGATCTTCAGAGTGATGAGATGGTCTCTCCCCCGCTTTTATTCTCAAACCGAATAGATAATACGAACCCCCTCATGAATATGTCAGATATTTATTCGGTTACGAAGGGGATTGTAATGCTTCCAGAAGGCCCTCTTCTTGTGGTGTCACAACCGATTGTATATTCTGATTATTCGGGAACTGCCCAGGGAGTTGTCATAATGGGCAGATATCTTAATGTAGAGGAAATATCCCGTTTAAGAAATCTGACAAGGCCAAGCCTAACATTTAAACAGATAGATGATCCCTCCCTCTCAAAAGAACTGGTTTCTACTATTAGAAAGCATCGGAATCAGTCAATAGGGTTTATTCAGGTGCAGAATGAAGATCTGATATCCGGATATTCTCTTTTGTATGATATATATGGGAAAGAAATATTAGTTCTTCAGATAACAGAACCTCGAAATATCTATCATCAGGGTTTGAATACCACTATTCAAGTTCTTATCATAATTTTTGTGGGTAGTCTGTTTCTAGCCCTCAGTTACCTTATTCTTCAAAATCAGATTGTTTTAAAAAGAATGCGTTCTATTGCATTTCAGGTTTCTGAAATTGGGCAATCGGGAATTACGACTGATCGTGTCTTCATCTCTGGCAATGATGAACTCTCACAATTAGCAGAGGAAATCAACGGAATGCTTGATACGATTCAAAAGACTCAGAGTAAATTATTGAATAGTGAAAAACAATTCCGTGATCTTGTTGAAAATCTTCCTGACTATATTATTGTATATGGGCTCAATAAGGAAATATTATACATTAATCCGGCAACAACATATGTTTTGGGACAAAACGCAGAATCTATGGTAGGAAAGCCAGTTTTTCAACTTATAGCTGAAGAATCAAGAGATATTATCTACCACCCGTTCTCCAATGAGAATAATTCTGGTGTATTTCCGGTATATGAGATTGAAATTCTCACACAGGAAGGAATCCGAAAAACGGTGATCATGAAAGGGAGAAAGATTCAGTTCAATAACCAGTCAGCAACTCTCCTCCTCCTTATTGATATCACTGAGCGGAAAGAATATGAAAAAGAACGGGAACATCATGCTCAGGAGCTCAAACATTATTCATCAAATCTTCACCGGATAAGCCGTCAGCTCAGTCTTCTTACAAGCATTACTCGACATGACATATTAAATAAAATTTCGATTATCTACGGGTATCTAGACCTCATTGAGATTGATAATACCGATCCACTTCTGTCAGAATATCTGAGTAAAATGAAATCTACGACAAAAGAAATTCAAAACCAGATTGAATTCACTCGGGTGTATGAAGACTTAGGGACACAGGAACCTCAATGGATTGAACTAGATTCTGTCATACCATATGCATCATTCCCTCCCTCAATTTCATGTACGGTGCATATTCAGGATGTTCTCATCTATGCAGATCCAATGTTTGGAAAAGTCTTTCATAATCTCCTTGATAATTCCATCAGACATGGAGAACATGTAACAGAAATAAAAATATCCACCTATGAGACTGAGTCAGGACTTGTTATCGTTTGGGAGGACAATGGAGTGGGTATCTCTCTGGATGTAAAATCACGAATATTTGATAGAGGATTTGGAAAACATACCGGTCTTGGGATGTTTCTTGTGAAAGAAATTCTAAATCTTACCAGAATAACAATCAGGGAGACTGGTGAACCTGGAAGCGGAGCAAGATTTGAAATGTTTGTTCCAAGTGGTGTGTACCAGTTTCATTCACTGACGTAATATCAACTGGTTTTTGATATGTGAAAATAATACAAAATAGTGAGCAATATGAAAATGTAATGCGAGGAGCCGGATTTGAACCGGCGAACCCCTACGGGATTAGGCCCTGAACCTAACGCCTTTGACCTGGCTCGGCGATCCTCGCTCAATGAAACCAATATTACTATACTACACGATCATTGGTAATCAGGGACAATCGTGCTTATACAGATTAGTGTTCTTCAATAATAAGGATTCGGAATTGATTGTGAAAAAAATTATGACTCCTGGTATCTCCGGAGTTCACGTTCACGCAATTCTCCACGCTTAATTTTTCCTGAAAGCGTTTTGGGGAGTTCTTCTACGAATTCAATAATCCGGGGATACTTATAGGGAGCGGTAACTTTCTTTACATGTTTTTGAATATCGCGGACAAGTTGATCAGAGGGTTCATATCCGGATTTCAAAACTACAAATGCCTTGATTATCATTCCTCTGATGGGATCTGGAGATCCTACCACCGCGGATTCCTGAACTGACGGATGTTCCTGGAGAGCGCTTTCGACTTCAAACGGTCCGATACGATACCCGGAACTCTTAATTACATCATCGTCTCTTCCAACAAACCAGAAATAGCCGTCCTCGTCCATGTAAGCCTTATCACCGGTGTAGTAAAATCCATTTTTAAAAACCTCTGCATTGGCTTCCGGATTATCCAGGTATTCGACAAAAAGACCGACAGGCCGGGGGTTTAGGTTGATACCAATTCGGCCTTCAGTTCCTTGAGGGACCGGTTTTCCATCCTCATCATGAAGCTCAATATTCCATCCTGGTGATGGTTTGCCCATTGAACCTGGTTTGTGTTTCATACAGGGGAAGGTTGCTACACAACAACAGGTTTCACTCTGTCCATACCCTTCGTAGATTGGTAGATCTGTCTCTTCCTGCCATATTCTGATTACTTCCGGATTTAATGGCTCACCGGCAGATATGCAATGGCGTAAGGATCTGAGGTCATATTTTGCCAGATCTGCAATAATGAGCATCCGGTAAATGGTGGGTGGACAGCAGAATGTGGATATTTCGTATTTTTCAATAAGTGGCAGAAGTTCGGTAGCTTTAAACTTTCCTCGTGCATCGTAAACAAAAATACATGCTCCAATTATCCACTGACCAAAGATTTTTCCCCATCCACATTTTGCCCAACCTGTATCTGATGAGGTGAAATGCAGGTCATTACTGTTGAGATCCTGCCAGAGTCGGGCGGTGACGATATGACCAAGTGGATGAGAGTGATTGTGGATAACCATCTTTGGTTCTCCAGTTGTCCCGGAGGTAAAGTAAATCAACATCGGGTCGGTTGCATGAGTCTTTTGCGATACTGGCATACTAATAGCAGAACGCGAGACTGGGGCAGGGTAATAGAGTTCGTATTGATAGCTGATCCAGTTTGGCAATGATCCATCGATAAGCATCCGATGTTTTAAGGTTGGACAAAACCGGCAGATCTTCTCTACCTTATCTGCATTTTCTGTATCAGTAATAATAAATTCAAATTTTCCTGCATTAATCCGGTATTGCAGATCCTTTGGAGTAAGCATCGTTGGTGCCGGGCAGAAGACTGCGCCAAGTTTGATGAGGGCGATGACAAAAATCCACCATTCTGGAACCCGGTGGAGCATGAGCATGACCCGGTCTCCCTTTTTCACACCATATTTTATGAGAATGTTAGCGGCTTCAACAGAAAGGTTTCGTAGGTCACGAAAGGTATATTTTTTCTCTTGACCGTCCTGACTAACCCAAATCATAGCTAGTTTATTCCGGTCGGTCACGGCCCATTTATCAATGACATCAAAACCAAAATTATAGAATTCAGGCACATCTATCCTGAATGATTCTACAAATTCATCGTAGGATGTCATCTGATGCGGGATCTCATATTTCATTCGTATCCAAGGTTACGCTTTATGCTTTAATATACCATTGAAAGGTGAGAAAGGCAATGATGACCCGGTGATCTAAAGATTTACTAAATCGTTTCAGGCATTTGGGAATAACCCCCAATTTGCGGGAATTCACCATTAGTATTATGGTATGGAACACCCCATGATATCTGGAATGGAAGATAAACGATACGATAGCCTGAAGATTGAAAATATAGTGGCGTCTGGGGCTATCGCAGAATCAATAGATCTCGAGATAATCTCAAAAAATATCGACGGCTGTGAATTGAATACCAAACGCTTCCCAGGAGCAGTATACAGGATTGAAAACCCAAAAATTGCCTCGCTCATATTCTCATCAGGAAAAGTGGTGTTGACTGGAATCAGAGATACTGATTCGCTTGATAAGGGTCTTCTTCTTATCATTGATAAGATGAAAAACGCAGGAATCAAATGTTTTGATGAACCCCGGGTAGCTGTCACGAATATAGTCTGTTCTTACGATATTGGTAACAAGATAAACCTTAATAAAGTTGTGATGACTTTAAACCTTGAAAATATTGAATATGAACCTGAACAGTTCCCTGGGCTTGTTTATAGGATAAGTGATCCGAAAATTGTCGCCCTTCTCTTCTCATCCGGAAAGATTATTCTTACCGGTGGAAAGAATATGGAAGATATTAAGAAAGGACTTAATTTTCTTGAGCAGAAGCTTGGGAATATTATGTAATTTTTATTGCCAGAATCTGTGGGTTTTAACAAAATTTCGTTCAGCTTTTAGAATTTCCCGCATGAGTGCATCTCCAGTGGTATAGGTTGCCAGGATACGGGATGCTGTCTCCGGTCCCACCCCTTTCGCAGATAGGATGAGTATCGCTTTTTTTCCGCTGGAAAGGACCATATTGGCATTTCTGAGAAGTTTCTGTTCAATTGCTTTCTCTTCAGCATTCTTTGTCTTTTTATTTGCTATTGAATAGAGTTCTGTCTCATAGGGTTTGAGTGATGCAATAAGTCGAGCTCCACAGTTCCCACAAATCGGTTGATCAGGGACCCTGGCAACAGTTGTCCTGCTTTTCCATTTTCTGCAATTCATGCAGACAAGTACTATCTCCTGTTGATCCAACCGGTGTTTTAATGCTGAAATGACCGCCTGATCTGCTGTAGGCGGAGGTATCTGGTCTCGTGATGAGGTAAAAAGAGCAGCACTGCCTATTATGCTTGGAGGGCCAGTTGCAATTTCAATCTTTCCTGATTGAATGGATTGTATAATCTCAGTTGCATGGTTTACGTCCATGTACCTGGTAAAAAGTTCCCGATAGGTCTCTTCCTGAATTTGTGGCTGGGCAAGAAGGTCAGCCAGCCGGTGTAGACTTAATCGTTCATAATCAGCATCAGGATCTATTGCTCCGAATTTTTTTGAAATCTGAACTAGTTTCCATTTAAAGAGTGAGGTTCGTTTCATCGCTAGTTCAAGGATACCCCGTATATGTTCTGGTTGCAGACTGAGAAGAGTATCTTTTACATCTGCTACAGAAATTTCCCGGGGAACCCGTAATAATACCCGGTATGCATCTAATTCCAGGCCAATTGTCGTTCCAAATCTGGCAGAAAGGAGTATAGATAGAACACGTCCGATTGCTTCGTTTGTTTGATGTCCGACACAATTATTGATTACAACCCCATCTTCAGAATATTCCAGTGTCAGAAGATGATCGGTAGGTATTATGCCATGGTTTTTCAGGACCAGATCTAAAAATCCATTTGCAAATGTAATTGAAGCTTTATCATGCGTATACTCTTCAAATCCCCTTAAACGGCGAAGCTTTCCTACCTCCTGTGCTATCTCAAAGGGAACTGGTATCTGTTCACCTTCCCATGATGGAAGTTCTCCTTCAGTATTTCGAGCAGGTTCTACGGTAACTTTGCCTTCTTCCAGGTCAAGCACCCGCCAGAGTTGACCCCGGGCGATAAAAACTGCACCCGGATGAAGTGAAGTAATAATAAATGATTCATCAAGAGTTCCAACAGTCCGTCTGGTGACGATATCATAGACTGGGAATTTTCGTTCATCCGGGATCATGGAAAGGTTGCCGGAAAGATACCGTCGTGCCCTGCTGGTTGTGATAATCCGGTTCCCATCCCGTCTGATAAGATAATGTTCTGTCAGTTGACCGATTATTCCTTCCAGGGTTTCTCTCTCTTGTACTCCGACTGAAGATTTTGAAATGATGGAAAAAATCTCATCTATAGAAATTTCTCCATATTCCACAGCAATCGCTGCAATCTGATTTCCAATAACATCACCTGCCCGATAGGAAGGTATAATGTTTTCAACCGAACCCTGTCTTGCACGTGATGCTATAACCAGTGATTCACATAGGTCATCAAATCCACTGGTAATGATTGTTCCTTTGGAGGTTTTCCCAATTTGATGTCCGGCTCGTCCTACCCGCTGGACAAGTCTGCTCACTTCACGTGGAGATCCAAACTGAATAACATGTTCTACATGGCCGATATCAATTCCAAGTTCCATTGATGAAGTACAGATGAGGGTTTTTATTTCTCCCTGCTTAAAACGGTCTTCTGCCTCAATTCTTACATCTCGGGAGAGTGAACCATGATGAACATCAACATTCCCATCTTTGAGTAATGCATGTCCGAGTGATTCTGCTGTGGACCGGGTATTAACAAATATGAGTGTTGACGGTCCTTTTCTGGTATGACGTCTGACTGCCTGTACCTGGCTTTCAAATTTTTCACCGGTAATCTCAACCTGAATATCCAGGGTTTTTGCAACCGGAACTTCAACAATAGAGCAGGGTCTGTCACCTGATAAAAATCCAGCGATTTCTTTTGGATTTCCTACTGTTGCTGAAAGTCCGATTCTCTGAAATTCTCCGGCATACCTACATAATCGCTCAAGAGCAATAACGAGTTGTGCCCCCCGTTTCGTTCCTGCAAGATCATGAATTTCATCAACAATCACATACCTGATAGTCCTAAGATGTTCCCTGAGCCGTTTTCCCATAAAGAGGGCCTGAACAGTCTCAGGGGTTGTGACCAGAAGATCAGGAGGATGCAGAACCTGTTTTCTTCGTTCAGCCTGGGAGGTATCACCATGTCTGACACTACTGGTAAGTCCCAGATTCTGACACCACCATTCCATTCTTCGTAAAATGTCCCTGTTTAATGCACGAAGTGGAGTAATATACAGCGTGGTAAATCCGGTTCCTTTTGATTGCAGCATACCGCTCAGAACCGGAATCATGGCACTTTCTGTTTTTCCCGTTCCGGTCGGGGCAATTAATAGAAGATGGTCTCCACTCAGAATTTTAGGAATTGCCTGTTCCTGAACTTCTGAAAGTTCGGAAAATCCACGGTCACGGATAACATCTATGACCCGGCTGTCAAGATGATGCTTTTGTGTCATTCTGGAGGTGAGAGAGAAGGTCTCCTGCATATGTCCCGTCCGGAAGGAGTATTTCTGCTGATTCAATTACCAAAGAACGGGAGAGAGGAGAGAATTGAGATCGGAAGGTCTTTTCTATGCCAT
>Ga0302251_1001652_pt1 | contig 12767 bp, 10 predicted proteins | sample AAG_RA_Gln_MG_FD_193534 | JGI IMG/M metagenome (GOLD analysis project Ga0302251, IMG submission 193534) | Enriched activated sludge microbial communities from anaerobic digester in WTTP, New Holstein, Wisconsin, United States - AAG_RA_Gln | ecosystem: Engineered > Bioreactor > Anaerobic >...
GGCCGGGAGTCGGCGGCCACTGTATACCGGTAGATCCTATATACCTTTCATGGAAGGCCAGGATGCATGGTTTTGAGGCGCGCTTTATAGACCTTTCGTCATACGTAAATTCTCAAATGCCTTATTACGTGGTGGATAAAGTGATCCAGGGATTAAATGAGAAACGTAAATCTCTTAAGGGTTCGAAGGTCCTTGTAATGGGCGTCGCCTACAAAAAAGACGTGAAGGATCTGCGTGAATCCCCGGCCCTTGAGATTATAGATATACTGGTGAAGAAGGGCGCGCTCGTTTCGTATTATGACCCTCTTCTGCCATATCTTAAGATCCATGACATAAACCTGAAGAGCGTAAAATTCGAGAAGGGCTCATTTGCAAATTCGGATTGCGTCGTAGTCGTTACGGACCATTCGGACATAGATTATGATTTCGTGAGGAAAAATTCCGGCCTTATAATCGACACGAGAAATATTTACAAGGACGCGAGCGACAGAAAAAATATAATCAAATTATAAAAAGGATATCATGGCAAATTATCTCGTTACCGGCGGCGCCGGGTTCATAGGTTCCAATATCGTCGAAGAATTGGTAAAACGCGGCGAGACCGTCAGGGTGCTTGACAGCTTCATCACCGGGAATATGGAGAACCTGAAACCCTTTATGAGTAAAATAGAGCTCATAAGAGGCGATATCAGAGACAAGAGGGATCTTAAAAAGGCGCTTAAAGATATAGATTTCGTAATCCATCAGGCTGCGCTGCGTTCCGTCGCGAAGTCGGTCGAAGACCCTTTTATGACGAATGACATAAATGTTTTCGGTACGCTGAACCTGCTCGTTGCCTCCAAAGGAGCCGGCGTAAAGCGCCTCGTATATGCCTCTTCCAGCTCTGCCTACGGCGATGCGAAGGCCTTCCCTCAGAGAGAATCCGATTACGCCTCTCCGATATCTCCGTACGGCGTGGCGAAGCTTGCGGCGGAAAACTACTGCGTTACTTTTGCAAAGACGTTCGGCCTTGAGACGGTATCACTCCGGTACTTCAATGTTTTCGGCCCGCGCCAAAACCCGGAATCGAAGTATTCGGCCGTCATACCTATGTTCATAGATAAGATGATGAAGGGTGAATCGCCGGTTGTGGATTGGGATGGAAAGCAGTCGAGAGATTTCACCTACGTAAAGAATGTGGTCAACGCCAACCTCAACGCGTGTACTGTTAAAGGCATTTCAGGAGAGGTGTTCAATGTGGCATGCGGCCGCACGACATCCGTAATAGATATAGTCAACTGTATAAACAAGGTGTTAGGGAAAAAACTTAAGCCCGAATATGCCCCAAAAAGGCCGGGGGATGTGAGGAAGACGTACGCCGATATATCTAAGATGAAAAAGCTCCTCAAGATAAAGAAGATAGTATCCTTCGAGGAAGGGTTAGGGCATACCATAAAATGGTTCATGGATAAATGAAGAAAAAACGCGTACTGATAACGGGCGGCGCAGGTTTTATAGGTTCTCATCTGGCCGATTTTTTGATAGCCAAGGGTTACAGTATCACCTGTATGGATAACCTTATAACCGGCAAGCTTGAGAATATTAAACACCTCCTTAAGGATAAAAATTTCGAATTCGTAAAGCATAATGTAACGGAATATATAGATGTCAGCGGCAGGCTCGATTACATACTCCATTTTGCTTCACCCGCAAGCCCGGCAGATTACCTCAAATATCCTATACAGACCCTTAAGGTGGGTTCTTTAGGCACGCATAACGCGCTTGGGCTCGCAAAAGCTAAAAAAGCGGTATTCCTGCTTGCCTCAACGAGCGAGGTTTACGGAGACCCTCTCATCAATCCCCAGCCGGAAAAGTACTGGGGCAATGTAAATCCCGTCGGGCCGCGCGGCGTATATGATGAGGCGAAGAGATTTTCCGAAGCGATGACGATGGCTTACCACCGCGTCCATAAAGTGGATACGAAGATAGTGCGCATATTCAATACGTACGGCGAGAGGATGCGCGAAAACGACGGACGCGCTATACCGAATTTCATAACGCAGGCGCTTTCGAGCCGCCCCATCACAGTTTACGGAAAAGGCTCGCAGACGAGAAGCTTTTGCTATGTATCGGACCTTGTTGCGGGCATATACGCTCTTATGAGATCCGGTTGCCATGGCCCTGTGAATATAGGCAACCCGTCCGAGATGACGCTTCTGGAGCTGGCAAAACGCATAATATGTATTTCGGGAAGTAAGAGCCGCATAGTCTTTAAAAAGCTTCCGGTAGATGACCCGAAGGTGAGATGCCCCGACATAGGCATAGCCAGGAGGGCCCTTAAGTGGCGCCCGGAAGTAGGCATAGAAGTCGGGTTACGGCATACTATAAATTATTTCAAAAATATATGAGGGATGACGGCATGATACGCCTTGGCCAGATAGGCGCCGGGATCTGGGGTTCGAACCTGTTGCGGAATTTCGCCTGCGCAAAAGGCGCGAAGATGGTAGTCTGCTGTGATAAGGACGGCCGTAAACTCGAAAGGGTAAGAAGCCTTTATCCTGAAATAGAAATTACAACGGACGATACGACGCTTTACAAAAGGCCGGATATCGACGCTCTAATAATAGCGACGCCTCCCTCCACACACGGGGAGCTTGCCAGGCTTGCGCTCGAAAATGGTAAGCATGTATTTGTCGAAAAGCCGGTGGCATTAAAGATAGAAGACGCCGTAAAGATAAGGGACATCGCCGAAAAGAAGAAGCTCGTTCTGATGGTAGGCCACCTGCTCCTGCATCATCCGGCCGTTAAGGCTCTTAAGAAGATAGTGGATTCGGGGGAGCTGGGGAAGGTCTTTTACATGTATTCCGCGAGGCTTAACCTCGGACAGGTCAGGCTTGAGGAGAACGCGCTCTGGAGCCTTGCCCCCCATGATATATCGGTCGCGTTGTATCTACTCGGGACGATGCCTGCGGAAGTCACTGCATGGGGTAAGTCGTATCTACAGCCGGATGTAGAAGACGTCATATTCATGTCGCTTAAGTTCTCCGGAGATATAATATATAATGTGCAGGTGAGCTGGCTCGATCCGCATAAGATAAGAAAATTCACCATAGTCGGCTCAAAGAAGATGGCCGTCTTCGATGATATGGAGAAGAAGGAGAAGATAAAGATCTACGATAAGGGAGTGGAGAAGATAGATTATAACGCCGAGAAGGTTTTTACTTACAGAGAGGGCGAGGTGCATGCACCCGCTGTCGGCCTCGAAGAGCCTCTCAAGATAGAATGTGAGCATTTCATAGAATCGATAAAGGAAGGACATAAGCCTATTACCGACGGCAATAACGGCATAGATGTGCTTAGAGTTCTAGAGGCCGCCCAGGAGTCATTGAAGAACGGCGGTATCCCCGTAAAGGTGAAGAAGGTATAGCTATGAAGAAGATTAGTAAGGTGTTTAAGCACAAAACCGCATGCGTGGATAAGGGCGCGTTCGTTGGGGACGGCACGAAGGTTTGGCATTATTCGCACGTCTCCGGAAAAGCCCGGATAGGGAAGGGCTGTAAAATAGGGCAGAATGTCTATGTCGCCGACAATGTCGTTATCGGCGATAATGTCAAGATCCAGAATAATGTTTCTTTATACGAGGGAGTTATTTTAGAAGACAATGTATTCTGCGGCCCGTCTTGCGTATTTACGAATATATTAAATCCGCGTTCGCTCTTCCCCAGAAACACAAAAGATTTTTACAAAAAGACCATAGTGAAAAACGGCGCTTCGATAGGGGCCAATGCTACTATAGTATGCGGCACTGTCCTGGGGAAGAATTGTTTTGTGGGCGCGGGATCGGTCGTGACTAAAGATGTCCCCGATTACGCCCTTGTATATGGTAACCCCGCCCGTCTCAAAGGATGGATGTGCGCATGCGGAGAGAAACTTCATACGGGCCGGGGGCCTTCGGTTAAATGCGCCTCATGCGGCAGGAAATTCAGAAAGGATAAAGGTAGAATAAAATAGCTATGAAACATATACCGCTTCTCGACTTAAAACTTCAGTACCAGTCCATAAAACCGGAGATAGATTCTGTAATACGGCGCATAGTCGACGAGCAGAATTTTATAATGGGGGAGGACGTAAAGCTCCTCGAGTCCGAAATAGCCGCATATTGCGGCACGAAGTTCGGGATAGGCGTCACGTCAGGAACCGATGCGTTGATACTTGCGATTAAAGGTGTCGGGATAAAATCCGGGGATGAGGTTATAACAACACCTTTCACTTTTATGGCAACCGGAAGCGCCATAAGCAGCGTCGGGGCAATACCGGTATTCTGCGATATAGACCCAAAGACCTATAATATAGACCCGGAAAAGATAGAAGAGAAGATAACGGCGAAGACGAAGGCCATAATACCGGTGCATCTCTACGGACAATGCGCGGATATGGACAGGATACTGGAGGTGGCGCGTAAAAATAATCTTAAGGTTATAGAGGATGATGCCCAGGCCATAGGCGCTACATATAAAGGGAGAAAATCCGGTTCCTTCGGTGATGTTGGATGTATCAGCTTCTTCCCAAGTAAGAACCTCGGTGCGTTCGGTGACGGAGGTATGGTAGTGACAAGCGACGAAGTACTTGCAGAAAAGATAGCTACACTTCGCGTGCACGGGAGCAGGAAAAGATACATACACGAAATGATCGGTACAAATGCCAGGCTCGATAACCTTCAGGCCGCGATACTCCGGGTTAAGTTTAAGCATCTCGATTCCTGGACGAAGAAGAGGCAGGCCAATGCCGCTACCTATAACAGGCTACTCGAAGTGGCCGGTATAAAGACGCCGTATGTGCCGGAATACAATACTCACGTGTATCACCAATACGTAATAAAGGTCGATAGTAAGCGTAGAGACTCCCTCGTGGAGCTGCTCAACAAAAGCGGTGTGGAAAGCAGGGTATACTATCCGATACCGCTCCATCTGCAGAAGTGTTACGATTCCCTGGGATACAGGAAGGGCGACTTCCCGGTCTCGGAAGACTCGGCCGCTTCAACGCTTGCATTGCCGGTCTACCCTGAACTTACAGAAGAAGATATCTCCTCAGTAGCCAAAATAATAAAATCCGCACTATAATAAAGAGAGCCCCTTACTTGCGTTAAAGAGAAGATTTTCTTGACGCGGAAGGGGCGTTTTGGTATCATATGTTCAAAGGATGAACAGATGAACGATAATAGGCCGGACCACCTTGAAACAGAGAAGGCGCTGTATATAGTCAAAGATATAGAGCGTAACCCCAAGGTTACCCAGCGTGAGCTTGCCAATAAGGCCAATGTGAGCCTCGGCAAGGTAAATTTCTTAATAAATGCCCTGATGGACAAGGGTGTCATAAAGGTGAAGAACTTCAAGAACTCAAAGAATAAGCTCGCCTACATGTACCTTCTTACCCCGGAGGGCATGAAGTGGAAGGCCGATCTTACCTATAAATTTTTCCAGTGGAAAGTACAGGAATATGAGAAGCTTAAAAAAGAGATAGAGCTTTTTAAGAAGGAGATGTCGTCCGCTTCACGGTAAAAGAAAGGACTTTTCGTGAAAGTATCCATCATAATAACCTGCTATAATTACGGCCGCTATCTTGAGCGCTGCCTGCGCAGTTGCCTAGACCAGAATTTTCCCAAAGACCAGTATGAAGTCCTTGTCATCGATGATTGTTCCGAAGATGAAACTGCCGGGATAATGGAAAATTATAGGTCCATACCGGGAATAAGGTATGTCCGCAACAAGAAAAATTTAGGCGTGGCAGGCGCAGCAAACGAAGGCATAAAGCTGGCCAGGGGCCAGTACGTTGTCCGAGTAGACGCCGATGATTATGTCTCTAAAAATTTTATCCTTATACTTTCCATGTACATGCAGTATAATCCGGACGCCTTCTGTGTTGCCTGCGATTATATCTATGTGAATAACGACGGCGAGAAGTTAGAACGTGTCTATGCTTCAGAAAAGGCCATCTCATGCGGGATAATGTACCGTAAAGATGAACTGGTGAAGTACGGTATGTATAATGACAAATGGCGCCACCGCGAGGAGGAGGAGATGCGTAAGCGCATCGGTAAAGACTACGCGGTCCATTATCTTCGTATACCACTTTATCGTTACCTGATGCATGATTCCAACAAAACAAAACAGATAGACAAGATGGAAGAGTTCCGCCGTAAGCTTCTGGAGATGGAAAGGGTGGAACGCCAGCATATCCACATAGAGTCCGCTCCGGACAAAAGGCCGGTACTGGACTACGTGGTTGCCGTTATACCCGCCAGGGGGTCTTCGGAGAGGTTGAAACGCAAAAATATATATCCGATATGGGGTAAACCCATGATCTACTGGGCGATACAGGCGGCCAGGAAGTCTAAATATGTGCACGATGTCTTTGTCTCTACCGAAGACGAAGAGATAAGAGAGGTCTCGGAAAAATGCGGCGCCATTGTTATAGACCGTCCGCACAAATTGTCGGAAGGGAATGTGTATAAACAGGATGTCATCTGCCATGCGACGAGGGTCATAACAGAAAGACACCGACAGCCTACGCTTGTAGTAAGCCTGCAGGCAAATTCTCCCCAGGTAGAGGCCAAACATATCGACCAGGGGATAAAACATCTTGTCAAATATAACAAGAATGAAGTTATGTCCGTAGATAAGAATCTGAATCAGAATGCCGCGATACGCATAATGAAATACAATACCGTCTTTCAGGAGAGCCTGAGCGGCCACTTCGGCGTATTTGTGGCGGACCTGTGCGATGTACATTTGAAAGAGGATGTGGATCTTCTGGAGAAGAAGAAAAGAAAAGGATAATATGGAGATAATAGCGGAACTTCATCCCCAGCACGGCGGCGATAGGGATGTTATAAAAAAGATGATACATCAGGCTAAGGCGAACGGAGCCGATGTGGCCAAGTTTCAGCTCTATAACGCTTTTAAATTATTCAGCTCTCACGATTGGGATTATCTCGAATTCGATAAAAGAGGCGTACACCAGCTTGTATCATGGTGCGAAGAGGAGGGCATAGAATTTATGGCGTCCGTCTTCGATGAAGAAAGGCTCAAATGGTGCGAAGAGTTCGGCGTACGCCGTTACAAGATCGCCAGCCGTACCGTAAAAGAGGACATGGTCCTATGTAACGCCATACTGAATACAGGAAAAGAGGCTATAGTTTCGCTCGGCATGTGGAACGAAAAGGAGAAGCCTTTTAAGGCTAATAGTAAGGTCAAATACCTGTACTGCGTGTCGAAATACCCCGCTTCGCTTGAAGACATGAAAGGCTTCCCCGGAGATTTCAAAAAAGAAGGGTTTGCCGGATACAGCGACCATACGGTCGGTATAGATATGTGCCTTCTCGCCGTCGCCCGGGGCGCCGGTATAATAGAGAAGCATTTTACCTTTGATAAGACGCGTATTCGCAATACGGAAAAGGCCCATCCCTGCAGTATGCTCCCCGAAGAGCTGAATATGCTTTCGGATACCGGCAGGAAAATATACAGGGACTACTGCGCTATATTCAAAAATAACGGGGCGAAATGAAGAAGAATATTTACCTGATAGACCTGACACACGAATCTCCGCTTGGGCTTGGAAGCGATATGATGCCGATTCAGCTGGGGTTAATAGCAAGTTACTGCCTCAAGGAGCACGGCGATAAGGTCGATATAAAGATCGTCAAATTCATATCCGAGCTTGATGAAATGCTTCGCAGTTTCCCGCCGTTTATAGTAGCATCGTCTAACTATCTCTGGAACATAGACCTTAGTTACAAAGTGGTTAGTTCCATAAAAAAGTCCTATCCCGATGCCATAACAGTTTTCGGCGGGCCGAATTATCCGGTTGAAAAGGAGAGGCAGGTAGAATGGCTTAAGAGCCACCCTAATGTAGATTTTTATATTTACGGGGACGGAGAAGAGCCGTTTTCCGCACTCACGGGCTTTCTCTTGAAGGACCCCGACATAACGCGCGCGAAAAAAGCGCTTTTGCCGAGCTGTCACAGTCTCATTGACGGCAAGGCATATTTTGCGCCTACAGCGGGCCGCATAGAGGACCTGACAGCAATACCGTCGCCGTATACGACGGGGCTGATGGATAAATTCTTCGAACATAAACTTATACCCATGGTCCAGTCGAATCGCGGTTGTCCTTTTACGTGTACTTTTTGTGTGGAGGGAGGGCCTTATTATTCGAAGGTCTGCAAAGCATCCCTCGAGCGTAAGAAATCAGAGATAGATTACATAGCGTCCAAAGTAAAATATACCAATACATTGAGGATAACAGACTCAAACTTCGGGATGTTCCCTGAAGATGTCGATCTTTGCACCTATATAGGTGATATGCAGAAACGCATAGGGTATCCCGCATATCTCGGGTGCAGTGCCGGGAAGAACGCCAAGGACAGGATATTGAAATGTAACGAGCTTGTCGGCGGCGCCATGCGCCTTACCGCATCGGTCCAGTCGCTTGACCCGGTCGTGATAAAGAACATAAAGAGGGAGAATATATCCTTAAAGACGATAATGGACCTTTCCGATCAGGTGAGCGATACGGATACTCATTCTTACTCAGAGATAATACTGGCGTTGCCGGGCGCAACCCTTGAGTCGGAGATATCGAGCATAAAAGGGCTCATGGATGCCGGGATAAGTAATATTACACAACATCAGCTGTCTATCATATACGGTACGGAGATAGGCTCTCTCGAAAGCATAAAGAAGTACGGAATAAAGACGATGTTCCGCCCCGCCCAGAGATGCGTGGGCCATTACTCTTTCAATAGTGAAAAGTTTGATTCCATAGAGACCGAAGAGATAGCTGTGAGCACGAACACGCTTTCATTCAAGGATTATCTGGCCGCGAGGCGCATGTATCTTACGGTAGGGCTTTTTTACAATGACCGTATATTCGGGGAGATCCACGCGCTATTGAGATTATTACGCCTCTCTACCTGGGAGTGGATGTCGCTCATACACGGTAATATAGATGGCTCTGACAAGGATATAAAAGCGCTTTATGACGGTTTCATGAGAGAGACCGAGGGCGAGTTATGGCGTAGCCGCGAGGAGCTCATTAAGGACGTATCGGCGAATCTTGACAGGTATGCTTCAGGCGAGGCGGGAGGGAACCTTATATATAAGTACCGTTCGCGCGCCCTTGTTCATTATTTTGATAAACTTCATAAGATTGCTTTCACATATCTAAAGGAATTTCTTAAATCCAAGGGGCTTGAATGCGGATCCATCGTAAAGGACATAGAGGATTTCTCGCTATTCCAGAAATCCAATATTTTAGACATGGATTTTCAGATAGTGCATACATTCGACCACGATGTCTTAAAGATGATAAAAGACCATTCCTTCTACAGGGCATCTGCGGGATTGGATGATATCCGCCGGAAGACGCGTATGCGCATAGCCCATACCGGCGAGCAGAAGGACATAATGAAAAGGCAGCTTGAATTTTATGGCCGGGACCAGGGAGGGCTTACGATGCTCATCTCGAGGTTCCCTATAAAGAGGTTCTACAGGAAGGCAGAGATAGTATAGCCCATGGGAAATAAGCCCGACAGATATGCCTTGATCGATAACGCCGATTATTGCCGCTTCTTCGCCGGCAACCTTAAAGGGAGCCATACCGCGATAGCGGTCGATGTGCGTTCACATTCCGTCATGTCCGATATGGGGATAGAACACATATGGATAGGGGATATTTTAAATTATGAAGAGCTTAAAGAGATAAAGATAAGGTCATTTGCGGCCGCGGATGCTCTTCTTAAGTCTCTGGACGAAGAGAATAAAAAAGTTTATATAGATATTTTCGGGACCGACAAGGTGCGCTTGATGCATTCGACTATAAGGTATCTTCTTGCCCGATTCACAATGGGCGCCCTTGAACTTACATCGGCGCTAGAGAAGATCTCCGAATCTAACGACGTAAAAGAGATAACATATCTCCATGACGGCAAGCCCCGCCGCGTATGCGGGACGAGCAAGGATAGGGGGTTTTTCTTTCCGGACGATATAACATTTGAGGTCCTTAAGGCATGGAGATATAAGGCCAAACCCCGCATAACATTTATAAAAGCATACCGCAGGGCTCCGCGTTATGAGATAGCGAGCAAGGATATCAATCGTAAGTGCCTCGACGCTATATTGAAAGTGAAGACGCTTCTTCACCCTATTAAAAAATCTATCATTAAGAGGAATGCTCAGGAACCGCCTTATTATCCGGAGAAGAAGACGCTTCTTTTTATGTATCCTTTATACGACCTTGGGATGCATCTTGATGACCTTTCGAGGTATTTTAACATATTGAAGTGGGATGCGGACGATGGCTATGCAGGAATGGCCCTTAAGCTCTCCGACCCCGGAGATAATAATCGGTGGAAGGGTTTAAAATTCGACGCACCGACATTTATTGACGAAGCCTTTTTCAAAAATCTTGAATATAAAAAGCTCGTTTCTCCTCTGATATCAGAATTTTACAGGCTTAAACTGCCCGACATCGTGCGTTACTGGCGACAGGCAGAACATATCTTTAAGAAACACAGGATAGAGATGGCCTTCTGGAATAATGCGCCTCACAGGTATCCGGCAGGGATAGTGAAGGAATTCTTAAGGATCCGCGGCATACCGATAAGCGGTATGCAGCATGGTGGTAAGGCAGGCACTAATGAGATCATGCCCAGGCTGATCGCAAGCGAGTTTAACGATTGTGATTACTATTTCTCATACGGATTTACGGAAGACGATATAGGCCTCGCAAAGGGTGCGGCGCGGCTTCGTAGGATAATACCCATAGGGTCGTCTCAGATACTATCGCTAGTTTCGAAGAATGATAGCGGCGCTATGAAAGAGGAAGTGGATATAATATTCCCGGCGCAGATGTCGAGTGAGGTATTTTTCACTCAAAGCGAGACTATGAATCCCCGTATACTTGAATTCCAGAAAAGAATAATAGATACGCTCGCACACTCCAAGGCAGGGAAAATTATACTTAAATTCCCGTTCGGCCAGTATGGGAAGAGCGCGCTTGGGGTATATATAGAGAAGAGGTATCCTAAAAGATTTATGATAGTAGACCACCTCTCTTTTACGAAATGCCTGGAAATGTACAGGGCGAAGACGATTCTTATAGAGGAACAGAGCACGCCCTTAAACGAGGCCATCTTCACGGAAAGCGATATAATAGTTTATAATAACCCGAGATGGTGTGAGCTGACAAAGAAAGCATTCGATCTTCTTTCGAAAAGGGCGGTTGTTTGTAACGGTGAGGATGCATTTCTGTCCGCGTTAAAAGACGCGCTGGAAGGCAGGCTCGAAAAGAGGGACCTTAAAGATAGGGAGTTCTGGCAGAGATATTGCGTTTATAAAAGTTCTCCGAAAGAGGATTTGAAGCTGGCAATAGATTCGCTCATAAATAACCGTATGAAAGAAGAGGCGCCTTTATATGCAGCAAGGTGAGGCGAGAAAGATAGATTCGGTCAGGAAGAGATACCTCGTGACGCTCGTAAGCAATGCGATAGCGCTCCTTTCGAGGCTGGTCACAGCCGGCGTCGTACCGCGCGCCCTCGGGCCTAAAGAGCTGGGGGATTTCGGATTCTTAAGCCGCGTGGGCACTTCTTTTATGCAATTATTTAACCTCGAGACATCTAGCGCTTTCTTTAACTATAATTCGAAATATGAAAAGACGGGGGAGGCGGTAAAATTATATTCGCTATGGCTTGCCGCGCAGCTTGTCATATCCGTAATCCTCGTGTTTCTGGCGGCGGCCGCCGGCATAACGTCGTGGATATGGCCGTCGCAGGAGCTCAAATATATCGTATGGATAATAGTCTTCAGCTGGGTGCTATTACTATCGAGCACCGCTAAGCAATTGAGCGACTCCAAAGGATATACGAGCCTCGCCCAGATAATAAATCTGGCCATAAGCCTTATCAATATAGCAATCCTTGTAATATTCGCCGTTACGGGCATGCTTAATCTCGGCCGTTACATAATTATACAGACCCTTTCTTCGGCGGCCATAGCTATATCGATAATATATTTTATAATAATCCCGCACAGGGATATCTACTGGGACGGTTTTCTGCGCGGAAAGGTGCGCGATATACTGAAATATTTCTATGATTTCTGCCATCCGCTCGTTACGCTTGTGATTGTGGGGTTCGCGTTTTCATATCTTGACAGGTTTTTCTTGCAGAAATTCTTCGGTTCCGTGGAACAGGGATATTTCCATATCGCGTCAAGCTGGGCGGCCGTAGCGACTATATTTACATCCTCGATACTATCCATATATAAACGGGAGATGGCAAATTCTTTAGGCAGCAGTAACGATACGCGCGCGTCCGAGATATTTTCGCGTTACCTGAAGATGATGTATTTTTTGACCGTCATAATGTCGGTATTCCTGGCGTTCCACGCGAAAGAACTTTTGGTGCTGATTGCGGGAAAGGAATTCGAAGCGGCATGGCCCGTCGTGGCGATAATGGCATTCTACCCGGCGCTACAGGTCTACGGCCAGCTGGGCGGGGCGGCCTTCTTAGCATCCGAGAGGACAGTGCTCTACAGGAATATTTCCATCGTCTCAAAGCTCCTCGGTATTCCGTTATGCTATTTTCTGTTAGCGCCGGCCGGGATGGCGATACCCGGCCTCGGGCTCGGGGCCATAGGGCTTGCGCTTAAGACGGTCTTGTGGAGCCTTATAGTGACGCAGGTGTACCTAATATACAATTGCCGTTTCTTCAAGGTCAGCGCATCGATGCT
>Ga0302251_1001659_pt1 | contig 12709 bp, 10 predicted proteins | sample AAG_RA_Gln_MG_FD_193534 | JGI IMG/M metagenome (GOLD analysis project Ga0302251, IMG submission 193534) | Enriched activated sludge microbial communities from anaerobic digester in WTTP, New Holstein, Wisconsin, United States - AAG_RA_Gln | ecosystem: Engineered > Bioreactor > Anaerobic >...
AATCTCTTAATATCTTACGGGTATACGCACCCACAAGGAAAGTCATTACAAAAATTCCTATTATTGACTCCGCTATTACTAATTCCTTAAGTGGCCCAAGGGACTGGGGATTGTAATCCCCCAGCAGCACCGAGAAAAATGCTTGTACACTCAGATAGAACATTATCCCCCAATTTTGCTGATCCGGTGAAATAATACGACTATCAAGTTCTATGCTGGTGTTGGTTCCTACTAAAAAAAATAATACTGCGAAGAAAATAATAAATAAAACTGATGTCCGGAAAATTGCCCATAGCTTAACACCCCATCCAAAAAGATACTCGAAAAAGAAAAGCTTAAAGAATGCCGGAATGAGTTGAAAATATTTTAAGAAAGTTTTCTTTATTCCGGAATCCTGCATATTATCAAAAATATTATATAGCTCTGCCAATGTTTTATAATGCATCATGCGGAAATAAGCCCAGTCCTGATCATGTGATTTCCCTGATTTACCGAAAGCTTCCTTTAAGCTCAGATAATCATCTACAAGAAATTCAGCAATTTTTGCTTTACCCGGTTGACTTTTATCTTTTTTCTCAAACATATCCTTAAATTGATCATGTCGTCTTTCAAATCCTTCTTTTGTTGCTTCAAGAGGGTCAGAAAAGTTGCATAATTCATTTAAATTATCTGTATTAAACCGATGGTCCGCTTTGCGGTATTCTCTAAGCAGAGCGTGATTAAATAATTTTGTGCGCTTTTTCTCATGGTTAAAAAGACAGGGCCAGAAAGGCAATAGGTAAATATTCTTCCAAAACTTATACTTAGGATTCATCTCAAGTAACTGTTGCTTCGAAAAATCAATTGAATCAATTGCTGCTCCTGTCAAGGATAAAGATGATGTATTATCTCTAAGATCTGCAGTACCTATTGAGATTCTTTTATCACTGAAGAAACCATTCAGGTTTAAAGTCCCGTTGAAACGGGTTTTTTCAAACGTTAAATGATTTTGAGAAAATCCGGTTCTAAAATCTGCATCTCCACCAAATTGGGCTTCGTCAAAATGAGTTTCGCCCTCAAATTGTGTATTAAAGAAATAGGCGGTTTTTTCAAAAACGCATTGATTAAAGAGCGTTTTCCCTCTAAATCGCGTATTTTCAAAAGAACATATTTGAGTAAACTTTGAAGCAATTCTACTGCTTCCGAATTTTGAATCATCGGCACCAAACAGAGCATTTACAGATATACTATTATCTGAAAAATTCAACAGGGGAAAAGTAATTTTGCTGCAAATAAACTCAGAGAATCTGTTATACCATATTTTAACTTCGCTATTCTCAGAAAAGGTTATATTAAACAGAACAAATTTGTTAAAGCCGGATTCTTGTATTAAAAGGTTATTATTAAATTCAGAATTTCTTATACGTACCAGATCTGATATTTTGCATTCAATTACAGAGAAACTATTCTCAAACCTTGAGTTGTTTATGTGAAGGTTTTTACAATCAGTTTCCCGAATTTCAACTACATCTTTAAAGGTACAATCACCTGCAGTCATCCACTCTCTGATACCGTTCCTCCGGAACACGAATTTCTTTTCAAATACAGCACCAGTTAGCACAACAGCTTTTGTTTTTCTGATATATTCAAAATTAGTTTCGCAAGTAAAAATCGAGTTCTTTGCTTGTAACAATTCATTTATTTCAACAATATAAATTTTACATTTCTTCTCAAAAACCGAGTTGGAAAGAAACAGGTTGTCCTTGCATAGTATTTTATAAAATAATACTCTCCCCTTAAAGTTACACTCCCGCATCAGGAGTGCATCTTCAAACTGAACATTTGAAATTGTTAAATCACAAAGAAAAGTACTCCCTGTAAAGTCAACCAGTTGGGAAAAAACTCTTGGCAGGTTAATAATTTTTCCAATCACGGAATCTGTTATTGAGATCTTGGAGAGAATCTCGGCATCATTTTCAAACTCAAGTTCTTCAATATAGCAGTTTGATAGCTGAACCCGATCACGTGATTCCGCAGTCAATCGCAGTTTAGGAATTTTCTTGTTGGTCAAAGGTGTATTTCCCGGGACATGTTCTAAAATGTTTGGGTAGTATTTTTCAGCCTCTTCCGCAGATAGAACCACGGTGCTGTTTCTTCCTATAAAAGAGGATTGAATAAAACGAAAATGTGTTGGCTGTGTGGGTTTAAAAGATATTTCGCCTCCGAAAGAACGCAGAATCGACACCTTCTCTAATTCGCAATTATCGCAATTTATTCCTTGCTCAACTTTTGAATCAGCTATTAACATTCGGCCGGTACAGTTAGCTAATATTAATGTCCCAACATTACAACGAAAAATTCTAAGGCCATATTCTTCTTCCTTTTCGGAATTACTGTCTTTATCTGTAATAAAATGACAATCATCAAACCTCAGTGCTTTGCGAACCATTACATCGCGAAATTTTCCGTTTTTTATACTGACTCCGCAGACATCTAATTTTTCGAGAGTAATTTTTCCGAAATCAGGACTAAACCCGTAAAATTGAGTATTTATATCTTCTGATTTAATCGTTAATGTTTTTATTTCGACATTATTAATGAATTTAATCTTACAGTCAGTAAATTGTGCATCAGTGAATGAACAGTTCTTTAATGTAAACTCTTTGCCGGAAAGAATTATGGAGTCTGCCTCAAAATGTAAAGATGATGATGAGAGTCTGTCTTTGACACTCTCAAAGTTATTATCACTAATTTCACGAGGAATATCTTTTTCTATATTTTCTGGCACTTCTATTTGCTCGTCAATCATATGAACTTTCTTTTTTTATGAGTATTTTTTTCGAAAAAGGGAACTCATTTAATGAATACTAATCCTCAATGTAATCTGCTTTTAATTTTTATCTCTTTTTAGCCCGGAATTTGCGTTCTATACGTGTCGTGGTTTTTGTTTCTGCTAAATGTCGATCGTTTAAGAATCCTTTTTTACCAACTTCCCTTCAATATCAAAAACGGAATAACTTCCATATCGCCTCCAGTATCTATACTCTTTTATTCCGCCATGGAATTTTATTTCCCCTTTGGACTCCATATAATGCCTCTTTACAATTTGGGACGCGTTTGTCAGCTGCTCCTCATAAGAAGCATCCGCAAACCCTCTGTTGAGTCTTGTGAACTTGTGCTCGCAAAAAACTGCTCCCCGAAAGGTATTAACCACTTTTTTTTGCCGAGTACCCGACAACCTTAAATTAACGCCAACAAACACCGATAATAACTGAGTTAATTTACAATATTTTTATTAAACATCCAATTCTCAGTAAAAATTTGCCGGTTTAGGTAGATTATCGAGCCCAAACATGAGAAATTATAAATATTTTCCAAAAAATCTTTGGAAATATCAATTTTATTTATATTTTTACTTCCAAATTAACAAAGGTTATATTTCAGCAGGGTTTTTCACATAATGATGTATAGAAGACTGAAAGCTATATTTAGACTTTTCCTGTTATATTATACCAAACAAGGACCCCCATTAGGGATCAGCCCCCTGCTAATTTATTATTCTATCCCAACACAGCATCTCCGACAATCAATTCAAATTCAACACCAACAACAAAAGGAATAAAGTTATGAAGATCGATGAATTCAGAGTGCCGTTCAACAAAAAAATCTCACTTTCCGAATTTTCCACCAACACTACCGCGAAAATTGAACACAAAAAAGATGCGGAAAAATTGCTGAAAAAGAACATCAAGAAGATGGCTGAACTTCAGGATAAGCTTTATGCTCATGATAAGTACGGACTTCTCTTAATGTTTCAGGCAATGGATGCAGCCGGAAAAGACGGAGGAATCAAGCATGTAATGAGCGGGCTTAACCCGCAAGGAACTCAGGTATACAGCTTCAAGCAGCCCAGTACCGAAGAACTGGATCATGATTATCTCTGGAGAATCAACAAATCGCTTCCGGAGAGGGGGAGAATAGGGATTTTCAACCGTTCTTACTATGAAGAAGTTTTAGTTGTAAGATTGTATAATCTGCTCGAAAAACAGAAGCTGCCTGACGATGTGAGAACAGATGATGTCTGGGAAAGAAGATTCCGTCAAATCTGCGATTATGAAAGGTATCTGTATGAAAATGCTATCAGAAGTGTGAAATTCTTCCTGCATCTCTCAAAAGATGAGCAGAAAAAGCGTTTTCTCCGAAGAATTGATGATCCTACCAGAAACTGGAAATTCTCTGCATCTGACCTTAAGGAACGCCAGCAGTGGGATAACTATCAGAGGCTTTACTCTGAAGCACTTTCTGCAACCAGCACAAAATACAGTCCCTGGTATGTAATACCGGCAGACAACAAGTGGTTTGCCCGGCTGTTAATATCGGAAGTAGTTATTCATCACCTTGAAGAGCTGAAGCCCGAATATCCCAAGATGCCAGAAGAGCAGGTAAAGAACCTTGCCAGTTACCGCGAAGCTCTTATGTCTGAGGACGAGAAACCAAAGAAGTAAATTTGAATTTATATTATCCGGAAAAAATTACTTTATGCCGGAAAATTTGATTTACTTTTTCTGAAATAGTTCACCGGCAGGATATAAACAAACCTGCCGGTATTTGTTTGGATAAATAAGAAAAAAAATTATTTATTTATTGATTTCATTCTTTAATACCCTCATACCTTTGATATAAAAAATTGTCTGTAAGTTTTTCAATTACGATTTTCTGATATTCCAATAAAAAGTCCTTAACGGGTTTTAGATTCATTGGCACCTTAAAATCAACCACCTGCCAGTTTTCGGAAAGATTTGAATGTGCGGTTGTATCCACTTCGTTTGCATATTCAAGACACTCCTTTATATCCCTGGTAAATATTTTTCTGTCAATCAGACTGATAAGTCCAAAACATCTTGTCAGGTTTTTAAGTGCGCACACTCTTGATTTATTTGAATGATGCATAACATCGGGGGCAAATTCCGGGTTATATGCCCTCCAGTGAGATGTTATCATATCCGCATCACAACTTACAGGTTCAACCTCTATCCCGGGTCCCACCAGATGTATTGCCCTGCAGAAAAAAAGCAGCCTTTGCGGTAATTCTTTTTTTAATTGATGAATATTCAGAATATGCAGATCAACCAAGCGTTTATACGATGAAAGAATTTCAATTATTTTCTTCGTGATTGATCTTTCAAAATAATCAAGTTCGTGAATGATAAAGAGATCAAGATCTGCATTGGGGTGTGGATTTTCCTGTTCGATCAAACTTCCCCTGATATAAAAAGAATATTTGCTGAACTCAGTCAGTGATCCGGCTAAGGAACCGCATAGTTCATTTTTCGGGAAATCCCGTCTGACGAATTTGTTATCCATTAAAACCCAGGACATTTAAATTTATTCACACATCATTAATTCGCTTAGCTGGTTTTTACCTTCCCCCCAGCCGATTAGATCGGAAATACCTTCTTCATCAGGGTTGACCGGTTCAATCATATTATTAATAAAATCATTATACTTAACCGAAGTATTTAATTCAATACCATCTTTTATTTTGAAAAATACGGGTTTCTTTGAATACATACCGTCGTCCTCTCCAATACCCACAAAATATATTTTATCTTTGATTACCGCATATCCCTGGACCCAGAAAGTACACCTAAAAGTCATCACGTAACCTTCATTTTTGACCTCAATCTCTTTAATAATTGGGGTACAGACGTTACCCTCTCCATCTATGACACAAAGATTTTTTACCGCAAAAAATCCGAAATAGTCCTGTTCATAAAAAACATCTCCTTTCCAAAGATCTGATTTTTGGAGGATATTTCCTTCGGGAGTAGTATATTTTTGCAATTCTGGCTTAGAATCTGCAATAATTTTATACTTCCCGACTTGTTTTGTATATGGGTTCACTGTATTCATTATGTTTTCCTTTTTTTTGGTTGATCTTTATTAAAATATTGAGATTTAAGTTCCGATTTGGTTTTTTCTATTCTCCTGCCCGGACTATTTTTTTCCCCATATTTTCGATATGTTGAGGTATGTTGCAAACCATCTGCCTGTTAATGTTTCTTATCTCTTCGGAGGTGACATCATAAGGAAGTATATCGGGTCTGGTTTTTTTCTTTTCATCCATTTCCCCCTGTGCATATCTCCATCCGTTAAGGAGGATTTCGTCAACCCATCTTCTGTGCTCGGCTCTTGCCATCTTTTCTATTAATTCTTCATTTTTAAGTATATTCACTGCGGGTTCCGGAGAATCCAAAGGAACAATGCGGAATCCGAAAGTCTCGAGTTTTAATTTCATGTGAAAAGCCTGATTTCTGTTGGCTTCACGGAACTCCTCCCCAAGCAGATCCCAGTTAACAAGAAAAGGTTTGCTTTCCTGTGTTTCTCCCATCCCCCTCAGATAGTCACAGAATTTTTCGTGTATCCGGATAGCCAGATTTTCAATTTCTTCATTTATAAGGACATTGTATTTGCAGGTTTTTTCGAGCAGGTCAAATGTTATTATACGGTCTTCATTTTTAAAAATATCCCCTTCATTTATCAGTTTGGAAACATCAGAATTCTTTTCAAAAGTCACAAAGAGTCTGGTCTCCGGTAAAATCGTATTGAGCTTTTCAATAACAGAAATACGAAGGATATCCTCACCTGCACAACAGTAAATTGCCTTATAATTTTCACCGGGCAATTTTGAGTAAAAATTATCGTCGTCAAGTTTTCCCATCTCAAGTTCACTGTAATCGAGATCAAGGAGCTTAAAAACGGAGGGATATTCATTTTTGAAACGGTTTACAGATGCAGAAGCATATCTGTCAATAATGGTTGCCTTCAGTTTTTCACCTCTGGACGAATGATAGAATAACGCTGACTGAATGAGGATACTTTTGCCTGTCCTTCCCATCCCGATTATCATTATTCTCTCGTTTTGAGAACCGGAGTTTTTTCCTGTGAGGAAGTAATCGTTTATTAAAATTTCACTCCCCCGCTTATAAATATTCCCAACCCTGGCATAAAGCTTATCGCTCGGTTCCCTGAATATTTTATGAGCCTTGAAGATTCTTTCAAGAACGGGATCATAGATATGAACGTAGCAGAGAACTCTTTTATCTGATTTTTCTTCACCAAAGAGTTTATAGATATTGGAGACAATCTCAATATTAAACTCATCTTTTTCATTAAGAAGGAAAACGGCTTTCGCCCTACCAACCTTGGCTTTGGAGAGTGCGGGTATATCGGAGGGGTTTGCATTTATAAGTAAGGCTCCCTCGGTTTTCAAATTCATAAGATTGTGCTTTACTGAAGAATTTTCTATCAGGACAGTTTTAATTTTCCGGGACATCAGGTCATTAAGGAGTTTCATTGATTCATCACTCAGACCGCATATGACAACATGGTCTTTAATAAAAATCAGTCCGAGGTCTTTCTGAAAAAGGGAATAAACCGATTTAATGGTGGCATATGCCACAATAAGAGGAGCAACGAATCGCGCAACCTGAATATTGATATTGATTGTTCCCCCATTATCCCCATACTGCATAAGAAACAGCTGAATAGTCAGGTAAACGGAGTCAAATAAATCGCGATCGGGGAGGAAACCCTGAACACCAATAATGAAGGTAAGTATCGCCACTCCGCCGACAATATGCCACTCATAGTTTCCGAACTTCCACTTTTTTTTATTTTCTTTTTCCATATAAATTCTTCATTGCAAAAACAGGTGTTTAATCTCCATTTCTAAACGGGTTTGGGTGTCCTTTCAAACATTCCCCTGTTTCACAATTAACCATATCTACTATTTAAAAAATAGGCAATATTAGTCAAATAAAAAAAAGATAAATTTCTTATACACGGGGAAAGATAGAATTATTCCAGAAATAACTAATCGCATCAGGATTCCCCAAATCATGGGCTTTATTCCAGTCTTCAGCTGCTCCCTTCTCATTCCCCATATTAAATTTTGCTATTCCTCTGTTAATAAAAGCCTCCGAATCTTTCGGATAAGTTTTCAGATGCTTTGTAAAATCTCTTACAGCACTCTTAAAGTCAGCAGCTTTAATTTTTACCTTACCCCTAACTATATAAAAATTTGCCAAACGGGGTTTAAGTCTGTTAGCCTTAGCAAAATCGGAAAGAGCACCGGTATAATCCTCCAAAGCTGCTTTAATATTTCCCCTGTGGAAATAAGCCTCTGAATCGGCTTTTCCCGATTCCAGGAACTTGTTAAAATCAGTCAGAGCATTTTCGTAATCCTCTAGCATTTCCTTTGCTATTCCTCTAAAATAATAAGCATCCCTGTAATCCGGATCAATCTGAAGCGCCTTGTCACAGTCACGCAAGGCTCCTTTAAAGTCTCTCAATCTGATTTTTGCGACACCTCTGTTACAATACGCGTGTGGATTACGCCGGGAAAGCTTAATAACTGTTGAAAAATCGATCACGGCATCGGCATAAACTCCGTTCTTTATTTTTGCAATACCTCTATCGTAGTATGCATCCTCAAAAGAAGGGTAAATTCTTATTGCCTCATTATAGTCATGTATAGCCCCCACATAATTTCCCATCCACATCTTATAGGTCCCACGGATAAAATATGCTTTTACTAGGTTCGGGTTATTCTTGATAGCCCGGTTAAAGTCTCTGAGGGCTCCTTTATAGTCCTCCAACCGCCCTTTTAAAAGTCCCCTGTTCATGTATACAACCGCATCAAGAGGATTGAGTCTTACTGAGCGATTATAATTACTAAGCGCTCCTTTATAATCGCCGGACTGGGCTTTGGCTTTACCACTCGAGCAGAACTCAGCAGCCAGAGAGAGTTTGTCCTTTGTTTTATTTGATTGGGGAACACTTGGGGATGCGGTTCTTTTGACCGGTTTAGCTTTGGTTTTTTTTACTGATTTCATTTTAGATACTCATGGAATTTTTTATTTAATTCAATAAATAAATTAGTTAAAATCAACGCTTTCTTAATTTTCGGTACCGAAATCTGTTTACTTACTTTTTGCAATCTCTGAGAAATTCCATTATTCCCAAGTTAAGAAGTATCACAACTTGGAGATAATTCTCATTCCTTAACATTATAAGACTCTACGAAAAATAGGAAAAAATCCCCTTAAAACAAAAAATATTTTCTGTATTGATTGTTTTACCGGAATGGGTTATTTTAGGATTGAGTTTTTGAAAAGATTAAATCGGTGAGTTATGAAAGGCCTAATTCCTTTATTGTTTCTGCTTGTTTGCAGCGGGATTTATCCCCAGGTTGTGCAGTATAACATAAACGACTATAAGGTTACATGCAGCAGTATGTATACCGTGAACAGAACTCTCACTGTGTATTACGATGATGGTTACTTTACGTTTGACGGCGGTCAAGGGGAAACTGTAAAACGGAAATGGGAAAAGATATCGTTTCCGGATGAAAGGACGTCTGAGATAATTTTTAAAAACTCCTACAGCCCGAACGGAAAAAATAACAAGGATAGTCTGGTTATGCGCATTTCGGAGAGCATGGACGCGGATATAGGAATCATCCTTACTACAAATGTAACAAAACCCTTATGCATTCTTAGACAATACTTCCGCCCAAGCGAGAATACCGTACTTAAACAGAAAAAGATTAAAAACAAGAAGAAATGAACCTGACATTCCCGGGTATTTTTTTACTTGTTGTCAACTTCCACAATTAGTTTTCCCCCTTTGTGCTTCACATTAAAGCCTAATATTTTTTCGAGGCTTACTTTCAGAACTTCTGCCTGGGAGATTCTTACGTTCACGCTCCCATCCTCATTCAGAGGAACAATACCATAAGTTGTGTTTTGGGATGCCAATTTTGGTTCGTCTGCATATGCAGAGGGAATCAGTTCAATATTCCTGAAAGCTATGAAAGCCAGCAGGATTGCGATTACGGTAAGCACAGTTTTTGTATAAAAATCTGTTTTCATAATAATGTCCTTTTTGTTGTTTTCCTTGATTACAAAAATAGTAATTTCCGGAATTGTTTGCACATGTTCATGAATTAATTTCCACAAGAAAAATGGTATGTGAACCGGAAGAAAAAAAGGGACTTGACATTTCCGGAATTTTACTTATATTTACAGTGTTCTTTTAAATAACAATAGTCGTGATTTAAGTCTAATTGCTGCGACTAAAAATAAAAAGCTAAAATGTCACAAGGTTTAAGCCCGTGCTTTTTAGTGCGGGCTTTTTTTTTGTGGGAAAGTGAGTATAAAAAATGATAGCGGTAGTAAATTTGGTGATTTCAATAATGGAGGAGAGGGGTCTGACAAAAAAAGACCTGGTCGGGTTAATGGGCTATAAAAATAAGAATAATGGGGAAAGTAACCTGACCTACTTTCTTAGAGATCATTACAATAATCCGGATTATATTTCGAATCTACTAAAAACCCTGGGGGTGGACAAAAGAACCCGGGAGTTGGCGGTTCAGGCAACAATCAGGGAGCTTGAACTTGAATACAGAAATAACCGCCTTGCTTATGAACTGGAATTCCAGGAAAATTTTTGTCCTTTTATTGAGCGGGAAACAGAGTGGAAGATCCCGCTCTCAATTACCATGGCAGCTATTACCGGCGGAAGGCACAAATATATCGACCTTGATAAAAATTTCAAACTGCTGGCGTATGATGAACAGTTGAAGAAAGTATCAGAGATAGTAAAAGAGGATTTTATAAAGAGAAAAGGGGACGCTCTCTTCTTCGGAAAGATCCAAGGATACAGCTATATGAAGCAGTTCAATAATTCCGTTCTTTTTGATGTGAACGGAAACATTTTGAATGAGAATATTAAGAAACGCCTTCCGTACTATTCCCCCTATGGCACAGGCTACCTGAAAATGAGGGGGAAAACGTTACCCCTGGTTTTAAAGAATATTTAAGAAGGAGAAAACACTTTATGCCAAAACAATTTTTATTTACATCGGAATCGGTATCCGAAGGGCATCCGGATAAAGTAGCTGATCAGATTTCAGATGCCATACTTGATGCCCACCTGAAAGAAGATGCCGGTTCACGGGTTGCGTGCGAGACTCTGATAGCAAATAATTTACTTGTTATAGCCGGTGAAATAACTTCCGGGACAAAGGTGGACTATGAACAAACCGCAAAAAACATAATCAGGGAAATCGGATACAACGGGAGTTTTCCAGGGTTTGACCCCGACAGATGTGAGACTATCCTGCGAATACACCGACAGTCTCCCGACATTGCAGTTGGTGTGGACAGAAGCGAAAATGAAAAGGGAGCCGGCGACCAGGGGCTGATGTTCGGATATGCAACAAGTGAGACTCCCGAAATGATGCCGCTTCCACTTCAGCTTTCCCATAAACTCCTTTTACATCTTTCAGGTTTACGAAAAAGGAAAGTTGTTGACTGGCTAAGACCCGACTCAAAAAGTCAGGTGACTGTCAAGTATGAAAACGGAAAACCGCTCAGTGTGGAAAGAGTTGTGATAAGTACTCAGCACTCGGAGAGTGTTTCGCAGGAGACAATCAGAGAATTTATTACTGATGAGGTGATCAAAAAAGTGATTCCGGATAATCTTATATCCGGGGATGTTCAATTGTTTATTAACCCAACGGGAAGATTTGTTGAGGGGGGACCCTATGCTGATACCGGTTTAACGGGAAGAAAAATAATTGTTGATACTTATGGCGGGAGTGCACCGCACGGAGGAGGAGCTTTTTCGGGGAAAGACCCGAGTAAGGTAGACCGTTCTGCAGCTTATATGGCAAGATACGTGGCTAAGAATATTGTGGCCGCAGGATTAGCTTCAAGATGCACAATACAACTTTCCTATGCGATAGGAGTCATAGAACCGCTGTCAGTTACTATTAATCTGCATGGGGAGAGTAAAGAACTTGAGGAAAAACTTATTGATGTAGTGCCGCATGTTTTTGATCTTACTCCTGCCGGAATAGTAAGGATGCTGGATCTTAAGCGCCCGGTTTATTTGCCTACTGCTGCTTATGGACATTTTGGAAGAGATGGTTTTTCATGGGAAAAGACTGATAAAACTGAGGAATTGCTGAAAAAGCTATAAGCAGTTAAGTCAAAATAATCATTAGACCCAAACGGAAGAGTGGAATAAGTGGAAATTAAGTTCTTAATACTTTTTCTATTTTGCGGCATTTGGTAAGTTCGTCAATTAGTTTGTGGAGGAATATTACTTGTCGCGTCAGGGGATTTGAAATTTCTTCAATCCGGTAACCACAGATAAGTCCGGTAATGAGATGCGCGTTCTCATTTAACTTTGCATTTTGAAAGAATTGTTCAAAAGTCACATTGCTTTCAATCAGTACCTGCAGCTGCTTTTCGTTATATCCGGGCAACTACTCTATTACCTGATGCAATTCTTTTTTGGTTCTGCCTTTCTTCTCTACTTTTGCAAGGTAATGAGGATATACTGAAGAGAAAGTCATGTTTGCTATGTGACTGTTGTGTTCAGGACGATTTGTAATGCTAAATTTTTACCTGTCATAGTATTGAAGTTATTTGGTTTTTCAATTTGATTAAGAAACCATAATGGATTTTATTATTACGCGGGTTTTCTTAGTAATCAGCTAATATAAAATGGACTATCCTATCCGGTTATTGTAAATCATTATTATAATCAGATATTATCATCTATTATTACATCATACTTTTCAAGAAGTCCCGGAATTCCATATATGGAAAATCTGGCTTTTTTAAGGTGATTAGTTTCGGGGTCGATTGAATAGTTG
>Ga0302251_1001663_pt1 | contig 12676 bp, 14 predicted proteins | sample AAG_RA_Gln_MG_FD_193534 | JGI IMG/M metagenome (GOLD analysis project Ga0302251, IMG submission 193534) | Enriched activated sludge microbial communities from anaerobic digester in WTTP, New Holstein, Wisconsin, United States - AAG_RA_Gln | ecosystem: Engineered > Bioreactor > Anaerobic >...
CAACTGGGATCCTAAGAGATGGCCCAGGGATAAGTATGCGAAACTTTCCGATGAATTGATCAACCGTTATGGGGTAAAAGTGGTAATAGCCGGCGCGAAGAAAGACGTGGCGCTTGCCGCCGATATAAAAGGGATGATGAAGAACACCCCTATTGTATCGTGCGGGGAAACTACGCTTAAACAGCTTGCCGCCATCTTTGAGCGCGCATCTTTGGTTATAGCCAATGATACCGGCCCTATGCATATAGCGAGCGCGATGAAGGCGCCTCTTATAGCTTTATTCGGGCCTACCTCTCCTCGGCTTACCGGGCCGTATGGCACAGGTAAATGCACTGTCATATCGAGGAATGAGAAGTGCGAAGTCCCGTGTTACGATTTTACTTGCACCGACAATAAATGTATGGATGAGATAAGCGTGGAAGAAGTTATCGAGGCGGCAGATGAAATCCTACGGAAGTAGCGATTGGCAGCAGGTATCCTTTTCGCGAATTTTGCGGCTCGCTGCAATTGGTGTGTCCAAGATTTGGAGCACTCAATTGCGACGCTCGCACGCAAAATTTTTCGCTCAAAGGACATCCTGCCGCCAATCGACGACAATATACGGTTAATATGGTAATCGATAAATCTTTGGTGAAAAGGATACTGGTAATTACGCTGAGCAATGCGGGGGATATTATACTCACAACGCCTGTGATACGTACGCTTGCGCGTGAATTTCCCGAGTCGAGGATAGATATTATGGTAGGCCCTGCCGGGAAGGAGATATTTGAGCACGACCCCCGCATATTCAAGGTTATAATTTATGACAAACGCCTTCCTATAACGGAAAAACGACGCCTTCAGATTAAACTGAAAAAACTGAAATATGACCTGGTGATAGACCTTCGTAATACAATATTCCCTCTTCTTATAGGGCCAAGATTCAGGACGGCAACTATACAGCATTTCCCGGGGTCTGTGGTACATCGCAAAGACCGGCATATGTACCGCCTCAAGTCTTTGGGTATCGGGAACACGGGGGAGCTCTCTTATATATATATCCCTCCGGAAGAGGACGAGATGGTCCGTAAGCTTCTGGAAAGGGCGGGTATCCTTTCTCCCGTTGTAGTTGTAAATCCCGGATCGAAGAGCCATATAAAGAGGTGGACAGCGGAAGGCTTCGCAGCAGTTTGTGACCGCTTAATCGATGAATGTCATGCGGCTATAGTATTCACAGGTTCGTCTGAAGATGCGGAAGTGGTGGAGAAGGTAAGTTTCAGGATGAAGCATAAACCGTTTAATCTGGTCAATAAGACAAATTTACGCCAGCTTGCTTCCTTAATAAAGCGCTCGGACCTTCTCATTACCAATGACAGCGCTCCGCTCCACATAGGATGCGCGGTGGGCGCAAAAGTGCTTGCGCTATTTGGCCCGACCGACCCAAAAAAATACGGCCCCACAGGGGAATTTGACATAGTTATAAATAAGAAACTTTTTTGCTCTCCGTGCGAAAATGCCGAATGCAGATATAATCATGAGTGTATGAAACTCATTACGCCCGAAGAGGTATTTGATGCCGCGAAGATTATGATAGAGGGATATGAATAAAGCGCAAAGCGTAAAGAGTAAAGCTAAAAACTATAAAAAAATCCTTATAGTAAGATTGGACAGGATAGGGGATGTGCTGCTCTCCACGCCTGTTATAAAGGCCCTTCGAGACAGATATCCGGAAAGTCATATAGCTTTCATGGTGCGCCCTTATGCCCGTGAAGTGGTTGAAGGGAATCCTTGCCTCAATGAAGTAATAGTATATGACAAGGACGGCTGCCATAGAGGTTTTTTTGGCACAGCGATTTTTATTAATGAGCTTCGGAGAAAAAAATTTGACCTTGCGATAGTGCTTCATCCGACATTAAGGTCTCATATAATAACGTTCTTTTCCGGCATACCCGAGAGGATAGGGTATGATAGGAAGGGCGGATGGCTACTTTCAAAAAGATTACCGCATACCAAGCAGTTCGGGCTTAAACATGAGCGCGACTATGCCCTTGATATGGTCAAGTATTTAGGTATAAAACCGAAGGATAAAGACCTGTGTATGCCTCTTAATAAAGAGAGTGAGAAGAGGATGGGGGAAGTCTTCAATATCAACGGCATAAAAAGTTCCGATATAGTGGTTGCTTTAAACCCCGGGGCGAGCTGTCCTTCGAAGAGATGGAGCCCGGAAAGATTTGCCGCCCTTGGCGACAGTCTAATAAGAGATTATGGCGCAAGGGTGATAATTGTAAGCGGACAGACGGACAGGGCTCTGGGTAATAAAGTGGCTTCAGCTATGAAAGAGCGCGCTATAAACCTGGCCGGTGATACCACCGTCTCGGATGTGGCAAGCATATTGAGAAGATCTAACCTTTTTATCTCAAATGATTCAGGGCCGGTACATATAGCCTGCGCAGTAGGCATACCTGTTATAGCTATATTTGGCCGGCGTGATCGCGGCCTTTCTCCGGAACGCTGGGGGCCCACAGGCGAAAGGGATATCATATTTCATAAAGATATGGGCTGTGATCCATGCCTTGCTCATAAATGCCAGAAAGGTTTTAAGTGCCTGGAGGCCATAACCGTTGAAGAAGTGATCGCCGGCGCCGGAAAGATACTGAAAAGATGAATATTGCCACAGTGCTTTTGATAGCTCTCGGCCTTGCCATGGATGCATTTGCGGTTTCCGTAGCGAGCGGCATAGTGCTAAAAAGTTCGAAGATGACAAACGCTGTTAAGATGGCGCTTTTCTTCGGGACATTCCAGATGATGATGCCTGTTGCAGGATGGCTGTCAGGCGTTACGCTAAGGCATTTCATATCCGGATTCGATCATTTTATAGCGTTCGGCCTGCTTGCTTTTGTCGGCGGAAGGATGATATATGAATCGCTGTGGGGCATAGAGAAAGAAGAGAGGATGAACCCGTTCAGTACAAATGTGCTGCTGGTGCTCGCCGTAGCTACAAGTATCGACGCCTTTGCCGTGGGATTGTCATTCGCATTCCTTGAGATGCCGATAATTTTACCGGTGGCGGTGATAGGGCTCGTGACTTTCTCGCTTTCATTTGCAGGTATATTTTTAGGCAACAGATTTGGCCATATCTTTGAGAAAAAGATCGAGATAGTTGGCGGCTTGATACTTATAGGAATAGGCCTCAAAATATTGATAGAACATATGGCGGGATAGGATGTTTAAGATTGCAATAAGGGTCATAGTATTTGTGCTTTTAATATATATAGTCATATCAGCTTTCATGGAACTCTCTGGATGGAAAAGGTATGGCCATAAGGCCGGAATAAGTTCATCCGAGATCAGCAGGTGAACAATAGAAAGGTTAATTCGAGATGAAGCTTGGAATGATAGGTTTGCCGCAGGTAGGTAAGAAGACGCTTTTTGAGTTATTGACTAACCATAAACCGTCGGAGAAAGAGATAATATCCAATAAACCTATAAAAGGTGTTGCGGAAATAAAGGATGTACGTTTTGACAAATTGGTCGCCATGTATAAACCTGCCAAGGAGGTGAGGGGCAGGATAGACATAGAGCTATTGCCAAAGATAGAGAAAGATACCATAGCGAAAGGCGATATCTTCAGCGACATAAATGAGCTCGACGCCATATGCCATGTGGTAAGGGCCTTCAAAGATGAATCCATATATCATGCCGAAGGCTCCGTGGATCCCAAAAGGGATATAGATTTCGTCAACGCCGAGTTTATATTACACGACCTTATCTTCATAGAAAAGAGGCTTGAAAGGCTTGAGCAGAAGATAAAACAGATTAAGGATGACGCTTCGATAAAGGAAAGAGAGCTGCTTATAAAACTTAAAGAACAGCTTGATAAGACGCTACCCTTAAGGCTTTTAGAACTTTCGCCCGATGAAAAGAAGCTTGTATCGAGCTACCCTTTTGTAACGCGTAAAGATATGATGTTGGTATTGAATGTCTCGGAAGCGGACCTAAAAGATACGGCGCTACTCGAAAGCCTGCGAAAAGAATTTGAATCACAGAGGATAGATGTCATGCAGGTATCGGCCAAGGTGGAGTCGGAGATAGCATCGCTTGAGTCAGAGGAAGAAAAAAAAGAATTTCTGTCGGCCACCGGCATAACGGAGCCCGCCATTAACGCACTTACACGCCTTTGCATAAAGACGTTAAATCTCATATCTTTTTTTACCGTCGGGAAGGATGAGGTAAGGCAATGGCTTATACGGATGGGTTCAAGCGCTCCGGAAGCCGCCGGCACCATACATACGGACCTCGAGAAAGGCTTTATCCGCGCAGAAGTAATGAAATATAATGACCTCATTGCTTCCGGTAGCGAAGAGAAAGTCAAAGAGATGGGAAAATTTTACGTCAAAGGAAAAGACTATACGGTCGAAGACGGTGATATAATGAATATCAGGTTCAATGTTTAAAGGCCTGCTTTTTGCGGGGGAGGACATTTATGTTCAAACACGACGCCCTGAATCTTCTCGGTACCCATGAATTTGTTAGCGTTGCCACCTGTGATCTTAACGGACGGCCCAATGCCGCTCCAAAGTTTTTTCTTAAGACAGACAATAAATTCATATATCTTGTCGATTACATAATAGGAAGAACTTACCAGAATATAAAACTGAACCCCAATATCTCCGTATCCTTTGTCGATCATAAAACCCTTACGGGTTATCAGATAAACGGATCGGTCCAGATAATAGATACCGGAGAATTATATGAAAAGCTATGTGAGGAGATGAGGGCGAGGGCCATAAGGCTTACAACACAGCACATAATAGAGCATATACGCGGTAAAGAAAAGTACGATGATTTCGAGGTATCATTGAGCGACAGATTCGTAATTTTTAAAGTTAAGATGGAAGAAGTGGTGAAGATTGGCCCGAGGGGTGATCTTGAACGGGATAAAGTCTTATGACATAGAGCATTCTATCATTGACCGTACAAAACCTTCGTGTTAGAATAGCGTAAAATTATAAATCAAAAGGCTGAAAATATCATGGCTACCCACAGGATCGACCTTACAAAGATAAAGACAATACCTCTCAATGCGCGTAAATGCAAAGTATCTATAAGCGACTTTGCAAAGCCGATGAAAAAGGGCGCTTCCTTCAAGGATTTCTATAATTCCCTGCCGTCGATTCTGGCAAGCAATAACCTGCATAGCCTGGTCGATGCCATAGTAAGCGCGCATAAGAACAAAAAGACCATCATCTTCATGATGGGCGCTCATGTGATAAAATGCGGCATGAATCCGCTCCTTATAGACCTCATGAAACGCGGAGTTATAAAGGCGCTTGCCCTGAACGGCGCAGGCATGATACATGATACGGAGATTGCGCTTATAGGCAGGACGAGCGAAGATGTGGGCGAGGCGATACTCGACGGCTCATTCGGCATGGCCAAGGAGACGGCCTATTTCATAAACGAGGCCATAAATTCCGGATACCGGAAAGGATTCGGCATAGGAGAGACGCTCGGGGAACATATTACGAGAAAGAACCTCCCGTGCAGGAGGTATAGCCTCCTGGCATCCGCTTATGAATTCGGCGTGCCTGTGACGGTGCATGTTGCGATAGGCACAGACATAATACACCAGCATCCCTCGGCAAACGGTGCGGCGATAGGCGAAGGGTCGCTGCTCGATTTCAGGAATTTTATCTATAATGTTTCCAAGCTCGAAGGCGGTATTGCCGTTAATTTCGGGTCCGCCGTAATACTTCCGGAGGTATTCCTGAAAGCCATTACAGTTGCGCGGAACCTCGGCTTCAAGGTGAATAAATTTACGACCGCTAATTTTGACATGATAAATCAATATAGGCCCCATCAGAATATATTGTCCCGCCCCACTTCGTCGGGTGGAAAGAGCTACAATATAATAGGGCACCATGAGATAATGATGCCTCTTCTGTACAGGGCAATAATAGAAAAAATATAACCCATGAAACATTTTGATTTTATAAGAGCCAAGAGTATAGTGAGCAACTTCAAGAATGCCAGGGTGGTTGTCGTCGGAGACCTTATACTGGATGAATTCATATGGGGTGACGTATCGCGCATATCGCCCGAAGCGCCGGTGCCAGTCGTATGGGTTAAAAACGAAAGCTTTATGCCCGGCGGCGCATCCAATGTCGCGAATAACCTCCGGTCACTAGGGGCCCAGGTCTATTCCGTCGGCGTTATAGGCGAAGATGAAAGAGGAGCGGTTCTTAAAGGGGAGCTTGAGCAGAAGGGGATAAATGTCGGAGGTGTTTTTTCGGACCTCTCACGCCCCACAACCCTTAAGACGAGAGTCGTGGCCCAGCATCAGCAAGTTGTGCGTATAGACAGAGAGAAGGTAGGGCATATACCGGAGCGCATAATTTCCCGAATGATAGGATATATTAAAAAGATCATACGAAACATCGACGGCATAATTATAGAAGACTACGGGAAGGGTGTCATAACACCCGCCCTTTTAGGCGAGATAGTGCCGCTTGCGAAAAAATATAAGAAGATAATTTCAGTCGATCCGAAAGAAGAGCATTTCAAATATTATAACGGCATAAGCGTGATCACTCCCAATAATCACGAGGCGTCAAGGGCTGTTGGTTTCGAGATAAAGGATGAAGATACTCTTAAAAAGGCAGGCGAAGCGCTGCTTAAGAAGATAAATTGCCGCATAGCCCTGATCACTTTGGGGGAGAACGGGATGGCCGTTTTTCAGAAGGGGCGGGCCATGAAACATATCCCGACGGTGGCGCAGGAGGTTTTCGATGTTTCCGGCGCTGGGGATACCGTTATTGCAAGTTACACGCTTGCGCTTGCCGCAAACGCCGATCCCGTGGAGGCAGCTTATCTTGCGAACTGCGCGGGAGGTATAGTCGTAGGCAAAGTCGGAATAGCCGTTGTAACGCCGGATGAATTATTGGCCAGGACCAAAGAGGAACTGGCAAAGATAAAGATATAAAAACGTACCAGTACAAAATTATTCCTGGGAGGGTATCTGTGAAAGTAATAGGTGTTATACCGGCGCGCTGGGGCGCGACAAGATTCGAAGGTAAAGTCCTCGCGAACCTCATGGGCAAGCCAGTCATTCAGCATGTATGGGAAAATGCGAAGAAAGCCCGTACGCTTGACGACCTGGTGGTCGCGTGCGACGATGAAAGGATATTGAAGGTGGTGGAGGAGTTCGGAGGCAAGGCCCTATACACATCGCCGGACCAGCCGTCGGGGACAGACCGCCTCGCGGAGGTGGTTAACCCTATGGAGGTTGACATAGCCGTGAATATCCAGGGTGATGAGCCGCTTGTTAAACCGATAATGATAGACAACCTCGTCATAGCGCTCGAAAACGAGAAGACGGCCCAGATGGCTACGGTAATAAAAAAAGTGGAAGATGATTCCGAGCTTACCAATTCCAATGTTGTAAAGGTCGTCGTTGACAGGAACGGATATGCCCTATATTTTTCCCGCTACGCCATTCCATACAATAGGACAGGAAGCGGCGAACCTGACAAAAGGCCGGTATATTTTAAGCACATAGGCCTTTATGCGTTTACCAAGGATTTCTTATTCACCTTCAGGAACCTCCCGAAGTCGTCTTTGGAGAATGCAGAAAAACTCGAGCAACTTAGAGTCCTTGAATACGGTTACAAGATAAAGACCGTGGAAACTAAACTTGATACCGTCGGAGTAGACACGCCGGAGGATTTAAAGAGGGTGGAGGACGCTCTTCTTAAAGAGAGGGAGCAGTGCTAAATGCCTTTAAGTACGACTAAAGAAATACACATAGGTAATGTAAGGATAGGCGGAGAAAATCCTTTAGTGCTTATTGCGGGGCCGTGCGTTATTGAGTCAGAACAGAGTGCGCTGCGCCATGCCCGGATCCTTAAAGATATAACGTCTTCTCTCGGAATACCGTTCATATATAAATCGAGTTATGACAAGGCCAATAGGACATCTATAAATTCGTACCGCGGGCCAGGGTTTAAAAAAGGCCTTAAGATATTGGCTAAAGTAAAGAAACTATATAACCTTCCCATACTCTCCGACGTGCATTGTAAGAGCGATATGCGCGAAGCGGCAAGGGTGCTGGATATAATACAGATACCGGCATTTCTCTCGCGCCAGACAGACCTCATAATAGCCGCCGCTAAAACCGGCAGAGTGGTGAACATAAAGAAAGGGCAGTTTCTTGCGCCGTGGGACATGCGCCATGTTATAAAGAAGATCGAATCCGCCGGGAATAAGAAGATAATACTCACCGAAAGAGGCGTGAGTTTCGGTTATAACAACCTGGTGAGCGATTTCCGGTCGCTCCTCATAATGAAAGAGTTCGGTTATCCGGTTATATACGATGCTACCCATTCCGTACAGATGCCGGCAGGTAAAGGGGACAGATCGGGCGGTGAGAGTGCATTTATACCATATCTTTCTATGGCGGCCGCGACATGCGGCGCCGACGGATTATTCTTTGAGGTTCATGAAAATCCGGATAGAGCTTTAAGCGACGGCCCGAATATGTTAAAGCTCGGCCAGTTGAGAGAAGTCCTTGAAAAGATAAAGCGCGTAGAGGGTGCTTTAAAATAGTAAAATGACGGAGCGGTAAAATTGAAGAGCATAGCAAGGAAGGTTTTGCGGATAGAACGGGATGCCATTTCGAGCCTTGAAAATAGGATAAATTCCGATTTTGAAAAGGTCATAAATTCGTTAAGCAGAATAACCGGACGCGTCATAGTCACCGGAATGGGAAAACCCGGGTTTATCGCACAGAAGATATCGGCAACGCTCTCATCTACAGGAACGCCTTCATTGTATTTGCATCCGGCGGAGGCTCTTCATGGCGACCTCGGAAGAGTCACCAAGGAAGATGCCATAATAGCTCTCTCAAACAGCGGAGAGACGGATGAGATAGTAAAGTTACTGCCCATAGTCAAAAAGATCGGCGCGAGGCTTATTGCGCTCACGGGCAACGTAAAGTCGTCGCTTGCCAGGAATGCGGATCATGTCATAAACGTATCGGTCAAAAAAGAGGCGTGCTCCCTCGGCCTTGCGCCCACTGCCTCCACTACCGCAATGCTTGCAATGGGTGACGCGATCGCCGTGGCGCTTCTCGAGAAAAAAGGGTTTAAAGAGAAGGACTTCGCCTTCTATCATCCGGGCGGAATACTAGGCAAACGCCTTTTACTTACCGTCGCCGACATCATGCGCAAAGGCGCCGACAATCCGGTGGTGAAAGAGGATATGAAAGTTAAAAACGTGCTTCTCGCGATAACACGTTCCCGCGCAGGCTCGGCAAGTGTTATCGGTAAGAACGGCAAGCTCGTAGGCATATTTACGGACGGAGATTTAAGGAGGCATTTGGAATCGGATCCGGATATGATTAATATGAAGGTGAAAGAGGTTATGACCCGTAACCCCACCGCAATAGAAAAAGATAAACTTGCCGCGGAGGCATTTGATATCCTGCGCTCGAGAAGGATAGATGAAATACCTGTGGTGGATGACCTCTCAAGGCCTATAGGGCTTGTCGATGTCCAGGACCTATTGAAGGCAGGGCTTGTATGATGGACCAATCGGTCATAGAGCGCGCGAAAAGCATAAAGCTGCTCATCGTTGACATAGACGGCGTTATGACCGACGGGCGTATTATATACAGCGTATATGGCGATGAATTGAAGTTTTTTGATGTCCAGGACGGCCTCGGTATTTCACTCCTTTTACGTACCGGAATAAAAACCGTAATAATCACAGCGAAAAAATCGCGCATAGTCAAGATGCGCGCCAAGGATTTAAAGATCGCCAAAGCATACCAGGGATACTCCGATAAACTTATACCTTTTGCAAAAACTTTGCGGCGCTTTCGTGTGAAGCCGGAAGAGGTATGTTTTATAGGGGATGATCTCATAGATATACCGGTCTTGAAACGGGTAGGGCTTGCAGTGGCTGTGCCGAATGCAATGGAGGATGTAAGGTCTATTGCTCATCATACCACATTCAAGTCTGGCGGCCGGGGCGCTGTAAGGGAGGTATGCGATTTTATCCTAAAAGCACAGGGGAAATGGGAACTGGCTACGGGGAAATATTTCCGTTAATATATTCTGAATATTTGACATTTAGCACTTATTAGTATATATTTATCTCATATGAATGATAATGTTCCCAGTTCATTAAAGAGATCTATTTTTTAATACCGATGGCATGACGCGCATCGGATTTTTTTTATATATAATAGACAGGAGGGCTTATGAAGCTATTCTTGATTGTAGGAGTTGTGTCAGGTGTTGTCGGGCTTATATTTTTGTTTGCTCCTAAGAGCCTTTCGAAATTCAATGATGTGGTGAATAAGATGCTTATCGATGTAGACACGGCCCTTTCCAGGGTGCGCCTCGGTATTGGTATATCGCTTTGCCTGATAAGCATTACGATGTTTTTCATGGCGTATTATATGATGCAGAAGTACGGATTGAGATAATTTATAGATGATCGATGCTTAAACGCGAAACTGTAATAGAGATAATACTTTCTAAGGGGTTGGTCTCCCAGGAGCAGATAGGCCGCGCCAAGGAAGAGGTCAAAAAGACCGGCCTTTCACTCGAGAAGGCGCTCGAGAAGCTTGGCTATCTTACAGAAGATGACATCGTAAGCGCTGTCGCGGATTCACTTCATATACCCTATATAGATCTTAACGACTATTTGATAGATAGTGAAGTCGCCAAACTTGTACCCGAGGATCTGGCGCGAAGGTATAATGTAATACCCCTCTTTAAGGTTGGTGATACCCTTACAGTGGCTATGGCCAATCCTCAAGATGTAATGGCCATAGACGATATAAGGGCCCGTACGAGGATAGATGTAATAGAACCGGTGCTGGCTACTCATCATGCCATACACAATGCGATCGACCAGTATTACCAGATAGCCGGAAGCCTGGATGACGTAATAAAGAGCATCGTCAAGATAAAGATGCCCATAGGCGCCACGGAAGGCGCTGACTCAAAAGCACTGGCGAGGGTTGCGGAGGAAGCGCCGGTCGTAAAACTTGTAAGCCTCATAATAATGCAGGCGGTGAAAGATAAAGCGAGCGATATACATATTGAGCCTGAAAGGGAGATTTTGAGGATAAGGTTCAGGATCGACGGTATACTCCATGAATCCGCAACCATACCTAAAAATCTGCATAGTGTTATTGCCTCCAGGGTTAAGATACTCTCGAAGATGGATATAGCCGAAACCCGTAAACCCCAGGACGGACGTATCGAACTTAAAGTGCAAAACAAGGGAGTGGATCTAAGGGTTTCCACATTTCCAACGATACACGGTGAAAATATAGTATTGAGGATTCTCGACAAGTCGAGCATAATCCTCGGATTGACGGACCTCGGTTTTTCCGAAAGAGATTTGAAGAGCTTTGAAAAATTGATACATGCGCCTTATGGGATAATCATGGTAACCGGCCCTACAGGGAGCGGCAAGACTACCACACTCTATTCGGCGCTATCCACGATAAATTCGCTCGAGAAGAACATTATAACGGTAGAGGATCCGGTAGAGTACGAGCTTCCTTTGATACGTCAGACGCAGGTTAATCCAAAGGCAGGGCTTACATTTGCGTCGGGCCTTCGCAGTATACTTAGACAGGATCCTGATATAGTAATGGTCGGTGAAATAAGGGACAAAGAGACGGCGGACATATCCATACAGGCGTCGCTTACGGGGCACCTTGTGCTTTCCACACTTCATACCAACGATGCGCCCAGCGCATTGACGCGCCTTGTAGACATGGGGGTCGAACCGTTCCTCATCTCGAGCTCACTTATAGGAATATTAGCGCAGCGCCTTGTGAGGGTCATATGCTCAAAATGCCGTTCCAAATACACGCCTACAGATGAGATAATGAAAGATCTCGACCTGCCGAAAGGGATGGAATTTTATAGAGGTAAAGGTTGTGAGGCCTGTAAAAATACCGGATATAAAGGCAGGATAGGTATATTCGAGCTTCTCATTATGACAGACAGCATAAAAAAGATGGTTGTGAACAGGACATCCGCGGATGATATAACGAAGAAAGCGCTATCCGAGGGCATGAGGACACTTCGGGATGACGGGCTTGACAAAGTAAGAAGCGGCATAACCACAATAGATGAAGTCATAAGGGTCACAGAGGAGAAATATTAAAGGATGAAAAATTTCCGGTATAAAGCGCGTGACAAATTCGGAAAATCCGTTGTCGGCGAGCTGAGCGGGGAGAATAAGAACGCGGTAGCGAGCCATTTAAGCGCTACAGGGTATATACCAATAAGCATAGAAGAGGCCACGCCCGGGCAGAAGACGCTCTTCACTTTTTTTAAAGGTGTCAGGCTGGAAGAGCTCAATTCGTTTACCCGCCAGTTAGCCACTATGCAGAAGGCTGGTGTGCCCTTACTTCTTTCGTTCAATGCCATAGAAAAGCAGATTACCAATAAGTATTTTAAAGATATAATAAAGGAGATAGGTTCTCATATAGAAGGCGGCATGAGCCTGTCGGAAGCTTTTGCTAAATTTCCCGCCGTCTTTAACGAACTTTACATAAGCATGGTACGCGTCGGCGAGGCAGGCGGTTTGCTTGACGAAGTGCTTGAGCGGCTGGCTGATTTCGGTGATAAGGAACTCGATACGCAGAACAGGATAAAGGTCGCGACGA
>Ga0302251_1001669_pt1 | contig 12630 bp, 10 predicted proteins | sample AAG_RA_Gln_MG_FD_193534 | JGI IMG/M metagenome (GOLD analysis project Ga0302251, IMG submission 193534) | Enriched activated sludge microbial communities from anaerobic digester in WTTP, New Holstein, Wisconsin, United States - AAG_RA_Gln | ecosystem: Engineered > Bioreactor > Anaerobic >...
TTGGCGGTCCCGGCGGTTCCGGCGAGTCCGGGCATCCTGGCGGTCCTGGCGGTTCCGGCGAGTCCGGGCATTCCGGCGGTCCTGGCGAGTCCGGGCATTCCGGCGGTCCCGGCGGTCCTGGCGGTCCTGGCGGTCCTGGCGGTCCTGGCCATCCCGGCCGCCCCGGCCCCGGAATGTCTCATATCTATGTGCTTGATCTCACTGGCAAGCCCGTTTATAGTGATGAGAACGGTGGAAGACACAGAGATTTCGATGAATTCAATGAAATCAGGCTGTCAAATGATGACTTTATTAAAGTGAAGAGCGGTAATACAGTTGGCCGTACTGTATTCACAGATAAACGCAGGATGAAGCTCATTATGGTCTTGCGACCGATCATTATCAATGACAATGTAGAAGGGATTGTAGCGTGTTTATTCCCAGAGAGTGCTCCTCCGGAAATCATGAATGTGGTAGTGATTTTTTTCCTGAAGGCTATGCTTATTGCTGTGATAGTATCATCTTTGACAGCTCTTATCTTTGCAGGGACTCTTACGAGGCCCGTGCATCAGATGGAGAAAGCAGCAAAAAGGCTTGCTGTGGGAGATTTTTCAGGTAGAATCAATTCCAGAAGACAGGACGAGCTTGGAGTTCTGGCCAATGCATTCGATGATATGACTTCAAAGCTGGAGACTTTTATTAAGAGCAGGACCAGAATGATGATAGACATCTCCCATGAGCTATCCACGCCTCTTACAACTATTCATGGAACCGCTGAAGCATTGATTGACGGGATAATAGAAGGTGAAGAAGAAAAGAATCTGCATCTCCAGAATATCCTCAAGCAGGTTCGGCAACTATCTTATCTGATAGATGATATTACAGAGCTCTCTAAATTTGAAACCGGAGAGATCAAGATAGAAATAGAGCCTTTTCTGGCTGTCGATTCTGTTCATACTGCCATAGATACTGCTGCTATAGTTGCCATGAAGAAAGATATTGTCATTAAAGTATCGATAGATAATGAAAATGTACAGGTGCTAGGTGATTCCAGGAGAATAGTGCAGGCTTTGCAGAACCTCATCAACAATGCAATAGTACACAACCCTCCTGGCACTGTCATAGAGGTTATTCTCAGGAAGGAAGACGGGAAAGTCCTGTTTGCCGTTGAGGATAATGGAAAAGAGATTCCTGCAGATGAGATGAAGCATATTTTTGAGCGGTTTTATAAAGTGGAAAAATCAAGATCTGATGGCGCTCCCGGAGCGGGATTGGGGCTTGCGATTGTAAGAGAGATTCTGATTGCACACGACAGCACGATTTATGCTGGAGCGGCCGGCGGTAAGAAGAGATTCTTCTTTTACCTGTCTGCAGTTGAATGAACAATAGAATCAGGCCGCCATTGACGATGGCGGCCCGAATTGCAGGCAGCAGCGCATTTTCATTAACATTTTCTTAACATTGTGTTAACTTCAGGCATACATATCTGTAATCTTTCCATACAAAGTCATGATAACATTTTAATAGAATAGCTATAGGGAGGTTCCATAAATGTTCAACAACTTCAATGTTCAAGGTATTGGCGGATATGGCGGATCGTCGTCAATGATGCAGCTGATGATGCAGCAGATGATGAACCAGGGCTCGATGGGGCAGGGAATGAGCGGTTTGGGCCTTACCGGAATGGGTATGACTGGAATGGGCCTTACCGGAATGGGTATGACAGACCAGATGTCGATGAGCCCGGATTTGATGGAGCTGATGATGGAACAGGGAATGATGGGGCAGGGAATGATGGGGCAGGGAATGAGCGGCCTGAGCGGTCTTGGCGGAATGAGCGGCCTCAGTGGTCTGAGTGGTCTGAGTGGTCTCAGCGGTCTGAGTGGTCTCAGTGGTCTTGGCGGAATGAGTGGTATGAACAGCCTGAACAGCTCGATTGGCATGGGAAGTCTGGGCACGGATTCTTCTCAGATGATGCAGCTCATGCAGATGATGATGATGATGATGCAGATGCAGGGGCAGGGGATGGGCCAGGGGATGGGCCAGGGCATGGGCCAGGGCATGGATCCAGGTCAGATGCATGAAATGAAGATTGGAGCTGAGATACAGCAGGGCCTGCAGAACGGCACTATCAGCCAGGATGAGCTTCAGCAGCTTCAGGATAGAAAGACTGAGAGGGATCAGTTGATGCAGAACCTCCAGAACGGCCAGGCCAGCCAGGATCAGATGGAAGAGCTTCGTCAGTTCGATATGGAGACAGATCAGTTATTGGAGCAGCTTAAAAGCAACAGCTAGAGAGGCATCCTTCTTGACTTGATTTACAGATGAGGAATAAAGGGGAGCCTTCCTGTCAAAGAATTTGATGGAGAAGGCTCCTTTCATAAGACTGAATGAAATCAAAGCAGGTGATACTCGAAAGAATGCAGCAGATAGATACTGCAGTCATAAAAGAAAATTCATGTATAAATATATTTAATTCAAGTGGTGATAGTTTTGACAAATGAGGTAGTCAGCAAAGATGGATTTATAGATGTGATTGACATCGAAACCTGTGAAGTAATGGCACATAAAGTCAAATTCAGGACGAATAAAAACTGCACTTTATGCGGTGGGAAATTCTCACCGGGAGATGTCATAGAGGCATCATTTCCTGCAAGTGTGGATATGGATCAGTGCGGAAAACATATTGGACCGTGGGAGTTTTTAAATACCAATGCCAGCAGATCAGAAGGCTGCCGCTCAAGCTGGATTAGAAAAAATGCCATCGAAATAGTTGAATGTTCTACAGGCACTAACATATATTATGCCCCATATTCAAAAACATTTCTGGTCAAAGAAAAAAAGGAGACCCGTACTCATTTGATGAAATCAATTATAAGAGGCTTTCTCTCAAACAGATCGTATTGATCTGACTTCCTACTCTGATAAGACTTCTGAAGGAATTTTTTATTTTCTTCGCTAAACTCTTCTTTATTCAGGCATACATTATACTCTCCTTTAATGTTGCTGTCATTGATGATTATAAGTATGATTGTATATCATCCGACATTCGCTTTCACTGCCTGCATATTGCTGCCATAGAGCAGCGATATCAGGGGGATTTCGACTCACAGTCAGGAAAGGAAGGAAAGCATTGAAAGTAACACTTTCTGTCGTAGCAGGGCCGATGACCGGTCAGGATAAGGTCTTTGATGAACCGGATCTTTTTCCGGTTGGACGTAATGAAGCCTGTCACTATAATCTGAAGGGGGGATCCCTTTCTGTCGCGCAACCATTTTCTCATTGTCGTTTCGGCCTGACACTTCGACAGGATGCTGTTCGATAACTGTGTTAAGGCGCCGGAAGAGCAGCGATGATCGGCGCGGCGGATATTCCTCCCCCTATTATCCCGGAGGGAGCCTGACCTTCGAAAAGAGGAGAAAGGAGCATGAAAATGTTCATATTCAGAAAGGAGATAACGCGCAGGCGCCTGTCAGAAATGTCCATCGACGAGATCAAAGCTGATATGCGGGCGGCGGTGCAGGGCAGGGGATATCAGTCCCTGGTGAAAAAGCTTGAGGCTCTGCATGACGAGTGCCACAGGCTCGAAAGAAAGCGGATAGAAGTCTGGCGTGAGCACAACAGGATCGAGAACAGGCAGATGGAGATCAGAAACGAGATCAGCAAGATATCTGCCGTTAAAAATGATGTTGATATACAGATATATGACATCGAGGAAAGCCTGGGCTTCAGGCTGTGGGGGTAGACCAGTTGTTCAGGAAGGGAGCGCTCCCTGGCAGGGGAGCCGTGCAAGCTGATAGACAGAGAGTATTTAATGTCATGGAGGATTTGACACAACTATGCGAAATTGTTATAGAACCGGTCTGAGTTACATCGTTCAATGACGTTCTGAATGATGTAACTGTAAAAGAAAATGCAGGGTTCAGCCGGCACCGAATCGCAGCGCTCAAACCGTCATTTTTTTTGAGAGACGGTCCGAAGATGACATTTGAAGACTAAGGAAAGCACTATCCGTGGATATTTTGGAAGTTGCAGTTCTTCTGTGAGGTCAGGAGGGAGATGAATATGGAACAGGTGGAATTGACAGAAAAGATTGAAGACAGTGAGAATGCCGGGCAATCAGAGCAGGCGGAACAGCAAGAGTCGACAGAGAGGAGGCAATCCGACGCTGATATCTCTCTCGAAAGCTCGCTGGCAAAAACCGAGCAGGAGAGCGTCCAGTGCCTGAATGCCGTTACACGTCTCCAGTCTCTTGTAAAATTCGTACGGCATGCAGCTTCCACAGGCGATCTTAAAGGGCTGCACAAAGGGCTCGAGAGCTCGCGTGAGCTTCTTGGCAGGACAGCCGGCGCAATAGATGCGCTTGCTTCGAGCTGGCTCTTATCTGAAAGCGATGAGGAGCGCCTGCTCGGCTCTGGAAGCTTCAGGCGTGAGCTGATCAACGCCGCCGAGCGGGCAGGACTGGGCCTCTACGAACAGGAGACATATCTCGCCTGTTATCCGTCGCTTCTGAAAGAACTCCCGAAAGATCGCGCCGTTTCGATAGATAGAAAAACATATCGCTCGATCCGGCCTTCTCATCTGGTCACGCACCTGATGAAGCTGCAGAAGAGCGGGCCCAGATTCAATGCGGCACAGTTCCTCGATACTCTGAGGGCCGCATACGAGCTGAAAAAGGGCCAGCGTGCAGGCGGTGTGGAGAAGCTCGTCGACATATACAGAGTCCTGACGGTTCTTCCGCTGGCGAAAAGAGAATACAGCCTGCAGGAGTTTGCAAGAGACATCTACCTTCTCGATGCCAGCGGAGAGACTTCGGCAAGAGATGGATTGAAAGCCAGGCTTCATGCAGGCGCGACAGCCGCCAGAAACAGGAGCAACCTCCTTGTCGTAGTCACGCGCGACGGAGAAGAGCGGACATACTATGGCATCGAATTCTACGAAACGGAGCAGGTCAATGAACGTTGAAATCGGCCAGTGGATTGACATCATCAGGAAGGAATATCTGAAGGATTTTATCCTGCATGGAGGCTCTGCGGTAAAATTTGCCGTTGCTGAAAACGAGACGGCAGTCCGCGGGATACTGAGCGGCCTTCAGAAGTGCTCTGCCGGCGAGGGCTATCTCAATGCCCATGTAGACGCGTCGTGTGTCCGGATTCACATGATGCAGCACTTTTTTTTCGAGGTGGCGAGACAGATCCCCTGGGAAGAGCTTGCAGTCAGGATAGTGAGGTCCTGCTATGCCAGACTGGGCTATGAGGTCGGAGAGGATCTGAGGTTCAATACTGTTGCGGCTCTCCGCGATGAAGAGCCAGGTCCGCTTGGCACTGAGGTCCGGCGTGAGCTGCAGGGCGTGCTGTCACTCAGCAGCTCCATGGCAAAGGACTTCCGCTATGCCATGCTCTGGATGTGCATGGAGAAGATCAGGAACATGGGCAACGGAGGGATGGATACCTCTCTGATAATGGAGTGGCTCAGAGGCGATCTGAAGCTCATAAGCGCATTGAAAAAGCTTCTCATTTTCAGGAGGATCAGCAGGCACAATGCCAGGGTGATGCTGAGCTCCCTCGGTTCCTGGTGCAGACAGGCCGGATATCCTGGGCTGCTGCTGACTATGGATATACGCAATCTCATGTTCTCCCGCAAGACGGAAACGCCCGAAGGGAGCCTGCACTACACTCAGTCTGCGGTGATGGACGCATACGAAGTGCTTCGCCAGTTGATTGACGGCACTGACGATCTGACAGGCATATTGTGTGTTGTAATTGCGCCGCCTGAGCTTTTCGATGATGAAAAGAGGGGTATCAAGGTATATAAAGCGCTGTATGAAAGGATCTGGCCGGATGTCCGGCTCAGGCGCCTGCCGAATCCGCTGTCTGCGCTGACAAGAGTGGAGGTGGGCTCATGACAGTTGAACTCAGTCATATTGATATGAAAAGAGCCATAGAATCGCTCCGCTCCGGAGTGCCCAGCTCAGCAGCGGTTGATGCGGTGGGCTCCGGTCAGGAGCAGCTCTCCGATCGATTCCGTGATCTGCTGAAAAGAGCCGATCAGAAAGCCGCCGAAGGCTCGCAGTGCAGGGGGCTGATGATCCGCGCCGGATTCGGGGAGGGGAAATCGCATCTCCTGACCGCCTTCGAGCATATCGCGCTCGAACAGTCGTATGCAGTCAGCCGTCTTGTGATCAGCAAGGAGACTCCGCTGAATGTACCGGCGAAGCTGCTTGTCAGCGCAGTCGAGAATCTTAGAGTTCCAGGCGCGATAGGCCGTGGCCTCGATGAAGTGGGGCTGCTGCTTCGAAAGCGTTTCCAGTCGCCTGAATATGACGGGCTCATGGAGCAGTTGAAGCAGGGAAAGCTTGATCACAGATTTGCCGTGACGCTGCATATCTTCAAAGACGCGATCCACGATGAAGAGATAATAGACAGAGTGCTGCGCTTCTGGGCCGGAGAGTCTTTTGGCGTCTCTGAGCTGAAGCGCATCATGCGTGATCTGGGAATTGCCGACTTCAGGCTTGAATCGATGAAAGCGCGGGAGATTGCGCTTCAGACCTTCACATTCCTGCCGATGATGCTTCGCACAGCCGGCCTCAGAGGATGGGTAATTCTCGTAGATGAGCTTGAGCTGATCGGGCGCTATGGTAAGGTAGCCAGAGGGCAGTCCTATGCGGAGCTTGCCAGATGGTTCGGGGCGCTGGAGCAGGAGCAGAGGCCCGGTCTTGTCACTGTAGGCGCAATAACCTCTGACTTTGAGCGGGACGTTCTGATCGACAAGGGTGATCTGGACAACATGGCACTGTTCATCGGGACGCGAAATATCAATCCATCTCATGCTGAACTTGGCATGAGGATGATTCAGGGGGCGGAATTGCTCGTCGAGCACGACGAGGCTCTGCTGAAGAAAGCCTACGTCACCCTCATGCATCTTCACAGCCGCGCTTATAACTGGGAGGCGCCGGATGTCGTATGGCCTGAAGTGCTGGGCGCAACGCCGATGCGAACCTTCGTGAGGGCCTGGATCAATGCCTGGGATGTGCGCCGAATATACAATGTGGCGGCAGATCAGGACGGATATGAGATCTGCACGGTCAAGGAGGATTACAGGGAATCCTTCGAGCTTGAAACAGCAGAGAGAGACTCTGAGAACGAGGCAGAGTGACATTGCCGGACAGAATTGACTCGTGGAGCTCACAGCTGCTTCCCTTCCAGGAAAAGGGCTCTCTGGCCCTGCTGCAGCATGACGCGCTTCTGCTCGCCGATGACATGGGACTGGGAAAGACGGTGCAGGCCATAGCTGCATTGCAGGTTCTATTCGCATCTCAGAAGATCTTTCATGCGCTGATAGTCGTTCCGGCCGGCCTGATCATACAGTGGCGCCGTGAGCTGTTCAAATGGGCGCCGGGACTGTCTGTAATCCGCATAGACGGCACACGTGAGGAGCGGATCCCGAAATGGCGCGCCGACAGGCAGATATCCATCATCAGCTATGAAACTCTCCGCAACGATGCAGCTCTGGCGAAAGAGCGGGTCTGGGATGTCATAATACTCGATGAGGCCCAGAAGATCAAGAACAGAAGTGCGTCGGTAAGCCAGGTATGCAAGAAGCTGCGGCGCAACCGCGCCTGGGCCTTGACAGGAACTCCGCTGGAAAACTGCGAGGACGATCTCGCCTCGGTGCTCGAATTCGTAAGAAAGAATCCCGATGGAGCGCATCTGCCTTCAATGCACCCTGGATTCGCGCTGCGCATCGCTCAGGAGGATCGCCAGCTGCGAAGGCGAAAGCAGGATGTGCTGAAAGATCTTCCTCCGATGATGCTGATAAAGGTGCCTCTCGAGATGACTCCGATGCAGTGGACAGTATATGAAGCGATGGAGGAGAGAGGCAAAGCGCACCTGTCAGGCCTTGGCGGGCGCGCAGGTGTCATGCACGTGCTCGAGCTTATAACGAGGCTTAAACAGATCTGCAACTTCTGCCCCGAAACAGGAAGCTCAGCCAAAGCCGATGATCTTGTCCAGCGGCTCAACGCGCTGCGCGGCAGGGGACACAGGGCGCTTGTCTTTTCACAGTGGACAGGCGATATCCACGGAACAGGCAGACTGGCGGAAAGGCTGCGTCAGTTCAACCCGCTTGTCTATACAGGCTCGCTCGGGCAGGCCGAGCGAGCGGCGCGCATCGATGAATTCAAGCAGGATAAGAGGCGCGGCGCTCTTATACTGTCACTGCGGGCAGGCGGCCAGGGATTGAATCTGCAGGAAGCATCGTATGTGTTTCATTTCGATCGCTGGTGGAACCCTGCAGTCGAGAACCAGGCCACAGGCCGCTCCCATCGGATGGGGCAGCAGTATCCCGTCACGGTGTACGCATATACGTGCATCAATACGATAGAAGAGCGGATTGAAAAGATCCTCGGGGAAAAACGAGACCTCTTCGCAGCCCTCGTCGATCAGGTTACAATCGATGTGAGGAAACTGTTGACGGCTGAAGAGCTTTTCGGCCTCTTCGGGCTGTCCGCTCCTGTCAGGCTGAAAACCGGTGCCTCATGCGCCGGAAGAGACGGTGATGTCAGGCGTATCGCCAGAGCGATAAGGAAGTGCGGATGGAGTCAGGTCAGCCTCGACGATGATTCAACCATGATTGCCAGGCGTTATGATGAAATAGGGATGGAGAGGATTGTGCGCATAAAATACGCGGCGAGATGGAGTGATTCCCTTCTCGATGAGGGCAGCGGTAAATGGGACCTCATAGTCTGTCCTTCAGGCTTCCCGGATGAGACGAAATTACTTGCCGAGGCTTGCTCCATAGGCCTTCTGGATGAAGCCGACATTACCAGACTGGAGGAGGTTGCCGGGACAGCAAAGTGAAGAAGGATGGAGGACAAGGCGCTGCTATTGCTCTTCGCGCTCCATTCTCACCCGGAAGCCCACCGTGTCATCGCCGAGCTCAGGCCTTTTCCAGAAGCGTGTCGCAGTCCTCAGCGACTGAGGATTCTCGGTAAACCACGATCCGCCCCTCACCACCTTCTGCGCTTCCCGGAGCTTCTGAAATTCAAGAGTGATATTGTGGAAGGCCTTATGACCTCTCTGGACAGGTGGCTTCATCCTGTGAAATTCAGCGTTGAATATCCCGGCAGAGGAGGATAACCCCGGGTATGCGCTTACAGAATAAACTGTCCACGCACCCCGGGGCTCCCGCTCAATATTATCCATTCATCAGTAATACATATTTCCGCAGTATCTCGGCACACTGCCTGATTTTCTGCCCAGCCAGCTGCAGAAAAGGCTGCCTGAGCTATCGCAGATCAGCTTCGGCAGTGCATCAACATATGATTCATACACGCCGGAATAATCATCGATATACTGCGCCGCGCTCCAGTTCCCTGAAGTCCCTGAGCCTGATTCATAAGCCGCCGCGGCGACCTTGAAAGTAGTCCCGTCAGAGCTTGTAAGGAAGACACAGTGCGCCTTATTCCATGACGGGATACCGGTGACAGAAGGCCATATATTCCTCCCACCTGTAGAAAGAGTAACAGGATTCTGCCATGTGTCTGTGTTGATATTGTATGTCCGGGCCTTTACCACCTCATTCGGAGATGCGCCTGTTGCATAGGCGCAGACCATCATGCCATTTCCGACAGCAGCCGCATGGCCGTTATTACCCATGATGTCCAGCCTCTGCAGCGGACTGGCCCAGTCGCCGCCCCACGTCGAAGCCGGGCCGTGAGCATACCTGCGGGTATGGAGATAGTTGATCCCGTTATATGGCTCGTCAAAGACGACCAGTCCGTTCCCGCTGTCAGGATCGAAAGTGAGCTCCGGATCAGTTGGAACATCTGATGCTCCTGTATCCAGTGCCGTTGCTGATGTCCAGTCACTGATAGTCATAGCCGATGAAGCGTGTGCATACTTTCTGGCCATGAGCCGATCGCCTGACGAGCTGTGCTCCATCCACAATGCGATGGCATCGCTGTAACGATCGAATGCGATTCTGGGCTGGCGGGAGCAAATGCCGCTCCCTGAAGAGCTTATGGTGAGAAGAGGCGACCAGTCATTCAGAGTCATCGCGCCTGAGGAAGGCCTGTACATCCTGGCTCTTACGACCTCGGCATTTGATGAGCCTTCGAGGAACACGACGAGAACGTTCCCATCGCTGTCGGCGGCTGCGGCAGGATCGGTGGAGCCGCTGCCTGCAGAGGCTCCTGCATCGATTGTGACCGATGAAGAATCCCAGGTGCCTGTTGCAATACTGAATTTTTTAGCTTTAAGCCTGGTGACGCCGAGCGAGTAATCAGTCTCCCTCCAGACAACTATTGCATCGCCATTTCTGGTGGCAACGACTCTTGGCTTTGTCGGCGATTTGGAACCGGCGTCGGAATCCAGTATTGAAGCAACAGACCACGCTAGCCCATTGTAGTACCTGGCTTTGAGCCGGTTGTTGCCGGAGCTGTCTTTTTCGACATAGGCATTCAGTATGGTATTCAATCCGGAAGTTGTGCCGAGATATGCAGCCGACTGGCCGGGGCACTTGTTCGAATCTGTTATGTTAATGCCGCTCCCGTCGTCGAAGGGAAAGGCGCTGTGCCATTTACTCGTGGGAGTCGGCGATGGAGTTGGTGTAGGTGTAGGGGTAGGGGTAGGGGTAGGGGTAGGTGTGGGCGTCGCTGTTGCAGTCGGGCTCGGAGTCGGTGAAGGCGATTGACTGTCCCACTTCGCTCCTGTGTAAAGATATGCGTTATTCCATACCTCGGAATATTTTATCCTGAAATATCCTCCTTCTCCCCAGTCCTCACCCCAGCTGTTTTTGCAGATCCAGCATCCCTGCTGATCATCCCATCCGATGATTGCAATTGCATGACTGCCGGCCTTTGAGCCTGAATTGATGACGCGCGTGTACACGCCGCTCTTGTAATAAAAGAAATCCACGTATACATCCATTCCTCCTACTATGGGGCCCTGGAGTATTGCATCCTTGAAATATGAAGAGCCAGTTACCTTTCTGCATTCAGTGGCCCTGCAGCACAGTTCTGTGGCGGCAGGAGCGGTGTACTGCGGAATGTCCGAATAAAGACACGCAGATTCTTTCACTGTCCCATTGGAGATAAGGAAAGCTGCCGGACCTTTGAGTGCCCATCCACTGTTAAGAGTCTGCAATCCACCGTTCCCATTCCACCAGAGATACCACTCTGACAGATCAACTGAGGCTGATGGATCCTTAAGTGCCTGCTTCATCATGACCTCAAGAGCTCCCAGTGTTGCAAAAGCCACACAGGTGCCATATCTGCCCTGACTCTTCACTGAAGTCATCCAGTCGCTGCCGATATAGCTTTTCCAGGAAAATGACGAAGGAGTCGTTCTGCCTGAGTTCACATATCTCAATGATATGCCTGAATCTTCAGTATCTGTCAGGCCGCACAGCGCTTTTGCCTGCTCCTCGGTGTAAGCTGTCGTTATTGTGTTGTTCTCTGCTGTCCACTGCGCTGCAGAGTTGGTGCTGATGGCGTTCTGGACTGACTGGACATTTGTGCTCCATTGCGAAGCGGCACTTTCTCCTCCTGAGGTGCCGCCGGTTCCTCCGGCGCCTCCTGTAGAGCCTCCGCCTCCTCCGCATCCTGTGACGATGAGGGCACATACAAGAAGAATGATAAGAATTGGCGATCTTCCAGATATTCCCATAGATTGGCTGTTCACTTCCATTTCCTCTCTTTCTTTTTTGATTGGCATTGTTGACTGAAAGCCCCGTAATTCGAGGCAAGCTCACCTCCTTTGTGTATCATCCGAATCTGCTCTATATGAAAATGTCATTAATCTGCAATTTAAGTAATGGATTCAGTGCTAACAGCAATCAGAATTGATATGTTATATGTTTGAAAAAACAAAGAGTTGCACCTCTCTGAAAAACATCTTAAAGGCATATCCTTGGATATGCATGCGTCCATATCTTTAGATATGATCATTGTCAATCTCGCTTTCAATGCTGATGATGGAGAGCCTGATGGCAGTGATTACAGCGTGGGTCCTGTCCCTGGCTTTGAGCTTTCTCAGCAGGGAGTGAATCAGGCGCTTCACCGATGCAAGGGAGATGCCGAGTACTGCCGCAATCTCCTTGTTGGCCATTCCTTCTCTTGCCATACAGAGAATCATCATCTGCCTGTCGTTGAGATGAGGCGCTCCGGAAATTTTCCGGAGGCTGCTGATATCCGGACTGCTATTGACATCATAGCTGCTGCTCGAAGCGCTGCTGTTTTCGTGCACAGGCCGGGAGGTGCTTTCAGGGCATTTGTGGTTATGATTGCAGCTCGTTTAGGAATAATGCATCGTTTCTCTCCTTTCTCACTGACTACAGTATCTCGCCGGCTGTCTGTGCCTCTCAATATGACTATAGGGGGAGGAACCTGCATTCTGCGCAGAGAGCCAGGAAGATCTGATGGGGGATGTCAATAAACTGTTTACAATTTCTCCACCTTTGATAACATCGCCGACATATCACGGCAATATCATTTGTCTATGCTGGAAGCAGGCGGAGATCAAGCGGATGCTTTGCCGCGAAAGGAGATCGTGGTATAATGAAAGGGAGGAAAGAGCACGACAGGGGCTACCGTATGCTTCTCTCCCATCCGAGGGTGGTTGAGGATCTCATCACATCCTTTGTGCCCGGGGA
>Ga0302251_1001670_pt1 | contig 12627 bp, 12 predicted proteins | sample AAG_RA_Gln_MG_FD_193534 | JGI IMG/M metagenome (GOLD analysis project Ga0302251, IMG submission 193534) | Enriched activated sludge microbial communities from anaerobic digester in WTTP, New Holstein, Wisconsin, United States - AAG_RA_Gln | ecosystem: Engineered > Bioreactor > Anaerobic >...
GAGAATTTTCCCCTCGCCGTCTGGGAAGAGGACATTGCCGTCGGTCTCACGGGGTCGTTCCTGTGCGCGAAACACTTCGGTCAGGCCATGGCACGGAAGGAAAGGGGCAGCATCATCAACATCTCCTCCGACCTCGGGATCATCGCGCCCGACCAGAGACTCTACAGGACGGAGGGGATCCCCGAGGAGATGCAGAACGTGAAGCCCGTGACCTATTCCGTCGTGAAGACCGGGCTCATCGGTCTTACGCGCTATCTTGCCACCTACTGGGCGGACAGGGGTGTGAGGTGCAACGCCCTTTGTCCCGGCGGTGTCTACAACAACCAGGGTGAGGACTTCCTCGTCAAGCTGAATAGGCTCATACCCTTGGGAAGGATGGCGCGACCCGACGAGCTGGAAGGCGCTATAGTCTTCCTTGCCTCCGACGCGTCCTCCTACATGAATGGGGCTGTCGTCGTCATCGACGGCGGCAGGAGCTGCTGGTAGGACAATTGGCCGGTAAGAGAGCATTCCTCGCGACGACATCGATCGAAGAGTTCTGGGACACCTCGGGAACTCTGCTCATCCTGGGGGAGTGGTGCCGCCGGTACAGCAGGAAGGACTACCTCACGTCTCTCGATACGATCGCGCTCGATCCCCCCTACGCGGATGCCGATGTTCCGGGAATCTTTGAATACCTCGACACCGTTTATGAGAAGGCGTTGCCCCTGCTTTCCGGGAAACTCAATGCCCTTCACGGGGTGCGACACCCGGAAAGGTACTGGAGAACACTTGTCGGTACATGGCTCCTCCATCTCATACATGCCCTGTACGACAGATACGCGCACATCGCGGCCGCTCTGGCAGTGTATCCGGAGCTCACGACGCTGTGTCTCGACGAGGAGTCCTTTCAGACACCGGGCGAGACCATCGAGTTCATGGAGCTTCTGAAGAGTGATCTATACAACCTCCAGATGTTCAGCCGCCTGCTTGAGAGATTGAAAGGCCCCTTCCCGAAAAGGAAGGTCGCCACCAGTGATTACATCCAGGCCTCGGTACACAAGGTCATGCCGAACCGGGCGGTGTCGCTGACGAAGAGGTTCCTCGCGCGGACTCTCTCGGCACCGGGGGGAAGGTCGGGTAAGATATACTACCACAACGCCTACTTTCCACGCTCCACGGAGGCGAAGCTCATGATGGCGACGGGTTTCGCCATGGCCCGTTTCTATTTTCCCTCCATTGACTTCGGGGGAACCGCGCGGGACGAGGTGAGCCGGGCGGAACTGAGCAGCGTTGCGTTCGGCGCGAACGAGTTCGAACGCCTTCTCTTCGGCTTCATCGGCGACGCGATCCCCGTCGTGTTCCTGGAGAGATACAGGGAGACGGATGCCGCTGTCCACGACCTGTACCGCGAGAAGCCCGTTGCCCTCATGAGCGCCACGTCCTGGCACTACAACGACGTCTTCAAGATATGGGCCGCCTCGCAGGCCGAAAAGGGCGCCATGCTCGTCGGGCTCCAGCACGGGGGCAATTACGGCATCATCCGGTATTTCCTCCAGGAGAGACAGGAACTGTCCGTCGTGGACAGGTTCTATTCCTGGGGCTGGACCCGGAACTCGACGGGGGCGGAGGTGAAACCCATGTCGTCGACGAAGCTCCTGGGCCGGCCGAAGGGCGGGGGACGGGGGAAGGGCCGGCACATATTGTACGATCTGGCGGTCTGGATGCGCTGTCTCGTTCAGTTCCCCCTCACGACGGAATACTGGCGGCGCTACTTCGAGGACATCGGCATCTTTGCGGGATCTCTCTCCGGGGAGGTCATGTCGGATCTGAAACTCCGGCCCCACCGGGAGGACATGGGCTGGGAGGTGCGGGAGAGGCTGAGGGATATCTTTCCCCCGTCCGTTCCCGTCGAGACCTGGGACGTGCCCTTTGAGAAGAGTCTTGGGGAGTGTCGCCTCTTCGTGTGCGGCCACGCGACGTATTCGACAACTTTTATCGAGGCCTTGCATATGAACAAGCCGACCATTCTTTACTACGACCCCTCTTTCGCCGCGAACACCCTTCACCCCGATGCAGCTGGGTACTTCGAGGACCTGCGCCTTGCCGGGATACTTTTCGAAAGCCCCGTGGAAGCGGCGAAGCAGGTGAACGGTGTGCACGGCCACGCGGTTGAGTGGTGGAACGAGGGTCCCCGGCAGAGGACGGTGGAGAGATTCATGGACAGGTTCGGCAGGGCGTCCGAAAACGGCATGGATGAATGGGCGCGGGAGCTCAAGGGGATCCTGGCGGCAGGACGCCGCCGGGCATGATACAGATGGGGGCATAAGTGGCGGTTAACATCGATCTCGGGTGCGGACAGAGGAAGAGGGAAGGGTATATCGGCGTCGATGCCCTTGCACTTCCCGGCGTCGATATCGTCCACGACCTCGATGTCTTTCCCTATCCCTTCGAGGAGGGCTCCGCCGCGAACGTCTGGATGGACAACATCCTGGAACACGTGAAGGACCCCTTAAAGGTCATGGAGGAGGTCCACCGGATCAGCGCGGATGGTGCTACGGTGGTTGTCAGCGTTCCCTATTTCAGGAGCTGCTACGCCACCATCGACCCCACACACAGGAACTTCTTCGGCGTCTGGTGGTTCTGCTACTTCGACCCCTCCCATCCTTTCCACGAACGCTACGGATACACCCGTGCCCGTTTCCGGGTGGAGAGGCTCGAATTCGACAGGGAGTTCAAGGACGGCGGGATGGGTATCCTCCACCGCCTCATGGTGAGGCTGGCCGAGAGACACCCCTACTCCTACGAGGTCAGGCTCTCCCATCTCTTTCCGCTCAATTCACTTACCTATTACCTGAGGGTGATCAAGTGAGCGGGGAGGTTCGACCCTTGCTTGAGGGAAAGAGCGTTCTTGTAACGGGAGCGCGTGGGTTCATAGGCCGTGGCCTGGTGAATGTGCTCATGGCGGAGAAGGCCCGGGTCACCATGCTGGACATTACCGCTCCTGACGTGGGAGCGGAGCGCGTTGGAGCCTGTACCGGAGATATCGGGGACAGGGCCTTTATGGAAGAGTGTGTCGCGGGATGCAAACCGGATGTGGTCTTCCACCTTGCGGCCTTCAAGGAACGCTCCTCCGACGTGGACGACTTCTACAGGGCCGTCGGCGTCAACGTCATGGGTTCCCTCAACCTTTTCTCGGCCCTCGTCAAACAGGGAGGCGTCTCGTCCGTCGTTGTCCTCGGGACAGCCGAGGAATACGGGAAGAACGAGAGCCCCTTTACCGAATCGATGCGGGAGGTGCCCGTCACGGCCTATTCCTGGTCAAAGCTCTGTGTCACGAACCTGTGTGGAATGTTCCACAGCCTCTATCGCCTGCCCGTGGTTGTCCTCAGGCCGACGCTCGCCTATGGTCCTGGACAGGAAGCGGACATGTTTCTGCCTTCCCTCATACGGTCGCTCGCGGAGGGAAGGGAGTTCGTCATGACGGCGGGTGAACAGACGCGGGACTTCGTGTACATAACCGACCTTGTCGATGCCATGATACGGGCTTCCGGGGCCGAAGGGGTGGCAGGAGAAGTGATAAACATCGGCAGTGGAAGCCCCGTGAAGCTCCTCGATCTTGTCGGTATGGTGGAGACACTTCTGGACAGGCCAGACCTCGTGCGGGTAGGCGGCAGGGACTACCGGGCTGATGAGATCATGGATTATCGCGTGGACACGTCAAAGGCCAAAAGACTGATAGGATGGCAGGCGAAGACCGGTCTCGATGAGGGAGTGAGACTCACGATAGCCTCCCTTTCTCGGCGAGAGTGGAAGTGAGGAAGAACATCCTTTTCTACTCGGATTGTCCCTTCTTTGCCGGCTGCGAGAACATGCTCGTCAATTTTTTTCACGACGAGGAGTTCATGAAGCGGTACAACGTGAGCTTCTTTTACAGGTATTCCGGTCCATACGAGGCCGGTTTCAGGCAAAGGGTGACGCGGAGGTTTCGCACCATGCCGCTCAGGCTCCCCGATCTCAGCGCCATATTCGATCGTATCAGCGGGAGTCCCCCCATTGTCCGCCTCGTGGTCCTCACTTTCTGTCATGTCCTGTTGAAACACCTCTTTATTATCTGGAATACCGCGAGACTCTTTGTTCTGTTCAGGAAGGAATCCATCGACATACTCCACGTCAATAACGGCGGGTACCCCGGGGCCTACTCCTGTGCCGCGGCCGTCATCGCCGCGCGCCTGTGCGGCATAGGGTGCATCGTCTATGTCGTCAACAACATTGCCCATTCACACCGGCGCGCCTGGCGCTGGCTGGACATTCCCTATGACATGATCGTCACCAGGGCCGTGTCCCTTTTCGTCACCGGGTCTTCCTATGCGAAGGGCATGCTCGTCGACGCCCTGAAACTGGACCCGTTGAAGACGGTCAATATCTTCAACGGGATAGAACCCCGCGGGGTCACCGAAAGGAAGGAAGAGACCCTGCGGCGGCTGGGGGTGCACGAAGGGCGGCTCCTCATCGGCGTTGTCGCCGTCCTGGAGCGGCGCAAGGGACACGCCGTCCTCATCGAGGCGATGAAAATCCTGAAGGAAGAGATGCCGGCCGGTGCTCTTCCCCTTGTCCTTATCGAGGGCGAGGGCGTGGAACGGCAGGTGCTCGAAGGGTTCGTCAAGGACGGTGGCCTCGACGGGGATGTGCTCTTTGTGGGAAGCGAAGGGAATGTCTTCAATTTCATGAATGCCGTCGACGTCGTGGTTCTGCCTTCGATAGGGCAGGAGGATTTTCCGAATGTCATCCTCGAGGCGATGAGCCTCGGCAAAACCGTGATCGCAAGCACCATCGCAGGGATACCGGAGCAGATCGACCACATGCGCGACGGGATCCTCGTCGAGCCAGGCAGCGCACCAAGCCTCGCGGGGGCGATAAGGTCCGTCGCGACGGACGGGGGACTCAGGGAATCACTCGCCACAGAGGCAAGGGAGAAGTTCGCGCGGAGCTTCTCGGCACGGACCTCCGTCGGGAATTACGAAGTGCTGTACGAAAGACTTTTGGCTCAAGGAGAGAGAGCATGAAGCTGGCAATCTTGTGTGGAGGCTACGGAACGCGCATTCGCGACGTGGCGGACAACATCCCCAAACCCATGATCCCCATCGGCGACAAACCCATCCTGTGGCACATCATGAAATACTACGCCGAGTACGGAGTGAAGCAGTTCGTGCTGTGCCTGGGTTACAAGGGCGATGTGATCAAGGATTTCTTCCTCAACTACGAGGCGAACACGAACGATTTCACCATCACCCTGGGAAGGGACAAAAGGATCGAGTACCACAACGAGCACCCTGAATCGGACTGGCAGGTGACCCTGGCGGAGACGGGGCTGAACGCCATGACAGGGGCTCGGGTGAAGAGGGCGCAGAAGTACCTCGCCGGCGAAAAGGATTTCATGCTCACCTACGGTGACGGTGTGGGCGACGTGGATATCCCTAGGCTCATCGAGTACCACCGGTCCCATGGCAGGATACTGACGGTGACGGGCGTGCGCCCTCCCGGACGGTTCGGGGAACTGATGAACGACCCGTCGGGGAAAGTCGTCGAGTTCAACGAGAAGCCCCAGGCATCGGGCGGCAGGATATCGGGAGGCTTCTTTGTGTGCCGCAGGGAGATATTCGACTACCTTGACGACGACGAAGGGCTCGTCTTCGAGAGAAGGCCCATGCGGGACCTCGTACGGGACGGCCAGATGATGGTCTACGAGCACGACGGTTTCTGGCAGCCCATGGATACGAACAGGGAATACCTGCTGCTCAACGAGCTTTACGAAAGAGGGGATGCGCCATGGGTAAAGTGGTAATGAACGACCATCTCTCGCTCTTCAGGGGTAGGAGGGTGATAGTGACGGGCGATACGGGCTTTAAGGGCTCGTGGCTTGCCCTGTGGCTGTCCATGTGCGGGGCGGAGGTCCTGGGTTACGCCCTGCCGCCGAAGCGGGACAACGATCACTACAACCTCATCGGCCTCAAGGATGTCATCCGGCACGTCGACGGGGACGTGCGGGATTTCGAAGGGATGCGGAAGGTCTTCAGCGACTTCGACCCCGAGATCGTATTTCACCTTGCCGCCCAGGCGCTGGTGCGCCTCTCCTACGAGGAGCCGAAAAATACCTTCGACACGAACGTGGGAGGCTTCGTCAATGTGCTCGAGGTGGCGCGTTTCCTGCCCAAGGTCAGGTCCGTCATCTGTGTCACCTCGGACAAATGCTACCTCAACAAGGAATGGACGTGGGGGTACCGCGAATCCGACGAACTCGGAGGCAGGGACCCCTACAGCGCGTCCAAGGCGGCCGCGGAGATGGTCTACTTCGGATACATGCAGGCCTTCTTCAAGGACAGGGAAGACGTGGGCATAGCGAGTGTCCGGGCTGGTAACGTGATAGGAGGAGGCGATTGGGCGGAGGACAGGATAGTCCCCGATTCCATCAAGGCGCTCCAGAAGGGGGAGCCCATATTCCTGCGCAACCCCTCCTCGACGCGGCCCTGGCAGCACGTGCTGGAGCCCCTGTCCGGTTACATGCTCCTCGCGGCGAAGCTCCACGCCGCGCCGAAGGCATACTCGGGCTCCTGGAACTTCGGTCCCGACAGGAACGCCGTCAACACGGTCCGGGACCTCGCGGAAAGGATCATATCCCACTGGGGCGGGGGAAGGATAGAGACGGCGGCCGGCAACGAGGGGCCTTACGAATCGAAACTCCTCCATCTCAATTGCGACAAGGTCTTCTATGGCTTGGGCTGGCATCCGAGATGGGACTTCGAGAGGACCGTCGCCGAGACGACCCTGTGGTATCGGGATGTCTGGCAGGGAAAACCGGCCCTTCCGAAGACGAAGGCGCAGATCACGGCCTACATGGGAGGTGAGTGACATGATAGAAGGGGTGAGGGTAACCCCCTTGAGACAGATACCCGACGAGCGCGGTAAGGTCATGCACATGCTCCGGAGCGACTCCGAGGGGTTCATCGCCTTCGGCGAGATATACTTCTCCTGCGTCTACCCGGGAGCAGTCAAGGCCTGGCATATTCACAAGCGTATGACCCTCAACTATGCCGTCCCCCACGGCAACATCAAGCTCGTCCTCTACGATGACCGTGAGGAAAGCCCGACAAGGGGCGAGGTGCAGGAGTTGTTCCTCGGTCCCGACAATTACTGTCTCGTCACGATCCCCCCCATGGTCTGGAACGGGTTCAAGGGCATAGGCACAGAAACGGCCATTGTGGCGAACTGCGCCAACATCCCCCATGACCCCGCGGAGATAGACAGGCTCGACCCGGCGGACCCGTCGATCCCCTACGATTGGGCCATTGTTCACAGATGAAGAAGAATGTTCTTATAACAGGCGCTTTCGGTTACCTCGGGGGCAGGATAGCGAAACTGCTGGCAGGGGACCCGGATGTCGTCGTTCACCTCGGGACCCGTGACGGACGGAGAAGGCCTCCTGCATGGGTCGGGGCCGGGAAGGTGACGGCCATGGACCTTAACTCCCGCCTCTCCCTCGACGATGCCTGCCGGGGCATGGATGTCATCGTTCACCTTGCGGCCGTCAACGAGGTGGAGAGTGCGTCGGACCCGGGAGAGGCCCTCAAGGTCAACGGTCTCGGGACCTTGCGGCTCCTTGATGCAGCGCAGACGAGAGGCGTCACACGGTTCATCTACCTCTCGACGATACACGTCTACGGCACTCCCCTTGCCGGGGTGATAACGGAGAGGACGCTTCCCAGGCCCCGGCACCCTTACGCCATAACCCACAGGGTCGCCGAGGACTTCGTGCTTGCCGCCCACGACACGGGGAGGCTGACGGGCGTGGTCCTGCGCCTGTCGAACGGATTCGGGGCGCCTGTATCACCCGAAGCAGACAGGTGGACCCTCGTCGTCAACGACCTGTGCCGCCAGGCGGTGACCACGGGACGGCTCGTACTGAAAACACCGGGTCTGCAAAGGCGCGACTTCGTGACCCTTCACGACGCCGCCCGCGCCGTGGACCACATGCTCGGACTTGAGCCCAACAGGTGCGGGGACGGTCTTTTCAACCTCGGGGGAGAGTATACCGTTTCAGTACTCGACATGGCGAACCTCATCGCCGCACGGTGCGAGGCAGTCCTTGGATCGAGGCTGCCCGTGGAGAGACCGATCCAGGCCGCGCCAGAGACAGCGGAGGATCTCGAATACCGTATAGACAAGATCAGGGACACCGGCTTTACGCTGACGGGTGACGCGGAGGAAGAGATAGACGACACCCTGCGGTTCTGCGCGGCATATTTCGGCAGCGGGTAGAAGAGGTGAGGATGGACCCCCTTTTTTCCGTTGTTATCCCCACATACAACCACGGGCACCTCATCGGACGGTGCCTGTCGTCGGTCGTCGCCCAGTCCTTCACGGACTGGGAGGCCATCGTCATCAACAACTATTCCGAGGACAACACCATCGATGTCGTCGAAGGCTTCCATGACGAGCGCATCCATCTCGTCAACTTCAGGAACAACGGCATCATAGCTGCCTCCCGGAACGAGGGCATCAGGCGTGCACGGGGCGAATTCGTGGCATTCCTAGATTCCGACGACTGGTGGTATCCCCCCAAACTGGAGAGGATCAGAGGGTACGCAACGGACGCCGACGTGCTCTATCATGATCTGGATATCTATTCTGTCAGGGGCAGGAAAAGGTTTGTGAGGAACTGGAGAAGACAACTTGCGCGGCCGGTCTTCGCTGACCTGATGGTGAACTGGAACACTTTACCCAATTCGGGGGTTGTGGTGAGAAAGGCCACTCTCGATGAGGTGGGTGGTCTTACCGAGGATAAGGAGCTTAACACTTTCGAGGATGTCGAGCTGTGGCTGAAAATATCAAGGGTCACGGAGAGGTTCGTTTACGTGGGCGAGAGACTGGGGGCATACTGGATGGGGGAGAGCAACCTGTCGACTTTCAACGAAAGACACATCCAGTGTGTGCAATACATTTTCGACAAGTATCTCAATATGCTCTCTGGCGATGATAGAAGACAGGCCGAGATGCAGCGGGCCTATCTGCTTGGAAGGATCAGGCAGAAGACCGGGCGTGTACAAGAAGCGCTTGGGTTGTTCTCAACCTCTGCCAGATCGGGCAATCTTTCGGTGAAACTCAAATCGATGATACTTGTCGCGTTGATTCGAGCGGGACTGATCAGATGACCTTCAAGATGTGCGTGGAGATCTTGTGCCCAGAGTGAGCGTGATCATTGCCGCCTATAACGCTGAGAGAGTGATAGAGGAGGCAATATCTTCGATAGCCTGCCAGACCTTCACGGACTGGGAGTGTATAGTGTGTGATGATGGGTCTACGGACAATACGGAGCAGGCGATCAGGAGGGCTATTCGGGACGATCCGAGGTTCACGTTATTGAAGAACGTCGAGAATAGCGGGCATGCGAAGACCAGGAATCGTTGCATTGACATTGCCAAAGGGGAGTATATCGCCATTCAGGATGCGGATGATGTGTCTGTCGACTCGAGGCTGGAGGAACAGGTAAGTTTTCTCGACGACCACCCCAACGTCTCCGTGGTCAGCGCCCGGACAGAATTCTTCGGAGAGGATGGAAGAGTGTGGGGGGAGATCAGGCCGCCCGAAGAGCCTTCATTGCGGGATTGGGCAAAAGGTTCCAGTATGGTCCATGCTGCCGCAATGATGCGAAAGAGTGACCTCGTTTCGATAGGTTCATATGATGAGCGGTATTTCCGCCTTGAGGATTACGATCTTTGGTTGAGAATGCTAGCCAGAGGCTTCAAATTGGTGACAATCCCAAGGGTTCTGTACAGAGTGCACTGGGCTATCGGAGACTATTCGAGAAAGAAGATCAAGGACCGTTTGAGTGAGGTTCGTCTGAAGCTGAGGGCTTTTAAGTATTTAAGGATGCCTTTCCGTTACTACCCATATATTCTGAAACCACTATTTGCAGGGATGCTGCCGTCCATGATCATTTATCGTCACCACATCAAGCGGTTCAGGAAATGACCAGCTTGACGGAAAACGCACGCGGAAGGGATGGTATGTCGCCCACGAGCACAAACAGACCTGATGCAGATACGGGAATTCTGGTGATCTCGCTGGATTTCGAGCTCTACTGGGGAATGCGGGACAGGCTGAGGCTGGATCAATGCCGCAGGAATATTCTCGGTGCGCGGGAAGCGACAAAAGAGATCCTGTTCTTGTTCGATGAATACAAGATCCATGCGACATGGGCCGCGGTGGGCTTTCTTTTCTTTGAGGATATGGAGGAACTCAAGAGAAGCATTCCGCCTCTGGTCCCCGGATACGAGAGGGAGAGATTGTCCCCGTACAGCTACATACGTGAATCTGAAGGTCTGGACAGGGACTGCCATTTTGCCCCTGAACTGCTCGAAACTATCCGCGTACATGACGGACAGGAGATAGGCAGTCACACATTCTCACATTATTACTGCCTGGAAAAAGGGCAGTCGGTCGAGTCATTCAGAGAGGATGTGCTATCTGCGCAGGGAGCTGCCAGAAGCAGGGGCATGGAGATAAGGAGCATGGTGTTCCCGAGGAATCAGGCAAACCCCAGGTATCTTTCCGTTCTTGACGAGGCGGGGATAGCCTGTTACAGGGGTAATGAGAGCGGTTGGATCTACAAGGCGATGAACGAGGAGGACGAAAGCTTGCTCCGGCGGGCGATACGGCTTATCGATGCTTACATCAACATCTCCGGCCACCACACCTATTCCCTCAGTGAACAGACGAACGGGAAACCATTCAGCCTTCCATCCAGCCGATTCCTGCGCCCATATTCCAAGAGACTGGCATTGCTCGAGCCCTTGCGGCTGAGAAGGATCACAACGGCCATGGATGATGCCGCCCGTAAGGGAAAAGTGTTCCATATGTGGTGGCATCCGCACAATTTTGGGACCAATACCAGGCAGAACATTGTGTTCCTGAAGAGAATACTGGATCATTTCGCACGGCTCCGGGAAACCCGCGGAATGATGTCGCTCAACATGGGCGAGCTTTCGAGCCTGCTCGATAATCACAGGAGGTGATCCGACCCGATGCGATCGCTGGATTTCAGAAAGGACTACCCGGATTATCACCGCGTGGCGGGTTTCAAGAAATCCTTTATGACCGGTTCTGACCGTACCGAGTGCAGCGCAAGGTCCTTTCTGTGGAAACTTCGGGAAAACCCCGGCGGAGAGGGCGTGATATTCACTGCCCATGACGCAGACACGCTTGTAGGCCTAGCCGCGATTACACCGAAGGATATTCTCATCGAACAGGAAAGAATCTGCGGTGCAGAGATCGGAGACACCTTCACGGATGAGAGGTATCGTCGCACAGGGATCTTCAGCACCCTTGTGGGTATGGCCATGGACGAATGCCGTCAAAGGGGGATTGAGTTCATCTATGGCGCACCAAATGACAATTCGCTGCCCGGATACCGGAAGAAACTCGGTTTTCAGGTCATACAGGATCTGAGGATCGACTATGTCGTGTGTCCCCTCAGCTCTGGCCCCGTTCTGGCGAAGATGTTTCCAGGTCTGAGTTTTTGTGCCCGGGCGCTGGGCGGTGTGATCGACCCTCTCCTGAGATCGCTGCATTTTGTCAGATGCGGCAAGAAGACCCGACATATCGTCAGGAAGGTTGATGAATTTCCCGAGACGGTCAATGATCTTTTCCGTCAGGTAGCCCGTAGTTATGATTTCATTGTCAGGAGAACAAGAGAATACTTGCATTGGCGTTTTATAACAGGGCCGGATGAATGCCACGTTTTTGTTTCAGAAACCCCTGACGGGCGGCTGATGGGATACTGTGTCATAGCTATGGGAACCTGGAAAGATATGCGTGTTGGCTACCTTATCGATTATCTTATCGACGGAGAAAGGTCAGATGTTATTGGCGGGTTACTATATGAAGTCATCAGGTTTTGCAGACGCAATGGAGCGGTGATGATCGCCGCCTGGGACCTCAGAGGATCATGGTACAGCGCCTTGCTGAGAACCCTTGGTTTTCTGCGCTTTCGTGATGTTCCTATCATCTGCTATAACAATGGCCGGGGCGCAAAGGTGTTGAGTGGAAAACTGAGGTTCTACTTCACAATGGGCGACGCACTCTGAATCGCGCAGGAAAAGTGCACCATGAGAGGGTCGAACAAGGCGGGAGCGTAAAGGAACCAGCAGAGATGGAGGAAGAGGATTAATGGATACCGTTCTCGTCGTATTCGGGACCCGGCCGGAGGCCATCAAGATGGCCCCTGTCATCAAGGAGCTGGAGAGACGCCCCGCGCACTTCACGACGATCTCCTGCGTGACGGCGCAGCATCGGCGGATGCTCGACCAGGTGCTGTCCATATTCGATATCCGCCCCGGGTATGACCTCGATATCATGAGGGATAACCAAAACCTCTTCGATATCACGGCTCACGCCCTGACCGGCCTCAGGGAGGTCCTTGAAGGAACGGCCCCGGATGTCGTGCTTGTCCAGGGCGATACCACGACGGCATTCGTCGCGGGCCTCGCGGCATACTACCTCAGGATCCCCGTCGGACACATCGAGGCGGGCCTGAGGACCTGGAACAAGTACAGCCCTTTTCCCGAGGAAGTGAACAGGCGCCTGCTCAGC
>Ga0302251_1001673_pt1 | contig 12613 bp, 15 predicted proteins | sample AAG_RA_Gln_MG_FD_193534 | JGI IMG/M metagenome (GOLD analysis project Ga0302251, IMG submission 193534) | Enriched activated sludge microbial communities from anaerobic digester in WTTP, New Holstein, Wisconsin, United States - AAG_RA_Gln | ecosystem: Engineered > Bioreactor > Anaerobic >...
ATCTTTCAAATTATTGATGAATGCATCATTCTGCAATATTAATATTTATATATTGCACTTTCAGGTTTCAATTACAATATGTTCATGTTGTTGAAAATAATTACTAAGTTATACTATTTTATTTGGTATTGCTTTCCATTCTTGAAATTAGCTTTATTATGCAATTTTTATAAATATTACTTTATCGGAAATAACCTGAAATCTAAAATTGTTAAATATTTTATGCTTTATTTTCACACAACCAATAATTTTATGGTATATTATTAATATGTGATACGATGTATCGCATATTAATCAATTTTTTTAGAGGTATGAGGATATTCTATGCCAAATCAGATGCCAGAAAATTTAAAAAATATAAAAGATATATTGGATTTAGACGAAGAGCTTCATAAAGTGTCGCCTGAAGCTGAAACTGTTGGTGAAAAATCAGGTGTGAGAGCCAAAAAAGGTGATATTAATTTTCAACTAAAACCGGAAGAATTAGAAAGTTATTTAAATAAATATATAGTAGGGCAAGAAGAAGCGGTAGAGATAATTGCTACTAAAATTTGTACTCATTTTAACCGCATGACGCTGGAACAGGAATTGCCTGATGATGAGAAGATTGTTGGTAATATTAAAAGTAATATGCTTTTAATTGGGCCAACAGGAGTTGGGAAAACATATATTATCAAGCTCATTGCAAAAAAGATAGGTGTGCCATTTGTAAAAGCTGATGCAACCAAGTTTAGTGAAACAGGATATGTTGGCGGAGATGTAGAAGATCTGGTCAGAGAGCTGGTCCACGAGGCAGATGGTGATGTTGCAAAGGCTGAATATGGGATTATTTATCTGGATGAAATAGATAAAATTGCTTCAAGTGGAAATGTCTATGGCCCTGATGTATCACGAGCAGGCGTTCAACGTAATTTATTAAAACTTATGGAAGAAGCTGATGTTGATCTTAAAACACCACATGATTTAGCCTCGCAGGTTGAGGCTGCCATGGAAGCTCAGCGTACCGGAAAAGTAACACGTAAAAAGATAAATACCAAAAATATATTGTTCATAGTTTCTGGTGCATTTAGCGGTTTGGAGGATATTATTAACAAACGCTTAAACAAGCAGGCTATAGGATTTGATAAATCGCAAGTACGCAGGGAAGATAGGCAAAGCGTATTGAAGCTGGTAAAGACTGAAGATTTAATTGAATTTGGATTTGAATCAGAATTCATTGGGCGTTTGCCTGTAACGGTAGTGCTGAATGATCTTGATGAAGAGGGATTATATAAGATACTCAAAAATAAATATAGCACTGTTGTTCTGGGGAAAAAGCTTGATTTCAGGGCATATGGCATAGATCTGGAGTTTATGGATGAAGCATTGAAGATGCTTGCAGCCAGGGCATATAAAGAACGAACGGGCGCCCGGGGATTATTAAGTGTATTTGAAAAAACACTTATCAAATTTGAAAAAACATTGCCATCAACTGATATTAAAAAGTTGGTTGTTGATTCAGTAGTTGTGGATAATCCTGAAAGTGTATTAAAAAACATATTGTTGAATGATAATATTAGAAAATTTCAGAAAGAGTTTTTATTAAAACATGGAATTGTTATGGAATTTGATGGAGAGGCTTTGCAGATAATACAGGAAAAAGCACGTGAAGCAAGAATGAGCATCAAGCAATTTTGTGATGATTTATTTCATGATTATCCCTATGGTATAAAACTTATGAACTTTGATAGGTTTGTTATAACTAAAGCTGCTGTTGAAAATCCTCAAAGTTATATTGATGAGTATATACGGCAATATTATAGTCATAAAAAATAAAGGTATAGCGAAAACTTTAGTTAGTAATACTTTATGAGGTCAGAGAGAGGACTATAACCTGAATTCAAAAGTTATAAACTTTGAAAAACAGTTACGAAAGTGCTCATAGTAAAATATATACAAAATTTTATTGATTGACAATTATTAAATTAAATCATATATATTATCATGATGTACGTTATTTTATAAATGCCGGGGGAACCAATGTCTGCTAATGATAAAAAGAGAAAAACAAATAAAAAAGCTACTCTTTTTGATAAGGTTTTTACTGTTATTATTCAATATAAAGAGACATCTCTTTTCAGATGGATATATAATCATCCTGGTATAGCCATGGGTGCGGTTGCATTATGGGGCATTATAATCATTGTCATGTTTATGTGGTTTGTGATTTCGCTTGCTACCCCTTAATGTAGTTATACTCTTTTGCAACTAATTTAACCTGAGCACTCAGGTTTGAGATATATGCATTACGTTCCTGATAGATCAGCCCTTTTTTATCATATTCTTCTATGGTTATCAGCTCAATTGCTTTTTCAATATCACCATTCACCCGGTCAAGATATTGTAACAAAAGTTCTTTATATTGTTTGGTAGATGTAATGGATAATTCCAAAAACTTTGTTACATCATCGTCGGTGTATACAAAACCATGTGCCATACAGAGTGTTTGCGGTTTAAGGGATAACATTTTTTCTAAAGATTTACAGTAATCATCATAAGAGGATAAAAATTCAACCTGGACAATTTCTCCATTAATGCCCTGGGGGACACCGACAGCTTCACCAGCACAAAGCAACCCAATTTCAGGGAAGAAATATGCAAGGGAATCGCGTGTATGACCGGGGACCTCATATACAACGCAAGTAATATCCCCTAAATCAATGCAATCTCCTTCTTTGACAGGGTAAGTTATATCAAAGTATGAAAGTGATACATCTTCATTATCAACAATATCTGCAAAAAGAGGTTTTTGTATATTGCTGAGATGCGTCATGAAATCAATAACTGTTTGTTTAGAAAGGAGGTCCTGTATGCGTTTAGCACCTACCACTGATACATTGGGGATTTTCTTCAGTAAATATGGTATAGCTCCCAGATGGTCATAGTGCGAGTGAGTAATAGCAACATAATCGAGGGCAATTGGTTCACCAAATAGTGATACCAGATCGCTGTAATATTTTGGTGCTAAAAGATTAATCCCTGCATCTATCATCATACTTTTAGTGTACCCCTTAATAATGTAGGAGGGGTAGCCGATATGGCCAATTGCCTGACAAAATGTATTGATTGTTCCCTCTGCAAGAATTTTCATTTTTTTGTCCTCTTTATAGATACTATTATTGCTACAACTATTGTTGCATAATATAATGATAAAAATATACTATATACAGTTTAGCTATGATAAGCTATAAAATGTCTATCTTTTGTAATGCGAGAAATTTTTCAATAACATTTGGTAAAATATTTATGTTTAAAATTATTTGTACCATATTAATAATTTGCATAATATTGAAAATAAAGCTACATTGTTTACAGTAAGAATGTATACAATATTGTTATGAATACTAAAAAATATATTAACATCACAATTTTGCTGGGGATGATTGCTTTAGGATCATTACAGGTTTTTGGTTCAGATGTAACTATCTCTAATGTCCGTCCAAACCTGATGAATATTAGAACAACCAATGGCAAATTTTATGCATATATTGTATTGTTGTTTAATGAAAACCCTCATTTTGTAAACCTTATTCAGGCAGATAGTATTCCAGTAAGGTTGATGCAAACTCCTGGATTCAATATTATGCAATATGAAGCATATCTAAAAACATTACAGGATAGTTTGTTAAAAACTCTTGCACAACAGATATTGCGGGTGTACAAAGAACCTGATAAGATATCTGATAATGAACTTGAGCAGCTGACACAAAAGCTGGAAAACAGAAATATTATATTGCGATTTTCAAAAACAAAAGATGGCGGTGAGTATAAATATTTACTGGATTATTGTATTTATGGGAAAAGGAAACCGGTAACTATCAATCATCCGCTTTTTAATGTAAAGGTAAGAATTTTTAATATACAACCTTTAATATATTATGATGAATTTTCGACAAGTAACTCGACGTTTTATTTTGATATGATTTATATAAATCCTGACGAAGTGTACAATGATTACATAATATCTAAAAGAATCATGGATAACAAATCATGCGAAAATATGTTTTTTGTTGGTGCACATGTTAATGAGGATATACGCTTTTGCATAAAAAAATCATTTTCCAGCAAAGAAACAATCTTTGATGAGATATGGAAAATGTTTGAGATACATGAATTAACACATAAAATTTTGAACAATTATTATTACTTTTTTGATCAGGTGACAGGTGAAGAACTGGCATTAAGCAGTACCATTTACTATAATACCTATCTGGGGTTGGCAATACTGTATAGCTATCTGGATTATAATACTATTAATCCTCATCGTATTGCAGCTTCTAATTATATTAAATTTTTGTCTTTATACACAGCTAACGGTGAATATATTGAAAAACCATCCCTTATAAAAAATTTACCCATTGAGGATATTAAAAAAATTGCCAGGCTACATTTTGAAACTACAATAAAAAATTTAAAATAAAATCTCAATTACGTAATCGTATGGGATTTTGATGGATCATGCCATCAAGGCTGAAACCTTTTTTCCCGGTGTAGGCATTTGCAAATTCGATTACAGCATTGAATTGTGAAGGCGAAACCATTTCTTTGAGGTTCAATAGTTCTTCAAATTGTTTCCAGAGTGTGACAGTTTTTTCTTTTACAATCCTGAAAAGGTCATCAACTGATTCGTAATGCAAACCCACTTCGCCACTGGGATTAAACCACCGATCACGATGCAGATTTAAGATATGGCGGTTAATCTTTCGTGCATCAGGATAGCGTACCAGAAAATCACTGTAAGCTCTTTTTTCAAGGAAGCGAAGAATCTTAATAAGATGAGCATTTCTTGTTTTTTTTAATGAGTATACAGGTTTTACACATTGTAATGCTATATCATAACCATCATGTTTTAACCAAGCAATAATGGATGGTTTAAAAGTGATGGATGGTTTTATGGTGGCGATAGCATTAATAAAAATATCTTTTGTTGCTTTGTACAATATAGTGTTTTTGTGTGGGACCATACGCTCAAGATTATAATCAAAAGGTTCTGAATTATAGAAATAAGCCATATATTGATCAATAGTATATTCAAAGAGAAGATGTTGATTGCGATAGTACGGCACCCTGTTATCTTTATATGTTGGGAATCCAGCCCAGTAAAATACAAAAGGATGATATATCGCATCAGCTACCCAGTGAGAAATATATCCGTAAAAAAAACCTTTTTGATAATATACCCATTCATTTGGTTCATGGTTAGCATTGTTTAAAAGTGTGTTAAGCATGGCAAAAATAACTGATGCACCATCATCTGAATGCAAAAAATGTTTTATGCTGTTGCCAAAAAAAATGTTGCGCTTACCTGGTAGATAATCAAAAAGATTGGGTATTAGCAATCCTGACAGAGCAGATGACATAAAAAGAGGATGAGAAAACTGTACATCAAGCAAATGCGTACTATGATCAGGATGTTTTAGTTTCTTTAATGATGTAACTGATTCAAAAAAGATACGTTGATGCGTTATTAATCCAGGCATAATGAATATGTTTTTAAAATTTATGAGGGGGATTATAGCATCCCCCTTATTGTTTTATTACCGTTTATGACACTGTGTGCAAAGTGTTGGTGCCTTGCCACCTTTTGTTCTATGACAACCCAGGCATTTAGTATGAATAGCATTATAACCCTTATTTTGTGTTTGCCAGTGGCAACCGTTATCACCGCATTTTTTTGCTGTGGAGCCAGTATGATGACATATTTTACAATCTGTAATTCCCCTGGCTTTATGGATTTGGTGATTAAAGGTAACGGTACCCTGTTTAGGGGCAGTAGTTGTCTTTTTAACCTTTACAATGCTTTGAGCAAGTATAAAAGCAGGTATCAATAAGATAAGGAAGCTTATCACTGCCGCATTTTTTTTATTCATAGTACCTCACTATAATAATGTATATCATTTACGAATAAACAGGTCATTCTCCCATGTACCGTCAAAGGTGGTACCATCGTTAAGTATTAGCTTCCCTTTACCATGGCGGTTATTATCTTTCCACTCACCTTCATAACGGGTTCCGTCAGACCATGTATAAATGCCAAAACCATTTCGTTTACCATCTACCCAGTTGCCTTTATAGCTATCGCCATTTTTCCAGTAATATTCACCCTGCCCATTACGCATATTGTTGCTGTAATTACCTCTATACCGGTCTCCGTTCGTGAAATTGTATTCACCCATACCTTCACGAATACTATTCTTAAAACTACCGTTATAGGTGCCATTATCATGCGCAGATGTTCCTATTCCATTTTTACAGTCGCCTTCTTTACAATTTTTTGGTGACGAAGCACAACTTATAGCAAAAATAAAAATAATTATAGGTAAAAAATATCTTACAGGTTTCATGAAATGCCTCCTTACCTCAAGAATTATGATAATCTTGTTATGATTAAGGCATTATAGACAATGAATATATAATTAGCAATTAGTTTTTTTATTTTTTGTTCTTTGCGATAGTTCTATCAGGATAAAAGTTAATAGGAAGCAATAAAGTTTATATTTTTTATAAGCATTTTATGCATAGTAATTAGATTAAATAAAATATTTTTTTTTGAAAGATATACATTTTGTGATAGTTTACTAGAAGACTGCATTGGTGATGACCTTGCCATGCGTCTTTATATAAAATTCCGTACCACAAGTACGGAATTTTTATTTTGTAACGCTGTTTATCCACTCTGCATAATCATTGGATACTGAAACTATCGGCAATGCAATAATTTCAGGGATTTCATACGGGTGCAGTGCTTTAATGCTTAATTCAACTTCATGGTAAAGATCTTTTTTTGTTTTAATTATAAGCAATAATTCTGAATCGTTGCATATCTCGTTTTTCCATGAATACACTGACATGAGCCCGCCAACTATGTTAACACATGCTGCTAATTTGTTATTGACCAGATGATTTGCGATAGCAAGTGCAACATCATTGTCAGGGGCGGTACAATATATTATAATTATATCCATATGATTGTCCTTTTACTTTTCAAGTAACCGTTTTTTGCGTCGTTGTTCTGCTTCTTTGTTCCTCCTTATTTCCTCATCGGTTTCGGGAATCAATGCCGGAACTTTTTTAGGATTTCCTTTTTCACCAAGTGCTACATAGGTAAGATATGCTGAGGCAGTGTGTCGCACTACGCCGGTTATAAAGTTTTCAGCTTCAACTCGAACGCCCACCTCCATTGATGTTGTACCAACAAAGTTAACACTTGCCTTAAGACGCAGTAAATCACCAACATAAACGGGGCTATGGAAATCTAATCTGTCAATTGAGGCGGTAACTACCAGACACCCGGAATGTCGGGAGGCAACAATACCACCGGTATTATCAATGAGCTTCATTATAGTGCCACCATGGACATTGCCGGCTAAATTAGCATCCTGATGTGTCATCTGTTGAACAATTGTTATGGTGCTATCGTGAACAAATTTTTTATCCATGCTTTTACCCCTACATGAAAGATGTTATACTTGATGTATTATCTTTGTAATTATGATAGATAGTCATTATAAATTTTAAAATGTAAAAATATTGCATAAGCAAATGAAAAATTGCAACTAAAAAATAGGGAATGCTGTCTTTATATAACAATACATATAAACAAAATATGGGGATGTTATACTATGCCGGTAAACAAAACAGAACTTGTTTCATTTTATTCACATGCAATAGCAGCTTTAGCTTCATTCATCGGATTATTTATACTTATAGAATCTGCACAGTCTTTTACTGTCAAGATACTGTCAGCAGTATACGCCATTTCTGTTATTGCATTATTTTCAGCAAGCACGCTTTATCATGGATTAAAGCAGCACGATAACGAAGAATCACTATGGCGTAAACTTGATCATATTGCAATATTTATTATGATTGCGGGGACATATACGCCGGTATGCTACCTATATCTCCCAGCCACAAAAGCATTCACCATACTGTTTTTTCAGTGGCTATTGGTAGCATCAGGTATACTATTTAAATTATATTTTTTCAATGCTCCAAGGATTATTTATACTGCAATCTATTTAATAATGGGCTGGATGGCAATTGTTGTGATTAAGGATATTGTGCATATAATGGATAGCACATCGCTATGGTACCTATTTGCAGGTGGCATTGCATTCACAGCAGGAGCAGTTTTTTATATTATGCAATGGCCTAAAAAGATACAGGGTTATGTGGGATTCCATGAATTTTTTCATTTTTTTATCATAGCTGGTGCTGTATGCCACTATCTCATGGTTTACCGGGGTGTAAAATATATGTAATTCTATTATCAACCTGTGCCTGCATTCAAAAATGCCATAATTCCCTGTATGGCATATTTTTTCTTAAAATCCCATAGGGATGTCATTTTTATAATCGCTGACACATCAATTATTGTAAAACCCTGGTGAGGTAACATCGTGATATGTAAAACAAAGGGTCAGAGCACTTGATAATGGAGAAACAGCGAGATTCTTCGCTTTGCCACAGAGTGGTTATAACGCGACATTTTCATCAACCCAAAACAAGATATCATGAACTAATTCTTTTTGTTTCAGAGGAGTTAATTATCCTCTCAAACATCCAATGTATAATCACTTTATTGGATTTAAGTTGTTTTTTTAGTATTAGTTTTATCTGGTTATCTTGTTATTATTTTATGATGATTTATTTGTAAACATCTCCTCTAAAATCAATTTTTTCTACATATACCTGTCTATTGCTTTTGTTTAACGCAATAATTATCCTTAACTTTCCTCGCCTCAATCGATAATATCCATCCCAATCTCCATAAAGTTTTTTTAAATCGATATTAACGTTGTTCCCTTGAATTTTTAGTATAAGTTTTTTTAACGCTTCTACCACATCATTATGAACATTCTGTTTATCAATAAATTTTTTAGCATCTTTAGAATAGTTGATTGTCCATGTCATATATCAATGGTCTCACTGTAAGCTACTTCTTTTTCTTTTGATGGTTTACCATAAAGCTTTATTATATCTTCCATCTCTTCATGAGATATTAAAGGAACACTTTTCAAAAAAAATATTAAAGCTTCCTCATCTAATACTTCTTTAATAGCTTTTTTTATGAGATTGTAAAGTTCATTACTATCAATAGTTACTTTCATTTATTTCTCCCGTATATGCAATATATTTTGAGATATAATGTAATAAAAATATATCATATAGATATAAATAAGTCAAATAATGTTATAGTTGTCGAATTTTTTTATTTAATATTGGTAAAATAAAACTTATAAAAATATGATACGATGATATTTTCTTCTGGAAGACGACAAAAGAAAGTATGCAAAGAAAAATGTCTTTTTCATTGCTTTATAGGTATAAGTTCCACGTTAGGTGCAAAACGGGCTGTCCAGCATGCCTTGATGGCAAAGTCGCTGTTTTTTAATCCCATAGGGATGTCATTTTTATAATCGCTGACACATCAATTATTGTAAAACCCTGGAGAGGTAACATCGTAATATGTAAAACAAAGGGTCAGAGCACTGAACAGCAGCATGAGCAACTCCCATAAAAAACTATCATTGAAATATATACAGTAAAAAAACCATATAACACTTGACGAAAATCTTGTACAGGTAGTACCTTTGTTTAGATTGCTGTATGCTTGTATTTTTTTTGCAGGACCAATGATTATCATGATTTTAACAGATTATTTAAATAAAAAGAATATTATTATCAATCCATCTGTTAAGGATAGATGGGAATTAATTGAGGCAATGCTCGACACGGCAATCAAGAATAAATCGCTGAAAGCAGAGTATCGTGATGCAATAAAAAAAACATTGTTTGAACGCGAAAAGTCCATGAGTACCGGGATTGGCAAGGGGGTTGCAATTCCACATTGTAGCTGTCCCTATGTTGATGATGTTGTTATGATCATGTCATTGAGCCAAAAAGGCATTAATTTTGATTCTATAGATAATCTACCGGTTCACATTGCTATTTTACTTATTGTTCCCAAGGATAAAATATCACAACATATAAAAACACTGGCTAATATTGCCAAGCTCATGAATGATGATAGTTTACGTGAATTGCTCATTGGTGCTAAGGATGTGCAGGACATTATAAAGATTTTAAGAGAGTATGAAAAAAAAGGAAGAAAATAATAATCCGGGCATTATCTCACCATTATCACTGGATGAAGAGGATTTTGAGAAAAAATTACGCCCTCAACGTCTCAGTGAGTTTATAGGACAGAAGCAGTTAACCGAAAACCTGCGCGTATTTATTGAATCGGCAAAATTACGGAAAAAGCCACTGGACCATGTTTTGCTTGCAGGGCCTCCAGGACTGGGTAAAACCACACTGGCATTCATTGTTGCCAATGAGTTGGGCGTCAATATTAAAGCTACATCGGCTCCTGCAATAGAAAAGTCTGGCGATATGGCTTCGCTTTTAACCAATCTGGAAGCAATGGATGTGCTTTTTATTGATGAAATTCATCGACTTTCGCCAGCGATTGAGGAACTTTTGTATAGCGCTATGGAGGATGGTGAGCTTGATATTATTTTGGGGCAGGGTGTAGGTGCAAAGAGCATAAAATTGCAACTTGCCCCCTTTACCATGATTGGCGCAACAACGCGCACAGGTCTTTTAACCTCTGCTTTGCGTGATAGGTTTGGTATACCGTTGCGTCTTGATTATTACGAGATAGATGATCTGGAAACTATCGCTTTACGAACCGCTACAATAATAGGGTGTAGTATAGAAGAAGAAGCTGCGCAGGAGATTGCCAGGCGTTCGCGTCGGACGCCACGCATTGTCAATCGTCTTGTTAAACGGGTGCTTGATTTTGCGATAGTTCATAAAAAGGATATGATTGATAAACAAATTGCCCTGTATGCTCTGGATAAACTTCATATTGATATGCTGGGATTGGATGATATGGATAGAAAGATATTGTCCACCATTATTGATAAATATGACGGAGGCCCGGTGGGGATAAAGACAATAGCCATATCAATAGGTGAAGAGATGACGACGCTGGAAGATTTTTATGAACCATATCTGGTGCAGATTGGCATGCTCAAGCGTACCCCGCGTGGAAGGGTTGCAGCACGCCTTGCGTATGAACATTTAGGGCTTGCATATAAAGGGATAGAAGATATACAAACACTCTTTGAATAGCTTATAGCTGTATAAGCTTATCTGCCATCATTAATGTTTCAGTAATAGTATACATGTTTGAGATAGTTCCCACTTTAAGCAATGTTGTGCGTTTATAATACTCCAGGCAGGTACCACAATTGAGTATCTGCACCCCTTTTTTTTCAATCTGCTGGAGTGGTTGAATAACCGGTGAATCCTCGGTTGTCAAAAATATGCCCGAATGAGCAAAGATTATGGTTGTTGGGCACACATTAGCTTCGTTCATGGTGTTGATGAATGATTTCATGAGGAGCTGTCCTAGTTCAGTATCACCCCTGCCAAATTCATTGCTGGTTATAAAAACAACAACATTTTTCCCATTATTTATGGATGGTTGTAACTTTACTGAAGCAAACGGTTTAGCTTCCATTGCTTTATGCAATACAATAGTAAAGTAATCGTCTTTTATACTGGTTTGTACAAGGTATCCACTATTTTCGGCAAAACGGGTAACATTGCCCACTGATGTTTGGCTGCTTACCAAAACTTCCAGTTCGTCGGGGTTTTCATCCTCTATTGCAGATTTTGTCAATAGTAACGGCTGTGGGCATTCCAGTCCTCGGGCATCTATCGTTTTCATATAAAGGCTCCTTTAAAAAAAATTTTTAATTTTGCTATTGACCAATACATACGGGAATATGATATAAACAATAACTATCGCTCCAATATTGTAAATCGTTGTAATTGTGATACAATTATTAATTAATGTTTTGTTTACAAACGTTTTTTTACAGGAATTGTAATGGAAAAGATTTTTAAACGAGATTTTAAATATAGAGAAATACCTTATAACTATACCTCATTTTCAGACAAAGAGATTATAGTAAAATATTTTGATGCCCATACATGGGATTTAGTGGAAGCACTACGGGAAAAGCGACGCACAGGCAGAAGTGCAAAATTGCTGTTTGAAAACATTGGCGACATCTTTATTATCGATAGAAACCCGTATATTCAGTTTGATATTATTGAAAATCCCGCTAAATTGAAAAATCTGCAAAAGCGACATCAGCGAAGGCTTGCGACAGTCAAAGAAGGTGCTAATGGAGATGGGCAGGTTCTTGAATTGATTGATAAGATTGAAAAATTGGATGATACTGCTTTTAAAAAATTAAAAGAATGTAAAAAGCAGCAAGAAAAAATATTGAATAAATTAAAGCATATTACTTCGGAAAAAAATATACAATTTAGTCCTTTTCACAGAGCTGCTCATGTTACCGATGCTACTGATTGGCGGGTTGAATATCCCTTTGTTGTTGTTTATCCTGATACGGTAGAAGAGGTACAGGAACTGGTAAAGGCTGCAAAAAAATTAGGGCTTGTCATTATTGCTCGTGGAGGAGGGACGGGGCTTACCGGCGGTGCTATCCCTCTCCTTCCCAATACGATGATCATCAATACTGAAAAGTTT